>Ga0105046_10009478_pt1 | contig 15231 bp, 10 predicted proteins | sample MAT03_FD_78385 | JGI IMG/M metagenome (GOLD analysis project Ga0105046, IMG submission 78385) | Freshwater microbial communities from Lake Fryxell liftoff mats and glacier meltwater in Antarctica - MAT-03 (megahit assembly) | ecosystem: Environmental > Aquatic > Freshwater > Ice > Liftoff...
AGGGCGATGATTGAAACTTTAAGGCTAAGGGATGCTTAAATGGGGCTTGGTAAATATTTTCGAGGCAAGAAACCGGGCCTTTCTTTTGAGTTGTATCCACCCAAAACAGACGAAGGCGTGGAGTTGTTATTGGTTGCAGTGGAGGAGCTGATTAGATACTCGCCTGATTTCTTTACGTGTACTTACGGAGCAGGTGGCTCCACTCGCGACAGAACTTTACAGATTCTGAGTGAGGTCAAATCGCGGTTTAATGTGCCCGTGGCATCGCACTTGACGTGTGTGGGCTCGACGGTAGATCAGCTTCGCGGATACCTAGAAACAGCTATTGCCCAAGGGACCGAGCATATTGTTGCCTTGCGTGGCGATCCGCCGAAAGGGCAAGATGAATTCACGCAAACCGAGGGCGGATTCCGATACGCCAACGATTTGGTGGCTTTGATTCGATCTGAGTTTCCTCAACTGGGGATTGCTGTCGCAGGATATCCTGAGGTGCATCAGGAGGCACCGAACGCCGAAGTCGATCTCGTCAACTTGAAACGAAAGGTAGACGCGGGTGCTGAAGTCATCGTGACGCAACTGTTTTACTTCAATGATGACTTTTTCCGTTTTCGAGACCGGTGCGTCGCATCGGGCATCTCCATCCCGATCGTACCGGGTATTTTGCCAGTCACAAACTTGTCCCAAATCCAGCGGATTGCATTGCTTTGCAAAGCGAAACTGCCTGAGTCGTTTGTCGCTCGGCTAGGGGAGAAACCGGAGCCAGAATGGCAGTTTTCCGCAGGTGTGGAATTCGCGCAACAGCAGGTCGCCGAGTTGCTCAAGAATGGAGTTCCCGGCGTGCATTTCTATGTGTTAAACAAGTCGCAAGCAACAGCCGAGGTCCTTAAGTCGCATTGGGCTCATTCATGAGCAAATTGGCATTTGGTTTTTTGGGTGGTGGGCAAATGGCAACCGCGATCGCGCGCGGTGCCGTCCAGGCTGGGGTCGCGGCCAACAATGACATCGCGTTTTGTGACACCAACTTGACCCAAATTGCATTGCTTGTGGAGAAGTTTCCTGGTTGCGTATTAGCTTCATCGCCCTCCGATTTGTTTGCGAAATGCGATCGCATTGTTTTGGCCGTGAAGCCACAAACGCTAGTCGATATCTCAGTTGGCTTGTCCGCTTATATCACGCCGAATCATTTGTTGATTTCCATTGCTGCGGGAGTTTCATTGTCAAAACTCACGAGTAGCCTTGGCACCGAGCGAATCATCCGCGTTATGCCCAACACGCCATGTCAGTCGCTCGAGGGGGCCAGCGGTATTGCAACAGCTTCCGGAGCGAGTCCCGAGGATTTCGAATGGTGCAAGTCGATTTTTAGTGCCGTTGGAACGGTCGTTCGCGTAACGGAGGATCAGTTGCATGGCGTAACGGGGGTTTCGGGCTCCGGACCTGCGTATGTTTTGATGATGATCGAGGCGCTCAGCGATGGTGGAGTCATGGCCGGCTTGAGTCGTCAAGCGGCGTTGGAGCTTGCGACGCAAACCGTGTTGGGAACGGCCAAGATGGTTCAGGAAACGGGCACGCATCCTGCGATCTTGAGAGAACAAGTGACGAGCCCGGGGGGGACCACGATTGCCGCCCTGAGCACGATGGAGCGGGCGGGTTTTCGCTCCGCAGTCATCGACGGGGTTATGGCTGCGGTGAAACGCTCGCGGGAGTTAGCAGGTTAGGACTGTCCGATCAGTAAGTGTCTGATTTGTGCCGTGGGATAGGCTTCTAGCCTGTCACTTTTGGCTTGACAGGCTGAAAGCCTATCCCACGATTAGTCGAGTTGAGACGATTTTTAAAACAGCGATGCTGGTTCGGCTTTGAGAAGTTTGCGAAGGGCAAGTAGGCCGGCCAGCGTGCACATGAGTAGCGACAGACCGAAAACGCCGAAAGCCCGCTGCCAAGTCATGAAGGTTGGAATACCGGATAGGCTTGATGTGATTTGGTATAAGACCATCGCGGTACAAAAGGCGGGGAGATAGCCCGCGACCGAGAGTAACCAAGCTTGTTGCAAGACGGTTTGCGCGAGGTAACTCGGAGAATAGCCCATCGCTTTCAGCGTCGCATACTCTGGCAACCGGCTCGCCACATCGGTGGCCAAAACCATGTAGACTATGGCGGCACCAATGATAAATGATAGGCCGACTCCCATGGAAAAGATCATTCCAATGGGCGTTTCGTTCAGCCATCGTTTTCGTTCCCAACGCTTTTGTTCGTCCATGGTCAGTATCTGAACAGCTAACGCAGAACGCGGCTCACGTTGGCTAAGCCAATCGACGACCGCCTTTCGGACAGCGGTTGCATCCTTTCCCGGCTTGAGGCGAACCAGTCCTAACGAAACTCGCTGTCGGACATCGATTCCGGCGCGACGTCCAAAAGCGACATCGCTTACCAGCACCGCACCGTTTGTGGCCAATCCGGTACCTAACTTAAAATGCCCTGCGATCCGTGTTTTTCGGCCTCCCATCTCCGTGAATTTTTCGATGTCTTCATCGGAAAAGCGTTTGCAATTTTCCGGACCGTATTCGGCTCGCGTGGCCCGATCGATGAGCAATGCGTCTGGGTCTTTCAAAAGATCAATTTTTTCCGACAACTCGTCTACCTGAATCACGGGTCGATCAAGCTGAAATCCCATCATGCCTACCGTTCGAAATGAGCCGTCTGGAGGTGCGTCACTGCATTTCTCATTCTTTACTGGGTTTTGCCACCTGTGCAGCATGATAAAAAATGGGTCGACCGCTTCCACATCGGGATGGGATGCGACCCTATTCATCCAAGAACGATCGATGGTGCGGGGTTCGTAAAGGTGGACATAGTCCGGCGATCGCATCACTAGATCACCGCTCAGTTTCCCATAGACAATCGTCGCTGTATTTCCTACTGCTCCGCGAAAACCAAGCTGCATGAAGATCAAGAGCAATGCAAACGCGACACCTAACACACTGACAACCGCTCGCGTCGGCTGGCTGATGAAATTGAGAAGTGAGATGGGAGTTCTGTGAAAAACTTTCGACAACAATTGCTTTGCCTTTATTCATGGCTTGAGAATCTTGGGGAATCCAAGACAATCATAGCACGAAACTTATCCACTTTACCTGGGAAATCATTTTGGCATCATTATCTCGAAGCGGCGTCTTTTCCGACGGCATGGACGGTCGCTTGGCCCGCTTTAGCGAAAGCGTTTCGGTCGACCATCGCCTCTACAAGCAGGATATTCAGGGATCGATTGCACATGCGAGAATGTTGTGCCGGCAGGGGTTGCTCACGGCAGACGAGTTTGAAGCGATCGAGCGAGAGCTGACGGACATTGAGAGTGTGATTGATCGGGGCGAAATGCCGTTCAAGATCGAACTGGAAGATATCCATATGCATATCGAGCAGACTCTCATCGATCGGTTAGGAGATGTCGGGCGCAAACTGCATACGGCTCGTTCGCGAAACGACCAAGTCTCCACAGATATCCGACTATGGGTTCGCGAGCATCTCGATCGGGTCGATGGTTTGCTTGTCGATCTGCAGCGAGCTTTTCTAAAGCGATGTCGATTGGACGAGGGCGTGATCATTCCCGCTTACACGCATATGCAAAGAGCGCAACCGGTTTTGGCCGCTCATTATTGGCTGGCTTATGTCGAAAAATTGGAGCGAGACCGGGGACGGCTTGCCGATTGTCGCAAACGGGTAAACGTCAGTCCGCTCGGTGGTGCAGCGGTTGCAGGCACGAGTCTACCAATAGATAGGCACTACACCGCGGAGTTGCTAGGCTTTGAGGGGGTAGCTGCGAATAGCGTTGACATCAGTAGCGACCGTGACTTTGCTGTCGAGTCGGTTTTTGTCTTGACGATGATTTCGGAGCACTTGAGCGGATGGGCGGAGGAGTGGATTCTGTGGTCGACGACGGAGTTCGGTTTTATCAAATTACCGCATGCGTTCTGCACCGGCAGCTCCATCATGCCGCAAAAGGTTAATCCGGATACGTTGGAATTGACACGCGGAAAATCAGCACGAGTCGTTGGGAATCTACAAACGCTCCTAGTGCTGATAAAGGGATTGCCATTGGCTTATAATCGGGATTTGCAAGAAGACAAGCTGCCGTTGTTCGACTCATTTGATACCGTCATCGCTTGTCTCGAATTGGCGATACCAATTGTTGAGCAAACAGAACTGCAATCCAAGGTTATCTCAGCAAAATTGGATCAAGGGTACCTCGATGCGACAGCGCTCATGGAGGGGTTGATTGCCAAGGGAATGCCGCAGCGGACGGCCCATCATAAAGTCGGTGCGTTGGTCGCGATTGCAAAATCGCGAAATGTCACGCTGGCTGAGCTGACGGACATGGAAATCAAATCTGTCGACCCGTTCTTGGACGAGAGTATTCGAGCTACACTGGGGGTCGCGGGAGCGGTCCGATCGTATTGTTCGTTCGGATCGAGCAACCCCGAACGCGTTCAAGAACAAGTCCAATTTTGGACAAAGCGATTAACCAATCCCTAACCCTTGGCAACGAGAACTTGAGATTCTGCCCACTGCCCACTGCCCACTGCCCACTTCAAACTTCAAACTTCAAACTTCAAACTTCAAACTTCAAAAAATGCGTCCTCAATTCGTTTACTTTGATCTTGGCAACGTGCTTTTGTATTTTGATCACGAGTTGGCGATTCGAAAGATGGCCAAGGTTGCTGGCATTGCCGCACAGCAGATGCGGTCTATCGTATTGGACGGAACGCTACAGAATGAGTACGAGACGGGTTTGATTAGCGGAGTGCAGTTTGTCTCGCGTATCTCTGATTACATTGGCAAGGAGTTGGATGCAGCGGACATACTTCAAGCTGCGTCGGACATGTTTGTGCCAAACGCACACATCATTCCGGTGTTGGAGGAGATTCGAAATCTAGGAATCCCGATGGGGCTTTTATCGAATACTTGTGAAGCGCACTGGAATTGGATTGCTGAGCTTTCGTACCCTCAAGTTCGAGGGTGGTTTGCTCCAGTTATTTTGTCGTTCGAAGTCAAGAGCATGAAACCGGACGGACAGATTTATTCCGAAGCTCAGCGACAATCCGGTCATAGTGCGACTGGAATCTTCTTTACGGACGACAGGCTAGAGAATGTCGAGGCAGCGAAGAAGGCTGGCTGGACGGCAGAGATTTTTGTCAACGCGGATCGGTTGCTGAAGACCGTGGCCAGTTGGAAATAACTATCCGTTAACTGGCAGCCAATCGACGTCGACGCGTGACGCAATTCGGCTAGCAAGATGCCATATGTCAGTCGACGGCATCCAAACGCGATCCATGATTTCTGAGAGTACAAGCCGTTCCGCCAAACACAAGATGGTTGTTTGTTGGCAACGAGAATTCAGGAATAGGGAAACTTTTTTTTCCTCAAGTAATTCTTTCTGTGTCGGATCGAGTTGTTCGGCGATTAGATTCGTAGTCAAAATAACGTTGCGAACTGCGCCGCCAAACTCCAGAAAGTAAGGACGGGTAGAATCGATCTCGATGCTCAAGTCTTGTTTATCCATTGTGCCAACTGCGGGCTCTACAGGGGCTGATATGTTGGCTGAAGCAGTTTTCGAATGAAAGGCTTCGGAAACTGGTGTTGTCTTGGAAACGTCCGCAGGCTGGCCGGGGGACTGAATCGCCCCGTCGTCTTTTGTTGCATCGGTGGAGGTTGGCGTGGACTTGAACAACTGGGTGGTTGTTGTCAAGATACTTTCAAACGTGACTGACGGAGTCGGGTTTTCCATTGATGGCTTCTGGGATGTTCCAACGACGTCCCTCAGGCGACTTGTAACTAGCCCTTGAATTGACTTACGTACCTCCCTACTCGCAGCGTCATCGCATTCCGATTTCAACAAAGCGGCGAGGAAAGATTGGGACTGTGCGGACCCGTTAAGACAGACGCCGAGTTTGAGTGCAAGCTCATCTACCCATTTACAAACTTCTCCATAAAGCAATTGGCATTCCGCCTGCCAAATGTCTTCAAGAAACGCGACATGCTCGGCCATTCGAGCCAGCATCTTGGCACCCATCGAATGGAATCTCGCCTCCAAAGCCATGGCGTGCAACTGCGTGTCGATTCCCGGCTCTAACGATTTCTGCTGGGAATAGATTTTATCCAAAAATGCATCGTGATTCTCTGCAAGCTTTTCGGACACCACAAACAGCGAATTGGAGTTTACACTGAACTTGCTCGCTACCAAACGAAGAACTTGATTGAGTTGCGACCACGCAACAGGGCTAGTAAGCCAACGTCGAGTCAGCCAATCTGTTAGGCTATCTTGGGTTTCTGAGACCATTTTCGAAATAGCGATTGCCGCGTTATTTACATCGATAGCAAGCTGCTCGCAAAGGTGTTCAATATCCTCAAGTTGTGCTGGATTCATGTGCTCAATCGACTTGATCGAGGGTTTTTGCTGGTTTTCTTCGGAAGATTCCGCGGAGTCATTGTTTCCCTCGACGTTTGGAACCAAGCGGATCATGCAATTACGCACCCACGCCTGGGCAGTCCAATGATTGTTGCGAAACAAATCCTGAACAAAGCAGTCCATCTTTCCTAAGAACTTGGTGTCCGTACTTAGATGATCGGATTCGTTGTTTTTGCGAGCGGAAATCAAATCGCTCAAGGCCGAGAGCCATGGCAGGATGGCCCGCAAGCACAATCGGCACGCGGCATTATCAGGAGCAAACTCGGTCGACATCTCCAAGTGTCGAGAGTTCACTGTTCTGAGCCAACTGGTCCAGCTCTGATCTGAGAATTGCGTTGCATCCTTGGTTGCTTGTTCGCGTGTGGAAGCGATTCGCGAACCGAGATCTGTTTCGCTGCAAGCCCACAGATAGTCCGATACTTGAAGCGTTGCAATTTCCCAATCACGAGTATTACCGCATTGGCCACCGTAGATGAGGGAGACGTGATCGAAAGGGGGTTTGTTAATGGCGCTTGACGGAGGAATTTGATCGATCTGGGGATGCAGCCCCTCCGTTCGAAAGTAGTGATTGATCTCATTTAAGCAAGCGAGCGCTGAGGCTGTCGTTAGATCCGTAGATGAGATACCATGCGGCATGGCGCATGTCAAAACCAACTCGATGCCTATCGGAATTTCGAGTTCAGCCGCTAACTGCCTAACCATGAAACCGATTTCAGACACGATCGCACTGCCGGTGCCACCGTGTGCAGAAGATACGATGCGAACTTCTATCGGTTCATGAAACAGCTCAGGACCATTGCTCTTGGCGATCTCGAGAATAGCCTCGCGTAATGCCTCAAAGGTGAGCCCCGCATTATCCAATAGAGCAAGCATGCCAAGCGGGCGAACTCCCTCAGTCTTCAGCGATCTCGGGATGTTGTATACCCAACGTCGGCTCAGTTGAGGGAAATCATTAGACGCATGTCGGTAGTATTGAGATGGCTTTAGCGGGATCAAAACCGCGGCATGGTATGGAATTCGCCAATCTATCCTTAGATCCAATGCTATCTCCATCGTGGCCTGGTCCGAGTCGATGATTAGAAATGCCAGCTGTTCATTGTGTAGTCGCTCGGGATTCGATTCGAACAACTTCTGACGCATTGCGATTATGGACTGCGCACCCGTAGCCCCCAGTCCGATAGTCAAGGACTTTCTAATGGAGTTGCCAAGCAAGGAATCGGAACTATGCTCCTCACTTTGTTCCGTAGTTGGAAAAAATGACGGGAGTATCTCAATGTTTTTCGGCTTTAAAGCGGGAGCGATCGAACTCTCGGTACTGACATTCGGAATCTTTTCAGATCGATATCGGTTGTGATCCGGATTTTGTGGACGTGATGTCACGCGTCTTGCCAGATTGACTCGTTTGGGGCCCTGAGTACGATCCGTGGAGGTTTTTGCCTCTTCCTGTACGATCGTCTGAGACGCCTTCTCTATTGCTTGGATGAATTCGCGGCAATCGCTGAACCGCATTTGGGGCTTTTTCGAAAGGGCTTTGCTCAGAATCGGCCGTTCGAGCAGTGGGATGGCTTCTAGGTTGGGGGCTTTGTGTAAGTGCTCATTGGCAAGCTGAGCCGTAGTTCGCCCACGAAATGGAAGTGTCCCGGACAAAAGCTCTTGGTACACAATCGCCAATGAGTATTGATCGCTAAATCGACCTGGTCTTCCATCGAACATTTCCGGCGCAGCGTAGGTTGGCGTGAGCCCACCCATTACCGACAAGCTGTTGGATTGAATGTCCTTGATCAAGCCGAAATCGGCAACTTTGACGCGGTCTGCTACCAGGAGTAGGTTTGCGGGCTTAACGTCTAAATGCTGAAGGTCATGTTGCTGGCAAAGAAAATCGAGACCATCTGCCGTATCCTTGAGGTATCCAATCAACTTTTCTTTTGCGATCCCAATAAACCCTTTTTCGCGAAACTCAAGAAAGCGATCGTGCAAAGAACCCTGCGCTAGCTCAGTGACGATGATGAGCTGACCATCAATGACTTCGATGCGTTCTAGCGATAGAATGAAGGGATGGTTGACTTGACGAATGCGTTGCAGGGACTTCAATTCTCCAGCTGCTCGAACGCCCTCAATGGCGCCGTGAACAAACTTGATGGCCTTCATGAGGCCGCCTGGTGCATCGGCCAGCCAGACTTCGCCATAACCACCCGCGCCTAATTGATTGCGAAGGACGTAGCCCGGTATGGGTTCAAAACCCGCTTGGATACTAGAGGCTGTCATTGCCATTCGCTATGCTCCCTTAGACTGGTGCGCTGATTGAGGAGACTGCGGCTGTACCATTGGACGCGGTGGGCGGCAATATTGGTCGGGTCAAGGGAGATCCGGAGACGGTGGGTGCTGGCCCGGTTGCGTTGCGTCCTGACTCGGGGCTGGACTGTGGAAGTCTATCTTTTGCCAAGATACGAGTTTGCTGTGACCCCAAGGGAACAGAATTCGGATTCATTGGCCGAGATGATGCCGGAGGTTGCGCTCCGTTACCAGAGTTGGGATCACGAATTGCCTCGGTACGAAGAGGTTGGCTGTTCATGGGCTGGCTGCTTCTCGGCTGGTTCATGGGAACATTTGACGTCGCTTTCGGTCGATTGAGGCTAGCTGCAGTTGGTGCCGTCATGCTTGGCAGATTTTGCATTGGAACGTCCCAACCGACGGGTTTGGCCAGCATGGATTCCGACGAACGCATGATAGGTTGGTTGCCAAAATAGTTATTACAAGCCAGATCAAGGAATTCCGTCCTTAGTTCTACTCGTTCACCTCGATAGGCACAAAGACACATAACCTGCTTTAGCAGATCACGAGGATGACAACGACGTAACGGTCTACCAATGCTTCGATAATGCTTAGCAATTAGGTTTTCGATTAAGTCAGGACGCCAGCCGACCTCCGATCCGTCGCATTCTCTCTTGAAGAGCTCCATAAACTCTTGGACACTTGGATCGCCGATATTGATCTTGAATGGAACTCGCCGAAGGAACGCTTCGTCCACGAGGTCTTCCGGTTGAAGATTCGTAGAGAACAAGATTGTTTGTTCGAAAGGAACGCAAAACTTTTTGCCAGTTGGTAGGTTTAGGAAATCGTGTCGACTTTCAAGCGGAACGATCCATCGATTAAGCAGTTCTGCGGGTGCGACCCTTTGGCGTCCAAAGTCGTCTATGAGAAGGCATCCGCAGTTACTCTTCATTTGCAGCGGGGCTTCGCACGTATTGCTGCGTGGATCATGGCGGATCTCCAAATTATCCAGAGTTAATTCGCCGCCTACGACCACAGTTGGCCGCCGAATCCTTAGCCAACGGGCGTCATGTTCTTGATTTGCGAGGATTCCTCCGCTGCCGATCGGCGTATTCGATGGAATATGGTAGGAAGCATCGAAAAGCTTGATGATCATCCCGTCTTCGATGATCGCGTGTGGAATCCAGATCTCTTGCCCGCGGCAGTTCGATAAGCAGCGAGCAAGCGTTGTTTTTCCATTTCCAGGCGGGCCGTAAAGAAATATTCCAGAGTTGCTGTTAATCGCCGGCCCCAGGAAATCCAGCCACGACGGTTCATAGGTAACGCCATCCAAAGCTGCTTTGAGTTCTTTGCTTGTTATCGGATCAAAGTTGCTTGCTTGCGCTTCAACGCTAAGAATGTAGTCCATCAGCGGCACAGGCGCTGGTCCCGTGTAGGAGCTCGCCTTTTGATAGATTTGCGCTCGTTTTTGGCCATTCTCCGTTAAGCTATAATAAAAGTCGTTCAGTGGTGCAGGGCGCGCATGAACAATGAGTTGACGCACACGTAATTGTGCAAGTTGTTGTTCCACAATTCGAAATGGCAACCGCACTCGCTCCGTCATCCCTCGTCCTGTCAGGGTGCCAACAGCAAGAAAAGTCTGCAACACCAGGGACTCGATTGCCATCTCTGAGAGTCCACACTCCTCAAGCGTCTTTGGTTCATATGGCCAGAAGGCATCTTCATTCAGGGCGGCAGGCAAAGCGGGGCCAGTTGCGGCTGACGTATCGCGGACTACAAATCGTGGCTGCATGAAAAAACCCTATAACGGGAACTTGAGAACTAAACGGCGTCATCTGAATGGCTATCCCACGATGCGATCAAGAACGCACATCGGACACAGCGTTACATCGGCATGGAATCCGTATGAAGAATGAATGCAATTGGAAAGATAGGTACGAGAATGTCGAAACAAGGGACCAAAATAACTAGATTCTCTGATCCTGCGCAATTTGTGGTCTACAGTAGTCCATGGGTCGTTGTGTCCCATTCAAATGCTTCTCCGGACTAACCGTTAAATTTGATTCGATCGATTCCGTATGGCTGCGCCAATGATTAGCGATATCGCCCAAAACCATAAACCCATCTCGACGGCGGCGAGACGTGGTAACTCTGCGGAAACCAAGACTGTTTGGATTCTCGCTTCGGTTGGCAATCAAACTTCGAACGCGTTGACCGTTGTTCACCCAGTTCCGTTTTCGATTGGCCGAAAGGCGGGCTGCAGTCTTCAGCTGCCCTCAAAAACGGTATCGAGCCACCACGCTGACCTGACCAGTCGCGACGGTCATCTGTTGCTAATCGACCGGCAAAGTACGAATGGTACTTATGTAAACGGCCGACGCATCACCGACATGGTTTCGCTGAAAGCGGACGACCTGTTGCAGTTCGCGGACATGGCATTTCGACTCCGTTGCGACGATCATGCGACCGCCCCAAACACACTCGCAGAGGACGTTTGCGACCAAGCTTTGGCGCTGGTTCAGTTTGATCGATTGATGGAAAAGAGGCTTGTCACACCGTTCTTCCAACCGATCGTGACAATCGATGGTCTGAATGTCTTGGGTTATGAGGTGCTTGCGAGAAGTCGCATGTTTGGTCTTGAGACGAGCGCCGCTCTTTTCGGTGCCGCGTCCAAGCTGAACTTAGAAGTCGAGCTGAGTCAAATGTTGCGATGGGAAGGGATTCGCGAGGGTATGGCCCTTCCCGGTGCATCCAGAATCTATGTAAATACACATCCGCTGGAGTTGGGAAAACCTGGACTGTTGGAATCGATGGCACAAGTCCGAAACATGACGGCCGATGTACCGATCACGCTTGAGATCCATGAATCTGCCATTACGAGTGCCGAGGAAATGTTTGAATTGAGAAAGCAGCTCAAGGACTTGGATATCCAAATCGCGTACGACGATTTCGGAGCCGGGCAGAATCGTTTGGCAGAACTGTGCAATGCACCGCCGGATGTACTCAAGTTTGATATGGGCTTGATTCGCGACATAGACAAGGCTCCGCCAGAAAGGATCAAGGTGCTCGGTTCCTTGGTTCGCATCGTCCTAGATCTGGGAGTCATCGCGTTGGCCGAGGGGATCGAAAACGAGGCAGAAGCTAAGGTTTGCCAAGAACTCGGATTTACCATGGCACAGGGGTACTATTTCGGTCGACCTGCGCCGCCTAGCAAGTTCATCGATTAAGGTGGATCGTATCCGCCAGCGGAAAAAGGATGGCACCGACAAATGCGTTTTGCACCTTTCCATGTGCCTCGAACCGCGCCGTACTTTTCGATCGCCTCGATCGTGTACTGAGAACAGGTAGGCGAAAATCGGCAATTGCTACCAATAAGCGGGCTGATCGCACGCTGATAGAAACGCACCAGCGCGATGAGTAGACTAGTTGCGAATCGTTTCAATCGCATGGCCCTTTGTCACTATCGTTTCAAACTGTAAATAGGTGGCAGGCGAAGCTTACTGCTTGCCTTGGGTGGGAACGGCAACGGGGCAAAAATATCGGACCGTGCAATCGATGTATGATCGCTTTCTGTTGGCCCGGATTCCACGGGGGAAATTGAGTTAGGGGCTAAACCATTCAGGAAAGTCGGCGGGCTGCTGTTTTCTTGGTATTCGGAAATTGTATCGCTCGCACTAGCAATTGCTAACCCCGCGTTTGCTGAATGAAGCTGGTCAGTGTTTTTCCAACTCTTAGGCACAGCAAGTATCTTCGCCAATGCAGGTTGCGCGCAGACCTGTCGCAGATGCTCTACCAGGATGCTCCGAACCTCAAGGATTGCCCTCGGCTTGCTGTGAATGTCCTGGTGTTTCGCTTCCACAAGAATCTCGCTAGCAACATCGTCCATATGCGCGCTTTGTACGCCAACAACACCGTCACTCAACTCCGCCTCGCCGCCAAACCAATTCGACTTGCGGACAACACCGACGATGTTGTGATACGTTACCCAAGGTGCTTTCCTCGCGCGAAGCATCGTTGGGAAAATCGGTGACTGGGGGCTAAGTGAATCGATGCTATTGTTCGTATTAACAAGCTCTGTGTTGCGGAACAATTCCGGATTCTGCCGAACCAGCGAGTTGCCGATGTCTTTGACGCTACTTGGAAGCCTGATCACGTTTCTTGCAATCCATCGAGTGTAATCATTCGAATAGTTGCTGCCACGGTGCGGAGTACCAATCGTGACGACACGCTTGATCGCATTGTTGGGGTGAAAGAAAAGCGCTGCAGCCAAGCGTTGAAGTTCCACTTCGCCCCCTTTGACCTTGTCAAATGGCTCATCGCTCAATATTCGCCAAAACTCTTCCCCGCTTTCAATGGTTTGTAATCGTGAAACCAGGCCACCCATACTGTGTCCGACCAAGACCATTTGATCCAAAACTGGGTGTGCAGCTTCTGGATCGAGCGTACGCCTCAATTCGAAAAGATCGCTCCGCATTTGCGTAGCGCTAATCCAGAACGGCTGACTGGTTGGGTATTGGTAAAACCAAAACTGGTAATTGCGACGAAGTTCTTGAAAGGACCTCAAGTCGTTGAACATGGGCATCCAAGTCAGCGGACTCGACCAAAGTCCGTGAACCATAACCACTGGAATGCGATTCGGGTCGTAGGGTTCGAGCATATAGATGCCCCGAAGTTTCTCAGACTGTAGAGGATTGAAAAGCCCTGAGTTGCTGTCGGTCTGTTCTCGAAATTTGGGATTATCCAAAAAGTATGCAAGAGGGGTGCTCAAGTCCGATTGCAAGGGAACTTTGCGATCATTCAATTCGATATCGGTAGAGTCCAATGGGTCATGCAACTCTAAAACACACGGGTGACGATGTTGTGCATCCTGGGAAGCATGTACTGTCGGTGAAGTGACTCGCAACAAAGCGGTGACCGGAAAGGATAGTCCCTCTGGGTAGAATTTCTCGATCGGACTCTCCCCTTCATGCGACCTGCGTACCGCAATCATGGGCACGCCGACACCATAATTGACATTGGCCGACTGCAACCCCTGGACTTGGAAGTTGCTACAAAACTTGAGTTCCTCGAAATCCTCATCGTGCCACTTTCCTCGCGAAACCACTTGAACGTCGTAGTCCTTTTTCGAGGTAGTAATCCGATAGCTGTTGCCCGGCCTCAATTTTCCTTGCTTGCTGACCATGCGCAACGTGGACTCAAGTGCAGCATTATAAAGGTCGCAAGCACCACGAAACTGAGGATCATAGGGATTGCGTGAAACATCCAGTTCCGGGCAGAACAGGTACAGGTATGCATTGCTAACCGCCACGGTGTACATGTCGAGGGCCTGCCCTTCTTGTTGAGCTCGCTCCGACTGCTTGCCGATCGTGTAAGCAAGCTCAGAAATCGCGTAAATTTTCTCAGCCCCTTTTTCATCAATCGCGAGATCTTGCAACTGGACTAAACAATCATCGGGATCGCTTTTGTAGGCGTCCAGCAATGCGTAGTGACGCAGCAATGTTGTGGTCCGCGCAGTGATTTGCGGTCCGGACCGAGACATCAGATTCAGGGATTCCGTGAGTGGATTCAACGGATTACTACGTATTTGAACATACTTTTGCGAGGCGCATCCCAAGCAAGACAGCAGCAAAAAACAAATCTGGAAACGCAAAATCAGTCGCGAGAACGAACCGGAATGCTGGCCGCCCGACGTCGGGTTTCGTTTTCTGTTTTGCCAACAAACTACCATCTAATCCAACTGACTCGCATGGAAAAATCTGTCCCCGAGTCAGCACAAAGCGATCGGTCCACAGAAGTACATAGCCATTAAGTCCGTTTCCAAGCAATGCCAATCAGCGAAAGCTGGGTGTTTGGGTAGTTTGGGCGAAATTTAGATACGGGTGGCACGCCCTGAGTCACGAAGGGCGTGTGAGTCGCTAGTGCCACAACTCGGAAATGATTACGCGCTAGTGCGATTTTCAAAGTAGCCCGACGCGCAAGCTAGTGAATTATGTCGCCAATCCACGAGCTTGCGCGTCGTGCTAATCCGTGGCCTTACCTGGTTTTGGAGTCGCGAAGCGTCGGAGATCTCCACCGACCCCGTGTCGGTGGAAGCAAGACTGGCAAGCTAAGCTCTCAAGCCTGCGAGATTCGCAAAAATCCCATCGGCTTGCCCGATGGTTCTTTCGGTTTCGTGCTAAGGACTATAGTCAGAAACCGAAATCACCGCTGGGCAAGCCAGCGGGATTCGAGGGCAGGCCTCCGATTTCTGAAATGGGATAGGCTTCCAGCCTGTCATTTTCAATGCGACAGGCCGGAAGCCAATCCCACTAATTGATCGAACGATCCTAAAGTGAGAGGCTTCCGCAACCTGCTTTAGTGTAGGCCTATTTAAGAGTTGCGGTACTAGTTCCATTTAGCAAGCTTCCCCACGCCCTTCGCTAACGCTCTGAGAGGCTGGAATTTTTTTAAGCCGAAGAAAGTACCCATCACACTCCGTGTCATGTTGTCTCAAAAACCAAAGG
>Ga0105046_10009479_pt1 | contig 15231 bp, 15 predicted proteins | sample MAT03_FD_78385 | JGI IMG/M metagenome (GOLD analysis project Ga0105046, IMG submission 78385) | Freshwater microbial communities from Lake Fryxell liftoff mats and glacier meltwater in Antarctica - MAT-03 (megahit assembly) | ecosystem: Environmental > Aquatic > Freshwater > Ice > Liftoff...
CGACCGAACGCCGGTGCAATAATTTGCTCGCACTCGTGGCTGACACGGTGGGGCGCGCCAGCCGACAACAACTTGCCGGTCATCGCGGCTGTCGCGCCCGTTCTCTTGAACAACAGCGCTGTTTTACCGCTGGTTTGCCTGTGCGCCAAGCCCCTGCCCCCACGGCCGAGCCGCCCCGGCTCCGTGGCTCCTCTTCATCAATTTGTTGTTACCAAACGGCTGTTCGGCAAGCGCAGCGCGTCAGGCCGTAGGCTCCAAACCGGGGAGCGGTGGGCAAGCCGCGAACCCGCCAGGGCTGTCCACAAGCTCGTCTTGTGGGCAGGCGGTTTGTCCACGGCGGGCGCGTGTTCTCAGGCGGTTGTTAAATCTACCCCAAACAGCTTTGACGGGTCAATTTCCATGAGCAAAGGTGGGTCAGTTTCCGTGAGCGCCAAAGGCATGGCACGCGACACATCAAACGACTGATAATTCGCCCCTCCTGCCTGGAGGAATTTGGCTGGCCAAAGGTGGGGAAATTGGAAGTGGCTATCGGGGATCTGCCTGCGTCAGCAATGCTGCGATGTCGGTTGGCACCACGCCTCGCGCCAGCATCCGTTTGAACGTCTCGTACACGTCCGTCTTCGCCCCCGCCTTGCGAAGCGTGTCCTCGTCATTGAACCAGACATACACGATCACTGTGATCGGATTCGATGTTGCAATCGATGGTTGGTTGCGACCACCTAACTGCGTCGCCGCATCGGCAAATTCGTCGCAGTGGCTTCCAGTCGCTCTGCAAGCCAGACTTTGATCACCGACTGCCGGGTAACCCCCAGTTTGCTGGCTTCACGATCCAGTGAATCTACCATCCAGGTAGGGAAATCAACATTCACGCGCTTTTGCGCCTGCAAAACCCGTTTGCTTTGGGACAAGTCCAATGCAGAAGTTATGTCGACACCCTCGTCAAAACTTTGCTCGAAGTCTTTAGCTTTCATACAGTGACACCTCCTCTTTGCGTGCGCGACGGACGGAAATCAAACGAACTGTTGCACCACGGTAGGTGATGACGGCCGACCAATGTTTGTCGTCAACTACGCCAACGACCAAAAAACGCGGCTCATCATCTGTTTTGGCCGCAATCTCCAAAAGCATTGGGTCATTCCAAAGAAGTTGCGCTTGTTCAAAATCAATGCCGTGCTTGACGCGATTCGATTCACTTTTGGAAGGGTCGAATTCGAAAGCAAACATGGTATAGAAATTATACTGAGGCAGAAGGCGCTGCGGCTTCCCTTCGTGCAACTCCCGGCGCCTGGCTGCTGGGCACAAGAACGCAGGTTTTTTTGTTTTTGGTGGTCCGCCGGATTCGACCGGCGGTGTTCCTGTCAATACACTCTGCCATGAGCAAGGCCTTTACCAAGGAATCCGACGACGAAGGCGACGAGGACGAGCTTCGCCTGCCTGCACTGCCGACCGGGGGCAAGAACTACATCACTGCGCCGGGCTACGCCCGCCTGCGGTCGGAGCTGATGGCGCTGATGGACGATGAGCGCCCCAAGGTGGTCGAGATCGTGCATTGGGCGGCCAGCAATGGGGATCGTTCGGAAAACGGCGACTACATCTACGGCAAGAAGCGCTTGCGCGAGATCGATCGGCGCATTCGGTTCCTGACCAAGCGGCTGGAGATCGCCGAGGTCACCGACCCCAGCGTGCACCATGGCAATGACCAGGTGTTCTTCGGCGCAACAGTCGCTTATCTGGACGGCGGCGGTCAGCACAGATCCGTGACCATTCTCGGCATCGACGAGGTTGACCACGGTCGCGGCGAGGTCAGCTGGGTGTCCCCGATCGCGCGCACCTTGCTTCGCGCGCGCGTGGGCGACGTGCTCAATCTGGTGACGCCGAACGGCTTGGAAGAGATCGAGGTGATGCGGGTGGACTACCCCGCGCCGCGCGCCGATGCCGACTCAGGCCCGCTGCGCACGTAATACGGACGCTGTTCGACGCAGATTGCGCAGCGCGACGTCCAGATGGGCGCGGTCCCGCACGGCCACCACAAACCGCAGATCGGCGACATCATGATTCGCTTCCTGGCCCATATTGATATGGGTGATGTCGGATTCGGCTGCCGCCAGTGCTGCGGCAACCCGAGCCAGCACGCCCTTGCCATTGACCACAGACACCAGGATTTCGGTCTCGAACGGTCGCGTCGGGTCGTCCGCCCATTCGACATCGATGAACCGCTCGCTGTCCTTGTTTTGCAGCTTCTCAGCGATCGGGCATTGGTTGGAGTGCACGACCAGGCCTTCACCGCGTCCCAGGTAACCAACGATCGGGTCGCCCGGAATCGGCCTGCAGCAGGTGGAGTAGTGGACCGACGCGTTTTCACTGCCGTCCAGCGTCACGACGCCTTGCTTGTTCGACGCATCAGCCGTGAACCGCTCCCGTGTCAACAACAAAGCGTCGGGCTTCTCGCCTTTTTCCTCGGCCAGTAGCGAGACCAGGCGCTTGGCCACGATGGTCGCGATTCGTTTGCCCAGTCCGATGTCGGTCAACAGTTCCGAGCGGTTGCGATTGCCCGTGAAACGCAACAAGCGATCCCAGACCGTGTGATAGGCCGTCTCGTCCTCGGGGAAATGCTCAATGCCTTCCGCGCGCAGCGACTGCGCCAGCAACTTCTTGCCGAAGACCTCCGATTCGGCACTGGCCAAGGTCTTGAGATGGTGCCGGATCTTGGAGCGGGCGCGGCCGGTGCGCACAAAACTCAGCCATGCCGGGTTTGGCCGCGAAATCGATGCGGTGACGACTTCAACCACGTCTCCGTTCTTGAGCTCGGTACGCAGCGGAACCTGTTCGCCGTTGATGCGCGCCGCAACGGTGCGGTCGCCGACATCGCTGTGAATCGAATAGGCGAAATCAACCACGGTCGCGCCGCGCGGCAACGACAGGATCTGGCTTCGCGGCGTGAATACATAGACCGCATCTGGAAAAAGGTCGACCTTGACGTGGTCCCAGAACTCCGCCGCGTCCCCGGTTTCACGCTGAATGTCCAGCAGTGACTGCAGCCATTGGTTGCCCAGGCTATCGGTCGTGGTTCCGTCCGGGGCCTTGGCCTTGTAGAGCCAATGCGCAGCCACGCCGGACTCCGCGACGAGGTTCATGGCATCGGTACGCAGCTGAAACTCCACGTTGACGCCGGATGGGCCGACCAAAGTGGTGTGCAGCGACTGGTAGCCGTTGACCTTGGCAATGGCAATATGGTCTTTGAAACGTCCAGGTACCGGCTTATAGAGCTGGTGCAGCAAGCCGAGCGCGGTGTAGCAGTCGGTCAACGTCGGCACAATCAATCGGAAGCCGTAAATATCGGTAACCTGCGCAAAGGTCAGGTGTTTGAGCGCCATCTTCCGGTAAATCGAGAAAACCGATTTCTCCCTGCCAGCAATTCGTAGCGGCATGCCGACCCTGGCAAACGACGCCTCGACTTCACTGTGCACCTTTTGAATCAGGTCGCGGCGCCGGCTACGGGCCTTTTCGACGGCCTTGGTCAGGACCGTGTTGCGCCATGGGTGCAGATACGTGAATGACAGGTCCTGCAATTCCCGATAGATTTGATTCAAACCCAGTCGATGTGCGATGGGCGCGTAGATCTCGAGCGTTTCGGACGATATGCGGCTCCATTTGTCGCGCGCCACGTTGCCCAGCGTGCGCATGTTGTGCGCGCGATCCGCCAGCTTGATCAGTATGACCCGCACGTCGCGCGCCATCGCCAGCAGCATCTTGCGGAACGACTCTGCCTGGTTCTCCTCACGGGTGTTGAAGTGCAACTTGTCGAGTTTGGTCAGGCCATCGACCAGTTCCGCCACCGGCGCGCCAAAACGCTCGATCAACTCGGCTTTCGTCACGCCGCAGTCTTCCAGCGAGTCATGCAGCAATGCGGCCATCAGCGCAGGCGCATCCAGCTTCCACTCGGCACATTGCGCCGCAACGGCAATCGGATGGGTAATGTAAGGCTCGCCGCTGTTGCGAATCTGTCCCAGGTGCGCCTCGTCTGCAAACTTGTAGGCCAGGCGGACCTTCTCCACGTCGGCTGGTACAAGATAGTCCAGCCGGGAGGTCAGCGCCGCAAAACTGGCAGCGGCGGCATTGGCTGCCGCGGGCGTCATCGGATTAGCGCCCCGTGCCTTGCGCGGGCGCTTGGCAGGTGCTTGGGGAAGGTCCAGAAAGTTGCTCACCCCACGAATATAGCGCGCAGGGCTCGCGCCGCACCCGGGCAAAAAAAATGACACCACAGGGGGTGTCATTGCCGGGCTTATGCAGTGACCGTCAGATCGGCACTTTCTTGAGCATCTCCAGTCCGATCTTGCCCGCTGCAATTTCGCGCAATGCGGTCACGCCGGGTTTGTTCTTGCTTTCGATCTTAGGTGCATGTCCCTGGCTCAACATGCGAGCGCGGTAGGTGGCTGCCAGAACCAGCTGGAAACGGTTGGGGATCTTGGCGAGGCAATCTTCGACGGTGATACGTGCCATGGGTTCTCCGAATAACGTGTGACGGGTCAGGGAATGTTCAGCGCACTGAAGGTGCCGGCGCGGGCGCGGCGCTGGACCGCAAACTTGAGACGCTGCGCATGTACGATCGCTTTGAGGTCAAACAGTGCGCGGTCAAAAGAGTCGTTGATTATAACGAAGTCGAAGTGGTGCACCTGTGCCACTTCGATTGCTGCGTTACGCAGACGCAGGTCGATGGTCGCGCTTGCATCTTCGCCGCGCCGCTCCAGCCGGGCCCGAAGTTCTTCCCAGCTCGGCGGCAAAATGAAGATCGACACCGCATTGGCGAACACCCGATTGATGGACAAGGCGCCCTGGAAGTCGATCTCCAGCACCACGTCCGATCCCTGGTCCATCAGCCGTGCAATGGCCTGGCGTGAAGTTCCGTACCGGTGACCGTGAACCTCTGCCCACTCCACAAACCCATTGGCCTTGACCATGGAGTCGAACTCATTCTTCGACACGAAAAAGTACTCCCGGCCGTCCTTCTCCTGGCCTCGCGGCGCGCGGGTCGTGTGCGAGATCGACGGCTTGACAAGTGAATCGAGTTCCAGCAAGGCCTTGACCAGGCTGGACTTGCCTGCGCCACTGGGCGCCGCTACAACAAACAGGTTTCCAGGGTAATCCATGGCGATTGAAGGTTGCTCAATCCCTGGCGCGACAACCGCCCCCGGGGATGGCCGCCTATTCTAAGTTCTGTACCTGCTCGCGCATTTGCTCGATCAGCACTTTCATGTCGACTGAAATATGGGTCAATTCCAGCGCAGCCGACTTCGAGCCCAGCGTGTTGGCCTCCCGGTGCAGTTCCTGGATCAGGAAGTCCAGCCGTTTGCCGATCTCGCCGCCCTTGTTCAGCAGCCGCTCCAGTTCAGTCAGGTGCGAGTCGATTCGGGTGATTTCCTCGGCCACATCGATTCGAATCGCAAACGCGGTAGCCTCGGACAACGCGCGATCCTGCACCGCCTCAGGTGTGTTTGCGCCTGGCGCTGACGCGATCGCCTCGTTCCAGCGGTCGAGAAATCGCTGTCGTTGCGCCGCCACCAGTTTGGGCACCAGCGGCAATGCCTGCTGGGTCAACACACGGATCTCGCCAATGCGCTCGAGCAGCGACGCAGCCAGTCGCGCGCCTTCTCTCTTGCGTGCCAGCAGCAGTTGACCCAGGGTTTTTTCGGCCAGCGGGGTCAGGTCTGCGGTCCAATCGCGGTGGCCGGCCTGTTCGCCGCTGGCCAATCGCAGCACGTCACTGACGCGCAGCGGCTGGACGTCGGGCAGCCAGGCCGTGATGTTGTCCTGGACCGAGCTCAGGCGTTGCAGCAAACGCACGGAAGGCTCGGTCACCACACCAGCTGAGCCCGATTCCACGGTCGCGCGGATCTCGACCTTGCCCCGCTTGAGCTGGGCCGCCAACATGTCGCGCAGCATGGGCTCGAAGGCCCGCAACTCCTCCGGCAGCCGGAACGAGAGATCGAGAAAGCGGCTGTTGACCGACCGGATCTCAAGCCCGAGCCAGCCGCCCGAATGGCTCCGGGACTCGCTGGATGGCGCAGATGCGGCGCTGGCGCTTTGGCCCGCCGCGTAGCCGGTCATACTGTAAACTGCCATCGATATTCTTTCAGCTCAGGGTTTCATTGATTCCTGGAGGTCCCAGGCGCACCGGAATCAGGTGCTCACCGCAATCCATCCAATAGGTATGTCGAAGGTCAAACCCGCTGCATTGCCGCCGGATACCGTGATTGGCGGTTATCGCATTATCCGCAAAGTGGCTGCCGGTGGATTCGGTGTCGTCTACCTTGCGCTCGACTCCGAAGGCCAGCAGGTTGCGGTCAAGGAGTATCTCCCTGCATCGCTGGCCTCGCGTTCCGCCGGCGAATTGGCGCCGCAGGTACCGTCAGAAAAGCTGTCGCTGTACCGGTTGGGGCTGAAGAGCTTTTTCGAGGAAGGCCGTGCATTGGCCCAGATCTCGCATCCTTCGGTCGTTAGCGTGATGAACTTTTTCCGCGAGAACGAGACTGTCTATATGGTGATGAACTACCTGGAAGGCGCAGCCCTTCAGGATTTCATCATCACGGCGCGGGATCAGAAGCAGCAGAAGGTATTCCGCGAGTCGACGATTCGCTCGCTGTTCGACGAAATCCTGCGCGGACTTCGGATCGTGCACCAGCACAAGATGCTGCACCTGGACATCAAGCCGGCCAACATCTTCATCACCGACGACAACAAGTCGGTCCTGATCGACTTCGGCGCCGCCCGCGAGGTGCTCAGCAAGGAAGGCAATTTCATCCGGCCGATGTATACACCCGGTTTTGCGGCACCCGAAATGTACCGACGCGATTCGTCGATGGGCCCATGGACCGATATCTATGCGATTGGCGCCTGCATGTACGCCTGCATGCAAGGGTATCCGCCCAACGAGGCGCCACAGCGTCTGGAGAAAGACCGCATCGCAACCGCGTTGACCCGGCTGCGCGGCGTTTATTCGGACAACCTGATCGAGGTGGTGGAGTGGTGCATGGCGCTCGATCCGCTGTCGCGACCCCAGTCCGTATTTGCGCTTCAGAAGGAGCTCAGCCGAGAGGGCGAAAGGCGCTACACGAAACTATCCGTTGCCGAGAAGGTGCGTCTGCAGTTTGACACCATGGTCACCGACACGAAGAAAAATTCCAAAGCGCTGGCCAGTTCCGTGGTCAAACCGAAATGAAATTCTCTGTCTTTCAGGTCAGTCGCAAAGGCGGTCGCCAGCTCAACGAAGATCGCATGGGTTACAGCTATACGCGCAGTTCATGCATCTTGCTGCTGGCAGACGGAATGGGAGGGCACCCAGAGGGTGAAGTGGCAGCCCAGCTGGCGTTGCAGGCGATGTCGGCGCTGTACCAAAAGCAGGCCAACCCGGAAATTGCGGACATACCTGCGTTCCTGACCTCGGCCGTGATGGCTGCGCACCGCCAGATCATCCAGTACGCGATCGAAAAGGGCATGCTCGATACGCCGCGAACGACAGTTGTTGCCGCGATTGTGCAAAACGGCACCGCAAGCTGGGTGCATTGCGGCGATTCGCGGTTTTATATGGTGCGCAAGGCGCAGCTAGTGGTTCGCACGCGCGACCACTCCTACCTCGAGCAGCCACCCAAGGGGCATTCGCCGGCCAGGTTGGCCGCGCACCAGAATCGCAACATCCTGTTCACCTGCCTGGGTTCGCCCGCCAAACCCGTGTTCGACATGGCCGGTCCGGTGCCGTTGCAGCAGGGCGACAAGATACTGTTGTGCTCAGACGGCTTGTGGGGCACCTTGTCCGATGACGAGATCGTCCACGAAATCGGGCAAAGCGTGGTCGGCCAAGCCGTGCCGGACATGGTCGAGATGGCGTTGCAGCGCGCCGGTGCAACCAGCGACAATGTAACGGCGATTGCGCTGGAGTGGGAAACGCCAGACGATTTCGAATCCACCAAGGGTGACCATCAGACCGGCCAGATGCACGATGGCGTTTACGCCAGCACGGTGCAGTCCGGGGGTCTGGACTCGGGCGAAGACGATCTGGACGACGCCGCCATCGAGCGCTCGATCGCGGAAATCAACGAAGCCATCCGGCGCTCTGCCGCCAGACGACGCTGACTGGTCTGCCAGGGCGCCCGGGTGGCCAGGCCACCATAAATCAGGAACATCACATGACAGATATCCGCCGCAGTGGCGCAAGAGCCGTTGACCAATTGCGCGTCGTACGCTTGACGCGCGGCTACACGATCCACGCCGAGGGTTCGGTGCTGGTCGAGTTCGGCTCCACCAAGGTCTTGTGCACGGCATCGGTCGAGGAAAAGGTGCCCGGCCACAAACGCGGCAGCGGCGAGGGGTGGGTCACGGCCGAATACGGCATGTTGCCCCGCGCCACGCATACCCGCAGCGACCGCGAGGCCGCCCGTGGCAAACAAAGCGGGCGTACGCAGGAGATCCAGCGGCTGATCGGTCGATCGCTGCGTGCCGTGTTCGATCTGAAACAACTCGGCGAACGCACAATCCAGCTCGATTGCGATGTGTTGCAGGCCGATGGCGGCACCCGCACCGCGAGCATCACCGGGGCCTACGTGGCGGCCCATGACGCGGTCAGTCGCCTGCTTGCGCAGGGCAAACTCACGGCCTCGCCGATTTTGGGTCCGGTTGCCGCCGTGTCGGTCGGGATGTCGCGCGGCACACCTTTGCTGGATCTCGACTACACCGAAGATTCGGCGTGCGACACCGATATGAATGTCGTCATGACCGGCGCCGGACACTTTGTCGAGGTGCAGGGCACGGCAGAAGGGGCCGCATTCTCGCGCCAGGAGATGGACGCCATGATGTCACTGGCGGAAAAGGGCATCGTGGAGCTGATGCAATTGCAGCGCCAGTGTCTGGCGACGTGACGATGCCCGCACCGAAGATCGTGCTTGCGTCCAACAACCGCGGCAAGCTCGAGGAGTTGCAGGCCATGCTGGCCCCGCTCGGCTTCGAGTTGATCTGCCAGGCCGATCTCGGCGTGCCGGAGGCACCGGAGCCGTTTCGGACCTTCGTCGAGAACGCGCTGGCCAAGGCGCGCCATGCGTCCCAGCACAGCGGATTGCCAGCCATTGCCGACGATGCCGGCTTGTGTGTGGAAGCGTTCGGCGGCCTGCCTGGTGTCGACACCGCGTTTTATGCCACGCAATACGGATACGCCAAGAGCGACGACAACAACGTGCGCGCCTTGCTCGAGCAGATGCAGGGCGTGGACAACCGACGCGCGGCCATGGTCTCGACGCTGGTTGCGCTGCGCAGTGCGCAAGACCCCGAGCCCTTGATCGCCACAGGACGCGCCAGCGGCGAGATCGCGCGTGCGCCGATGGGCGGCAACGGATTCGGTTTCGATCCCGTGATGTGGCTGCCCGAGTTCGGCCAGACCTTTGCGCAACTGCCGATTGCCGTGAAGAATGCCAACAGCCACCGCGGCCGTGCGGCGCGGTTGATGGTCGAGCTGATCCGCGAGCGGTGGGCCTGACCCATGGTGGTGCCCGACCTGGCCCACCTGATGCGCCCTGGCAGCCTGCAACTCAGTGCGCTGCCGCCCTTGTCGTTGTATGTGCACCTGCCTTGGTGCCTGAAGAAGTGCCCCTATTGCGACTTCAATTCGCATGAGCTGGCAAAGGCCGAGTTGCCCGAGCAGCGCTACATCGATGCGCTGGTGGCCGATCTGGAGTCCGCGTTGGCGCTGGTCTGGGGGCGCACGGTGCGCAGCATCTTCATCGGCGGGGGTACGCCCAGTCTGTTTTCGCCCGAGGCGATCGACCGCCTGCTGGCCGACATCCGGGCCCGTTTGCGCCTGGCTGCGCAGTGCGAGATCACGCTCGAGGCCAACCCCGGCACGTTCGAACGGGATCGCTTTCGCGCTTTTCGCAGCGCCGGCGTCACGCGCCTGTCCGTGGGTGTGCAGAGTTTCAATGACCGCCATCTGAAGGCGCTGGGGCGGGTGCACGATCGGGCTCAGGCGCTCGCGGCCGTCGAGGAGGCCGGCCAGGCGTTCGAGACCTTCAACCTGGACCTGATGTACGCCTTGCCGGGGCAGACAAGCGACGAACTGCAACAAGATCTGGACACGGCGCTGGCCCTTCAAAGTCCGCACATCTCTATCTACCACCTGACGATCGAGCCCAACACCTATTTCGCGAAGTTCCCGCCGGTGGTGCCCGATCAGGACACAGCCTACGACATGCTCGATCAGGTCACGGCGGCCACGCAGGCCCGCGGATTGGAGCGTTACGAGGTGTCGGCGTATGCGCGCGCCGGCCACCGCTGCTGGCACAACCTGAACTACTGGCAGTTCGGTGACTACCTGGGCATCGGTGCGGGAGCCCACGGCAAGCTGAGTTTTGCGCACCGCGTCGTACGCCAGGTGCGCCACCGCGATCCGCGGCTGTATATGGACAAGGCCCTGGCCGGCAACGCGCTGGCCAGCCAGACCGAAATCGCTCGGGCCGATCTGCCGTTCGAGTTCATGCTCAATGCGCTGCGTCTGAAGAGCGGCTTTTCCCTGGCCGAGTTCTGCGAGCGCACGGGCTTGCCGATCAGCAGCATCGACAAGCCGTTGGAAGAGGCCCAGCGCAAGGGCCTGATCGACCGCGATCTGTCGCGCGTGTGGCCGACCACCCGCGGGTTCGATTTTCTCAACGATCTGCAAGTCCTTTTCCTCGCCGACAGCGGCGCCGTTTGAACCCTTGTGCCGGCGGCAAGGCCGGCGTTATAGTGGTCGGGCAACACGAGAGGAGGCCTGGCCATGTTCTCGGTATACGGATCGACCGGGCGGGTTTTCCAGGGCACGCTGGAGCAGATGCGCCTGATCCGGCAGGTGCATGCTGCAGACCGCATCCGGCCGATGGACCCGGCGGCTCGCGACGGCCACGATGGCGCTGTCCGCGAGGCCCTGGAGTATGGTTCGCCGGTGCCGGTGCCGGTGCCGACGCCGGCGCATCGACCCGCGATCGCCGCCTATGCTGCTACGCAACAACACTCCACCGCACATGGCTGGTTCGACATGTCGGTGAGCGAGGTCATGAGCCGGCCGGTTTTGACGCTGCCTGTCGATACCGGGCTTTACGAGGCCGGGCAACTTCTGTCACACCATGGAAGAGGGCAGGCGCCGGTGGTCAATGCCGATGGCATTCTGGTTGGATTGCTGACGCGTGGCGATGTGTCGATCGCCGGTCAGGGGCCCAAGCCAGGTGCATCGGAACAGGTATGGGAGACCTGGCGCACGCAGAGCATCGAAGCTGTGATGGAAACCCCGGTGCCAAGCGTATCGCCCGCGGCCGACCTGCGTCGCGCCGCGACTGCGCTGCTTGACAGCGGTTTGCCAGGCCTGCCGGTGGTGGACGACGTGGGCCGGGTGATCGGCTTCATTTCTCGCTCCGACGTGCTGCGCGCCGCCCTGCGCGATGCCGGGCTCGACGTCTGGAGCTGAATCTGAACCAACAGGAGCGATCGCGACATGCATATCTATTTCCCGGTTTCCGGCCGCCGCGAGGGCAAGGGCGACGCCACCGAGGCTGAACTGGCGGCCGATGCGGGCCAGTTGCTGGTCTTGCGCGATCCGGACGACGAGTCCGAGTGGCAGTATCTTGGCAATCCCGAAGTTGCGGCGCGCACGTCGCTGGCTGAGGTGGTCGCCCGTTTTATCCTGGATTGCAGCGGCGCCGACGGCACAATCGAGCCCGAGCGGCTGGTCGCCGCGCTGCGGGTGCGCGATTCGCTGCTGTCGGCCGCCCGCCAGATCGACGACGCCTTGGCGCGTGGCCACGGCCGGTGACTCGGCCCGACGGAGCACTATGTTGCGGGGACAATCGCCACGTTCATCGACTGCATGACGGCGCGGGCGCCTGCCCTTGTACCAGCGCGATTGCCATCGCGACAGGCCAAGGCGTCGTCAATAATTGAATGGTATGAACATTTCTCCAGGCCGCGATGGCGGTGGCCCGTCGCCTGCCGAACCTGCCTCCGGTGTCCCGCCCGCAATGTCGGCCTGGAAGCGGCTGAGTCTGATGGTGCTGGCCACCGCGCTAGTGACCGGTTTCGCGACGGCACTGTGGATGTTGGCCGACGAAGCCCGGACTTCGCGCCGCCAGGCCGAGCGCTTGGCTGCGTTTGATCAGAAGCTGCGGTACGCGGTGCGCCCCGGCCCAAGTGACGCGATCCGTTTTCCGGGTGACGGGCCCTACGACCAGCGACTCGGTTACCACGCGTTGCCACAGTTCCTTGCGCGCCTGACGGCTCAGGATTGGCAGATCACGGCACAGGCGCGGATGTCGCCTGACCTGCTCGACGTCATTGATCGGGGCCTGTTCCCGCCTTATGCCGAGAAAAACCAGGCCGGCCTGGAACTGCTGGATTGCCGCGCCGAGCCCATGTTCGCCAACCGCTTGCCGCAGCGGGTCTATGGTCGGTTCGACGCCATCCCGCCGCTGGTCGTCGATGCCTTGCTGTTCATCGAGGACCGCGACCTGCTCGACGCGCAGCGGCCGCAGCTAAATCCGGCGATCAACTGGAGCCGGTTCCTGGGTGCACTGGTCGACCAGGCCTGGAGCTGGGTCGACGCAGACCATGCGACGCCGGGTGGCAGCACACTGGCGACGCAGATCGAGAAATACCGCCACTCGAGCGGCGGGCGCACCGTATCGGGGCGTGACAAGCTGGACCAGATGGCGTCGGCGTCGCTGCGGGCTTACCTCGACGGCGCCAACACGTTGCAGCGCCGACGCCAGATCGTGGTCGACTATCTCGACACGGTGCCGCTGGCAGCACGCCCCGGCATCGGTGAGGTGCATGGGCTGGGTGACGCGTTGCCGGCTTGGTACGGACGTGTTTTCGACGAGGTCAACGGTCTGTTGATCGCCGATGCAGGTGTTGCGTCCGGGCACGGCGGCCTGCTGGCGCGTCAGGCGCTCGCGTTCAAGCAGGTGTTGTCACTGTTGATCGCACAGCGTCGCCCGTCCTATTACCTGGGCCGGCCGGATGCCAAGACCGGCCTGACCGAGCTGGTCAACGCCCATTTGCGGCTGCTGGCTGACGCCGGCGTGATCTCCATGGCGTTGCGCGACGCCGCCTTGCCGCTGGCGCTGAACCTGCGATCCGGTCCGCCGCCCCGCGACGAACTGGTCAACCCGGCGCCTCACAGCGAACGTAAGGCGGTAACCGCGCTGCGCGCCCATCTCGGCGGACTGTTGGGCACGACGAGCAACTACGCGCTGGACCGGCTTGATGCGGGCGCTGCCAGCAGCATCGACGCTCGGGCGCAACGCGAAGGCGTGGCATTGTTGCGCAGCCTGTCGGACCGCGCCGGCGCCAGTGCCGCAGGCCTGTATGGACCCTATCTGTTGTCCGAGGGCGACGACCCGAGCCGCCTGGTGTTCAGTTTCACGTTGTTCGAGCGTGGGGAGCATGTCAACCGGCTGCGGGTGCAGACCGACAACCTGAACCAGCCCTTCGACATCAACGAAGGCGCCCGTCTCGATCTCGGCTCGACCGCCAAGCTGCGCACGCTGGTGACCTATCTCTCGCTGATCTCCGAACTGCACGCGCGCTGGGTTCCCATGGAGCCGGTAAAACTGGCTGCCGTCGACGTCGATACGCGTGACGCGCTCGGCCAGTGGGCACGGCACTACCTGTCGCAAGCGAGCGACCGCACGCTGCAGCCCATGCTCGACGCGGCGATGCAGCGTACCTACTCGGCGAACCCGGCCGAGGGCTTTTTCACTGGCGGTGGCGTGCACCACTTCGGTAATTTCGAATCCGCTGACAACAACCGGCAACTGACGGTGCGCGAGGCCACCACGCGCTCGGTCAACCTGGTCTACATCCGGCTGATGCGCGACCTGGTCTGGCACCTGATGTTCGAGGACGAGGGTGCTGCCGCCGCACTGCGGGCCGGCAGCGACGATCCGGACCGCCAGGCCATGCTGGCACGTTTTGCGGACATGGAGGGGCGTGACTATCTGGCACGTTTCTACCGCGAGTACGAGGACATGGAGCCCGACGCCGTCGTGGCGCGCCTGCTCAAGGGGAGGGCACTGACGTCGGCGCGGCTGGCCAGTGTGTTCGGTGAACTCCAGCCCCATGGCGACGCCGCCGCGCTGGTCGCGTTCATCCGGCACCATTTGCCGAACGTCGCGTTGTCATACAACGAGGGCGATGCGCTGTTTGCACGCTATGCCGGCGGCCAGATGTCGCTGGCCGACCGGGGCCATGTCGCCAGCACCCATCCGCTGGCGTTGTGGCTGGCCGGTTTGCGGCAGCGTACGCCCGATGCGACCCTGGAGCAGGCGATAGCCGCCAGTGTCGATGAACGCCAACAGGTCTACCGCTGGCTGTTTCGCACGCGCCACCGCGACGCGCAAGACCAGCGCATTCGCACCTTGATGGAGATCGATGGCTTTGTCCGCATCCAGATTCGATGGCAGAAACTGGGTTATCCGTTCAAGGCCTTGACTCCCTCGTACGCCAGCGCACTCGGTGCGTCGGGCGACCGGCCATCGGCGTTGGCCGAACTGATGGGCATCATCGTCAACGACGGGCTGCGCAAGCCGGTGGCTCGGCTCGAGTCGGTTGTGTTTGCCCGCGACACGCCGTACGAAACCCGCCTGGCGTACCGTCCGCAACCGGCGCAGCGGGTACTCGATGCCGCGGTGGCGCGCACGGTGCGCCAGACGCTGATCGGGGTCGTGCAGGAGGGCACAGGGCGCCGCCTCAAGGGCGCGTTTGCCATGGACGACGGCAGTCCGGTCGAGGTCGGTGGCAAGACTGGCACCGGTGACCACCGCTATTACACCTACGACAAGGGTGGCGCGCAGGTGACCTCGCGGGTTGTCAGCCGTTCGGCTACCTTGATGTTCCTGCTGGGAGATCGGTATTACGGCACCGTGATGGTGTTCGTCAACGAGCCGTATGCCGCCGACTACCGATTCACCAGTGCGTTGCCGAGCCAACTGCTCAAGGCCATGGCGCCGAGCCTGGTCTCGCTGTTGGGCGACGAGGCCTGCCGCTGACCGTGTGTTCGGCGGCCTGGCGCGGGCAGTGCCTGCAGCGGGGGGTCCAAGTTGCCATCAACCCGGTTGCAGACCCGACCGCCCAAAACTCTCCGGTGGCGCATTCTTGGCAAGCATGAAGCGGGTCCCCGCCGCTTGCAGCCGCGCCTGCACGCCCGCATCCTGAACCGGTTGCAGC
>Ga0105046_10009480_pt1 | contig 15230 bp, 11 predicted proteins | sample MAT03_FD_78385 | JGI IMG/M metagenome (GOLD analysis project Ga0105046, IMG submission 78385) | Freshwater microbial communities from Lake Fryxell liftoff mats and glacier meltwater in Antarctica - MAT-03 (megahit assembly) | ecosystem: Environmental > Aquatic > Freshwater > Ice > Liftoff...
ATGGATATCCGACGCGTCCGCCTCGTAGGCCGCCTTGAGAATGTCCAAAAGCTTCATAAGGCCTCCGCGCGAACTCGCGCCAAAGCCTTGATCGGCACGCTGGTTACACCAATCCACCCCCCCGCCCCAACCCCCGCACCCGCGCCCTCACCACGCACCACCCAGGCCCGTCATCCCCCCCACCTCTAGCCCCCCGCTCAAACCCGCCAAGCCGCACCGCCACTCCCTCCCACCCAACCGCTACACCCGCGCCGCCAGCCAGCGCCCACCCACAAACCGCCAGCCGAAGATCGCCGCGCGGATCGACAGCTCCGCACAGAGCCCGATCCACAACCCCGGCAACCCCCAGTCGAACGGGAACGGGTTGCCGATTACGCCCCCGCCCGGCAAAGGAATCTCCACCCCGCTGAACACATACGCCAAGGGCAGCCGCAGCCCCCACTGGCTGATCCACGTCATGATCATCACCGCGCGCACGTCGCCCGCACCGTGCATCGCCGAGCGGAACACGATCGCCAGCGCAAACGGCACCTGCGTGATCCCCGTGATCAACAGCAACGTCGGCGTAATCGCCCGGTGCGCCGGCTGCTCGCTCAATAACCCCACGATCGGCCCGCCCAACGTGATCAGCACCACGCCCATCGTCCCCATGATCGCCATCGCCACCACCGCGCAGCGCCACGCCGCCCGCCGCGCGTGCTCCGGCAGCCCCGCCCCCAAGTACTGTCCGCATAACGCCCCCGCCGCGATCCCCATCGCAAACCCCGGCATGAAGCTCAACGCCTCGATCCGGATGGCCCACAGGTGCGCCCCGAGCAACCCGCCCGAGTCCCCCACCGCCGTCGCCGCGTTCTTCGCCAGCGCCGCCGCGCTCATCCAGCCCACCATCAACACCACCATGAAGTTCACAAGCCACATCCCGAACGTCTCAAGGAAGTTCGGTAGGCCCAGCCGCAACAGCCGGTACATCGTCGTGCGATGCAGCTTCAAGCGCCGCCACAAGAGCTCGATCCCGCACAAGCCCATGAAGTGAAACCGCACCACCATCGCCGCCCCGACCAGGTGCGCCGTCGCCGTCCCCAGCCCGATCCCCAATACGCCCAAACCCAACCCGCGCGACAGCACCCACGCCAGCACCAGGTTCACCACGTTCACTACGATCATCGCCTTGAGGGGCCGAAGCGTGTCCCCCGCCCCCCGCGCGCACGCCGTCCCCGCGAACAGGATCGTCGAGAACGGCACCCCCACGCAATACGCCCACAGATACACCTTCATGTCCCACGCCGCCTCGCCCCTCAGCGACAGCAGCGCCGCCAACGGTGCCGCCGCCGCCGCCAACAATAACGCCGACCCCACGCCCCCCACCACCGCCAACAGCATCGCCTGCCCCAGCGCCGCCCGCGCCACCGCCTCGCGCCCGCTCCCCATCGCCCGCGAGATCAACGCCGTCGCCCCCACGCCGATCGCCATGGTGATCAATCCAAAGAACCACAGCACATACGCCGCGGCCCCCACGCCGTCCGCCGCCGATTGCGAGATGTGCGCCGCCAGCCATGTGTCCACCAGGCCGATTGTCGTGTTCAATAGCGCCTCGCACAGCACCGGCCACGCCAGCATCACGATCGCCGCGTTCATCGACTTGCCCGCCAGCCGCCCCGTCTTGATACCCACCGTCGCCGCCGGCCCCGCGTGATGCCGCGCTTCAACCGGCGTCGCCAAACCGCCCGACGCCTCCAGCGACGGGTCGAGCGTCTGCGCATCCAACGTCGGCGGGTCCACCGGCCGCTGCGCGTGCTCGCTGTCAACGGATTGGCTGTTGGGCGGGGTAGTCACGATGGATTGTTCGACGGGCACAGCCAAAGTAGGCCACCGCCAGCCCACAACGCGTAGATCTCAATCCCCGAACGCTACCCCTCCCCACTCACCACACCCGCGCTCACGCCGCCTTACACGTCCTTTGCGTTCGCCCCATAGTTCTTCTGGAAGCGATCCCCAAACGGTCCCAGAATATTGGCCAAACTCAGCTCAGGCCACGGCACCGGCGGCGCCCCCTTCCGCCATGAACCCAGCACCATTCTCCAGAACTTCCACTGCGCCGCCATCGCCTCGCCGACCGTCATCTTCGCCGCCAAACCATTCGGCCTCAGCAGCAAGATCGTCAGATCATCGTCGGGATGCACACCCCCGCTCCGCTCGATCACCCCCTCCGCAAACAGCTTCGCAAACGCCGACGGGTTCGATCGATCCACCCTGCGAATCACGTCGAGCAAACCCTCTTCGCCGAGCTGCCGCCCGTCCGCACCCTGCGCCTCCAGCAGTGAATCGGTGTAGATCACCACCAAGTCCCCCGGCTTCATCCGCAGCGAGAACACCTTGTAGCGCGACTCCTCCATGATCCCCAAGGGCAGGTTCGTCGCTTCCGAATCTTCCGGAGCCTCGATCTCGCGCAGGATGTACCACTCTTTCCGCGTGCTCGAATACACCAGCGGCCTCGGGTGCCCCGCGTTCACCGCGTCCAGCGTGTTCGTCGGCGCAAAGTACGTCGCCACCAGTGCCGTCGCAAACCGCCCACCCTCCGACACGGCCAAAAACTCCTTGTTCATCATCTCCACAAACTGCGCCTGGTCCACATAGTTCACATAGCGCCGCATCAGGTTCCGAAGCGTTATCGCCAGCGCCGAGACCTTCTCCCCGTGCCCCGCCACGTCCGCCACCAGGATCCGCCCAATCCGCCCCGTCCCGCACGACGACACATAGTGAATGTCCCCGCCGTGCTGCTCGCCCTTCCACGGCCGAGAGTACACCCACGCATCCACTCCCGGCATGGTCACGCCGCTGTCCATCTCGCCGTTGCCACCCCACACCTCCATGCACTGCATGGTGTGTACCGAAGTCGGCGCCTGGTTCGTCACTGCCGTTGCCATGCCCGCGCTCCTAAGCCGACGTCCGCCGCGATGACCCAGCGCGCCCGCCCCATTCACCACCCGATCACCGGCCGGACTGACTATTTGATGCCGCCGACGCACGCCCGTTTCGACCCGAACCTCACGCCGCCAGGATCAGATCCATCAACTCCGGCACGCCCTGCCCCATCGTCGCCACCGTCTCCACGATCATGCGCCGACCGGCCACGTCCCGCAAGTTCCTCACCAGTTCATGCTGACCCGGGAAGTCCGCCTTATTACACACAAACACGTCGGCGATCTCCAGAATCCCCGCCTTGTCCATCTGCACCGAGTCTCCCATGCCAGGGGTCATCACGACCAGCGTCCGATCGACGTGACTGCGGATCTTGGTCTCATTCTGACCCGCTCCCACCGTCTCGACGAACACCGTCTCAAAGCCCGCCCCGCCCAAAATCTGGATCAGCCCATCCAGCGTGCCGTATTCCTCGCTGGCGATCCCCAGCGAGCGGTAATAGATCGCCTCGTCCAAGCTGTTGAAGTCCACGCGTAGCCGATCGCCCAAAAGCGCCCCGCCCGTAATCGGCGACAGCGGGTCGAACGCCACCACCGCCGCGCGACCCAGCCCCGGCTGCTCCTTGGCCCGCCGTGTGAACTCACCCGCCAGCGACGCTACCAACGTGCTCTTGCCCGCGCCCGGCGACCCCGTCACCCCGATCACCCGCCGCGGCCGCGCCATCTTCACGCCCGCGCGAAGCGCCCGGCCGTTGTGGAACATCGAAATGTCCCGCGCCAACTGCGCCTGCGCGTGCTCCGTTGGCACCTCCGCCGGATACGGCTTCACCGCCCGCTTCACCGCCTCCACAATGTCCAAAAGCCTCGTCCCTGTCGTAAAGCAATCCGCCACGCCCATCTGCTTCAGCTTGGGGATGTCCTCCGCAGGCAAAATCCCACCCATGTACACGGGGATGTCAGGACGACCCAGCGACTTCAGCTCGTTCAAAAGCCGCGGCCCCAGCACCATGTGCGAGTTGCTCATCATGCTCGCCGCGATCACATCACAATCCTCATCCCGCGCCGAGATCGCCAAGCTCCGCGGCGTCTGCCACAGCCCGCTATAGATCACATGCACACCGCTATCCCGCAACGCCCGCGCGATCACCTTCACCCCGCGATCATGCCCGTCCAGCCCCATCTTCCCTAGCAGCACCCGCGGTCGGTGGTCCAGCCCCTGGCACCGATCCACCTTCTCAAACTCCGTCGTCGCCACATGCAGCGTCTGCGTCATGCCCCAAGCGTATCGCCCAACTCCTACCCCCACCCGACCCACCGCCCATCCCCCACCGCACCTGGACCCCTTGTCCACCCGCACAAGAACGTTGTCTTAATCTGGCCATTTGACCATGAGACTATTTGGCCATTTGGCAATTTGACCATTTGGCAATTTCCCCAACCCCCCCATCCTCGAATAAGCTCACTCTCCCCCACGGGCCTCTCAGGACTCCACCATGCCCGACCCCATCCCTTCCACGCCCTCCGCGCTCCCAGCCGCAACGCCCCCGGTCTTCTCCGCCGCCCAACTCGTCTATCTCTGGCTCACTTCCGTCTGCATCACCTCGCTGCTCATCGCCGACATTGCCGGCGTCAAACTCTTCCAAATCCACATCTTCGGCCTCACCGTCCAGCACACCTGCGGCATGCTCACCTTCCCCATCACCTTCCTCCTCAACGACCTCATCAACGAGTACTACGGCCCCAAAGCCGCCCGCCGCGTCATCTGGATCGGCCTCGCCATGGGCTTCTTCGTCTTCATCGTCAACAACATCGCCCTCGCCATGCCCCATTGGGACGTTCCCTTCAACATCAACCCCAACTCCTACAGCGACGTCTTCGCCAACTCACGCGTCCTCTATGTCGCCTCCCTAGCTGCCTACCTCGTCGGCAGCCTCGCCGACATCACCGTCTTCGGCTGGCTCAAACGCCTCACCGGTGGCCGCCTCGTCTGGCTCCGTGCCACAGGCTCCACCGTCATCAGCCAGTTCATCGACAGCTTCATCGTCACCTGGCTCGCCTTCAGCGTCGGCCGCGCCCTCTTCCCCACCGACGCCGCCCCCATGCCCTTCAACGAAGTCCTCAAAACCGCCGCCACCGGCTACATCCTCAAGTTCGTCCTCGCCATCGCCCTCACTCCAGTCATCTACCTCGGCCGACGCATCATGACCAACCAGTTCGGCCTCCGCCCCCTCCCCGCCCAATAAACCCCTCGCGCCGCCCTCCCGCGCCTTCATTTGGCCATCTGGCAACTCAGTGATTTAGCCATTTGGCAACTTGCTCCACTCTCCCCCTACCCGATCCAAAACCAACAACGTAATATCGTCATGCTGCCCCTGCGGCTGGAACTCTGCTAGCGCCGTCAGGGCCCGCTCGCACATCTCTTTCGCCGCCATCCCCCGCGTCGCCTTCAAGAGCGCCTCCAGCCGCGCCACCCCATAAAACTCCCCCGACGGCGCCCGTGCCTCCGACACCCCGTCGGTGTACAGCACCAAACGGTCGCCATCCTCCAGCGTCACCTCCCGCTCCGCGACCATGGGGATCTCCACCGCCCCCAGCACCGTCCCCGTCGTCTCGCCCATCGTCCGCACCTCGCCCGAAGCATTTACAACCAGCGGCACCGGATGCCCGCCGTTCGCATATCGCAGCACCCCCGTCCGCGCGTCGAACCGCGCCATGAACATGCTCACAAACATGCACTCGGGGTTCGCCTCCAGCAGCATCCGGTTCGCCCGGTCCAGGCACGCCCCCGGCCCCAGCTCGCCCGCCCCAACATCGCGGATCAGCGTCCGCGTCACCGCCATGAACATCGCCGCCGGCACGCCCTTCCCCGACACATCAGCGATCACCAGCGCAAACCGCCCCTCCCCGCACGGGAACACATCGAAAAAGTCCCCACCCACAAACCGCGCCGGCGAGCTCACCCCATACGTCGCCATCCCCGGCCCGCTCGGGAACACCGTGGGCAAGAGCGAAGTCTGGATCGCCCGCGCCACCCGCAGCTCCGCCTCAACCGCTTCCCGCGCCGCCGTCTCCCGCGTCAGCGCTTCCACCTGCGCCCGGATCTGCCCGCGCATGGATGCGATCGCTGCCGAGAGCTCGCCCACCTCGTCGCCGCTCACTGCCGCCGGCGCCGCCTCCGCGCCCGCCGCACTCCCCACCGCCCCGGCCCCTCCACCGCTGCCGCTGCCCTCAGACTCCACGTCCGTCAGCGACATCCCCCGCACCGACTTGGCCAGCCGACGGATCGGCCTGACGATCCACACGCCCATCCCCAGCACCACCGCCAGGATGATTGCGATGAACATCAGCCCGCCCGCCAGCCGCTGCTGCAACACCGCCATCACCGGCGCCATCACATCCCGCTCCGCCACCAACCCCGCCACCGACCACCCAGTCGACGACACCGGCGCGAAGAACGCCAGCATCCGCCGCGTTGTGCCAGGTTCCACAATCGGCACCGTGCCACGCCCGCCACCCACCATCTCTGACCCCAGCCGCTCAAGCTCCGGCCGACCTACCCGTTTGGCGATCTCGAAGATGTTCTCTTCCATCGGCTTGAACATCGCCGGGCCCGCCACCACCGCCCCGCGTCGGCTCAAGAGGATAATCTCCGCGCCCGCCGCCCCGCGCAGCCGACGCGAAAGCCCCTCCAAATCCACGTCCACCGTCACCACGCCGCGAAAGGCCCCGTCCCGAAAAAACGGCTGGCTGAACGTCACCATCGCCGCGTTCCCCGCGTTCTCATCGAAGTACGGCTCCGTCCATCGCGCCAGCCCGCTCCGCGAAGGCCCGTCGTACCACGCCCATTGCCCATCTGTGTAGTCGTAGCTCTCCGCCACGTCCAATCGCAACAGCCCCGCCCAAGCCTCCGCCCCAGCGCCATCCACGCCCGCCGTCCGCGCACCGCGGAACACGTATGGCGCGTGCAGATCACCCCGCGGCTCAAACCCCGCCCTCGCCGGCCGCGCCGCCACAGGGATCGACGACGGCGCCGGCGGCCCCATCTCGTTCATCCGAAACGGCCAGCCCCCAGGCTCCAGCGCCAACGCCGACCCAAAGATCAACCCGTCCGACTGCACGTTCCGCGCCAAAAAGTCGTACACCTCCGCCTCGCTGAAGCTCGCGTTCGATTCGAACACCGACGCCAGCGTCTTGGCACCCTGCGCCAGCGAACGAAGCGTCCCATCCAGCGATGCGGCGTATCGCTCCGCCACCTCCGCCTCGCGCCGCTCCGTCTCCGCATACGCCGACTCGCGCAGCCGCGCATAATCCAAAAATAGCAGCAGCCCCAGCAACGCCAGGAGCGGCACCCCGATCCCCAGCATCAACTTCCATCGGATAGCCAGCCGCACATTGGACCTCGGCGCACGATCAACTTAAAGGCCGGGCCCGCACCCGTCCAGCGCCGCACACTAGGCCGCCCGCCGGGCCCGTTCCGACCGTGCCGCCATCCACTTGGCGCACACCCCCAGCAACGCCAACTTGTCGATCGGCTTGGTCGCGTAATCATCGCAACCCGCCTCCAGGCACTTGGCCCGGTCCTCCGCCATCGCGTGCGCTGTCAGTGCGATCACCGGCAAATCGCTCCCACGCCCCCGCAGTTGCCGCGCCAACGAGTACCCATCCATCACCGGCATCTGCATGTCCGTCACCAAGAGATCAAACGGCTCCCCCGCAGACGACGCCGCGTCCAGCTTGTCCAGAGCCTGCTGACCGTCATCGACGACCACCACCGTCGCCCCCGCGTTTGTCAGGTGCCACGAGATCAATCGCTGGTTGTCCTTCCCATCTTCCGCCAGCAAGATCCGCCCGCTTAGCCGAACCGCCACAGCCGCCTCCAGCTTGATCGCGGGCACCATCACCTTCTCCAGCTGCTCCAGCATCGCCGACCCCTCGACCGGCAGCAGCGGGATCTCGGCCTCAAACCGCGAACCTTTCCCCTCCTCCGACCGCACTAGCCGCACCGTCCCGCCCATCAGCTCCGCCAATCGCCTGGAGATGACCAGCCCCAGTCCCGTGCCCCCGAACCGCCGCGTCACCTTCGTGTCGGCCTGCGCAAACGCCGCGAATAGTTGTCCCGCCTGCTCCAGCGTCAATCCCACCCCCGTGTCCTCCACCGCGATCACCAACCGATCGCCGTTCGGCCCGTGATCCACCCGCGCCGTGAGATCGATCCGCCCCTGCTCGGTAAACTTCGCCGCGTTCCCCGCGAGGTTCATCATCACCTGCCGCAACCGCGTCGGGTCGCAATGGATCTTCTCCGGCACCGCCGTCTCCAGTCCAACATGCAGCTCCACGCCCTTCCCCGCCGCCCGCGGCCTCACCAGGCTCGCCACCTCCGCCATCAGCCCCGCCACCGACGCCTCCACCGACTCCACCGTCATCCGACCCGCCTCGATCTTCGACAGATCCAGAATGTCGTTGATCACTGTCAACAAGTGCTGCCCCGCCGACCGGATCGTGTCCAGCGTCTGCAATCGCGCCGGCGGTGCCGCCGAAAGATCCCCCTCCTCGCGCAGCATGTCCGCATAACCCAGGATCGCAGTCAAAGGCGTGCGGATCTCGTGGCTCATGTTGGCCAAAAACTCGCTCTTGGCCCGGCTCGCCGCGTCCGCACGCTCCCGCGCCTCCGCCAACTCCGCCCGCTGTCGCTCAAGCGCCCTCGTGTTCTCCACGTTCGCCGTGATGTCGATCCGCAGCGCCAAGTACTGCTCGATCTTGCCACCCTCGCCCACCATGGGCACGATTGCCGTGTCGACCCAGTACAGCTTCCCGTTCTTGCCCCGGTTGCAGACCTCTGCCCGCCAAGGCCGCCCGCTCGCGATCGTTGAAAACATTTCCGTAAAGAACGACTTGGGATGGTGCCCCGAGTTCAGCAATCGGTGGTTCTGTCCCAATAGCTCCACCGCCGAATATCCCGAGATCCGGCAGAAGTTCTCGTTCACATGCAGGATCGTGCCCTTGGCATCCGTGATGGCCACAATCCCCGCCGCCTCGAGCGCCGCCTGCTTGTGCTGGCTGAGCCGATCCGCCGCCGCCCGCGCCGCCGCCTGCTCGCGTAGAGACTCCTCAAGCGCTTCACGCCGCGCCACGTCCGATTCCAATCGCGACTTATCGCTCGAGAGCTCGCTCGCTTCGTCACGCTGCCGAGCCCAGCCCCGCTCCGCCGCCCGCGCCCGAGCCTCCAGCTGCAGTCGCTCAGACACCATCCCCGCCAACGCCGACAGGCTCGACAGTTGCTCCGCGCTGAACTCCCGCGGCACCGTATCGATCACGCACAGCGTCCCCAGTGGCTGCCCGCCCGCCCCATACACCGGCACGCCCGCATAACCCCGGATCCCCGGCGGCCCCGTCACCAACGCGTTGTCCGCGAACCGCTCGTCCTTCCTCGCGTCCTCCACCACCAGCATCTTTCGGCTAAACACCGCATACGCGCAGAACGACACATCCCGCGTCATCTCCCGCACCGGCAATCCCCTGCACCCGCGGAACCACTGCCGCTCTTCATCCACGATGCTCACCAGTGCGATCGGGCACCCCGTCAGCGTCGCCGCAATCCCCACGATCGAATCCGACCACGCGTCCGCCGTCCCCACAGTCGTCGGGTCGGCTCGCACGGCCATCAATCGCGCGCACTCATCCACAGGTTTCGGGGCTGGGGGCATATCACACCGCTCCTGTCAACACCCGCGCGGTCAGCGCGGCCCACATCGATCCGCCCCGCTCTTCGGCTCCCGCCGACCCACCCCTTAGTGCCAAGCACACCAAGCCGAAGAATCAACCTCAGTGCCGCCAGCAACGATCTTGCAAAACAACCCTGCCCCACCCCACGTTCGGCTGGCCCGACCCTCCACCCGCCTCCACACCCGCGTCACCCGCTGCGATCCTCCCCCGGGATCTCTCGCCCATGCGGATCCCGTCCCGCGCCCAACTCCCCCGCCAACTCCTCCCGCATCCCCGGCCCAATAAAGTGCTCCACACGGTGCGACGGTGCATGCAGATGGTCCCCCGCCAGCGGCAAGTGCTTCGCCAGATAACTCTCCCAAAGCCGGTGTGAACGCACCACGCCCACCGCCGTCGCACGCCCCGCCTCCGTCAACACCGGCCCCGGCCCCACCCAACCCAGCCGCCCCAACCACCAGATCGCTACGGGAGTCAACACCGGCTGCTCCAGCGCCGCCGCGATCTGCCACGCCCCCGGCCCACGCACGCCCTGCTGCCCCGCGCGCTCCTCCCACCGATACAAGAACGCCAGCACATCCTCCCGCGCGATCCGCATCGACAACAACCCGCGCACCACCACCTTCCCGAGATAACCATGCCGCGGCGCCAAGAACACCGCAGCCGCGAAAAGCCCCCCCGCCACCACGCTGATCATCCCCGCGATGCTCGTGTTGAGCCACACCGCCGCGAAGTACCCCAGCACCGCCGACGCCGCCGCGATCACCCCCGTCAGCCACAGCATCCGCCCCAGCCGATCCGTCAGCAGGTGCGCCGTCGCTCCGGGTGCCACGAGCATCGTCACCACCAAAATCGACCCCACCGCCTCGAAGCTCACCACCGTGGTCGCCGCCACCAGCCCCATGAGCCCATAGTGAACCACGCCCACGCTGATCCCCATTGTCGCCGCCAGCGCCGGGTCAAACGCCACGATCCGCAGCTCCTTCAAGAACACCGCCACCACCGCTATGTTCACCCCTGCCACCACCAGCAACGCCACCAGCGCCCGCGGCACCTCCAACCCCCCCACCACCACCGTGTCGAACGCCACAAACTCCAACAGCCCATACAACACGCACCCCGGGTCCAGATCGATCGTGCTCGCCACCCACGTGATCATCAGCACGCCCGTCGCGAACATCCCCGTGAACACCACGCCGATCGCCGCGTCCTCCGCGATCCGCGCCCGCTTCTGCAACACCGACGACAGCCCCACCGTCAATAGCCCCGCCCCCGCCGCCCCAAGCAGCATCGGCCCCACCGCCCGCGACCCGCTCACCATGAACGCCACCGCCAACCCCGGCAGCACCGCGTGCGCAATCGCGTCCCCCAGCATCGATAACCGCCGCAGCACCAGAAAGCACCCGATCACCCCGCACGCCACGCAGCACGCCACTGCCGTCGCGATCACCCACCACTCATGCGCATAAATCGTCACGCCTCACCCCCCACTACCGGCAACCCGCGCCCCGACGCCGGCAACTTCCCCGTCGCCAGCAGCCGCTCCTCCAGACCACGGATCACCGCCGCGTCCAGCACATGCTCGATCTCATCCGCGTCCCGATCCACATGATCCGACGCGATCCCCGCCTGATCCACCAGATACAACGCCCACAGCCGGTGCGCCCGCACCACCCGCGACGCCTCCTCCACCCCCGTCGGCGTCAACTTCAGCCCATCGCCCTCGCGCGTCACCAAGTCGCGCCCCACCGCCACCCGCACCGCCGCCGCCAACTCACCCTCGCCCCACGACCGCGCGCTCAATAACTCCCGCTCGCTCACCGCCCGCCCCAGATCTCTACCCGCCTCTTGGCACTCAAACACCCCACGCAGCAAGTGCTGCTGCGCGATCCGCCGCACCAGCGCCCGCCGCCGCAGCCATTCCGCCACGATCCCCCGCCGCGGCGCCGCCAGCATCGACACCCCAAACGCCGCCGTCGCCGACAGCACGATCATCGGCCCCGTGGGCCACCCCCGCGACAAGCTCCCCGGCGGCGGCGGCAACACGGCCGACAACCCCGCCCCCGTCGCGCTCGCCACCGCCCCGATCACCCCCGCCAGCACCACCATCACCCCCAGACGATCCGTCCAGAACCGCGCCGTCACCGCCGGGATCACCAAGAGTGCCGCCATCAAAACCACCCCCACCGCCGGCAACCCCACCACCGTGCAGCACACCAAAACACTCATCAGCCCCAGATCGAGCCATCCCACGGGCCACCCCTGCGCCCCGCCAAACGCCCGATCAAAGCACACCAGCTGGAACTCCTTGAACAACACCGCCACCAGCACCAGCGACGCCCCGCTTACCAGCGCGATCATCTCCACATCCTGCCGCACCATGCTCGCGGCCTTCCCAAACAAAAATCCATCCAGCCCCGCCAGCGCCCCCGACGGCCTGTTCTGCGCTACCCGCGACAACACAATCCCCAACCCAAAGAACGACCCCAGCACCACCGCCATCGCCGCGTCATCCTTGATCCGTGTCTGCGCCCGTAGAAACGCCAGGCACACCACCGCCAACAAGCCAAACAGCAACCCTCCCGCCAGAAACAACGGCAAGCTCCGCTCCCCAAACACCAACCACGCCGCGCACACCCCCGGCAACGCCGCGTGCGCCACCGCATCCCCCACCAGCGCCCGCCGCCGCAGCACCGCAAACGAACCGACCACCCCCGCGGACAGCCCGAGCAGCGCCGACCCTAGCACCACCAGCCGGGTGTTCTCATCCTGCAGAGTCAGCAGCCTCAAGAGATCATTCATGATCGCGCCAACTCACTCGTATCCGGTCCTGCCCTGCGTACCCCCATGCTCCGCATGGGATCACTTCTTTCTTGTTCCCCCATCAGTTTGGAACCAACTCCCGCTCACTCGCCCGGCGCCCTCCTCACCGGCCCCACCGGATGCGCCGCCGCCACACCCCCCAACCCAGCCAGCCGCACCGCCTCCGCCGCCGCGTCCAACAGCGTCAAGCGCCCGCCGTACGTCTTCTGCAGGTTCTCATGCGTGAACACCTCGCCCACCGGCCCCGCCGCCACCATCCGCATGTTCAGCAGCACCACATGATCGAAGTACTCGCGAACCGTCTGCAAGTCATGGTGTACCGCGATCACCGTCTTCCCCGCCTCGCGAAGCGAACGCAGCACCTCCACGATCGCCCGCTCCGTGGCCGCATCCACCCCCGCAAACGGCTCGTCCATGAAGTACAGCCGCGCATCCTGGCACAACGCCCGCGCCAAAAACACCCGCTGCTGCTGACCACCGGAGAGCTGGCTGATCTGCCGCCCCGCAAACTCCGCCATCCCCACCTGCGCCAGGCACCGCTCCGCCGCCTCCCGATCCGCCCGCCCCGGCCGCCGCAGCCAACCCAGCCGTCCATACCGCCCCATCATCACCACTCCCAGCGCATCGATCGGAAACTCCCAGTCCACCGTCTCCCGCTGCGGCACATACCCAATCAACCCCCGCGCCTCCCGCAGACCCTGACCGAAAATCTCGATCCTCCCCGAGGCCGTCGGCACCAACCCCAGAATCGCCTTCAGCAGCGTCGACTTCCCCGCCCCATTCGGCCCGATCACCGCCACCAACCGCCCCGCCGGGATCTCCACGTCAATATCCCACAGCACCGGCCGCCGGTGATACGCCACCGTCACGTCGTGCACCTCCACCGCCACCTCACTCTTCACGCTCACGGCGTCCCCTTCCCGCCCGCACCAGCGAGCGCCGCCACGATCGTCCTCACATTGTGCCGCACCATCCCGATATACGTCCCCTCTTCCGTCCCCGCAGTCCCCATCGCGTCGCTGAACAGCTCGCCCCCCACAACCACCGAGTGCCCGCGCGCCTTCGCCCCCTCCACCAGCGCCTCGATCGTCTTCCGCGGCACCGTGCTCTCCACAAACACCGCCGGGATCTTCCGGCTCACCAGCAAATCCACCAACCCATTCAGATCCCGCAGGCTCGCCTCGCTGTCCGTCGAGATCCCTTGGATCGCCAGCACCTCCAGCCCATACGCCCGCCCGAAATACCCGAACGCATCGTGCGCCGTCACCAACACCCGCTTCTCCGGCGGGATCTTCCCCAGCTCGCTCTTGCACCACTCGTGCAGCGCGTCGAGCTCCGCCAAATACTCCTCCGCGTTCTTCGCATACACCGCCGCCCGCGCCGCGTCATGCTCCATCAGCGCATCACGCATCCGCATTACGGCCTCGCGCCACAACGACACATCAAACCACACATGCGGATCCGGATGCCCTTGAAACTCCGGCGGCTCCCGCAGCTTCGACGCCTCCATCCGCTCCGTCACCGCCACCGTCGGCTTCTTCCCCGCCATCTTGACCAACACATCCACCATCCGCCCTTCCAACAGCAGCCCCCCATAAAAAATCACGTCCGCCTCCGCAAGCAGCCGCGTGTCCCCCGGCGACGCCTTGTACAAGTGCGGATCCACCCCCGCCCCCATCAGCCCCGTCACCGTCGCACCCGTCCCCCGCGCGATCACCTTCGCCCCATCCGTAATCATCCCCACCGTACACACAACCCGCAGCGGCCCCTTCGCCCCGCCCGTCCCCCCCTCGCCCGGCTTCCGCTCACACCCCGCCACACCGAGCATCATCATCCCGCCCAGCAAAACCAGCATCAACCGCGCCGCCACCACACCCCAACCTCGCACACCCCGCGACCACACTTTGGCACTTTGACCATTCGACCATTTGAACATTTGATCGCCCCGCCCACCTCTAGTCGCGCCCTCATTGTGTAGCATGGGCTACAGTATGCCTCCCGACCCACCCGTGGCCACCCCCCAGCGCGTTGAATCTCGGGCTCTCCACGCCGACCATGAGCCGACTCCTCGGAGCGAATCGTCGCGCCTCCGCCGCGAGGGCAGAGCGATCGGGCTCAGCCCTTTGCGAGCTTCTTCCCCAGCATCCCCTCAACCCGCTTCATCGCTGCCAGCGTCTCCTTGCTGACGTGGTGCTCGATCCCCTCCGCGTCCGCCAGCGCCGCCGACCGCTTCACCCCGATCGCCAGCAAAAACGACAGCACGATCTCGTGCTTCCGCTTCGCCTCCGCCGCCAAACGCCTCCCCCTCGGCGTCAAAAAAATCGCCCGGTACGGCTCGCTCTGCACCAGCCCCTCGCGCTTCAGCCGCGCGATCGTCTTGGTCACCGTCACGTGCGTCACCCCCAGCCGAGCCGCCAGGTCCGTCACCCGCGCCTCGCCCGCCGCCTCGATCAGGTCCGAAATCTTCTCCACATAATCCTGCGCCGTCTCCGCCAGGTGCGCCTCCCGCGTCCGCCGATGCCCCACGGCCTCCAGCGCCGCCTCCCCGCCACCCCCAACCTTCGCTCGCACCACTCCGGCCATACCAAAGCTCCTGCCACCCCTACACACACCACACACCTCGTACCAACGCCTGTACAGAGTGTAGCCACCCCTACACTCATCACAAAACCCCATCGCCCAGCCTAATCGCCGCTCACGCGAGAAACCCATCCTACAAACTGCCTTCATCTGGCAGTTCGACCATTAAGCAATTTGACCATTTGCGGC
>Ga0105046_10009482_pt1 | contig 15229 bp, 14 predicted proteins | sample MAT03_FD_78385 | JGI IMG/M metagenome (GOLD analysis project Ga0105046, IMG submission 78385) | Freshwater microbial communities from Lake Fryxell liftoff mats and glacier meltwater in Antarctica - MAT-03 (megahit assembly) | ecosystem: Environmental > Aquatic > Freshwater > Ice > Liftoff...
CGGGCGGCGCTCACGTAGCGTAGCTCTCCAGAGCTGCGCCGCAGTGAGCGCAGGCGCGGCGCAGCTCTGGAGAGCTACGCTACAATCGCGGCTTGCCGCCGGAATGTGAGAAATGCGGGCTAGAAGAGTTCCGGGTAATGCGCCTTCGCCACCAGTTCGCACTGCTTCAGGATGGCGCTGCCGGTATCAGCCTTCAGCGCTTCGGCGGCGAGTTTCCCGCATGCCGCGGCATCGAGCGAGCAGATGGCCCGTTTCACCCGCGGGAGGACCGCCGCTCCGCAACTGATCTCGTCCACCCCGAGCCCGACGAGCAGGGGTGTGAGCTGGACGTCGCCGCCCATTTCGCCGCACAGCCCGACCCAGATTCCGGCGGCGTGCGCGGCATCGGCGGTCATCTTGATCAGCCGGAGGATGGCGGGATGCGTCGGCTCGTACAGGTGCGCGATGCGCTCATTGGTGCGATCCACGGCGGTCGAGTACTGCACAAGGTCGTTGGTTCCGAGGCTGAAGAAGCTGACCTCCTTCGCCAGGATGTCGGCGATCATCGCCGCGCTGGGCACCTCGATCATGATGCCGACCTCCAGCTTCTCATCGAAAGCGACGCCCTCGCGACGCAGTTCATCCCGGCATTCATCCAACACCGCCTTTGCCTCACGCACTTCGGGAAGTCCGGAGATCATCGGGAACATGATCTTCACATTCCCGAAAGCACTGGCGCGCAGGATCGCGCGCAACTGGGGCCGGAATAAATCGTGGCGTTCCAGGCAGACACGGATCGCACGCCAGCCGAGAAACGGATTCTCCTCCCCATCCGCATGCAGTTCGCCGTGGAGCTTGTCCCCGCCGAGGTCGAGGGTCCGGATGATGACCGACTCCGGCCGCACCGCCTCCGCCACGCGCCGGTATGCCGCGAACTGCTCATCCTCCCCGGGAAGATCGTCGCGATTGAAATAGAGGAACTCGGTGCGAAACAAGCCCACCCCATCCGCGCCACTCTGCACTGCCTGCTCGATGTCGTCCGCCTGCTCGATGTTGGCCGCGAGCACCACGCGCTTCCCGTCGCGCATCGTGGCGACGGTATCGCGCAGCCCCGTGAGTTCCTGCTCGACGCTCTTCCTTCTCGATTCGAGCGTGCCGTATTCGTAAAGCGTCTGCTCCGTCGGGGCGACGATGAGCAGGCCACTGTAGCCATCCAATAGCACGTCATCGCCAGTCTCAATCTCGGCGAGGTTCCGATGCAACCCGACGACTGCCGGGATATTCAGCGAACGGGCCATGATGGCCGTGTGGGAAGTAGTCCCCCCCGCCTCCGTCGCGAAGCCGAGCAGAAATGACCGGCTCACCTGCGCCGTCTCGCCCGGCGTGAGCGTATGCGCGATCAGCACCCGCGGTGCATCGAGACCGGCCAGCGGCGCCGGTTCCCGTCCGAGAAGATTATGGATCACACGCCTGCCCACATCGTGAATGTCCAGCGCGCGCTCGCGCAGATAGAGATCCTCCACTTCACCGAGGCTCTTGGTGTAGCGTTGGATGACCGTGTGAAAGGCGTGCTCGGCATTGCACCGGTCCCGGCGGATCATCTTCTCGACCTCATCGATCATCACACCGTCCTCGACGACCATCAGGTGGGCCTCGAAGATCGCCGCATCCTTGGCACCGAGCGATTGCTCCACTCGCTCCTGCAATTCCACGATCTGGCGGCGCGTCGCGCACAGTCCCTCGCGCAGACGTTCCACTTCGCGCCCGACCTCTCCCGCAGACACCTCCCGCTTCGGCGGCGGATCGTCGTCGAGCCGATGAACGAAAGCGATTCCTCGGGTGATACCGGGTGACACCCCGATCCCTTGGAATCGCCGTTCATTCTTCATCGAATTTGGAAAGGATGAGTTTCTCCAGCGCCGCGATCTCCTCGGTGGCGTCAGGCCCCTCGCAGGTGATCGTCATTTTGCTGCCCATGCCCGCGGCCAGCATCATCAGCCCCATGATGCTCTTCCCGTTGATGGTGTCGCCGTCCTTGGTCACCCACACTTCGCCTTTGAAACTACTCGCGAGCTTCACAAATTTCGCGCAGGGGCGCGCGTGCATGCCGAGTTTATTCACGATCTCGACTTCTTTGGCGACTTTTGTCCCGGGTTTGCGGCTGATCAGTCCCATTCAGCTTTCTTTCTTCTTTTTCTGCATGGATGCAAGAAGGCGCTCGTTAAATTCCATCGCGCTGTTCTGCCCGGCGCTTTTCAGCTTCTGGTCGAGGGCCGCCACTTCGACGAGGCGGGCCAGGTCCCGGCCAGTCCGGACCGGGATGGTCACATGCGGGACAAAGAGATCGAGAATCTCATAGTATTCGTTCTCCAGCCCCGTCCGGTCGATCTCCTCGATCTCGCCCCACTCCTTGAGCGTGACGACGAGATCGAGCCGCTTCTCGCGCCGGACCGCGCCGATGCCGAACATGGCGGTCACATTGATCACGCCGAGGCCGCGGACTTCCATGTAGCCACAAGTGAGTTCGGAACTGGTCCCCATCAGGTTCCTGCCCTCGATCGCACGGAAATGCGTCATGTCATCGCTGACCAGCGAGTAGCCGCGTTCGATGAGACCGATGACGCATTCGCTCTTCCCGATGCCGCTCGAGCCGCGGACCATCACGCCCATGCCCTGGATGTCCACCATGCTGCCGTATTCACTCTTGCGGGGCGCGAAATCGAACTCCAGCGCCAGCGTCGCCGCATTGATGAATCGCATTGTCACCATCGGCGTGGTGAAAACCGCAAGACCGTTTTCCCGTGCGACGCTCAGCAGCTCATCCGGCACGCGGTGATGCCGCGCGACGATCACGCACGGGATATTCCTCTCACACATCGCCGCACAGCGGTGACCGACATCTTTGCCGGGCAAGCTCTTCAAATAAGCGAGTTCCGCCGAACCGAGGACCTGGATTCGCTTGTCCGCGAAATAGGAAAAGAACCCGCACAGAGCGAGTCCCGGCCGGTTCACGGTGGGTTCCCGAATCCGCCGGTTGAAGCCGATCTGGTCCTCGGTCAGCGCCTTCATTTGCAGAGCTTCCGAATGGCGTGAGTAGAATTCGCCGACTGTCAGAGTCGGGTGTTTCTCAGGCGAATTCATCTCCCTCTATTAGCAGAGACCGGCGGGGCGTTGGCAAGGGAACATTCGCCATGTCCATCGCGTCACTTGCGTGGAGCGGGCAGTGACTCCCCTTCCGGATGATCAGCGACTGCAACTCCGTCATCTCCTCCAACGCGTAGCGCAGCCCCTCGCGGCCGAGGCCGCTGTCCTTGATCCCCCCGTACGGCATGCCCTCGACGCGCCATGTCGGCACCTGATTGATCAGCACCGCGCCGACATCGAGCGTCTCGAAGGCGCACATCGCGCGACGGATGTCATTCGTGAAAATGCCAGCCTGAAGGCCGAACCGGCTGTCATTCACCATCCGCAGCACGTCATTGGTTGTATTCGCCACGGAAGAGGATGTGGGCCTTCTTCGGCTCCGACAGTTCGCGCATCACCATGATTTCCTTCTGCCCGGTGGAAAACTTCACCGCCTCGCCGCGCGCCACGGAAAGTGCGGCGAGTTGTTTCGCGTAGTCGTCGTCAGCGGTGGCGAGGAAATAATCGAAGAGCGATGCATCGGGTAGCGCGGGCGTCCCGCCTGCCGGGCCGCGTGTCTCGCGCGGGCCATCGGATGTCAGTTTGCGTTCGTTTCTCGAGGGCGTGTCGCGATGCGGCGTCCTACCGCCCGCCGCCACCGCGCGGCCGATGCGCGCCCGCGTCTTTTCCAAAGCATCCGCGGAAATCACCGGCCCGATGACCGTGTGCCGGCCACGCGGATCGCCGACTGTCACCGCCTCCCGGATGTGCGCGAGGAACTGCGCGCTGAAGTCGTCGTAAATCGCCGCGCGGACCAGGATCCGCGCGGACGACATTCATGCCTGGCTGCCGCGGCGTTTGAGCGCACGCGCACGTATTTCGTCGAGTTCCGCGCGGCCCCGCCACGAATCGTGCGGCCCGCGCACCGCCTTGAGCAATTCACCTTCCAGTTCAGATTCCGTCACCGGGGTGCCATCCGCGCGCAAGCACGCCGGGGCTTCGGGGCCAATCACGATCTCGTTTGAGACCTCGTCTGGTGACGAGTAATCCCCGGTCATCATCTGCGCCCTCACGTATGCCTCCGCTTCTTTGGAGAGTGTGACCGTCGTGCGTAAAAAATGCGTGAACGCCGGGGAGCGTCAATGCCTCACATCTCCTGCACTTCCCGTTTCTCGACGAAGATCTTCAGACCCTCCTTGGAAAAATTGTCCATCAGCGCATCCGGTGCGAGTGCCTCGGGCATCATCACGCCGCGTTCTTTGATCACCCCTTCGGCAATCAGCCGCGCGGCGAGCGCAGGCGGGATGCCGGTCTGCACCACCGTGAGCGAGTAGCCGTAGCGCTCGTAGGTCTCGTGATGGCCGTCCATGGTGTAAATGAAGTACTCCACGCGCTTCCCGTCCTTGTAGCCGCGCACCTCGGTGCCGACGCACGAATAGCCATCCGCCGTCGCGCCGAGCGTCGCGGGCTTCGGCAGATTCGCGCACGCCACGCGCACCGGGCTCACCTCGACGCCGTCCACCTTCACCTTCTTCCACGAGTCCAGTTCCAGCAGCGCGAGGCTCTTCGCGAGCGAGACGACCTTGTCGCTCAGCGTGTATTTGAAGACGGAATACCGGACGCCTTTCTCGACGAAAGGCTTGTAGAGCCCGAGCGACACGCCCTCCTCATGCGCCACGGCGTAGGTCTTCATGAGCCCCAGCGGCGGCGGGAACCGATGCCATTCCACCTCCGTCTCCAGCGGCTTGCCCGACATCACCCGCGCATCCTTGACAAAGTACGGCACCGCGCCGAGTTCCTCGAAGAGCGTCTCCGGCGAGAACAGCACCGCGAAGCGGTAGCCCTTCACATCGGCATTGTCGCCGTCGAGCACGCGGATGCTCTCCGCGGTATCGAGCCGGTCCATGGCCCAGCGCGCGAAGACATTCACCGCGCCCGGATCGCAGCCCATGCACAGCAGCCCGAGCAGATTCTTCTCCCGGAAGCGCGCATCGAACTTTTCAATCTCCGCCTCGTAGCTGTTCTTCGTCGGGCGCTTCACGCCGGGCGGCGAGTAGATGTCCGCCGCCATGTCGAGGTAATGCGAGCCGGCCTGCGCGCAGGCTTCAAGCACGCTGTGGTTCACCAGCCACGTTGCGCAGTTCAGCGTCACGGTGATATTCTTCTCCGCAATGAACGCCGCGACCTTCGCGCTATCGAGTGCGTTGAGCGGGGCGACATCAAAGCGGCTGTTCGCCGTACGCTCGTGCAGCCGCTGCGCGTAGATCGTATCCACATCCGTCAGGTAGATTCGCTCGAAGCAGCCGTAGCCATGCAGCTTCTGCCCGACGACGGAGCCGACCCCGCCCATGCCGATAATCAATGCGTTGGCCATATCGCCGACTCTCCTCAAAGCACCCGCAACTGGCAAGCAACAGCGGGCGCATCAATCCGACACCGCTGATCGCCGGGCAGGCCACAGCAGGCGATTACATCGGGTCGGGACGGCCTGGGGTGTGATTGAAAGTGAGTCCAGTGGATGAGCCACATGGTGGTGCCGAGCGTGGCGCCAGCCTTTGGACTGCGCGCGGCTTGACGCCGCTTTTCCCTCGCCTCGGGACCGACGCGCCAATTCCCAGTTGCCCCACAAAGCAGCCCGGCGCCTTTCGTCCGCGCGGCGCATTGCGCGATTTCGCCCGTCGCTCCTCCGCAAAGCCAAAGCAGGGTCAAGCCCCCGAAGTCCAAGGCCTCGCGGCACTCACGCGCCGCTCGGCTTTGCCCGGCAAGCAGCCTTTGGACTCAGATGAAATCACGCCCGACGGCCTCGCTCTCTGAAGCCTCGCCGCGCCGCCGCACTTTTTGTCACGTATTCCTGCGTGTAATGCTTCCCTTCCTCGGGCAACCTCCCGCAAACAGAAGACCGATACATCCGACGCCCGCCACCGATCTCCCATGCTGACCATTCGCGATTTAAGAAAAAGCCTCGGCGGCAGAACGCTGCTCGATAGCGCCGCCATGCAGGTGAACTATGGGGAACGCGTCGCGCTCGTCGGACCGAATGGCTCCGGCAAGTCCACCCTCTTCTCGCTCATTCTCCGCACGGATGAACCGGATGCCGGCACCGTCGAACGCGATGCCTGGACGATGGTGGGCTACCTGCCGCAGGAGGCCGAAGCCGTCGGCGACGAGTCCGTCCTCGATGTCGCCACCGGGCGCGCCGGCGATCTGGCTGCGCTGGAGAAGCGGCTGCACGAACTCGAAAAGACCGGCGACGTCGAAAGCCCGGCATACATGGAGGCCCACGCAAAGCACGAGGCGCTCAGCAATCCGCAGGTGGACGCGAAGGCGAAGAAGATGCTCCACGGCCTCGGCTACCGCGAGAGTGACTTCCACCGGCCCGCGCGCGAGATGAGCGGCGGCTGGGTGATGCGCGCGCACCTCGCACGGCTGCTCGTGATGGAACCCGACCTCCTGTTGCTCGACGAACCCACGAACCACCTCGACCTCCTCTCCCTGCTCTGGTTGCAAAATTACCTGAAGAACTACTCCGGCGCAGTCCTGCTCATCTCGCACGACCGGCAGTTTATGGATGAGATCATCGAGCGCGTGTACGAAATCGACGAGCGCAAACTCGTCGCTTACACCGGCAACTACACCGCTTTCCTGGAGCAAAAGGAGGCAAACTACGAGCAGCAGAACGCCGCCTACAAAAACCAGCAGAAGGAAATCGCGTCGTTGCAGGAATTCGTGGACCGCTTCCGCTCCGTCACCTCGAAGGCCTCGCAGGCCATGAGCAAGCTCAAGCAGATCGAGCGCATGGAGAAGATCGAGAAGCCAATGCCGCTGAAGAAACCCTTCCGCTTCCAGATTCCGCAGCCGCCGCGGATCGGCCAGCGCGCGATGTCACTCGAGGGAATCCACATGGCCTACGGCGAGGCAAAAGTTTACACCGGCCTCGACCTCACCATCGAACGCGACGAACGCACCGTGCTGGTCGGCCCGAATGGCGCGGGCAAATCCACGCTGCTGAAAATCCTCGCCGGCGTGCTCGAGTTCCAAAAGGGAACCCGCACGCCCGGGCTGAATGCCAAGATTGGTTACTTCAGCCAGCATCGTTCGGCCACGCTCGATCCCGCGAAGACGGTCCTGCAGGAAGTGATGGAGAGCGGCAAGGACCTCGGCGAAAACGAAGCGCGCGGCATCCTCGGCTCCTTCCTGTTCCGCAAGGACGAGATCTACAAGAAGACGGAAGTCCTGAGCGGCGGCGAAAAGACCCGGCTGAACCTCATCAAGTTCCTCGTGGACCCGCCGAACCTCCTGCTCATGGACGAGCCCACCACGCACCTCGACATCCACACCGTCGAGTCGCTCATCCTCGCGCTGGAAAATTACGCCGGCACGCTCGTCTTCATCTCCCACGACGTCCACCTCATCCGGAAACTCGCCACCAAGGTGCTCCATGTGAAAGCCGGCAAGGTCACGCCCTACCCCGGCGGCTACGATTACTTCCTGGAAAAAACCGGCGCACTCGACGACGAACGCGCGGCGATCACGGCGGGATAAAAGCGGCGTCCGTGCAACCGCAGGGTTCCGACCCCGCTGTCTGACTTCCGGTGCCGTCCGACAGCGACCCCGAGCGCGGACCAGAGCGACAACCTGAGATGCCAGTCATTGAACTCAACACTTCGATCGCAGCTCCGATTGAACGGGTGTTCGATCTGGCGCGGAGCATCGACCTGCACACGGGTTCGGCATCCGGCACGGGCGAATGCGCCGTCGCCGGTGTGACATCCGGCCTGATCGGTCCCGGTGAGCAGGTGACCTGGCGAGCGAGGCATTTCGGCATCTGGCAATCGCTCACCGTCCGGATCACGGGGTTCGAGCGGCCCGTTCACTTTGCCGATGTCATGCTCCACGGGGCGTTCCGCAGCATGGAGCACCATCACTATTTCGAGGCGATGCGCGACACGACTGCCATGCGGGATCGGTTCAGCTTTCATTCGCCGTTCGGATTCCTTGGCCGCATTGCGGAGCGCATTTTCCTCACCCGCTACATGCGGTCGTTTCTGATCGGGAGGAACGGGTTCATCAAGGCCACCGCAGAGTCGGATGATTGGCAGCAATATCTGAAGACTGGCTGACGGGGTTTCTCCGGTGCCGCGGTCTGGGTCACCGAGTCAGGTTACCCCGATTGGCATACCTGTGCTTCCGCCGCACGCACCGGGTGGGAGAGTTCCGGGCGGCAGGATCAGACCAGCCCTTTGATCGGCTGTCCGCCGGTCACGGCATCCACGAGATTCTTCGGCAGACCGTCCATCAGCCGCACCTCGCCGGTGTCGAGGAGAGTGTGCATGATGGTCGCCATGAGATCGGGAATCGTCACCGGGTCGGACGCCGGTTCGCCGCCGTTGCGGGAGGACTGGCCGATGACCTGCCCCATTTTCAATCCGCCACCGTAGAGCATCAGAGGACCGAGGTTGCCCCAGTGATCGCGTCCGCCTTTCTTGTTGATCGTCGGCGAACGTCCCATCTCGCCACAGCAGACGAGGAGGATTTTTTCGCTGAGCCCGCGTGCCTCGATGTCCTCGATGAATGTGGAGACGGCGTGATCGAACGGCGTGCCGACGTAGCCCATGCCCTCGGTGAGCGACGCGTTGTTGTTATCCGCGTGCATGTCCCACACGAAGCTCGTCGTCACGGTGACGAAGCCGCAGCCGCGTTCGCAGAGCCGCCGCGCCATCAGCAGCAGCTTGCCGAGCGTCGCGGCGTGGTCGCCGTAGTGGAGGTGGTTGTTCCATTTTTTGCTGATGCGATCCCGCGGAACGAGCGAGGCAGTGTCGTAGCGCTCGATTAGCTTCGCATCCTCGCGGGACAAATCGAACGCGCCCGAGACTCCACCGAACAGAGTGTCGAACGCCTGCTGCTGGACGGCGCTGTAGCCTTCCATCACGCCCGTCGCATCCACCTTCCTCCGCCACTGGTCGAGCGAGGAAAGCAGGCCGCGGCGGTCATTCACCCGTTCCTGCGGCAGGTTCATGGCCATGTCGTCCTGCATGCCGCCGCCGGCACCGGGGACGAAAGGCGCGTACGCCGCCCCGAGTTCGCCGGAAGAAACGAAGTTGCCGAATTTCGAAATGGCAGGGCCGGCATCCGCACTCACGGCGCGGGGGAAGAGCGCGACATTCGTCGGCATCGTGGTGTCGGGCCTGAGCGGCCCGGCGATGCGCGAGTAGAGCGAGCCCATGTTTGCCCCGAGCGAGGTCTTGCCGACGATGGTCTTGATGTCGTGGTTCGCGTCGCCCGGGACGAATGAACGCACGATGCTGAACTTGTCCGCGAGCCGCGCGAGCTTCGGAAACGTCGCCCCGAAAGTGATGCCAGGAATCGAGGTCTTCACCTCGCCCGTCGCACTGCGGGTGCCATCCGGCGCGTCCATCTTCGGATCGAACGTCTCGAACTGCGACGGCCCGCCGTGCATGAAGAGGAAGATCACCGACTTGTCCGTGACCGGGAGCTTCGCCGCCTTCGCCGCGGCGCGGGCAGCGAAAAGATCGCTCAGTGACCATCCGCCCAACCCAAGGCCGCCTACCCGCAGAAATTCCCGCCTCCGCATTTCTGCGCCGTTGCGGACTGTGTCTTGGAAGGAAAGCATTGCTGTTGGTGGGATTGCGGACCTGCGGCAGTCCAGGCGGGCCGCGCTTCCATACTTACCGCCTGGCTTCGTCGATATTAGCCCCAATGCCTTTCGGATACTCCGCCCCAAAGAGGATCCGCCGCAAAGAGGAGGCGAACCGCCGGCAGCGGGCAGTGGGGAGTGGGGCAGGCGGCCCGCCTGCCTGAGTCTCTTCCGGCAACTCCCCGGAAGGAAGCAACGATGGGCGTTGTGCCGAGAACAAGCTTTCCCAGAAGCAGTTCCTTGCCAGCATCAGCCCTGGCTTGAAAGCGCAATCCGCCGAGGAACTCACCCTGGTCATTTCCGATCGGAATCTCAGGAGGATTCCATCTTCAAGCCCGAGGCTGCCGAGAGGAACGAGCTGCCCTGAGGGAAACACATCCGAGGTATTAAATCCCACCGTTGTCTCTTCCGGCGATTCGCCGGAAGAGACTGCGGCAGGCGAGTCGCCTGCCCCACTGCCGGTGCGTCGCCTCCTGTCCGGTTCAGAATATCCAAAAGGCATTGATATTGGCCCCCGGCAGACAGCCGAGATCTGGCTCTCACAGCGCGATCCTCGAAGACACGGCAAGGATTCAAAGGTTTCCTGCTCCCCAGACTTGTTCCCCCAGGCAGCGCGGCGAATCGCTCCGCGTCTCCTCAAATCCCAACCAACTCACAAAACGAACCCATGACCAAACAACTCCTCACCCTCATCGCCACCGCCGCGCTCGCCACCGTCGCCCGCGCGGAAACCACCGTGAAAATTTCCGACGTGCATCTCTGCTGCAAGAGCTGCGTGACCGGCGTTGAAAAGGCGGTTGCGAAAACCCCGGGCGTCACCGCCACCTGCGACAAGTCCACCGTGACGCTCACCGGTGCCGACAAGGCGGCCGTGCAGAAGGCCGCGGATGCGCTGGTCGCCGCCGGCTACTACGGCAAGAGCGACAGCGCCGACGTGACACTCAAGGACACCAGCGGCGCGGCGGACGGCAAGGTCTCCTCGCTCAAGGTGAACGACGTGCATCTCTGCTGCGGCAAGTGCGTGACGGCGGTGCAGAAGGCGCTCGAAAAAGTGAAGGGAGTGACCGGCAACACCGCGGAAAAGAACGCGAAGACCTTCGAAGTGACGGGCGACTTCAGTCCCAAGGAAGTCTTCGCGTCGCTCCATGCCACCGGCCTCACTGGCAAGGCTGGCAAGTAGCCTCCCGCATCGAACGCGAAATCATTTTTCTCCCGCCCGATCCCGTTGGCCCACCAAAGGCCAGTCTGTGGACGGGCGGGAGATTTGCGTACGGACATCGGCTATTCCGCCGCGGAAGAGACGGGGGCGAGACTCGATCGGGATTCTCCGATAGAGGTTGCCCAATGACCGCCGCCGAGACTCCGCATCTCATCGAAGTGAAGGTGCAGACGCTCCACCAGCTCTTCAACTCGATGGACCCCTCCCCCTTTCACGGGCGGGACGTCGATCAATGGTGCCGAGCAATTCACCCTGAGTTGGGCGCAGGAGTATCCGATTCGCGTGCCGCTGAAACTCGCGGTGCCCCGCGGCCAGAAGCCCGAGGCACCGGACGCAGACCGTCTGCTCGCCGAGTCAGTCCACCATCACGTCGCGTATCGCCACGAACTCAACCTCAGCGAGTTTCACCGCCTCATGCGCGAGGGTTGGACGAGCTTGCCCATTGGTCTCACGTTTCTCGCAGTGTGCGTGGCGTCGCGCAGGCGGTGGCCTCGCGTCCCGGGGGATGGCACCCGTTCATGAGTGAAGGACTGGCGACTCTCGGCTGGGTCGCAATGTGGAGGCCGCTCGACATTTACCTCTACCGCTAGTGGCTGCTGCGGCACCTCGGCAAAGTTTGTCGAAAGCTCAGCGAGATAACGGTGGAAGTGCGAACGGCGTGAGCCTTCCTCCGCGCTCCATCACGCGCCGCTTTTTCGCTGGATGACGTTCCGACCGAGGGCTCTGAGGGGATCACCGAGGCGTCGGTCGTCGGCAACGCAGGCGCCGGGGCTGCTTGTGGCAGCCCGGGAACAAGCGCGGGGTCCGTCGTCAGGAACAGCGTCTCGGCAGGCTGCGCGGGCTTCGGGCCGCACCGGCGGTGCAGCGTGGGCATGCACCTTCTGCAATTCATCGATTACTTCCTGCTGCGCCTGGATCTGCGCTTTCAAGAGCTCGATCTTGATGCTTCGCCGCCATTTTTTGCATGGGAGCCTGCGTTTCGATCATCTGCCTTTTCAATCGCTGGATATCCGGATCGGGCCTCGGAGCGGCGGACGCCTCCGCGAGGTCGGCACGCTCCCGGTCCGCTTCGTTCCGATGACCGGCCAGGCGGAAGCGAACTGACCAATCGTCGCGGGAGATCTCGCGCGAGAATGGAAAGCCGCCGGCCCCCATGAAGCGAACCGGCGGCTGAAAGTTGCAAGGCGCTGCTTACTTGGGCTGCGCGATCTTCGACAGGTCGAGTCCGTACTTCTTTCCGATTTCTTCGAGCTTCTTGCCGGCTGGCTCCATCTTTGCCTGAACCGCCTGCATCTTCGGCATGATTTCCATGAGTGCCTTCATTGGATCCTCAGGCTTCGAGGTCGGCATCCCTTTGAAGACTTCGCGCATCTCCACCAGCACGCCGCCCATCTCGTTCCATGCGCCCTTGAGGTCGGCTGGCAGACCGTCGGTCTTGATGCCTTTGATCTTGCCGATCACCTCCCCCATCATGCCCATCGCCACCATCGGATCGGTCGGTTCTGCCTTCTGTTTTTCCTCGATCCATTTTCCCACGCCCTCCACCTCCGTCTTGAAATTTTCGATGGCCGTCTTTTCATCGACGACCGCCGGGATGGAATTGGATTCGGAACCGCCAGTGGCAGGCTTCTTGTCGCACCCGGTCAGGGTGAAACTGGCTGCGGCAGCGAAGAGAGCGAGAATAGGTGCGAGTTTCATCCGGAGAAGGCTGACGGAGGCGTCGAAAAATGGAAGCACAATTACCCGGGCTATTCCCACTGCCCTTCGGATATTCCGAAGCTAGAATCCCAACGGGATTGCTACCCCCAGCTCAGAGTTGCGAGGCACGAGCTACCCTGAAGTTCCCTCCGCATGGGTGCCCAACCCCAACGGGGTTGCGTCCCGCCTTCGATGCAAGAGCCGCAATCCCGACGGGGTTGTTTGACGGCCTCGCGCATCCCAGAGTAGCTCGTGCATCGCAACCTTGGGCTTTGACCCGGAATCCCGTTGGGATTCACACCGGGGATATCCGAAAGGCATTGGGGCTATTCCGGGCTGTCGTGGTGCGATTAAAACTGGAATAGCGATGCGGTCGAGGCTCTTGCAAAACCTCAGCAGCAAGCGGGCGAGATGCCTTCGCTCCTCTGAGCGATGACGCCGCGCGTCGGTGACCGTGTAGGTTTTGCAAGAGCCTCGGTCGTCAGGATTTTCATTGGCGTGGCATGGGCAGCGGACACCGTGGCGTTGCCGGTGCCGAGGATAAGGCTCTGCGGGGACGCAACCTGAGCGCCGACACCGGCCAGATACACGGCCAGTCGGGCCTGTCCGCTCTGCACGGGGCGGCCGGCCAGCCCTGGCCGGCATCCGCAGGAATGCGTAAAATCCAACCTCCGGCTATCACTGGCGCGATGAAAAACCTCAATTGCCCCGCCGCCGCGCTTCGCCCCTCGTCCGCCATCTTTTCGCAGAGGTCCGCGCGGGCCGGCTTTCTGCCGCACAGCTAGCAGCCGAGCCGGGTATCAGCCTTGGTCGCTTCCACCTTCTCAACAGACCGACGTGTCCGCCAGCCCTTCGCCACGCATCACACATTCCACCCCCGGCCACGCCACACGCTGGCATCGCGGCCAAACCCCTTTCCATGCCGCCGGGCCGCAGGTAGCTTCCGCCCCATGCCACGCCTCAGCCTCGAAGTCACCATCCCGGCCGATCCCGAGCGCCAGCAAGTCGTGCTCGCCGGCACCGATCGCGCCCTCGGAAACTGGCAGCCCGAGCGCGGCCTGGTGCTCGACCGCGCGGACAATGGCAAATTCCGCGGCGCGGTGGATTTGCCGAGCGGGCTGGTGGAGTTCAAAATCACCCGCGGTTCATGGGAGACCGAGGAGACTTACCTCGATGGCACACTCCCCCTCAACTACCAGCACCTCGTCCTGCACGACCTCGATGTCGCCATCCAGGTGGACCACTGGAAGGACTGCCCGCCGCTCGAACACGACGCGATCTTCGGCAAGACGATCGACTGCGAACTCAACGCCACCCAGCTCGGCTATCACCGGCGCACGGTGGTCTGGCTGCCACCCGGTTACATGCGCAGCCATGATTCCAGGCATCCCGTCCTCTACCTGCTCGACGGGCAGGACTCGCTGGCGGCGCTCGCGGGTCCGCACCACGAGACACTCAGCGCCGACGACTGGGTGCGCCGCCTTGCACGGCACCATCTCATCCCCGAAGTCATCCTGGTCGCCGTGTTTCACCGCGAGGAATTCGGACAGCGCAATGAGGAACTTTCCCCGCAGTGGGACGGACCGAAGATGGCGGACTTTCTCGTCAACGACCTGAAGCCATTCATCGACTGGACATTTTGCCGCGACCGCACGCTTCCGGACCCGGCGAACTCAGGCGTGCTCGGGTTCGGTCTCGCAGGTTCCCTTGCGCTGTGGATGGCGATGAACCACGCAGGAACCTTCGGGCGCTTTGCGTGTCTCTCCACATGCTTCGAAGACTTGAGCGCCGATCCACCGCAGGAGTGCGAATTGATCCGCCAACTCAATGCCGCCCCGATCGCGCCGGGTGAAGCGAGGATTTACTTCGATCACGGCACATTGCTCGGCGATGCGAATGCGCACACTTACCAGCAGGCCGCGACCGCTGCGCTCGCGAAGAAAGGGCTGCGGGAAGGGCGCGACTACATGGTCAACGCGGCGACCGGCGCCGAGCACTCGCTCATCGCGTGGCGGGCACGCCTCGGGGCCCCGCTCACCTTCCTGCTCGGCCGCCAGGCGTAACGGCATCCTCCCCTTCCCAGTCCCCTCTTCTCCCGGCCTCCCCTGCTCGCCCTTCAACAGCGCTCGGTCCCTTCTTCCGTCCCCGCTTCCGGGTGAAAGGGAATTCCCACGCCGGGAAAACCTGCCGCCCCCGGTGCCCGTGGACTGGAACCTGTTCCTGCGGGTGAACGCCCCGCTGCCAATGAGCCACCCCTGCACCTGCGCTGCCCGCATTGCGGAGAGTTTGCATTGAAAAGGATCGGCCGCATCCGGCGTCCCTGGATGCCTGCGCCGGACACCCGCGTAAAATGGCTGCGTCATCACGCGGCGGGCCTTGCAAAGGGCTCCGCCTCACGCAGCGCCACCCGCGCCCGCGCGCCATGACTGCCCGGGTGTGCCGCCGATCCGATGTATTGTCACACTGGAGGAATAACGCGATGAAGAGGTTTCAAGGGAGAATACCGTTGGTAAACACCTTCGAAAAACGTCTCTACATCCAGTCGACGGCACACC
>Ga0105046_10009484_pt1 | contig 15229 bp, 9 predicted proteins | sample MAT03_FD_78385 | JGI IMG/M metagenome (GOLD analysis project Ga0105046, IMG submission 78385) | Freshwater microbial communities from Lake Fryxell liftoff mats and glacier meltwater in Antarctica - MAT-03 (megahit assembly) | ecosystem: Environmental > Aquatic > Freshwater > Ice > Liftoff...
ATCTTTCATAGGTATTGAAATACTGTTGTGAATTTCAGGCCGGCTTTTCCATACAGCCTGTTCACATTGCAGCACAACTTTGTTCATCTTTAAGGGAAAAAGAATTCGGTCAAACATGCGCCTGTGCAGTTGCCATGAGCTGGGCCCTGTAAACATGTGAATACCTCTCCAGGCAACGGATGGTTCATCCTTAATTATGCCTTGAGGTATAATTAATTTGCCGTTTACATTCTTAGTAATAACTGCCAAAGTATTTATGCCATGTTGCAGCCCTTGCTGCGTTTTATATGCTATGCGAATTTCCTTTTCTTTTACTTCGATTACGTAACCCTCTTCCGCCAATTTATCACTTTTAGTTGTGATGATATTCGGGAAATAATTATTACTAATTTGCCAATGCAGCTGGATAATATTTCTATATTGCTTCATTACATTGGTTATCAAACCATGTTTATCTTTTGGAATAATGTACGCTTGATCTGTTAACTGAACAAATTTTGGTTGTGGTAACAATATATTTTGTTGAACGTTTGCATTCCAGGCGTCTTTTACAAAGTTGACTTCAATAACTTTCGTTACGGGACTGTTTTGAAATTTTTCAACTGCCTTTATCTCTTCCACCAAAAACGAGCGTTGTAGCCCGAAAGAATCAGTTACAATAATATTTTCATCATATAGCAGCATGTATTGTGATCGTTTCGAATAATCTTTCTCACCAGGCTGAAGATCGGCCTCCAATCTCACCTTGAAAGGATGTGAAGAGGTAAATTTAAAAGATCCAAATGCTGTTGTAGCGAATAGTGTTTTCTCATTAAAAAGTTTCCAATCATCTATTTCTGCATGCAATGCTGAACTCCATTTGGCTTCTTTTAAATAAGGTAGCCAGATTTTTCCGTACACAATATCAGCTAAACCAGCATCTTTCAGGTTCCATGTACAATCAAAATACGTCCGAACCTTGGTGCCTTCCTGTTCAAGCTGATAAACTCCATACACAGCAGTGTTTTTACTCCCGATAAAGAGCTGATTATATCCGGGTTTTGGGGAATATGCATCTTGTTCCCACCAGGTGAAATAATAATGATGTTGTTTCTTATCTGAAGTAAAGAAATTGATCTCAGATCCTGTAATCCAGCTTACATCATGGGTGGTTATATGAAGCCCTTTTTTCGGAATTAGACTTGCGGAAGTTTGCGAAAATAAAAACGGCATTTTTGAAAAGACTAAAAACAGCCCAATAATTATCTTGAGTTTGCTTGATTTATTAGTACACATTGTAAACTAATTTTCCTCCTTGTAATAATTGTTGATGACTGATTGATACAACCGGGATTGATTTACCATTCAACAAAACAGATTGAATGCCTTTTTCATTTTTCTTATTCAATTTATGTACACGTATCTGTAATTTTTTTTTGTCAGGCATCAATATGGTTGCTTTCTTTAGAAGCGGGTAACCAAACACATATTCTCCAGCTGCCGGATTCATTGGATACATACCGAGGCTACTCCAAATATACCATGCACTCATCTGTCCGCAATCATCATTGCCTGTTAATCCGTCCGGTCCGTTTTTATACATACTGTCTGCCACTATGCTCAACCATTTGGCTGCTTTCTCAGGATAACCCAATTTTGTGTACATATAAATGATGTGGTGACTCGGCTCATTCCCGTGTGCGTATTGTCCGATGAGTCCGGTTACATCTGCAGAAACATTTTCGCCGTGCAGTTCTGAAGGCGCCGTAAACAACTCATCGAGCTTTTGAACCAGTTTTTCTTTGCCACCATACAATTTAGCCAATCCTTCTACATCATGCGGTACAAAAAAACTATGTTGCCAGGCAGTTCCTTCTATGTATTGTCCTTCAAAACCATGTTCGCTGAGCAAGGGGTCAAAGGGTTCTATAAATTTCCCGGTGCTGTCTTTGCCTCTCATAAATCCGGTTGCAGCATCAAATAATTGCTGGTAGCTGTTGGCTCTTTTGGTAAATAAAAGGGCATCGCTTTCTTTATCCAATTTTTTAGCTACTTGCGCAATACACCAATCGTCAAATGCATACTCAAGGGTACTGGTAACACTCCAGCCTTGTTTATCTTGCGGAATGTATCCGAACCGAATAAATTCTGGTGTGCCCCGCTGGTTTTGAAATGCAGAGGCCCTCATGGCTTTGTAAGCCAGTTCATAATCAAAGCCTTTAATATTTTTAAGTATTGCATCTGCAATGATGGGAACACTGTGGTAACCCGTCATGGTATTGGCTTCCCAAGTGCTCAAATCCCAAACCGGTAATAAACCATTGTCTTCATAGAGTTGCAACATGCTGTTGATCATGTCTGGTAGCCTATCCGTTTGTGTGATCGTAAACAATGGATTCAGTGCCCTGAAAACATCCCATTGAGAAAATACAGTGTATTTATTTTTGCCTTTTGTAAAGCGAAGTTGTTGATTATTGTGTGTTTGATATGCCCCGTCTCTATCACTGCTGATGAGTGGTGCCAATGCGGTTCTATACAACGCTGTATAAAATCGCGTGGCAAATTTTTTGTCGTTGGTATTGATCTTTATTTTCTGTAATTCTTTTTCCCAAAGTCGTTCTGCCGCTACTACGGTTTTTTTAAATGTTTCCTGTTTGTTGTATTCCAACTCTTCCAAAGCCTTACTGGCACTCACGGTACTCAGGCTCACTTTTACCTGTAGCTGTTGCACATCTTTAAACTGAAGGGCCAGTTTGATGTTTTTACCAAAACCTGTTTGGTTTGTTTGAGCCGTATCATTGATAAAAAGGTGGTTTGCAACGGGTGAAGAAAAGCTCGCAGCGAAATATACTTTTTGTCCCTTTGCCCATCCGGTGCTGTAGCGATAACCAGTAATGGTGTAGGCATCTTTGACAGATAACATACCATCGGTGGCTTTATCCCAGTTAATGGCAAAACCCATATCAAACCGAAGCCAGCCATTGCCTTTCGGAAAGCTGTATTGGTGAAACCCTGTTCGTTCATTGGCAGTCATTTCACACAAAATATTGTTGCTGAGTTTTACTTTGTAGTACCCTGGTTTGGCCATTTCGTTTTCGTGAGAGAAAGGGACTTTAATCATGTCTTTTCTAATTTCTGCGGTATCTAAAAGTGGCAGTACAGATATATCATACCAGTCACCGATACCAGTTCCGCTTAAATGCATGTGGCTAAAACCTGCAATGGTATTGCTGCTGTAATGATAGCCGCTGCACCAGTCCCATCCGTCGTCTCCGTTGTCTGGACTAAGTTGTACCATCCCAAACGGTACCACCGCTCCCGGATATACATGTCCATGTCCACCTGTGCCAAGGAACGGATCTACATATTTAGTAAGTTTTTGCGCATAACAACTTAGGGTAGCCATGAACGTTAGTGATAGCCATATTTTTTTCATACCAAGCTTTTACTTACCGAATGTAAGGATATTGAAGTTTAAACCAATTTTGGTTAACCGGCAGACCTTCGTAAAAGAAAAATACTTCCCCTTTAAACCCATTTGTTCGGTTGCTTTTAATCATGTCTGTTAAAAATGCAGATGGAGCATTATAGGATCCCGATCTAAGTAATACGCCGGGGTACAATGGTACGGTGTTGTTTCTATAATATGATTTTTGCTGTGCTACACTTCCGTTATAGGCTGCAATATCATAGCGGTAACATTGTGGTATCACTGCATCAATCCATGCACTATCCACCCATGTTGGCCAATCTTGTAAATACTCATTGTAGCCAAAAGGAAAAGGACTGGGCGACATTGTAAACTGCATAGTGGGTTTGATGGTTTTTACTTCTGTGCGCAATCGCTTTAAAAAATTATTTAATTTTTTTGCCCGCCAGCTCAACCAGCCAGCATCGTTGATAGACGTGGGTGGACTGGCACCGGCATTTTCTGACTGATACAAAGCTACTGTGTAGGGGTCATAGCCACCGGTAGTGGGCATGGCGGGTAATCGATCATCTCCTTGCACGCCATCCACATTATAGTTGGTCACCACCTCTTTAAATAAATCGACCATAAATTGTTGCACTTCTGGATGAATCCCATTAAGCCAATCGAAACCATTTTTTACTACCAGGTTTCCATTTATATCTTTCGCGGCCCAATTGGGTTTTGCGGCTACAATGGGGCCTCCATTGGCCGAAAAGGAAGCAGAGAATCCATATTCAAACCATGCGTGTACTTTAAGTCCTTCGGCATGTGCTTCCTCGATAGTTTCTCTTAATGGATCTCTGCCATTAAACCTTTCTAATATAGGAATACTGATCAAGCTGTTCATCACCGTGCTGGGGTAAGTAGTGCGTGCATTGTTGTAGACCACCACAAATATGGTATTGATTCCGGATACTTTACAATTGGCTACCATACCTTTAATGTTGATTCTGCTGTCTAAGGCTGTGCTAGCGGTGGTAGTTACCCAAACGCCCCTCATAGCATTTACATCCCATACCGGGACTAGTGGCGGAGTGGGGGTGGGAACTGGTACAGGAGTCGGAGAATTTTTTTTGCCGCAGGACGAAAGGCACAGCAGGCCTACAAAAAACGGAACGGTTACGAATTTTACAATGGACAAGACAATCTTCATAACTAATAAAATTTATTATAAAACATAAACTTAATAAAAATATTTATAAATTACGATAAATTTATTCAAAACGATTGCTATGAAGTTGGATTTGCTTGATTTATTTATTGTCATCATTTATATACTGATCAGTATTTTTATTGGCTTCTGGATGAGTCGTCGTTCTTCCAAAGGAATGAAGGACTATTTCGTTGGAAACAATACTATGAAATGGTATTGGCTCGGGTTGAGCAATAGCTCGGGCATGTTTGATGTAAATGCAGTGTCTTGGCGAGTAGCATTGCTACTAATGTATGGCATTCAAAGTGTGTGGATACCTTGGGTATGGCCAGTTTGGAACCAGGTATTTGTGATGATATTTTTATCGGGCTGGTTGAGGAGAAGTGGCGCCATGACTGGGGCTGAGTGGATGCGCATTCGTTTTGGTGACAATACCGGCGGTAAATTAAGTCACATTATTGTAGTAGTATTTGCCGTTACAGAAGTGATGATTTCGATAGGTATTTTTTTTACAGGTATTGGTGGGCTGGCTGCCCAAATGTTACCAGACATATCCTTGGGTACACTAAACGCAACTATGGTCAGCAGTGCATCCATGTATGCCATGATCATCTGTTTGCTCACCACCTTGTATTCAGTGAAGGGTGGAATTTATTCTGTGGTAGCCACTGAAGTAATGCAGTTTGTGATCATGACTATTTGCTGTTTCATTATTTTATGGTTGGGTATGACGAGTGTCGGGTCTTCTTCACTACAACAATTTTTACCGGAGGGATGGCTAGATTTCTGGCCTAAAAAAGAAATTGCTTATAACTGGCCCGTCCCTTATGGATTGCTCGAAACCGAATCGTTGCAGAATGGTTTTAAAATGATTGCAGGCATGGTAGGCTTAATGATTGGGAAAGGAATTCTGGCTAGCTTAGCTGGTCCGGTTCCAGGCTTTGATATGCAGCGCTCCTTTAGCTCTCAAAATCCAAAAGATGCAGCAAAAATGAGCGGCTTTACCATTTTAGTATTGTTTATTCCTCTGTATTTTATGGTAGGCGGGTTTTCGTTGTTGGCCATTGAAGAACTACCCAACTCTATTTCGGGGTTAGAAAAACTGGAACATATTTTTAATGTGATTGTGGCTAAATTACCGGTAGGAATAAAGGGGCTGATTATTGCTGGTTTGTTGGCTGCTTTTATGAGCACGTTCAGTGCATTCGTAAATGTAGCTCCTGCATATCTCGTCAATGATTTGTACAAAAGATACCTGGCGCCTGCAAAAACGGACGCCCATTATGTAAATACAGGTAAAGTGGTTTCGTTTGTGGTGGTAATCATCGGTATCCTGATCGGTACACAAATCACCAGTTTAAACAACATCATTCTGTTTGTTACCGGCGCTTTTTATGGTGGGTACGCTGCGCCAAATGTGCTCAAATGGATTTGGTGGCGCTTCAACGGGTACGGCTATTTTTTCGGAATGCTAAGTGGTATGATTGCCGCCTTCTATGGTCCGGATGTGGTAGTTTGGACAGCCTCCTTTATCCCATCTTTGCAAGAGCTGGCAGATACTCAAGCAAAAAATTTGCTCGCATTTATATTTATATTTTTTGTTTCTATAGTTGGTTGTATACTTGGATGTTTGTTAACCAAGCCTGTAGAAAAAGAAACTACTTTGAAATTCTATATGCAAACAAGACCTTGGGGCTTTTGGAAACCTATCATTGAACAGGCTCGCCAAGTTGATCCTGATTTTATTCCAAATCGCCACCTCAAAAGAGATGCGGTAAATGTGTTAGTCGGAATTATTTGGCAAATGAGTATGGTGGTGATGCCTTTGTACATCGCTTACCGACAGTGGAACACCGCTTTAATTTGTGCGGCAGTTTGGTTGGCGAGTAGTTATTTTTTGAAAAAGAATTGGTACGATAAACTTGAAAATAATTGATCATGAAATATTTGATGCTGATGCTTTTGGCAACAACAAGTTTTGTATCCAAAGGTCAAAATACTTTCGACTCTTCCTTTCGGTTTTATTACTACGATCAAAAATTGAGTATGTTTGAAACTATGCCCGATCAGGAAAAAGAAATAGTTTGGATGGGCGACAGCATCACCGATGGTGGCGAGTGGAGCGAATTGTTTCCGGGCTTGCGTACCCTTAACCGGGGAATCAGCTCCGATAATACTTTTGGAATGCTTTATCGAATTAATGAAGTGGCCAAACGAAAACCGGTAAAACTTTTTTTACTCATTGGTATCAATGATATTGCTAGAAATATACCAAATGAAGTGATACTACGTAACTATGTACAGTTGATTGACAGTATTCAAATGCAATCACCCAACACCCAAATATTTATTCAGACCATCTTACCCACCAACAACGCTTATACTCAATTTAAAAATCATCAAAATAAAACCGAACAGATTGCTGAAGTCAATAATGGTTTAAAAATGATGTGCCAACAACGAGGCTTGCAATTGGTAGATTTGTTCACTGCAATGTCAGATGCAGAAGGTAAACTGGATAGCCGCTACACCAACGATGGTTTGCATCTGACTGGAGCTGGTTACCAGCGATGGAAACAATTTTTATTAGAAAATAAATTTCTGTAAACATGCTCATTACCGGTACATTTTTAGATGAAATTAGTCATGATATCCCGCACCAAAACTGGGGTGCAGCGGAATGGGAACAAGATTTTATTCACATGAAAGCGGCTGGTATCAATACGGTTATCATGATCCGATGTGGCTACCGGAGGTTTATTACTTATCCATCCGATTACCTGATAAAACAGTTTCATTGTTATCGTCCGCCCGTAGATCTGCTTTCTCTTTTTTTGACTTTGGCAGATAAATACGAAATGGATTTTTATGTTGGATTGTATGATAGTGGTATTTATTGGGATACAGGAGATATGAGCCAGGAAATCAGCTCCAATCAATTTGTAACAGAAGAGGTTTGGAAAAAATATGGTCATCACCGCTCCTTTAAAGGCTGGTACATGAGTATGGAAATTAGCAGAAAAACTAAAGGAGCTATTGATGCTTTGAGCAGAATGGGTGCTCATTGTAAGACACTCAGCAGCGGATTGCCGACTTTCATTTCTCCGTGGATAGACGGCAAAAAAGCGGTGCAGGCTGCGCAGGCACAACTCAGCAAAGAAGACGCGGTTTCTATAAAAGAACATGAAACCGAATGGAATGAAATTTTTGACGGGATTAAAGGAAATATTGACGCCGTGGCTTTTCAGGATGGACATGTAGATTTTCATGAGTTAGACCAGTACCTCGCCATCAACAAACAATTGGCGGATAAGCATGGGTTGCAAGCCTGGACAAATTGTGAATCGTTTGACAGAGACATGCCCATTAAATTTTTGCCTATCAAATTTGAAAAAATGAAATTGAAGTTAGAGGCTGCCAGCCGTTTCGGTTACGATAAAGCCATCACCTTCGAGTTTTCTCATTTCATGAGTCCACAATCTATGTATCCATCAGCTCATCATTTATACAACCGTTATTTAGAATTTAAACAAACTTTGTCTTCATGAGAATATTATCTCCTTTTTTATTAGCTGTTTTATTTGTAGCTCAAACTGACTGTTCTCAGAAAACGATTGGTAACAATTCTGTTGAACCCATTCGTGGAACTTGGATCACCAATGTTGCCAGTGGAATATTGAGTTCCAGAGATTCTATTAAAGCAGGAATAGAGCTGTGTAAAAAAAATGGATTGAATCATATTTTCGTGGTGGTATGGAACCAGGGTACCACGCTGTATCCCAGTGATGTAACGCAGCGATATGTTGGAGTTTCGCAAGACGAACGATACATCGGTAGAGATCCTTTAAAAGAGATCATTGAAGAGGCACATGCACAGAATATAAAAGTACATGCATGGTTTGAATTTGGCTTTTCCTATGCCTACAAAGACAGCAACAGTATTTGGCTACAAAAGTATCCAGAATGGGCGGGTAGAAATAACGAAGGTGCTTTGCTACAAAAAAATGGTTTTTTTTGGTGGAGCAGTATTCGGCCAGATGTTCAGCAATTGTTGCAAGAATTAGTGGGGGAAGTAGTTTCTAAATATGATGTTGATGGTGTACAAGGAGACGACAGAATGCCAGCCATGCCTGGTGAAGGTGGTTATGATGCATACAGCGTGGAATTGTATAAAAAAGAAAACAACGGTCAGCTTCCTCCTCAACAGCCATTTGATACTGCATGGATACAATGGAAGGCCGATAAGCTGAGTACATTCGGTAAAAATTTGTATCAATCGGTAAAGAAAATTAAACCTACTTGTATTGTATCCTGGGCGCCGAGTATTTACCCTTGGAGCAAGGAACAATATTTGCAAGACTGGCCAACATGGCTCAAAGAAGGTTATGCGGATTACATCATTCCTCAAATGTACCGGTACGACATTAAGGCTTACGAGCAATTATTGGTTGATCTAGAAAAACAAATCCCAGCCCATTTAAAATCGAAAGTTTATCCAGGAATTCTTACGTCATTGGGTGATGGTTACCAGTCTAACAGAGCGCTTACTGATCAAATGATTAACCTCAATAGAAAATACGGATACCAGGGAGAAGTGTTCTTTTACTTTGAAACGCTTCATCGCCTGAGTGGTGGAATTTATTCGAACATTCAGTAAACGATTTATTCAAAACCAGCTCTATACATTTTTTGTTCGTTTTGAAATGATGGTATGCCATCTTGCTTTATCAATCAACAGAGCATATAACGGTTGGTGCTTCGGGACACCATCGGGATTTGAAATATCATCGATGGTTCATAAATGTTATTGCAATTTAAACTATGTAAAACCTGATCAACAACTCTCTGGCGATTTCCTCGCCTTAGACGTCCGTTGGTGCCTCTACTATCCCGGAGAGATCACCGGTGAGATCAACAACGAGGATAACTTGTATTATCTTTTTAGTAAGTTTTGTATTTGCAAATAAAAATATCACTCGCTCATGTAAACGGAAGGGAATTTGAAGATGCTATGCAGCATTATTTTAATCACAAAAACGTCGCTATGGTAGCATTTATACATCTTGAAAGATGTTTTTAGAAAAGATATTTATTTCTTCTTCCTTAAAGAAAATAGCACATTATGCTCAAATTTCATTCCCGGGTGTTCAGGGCGCAGATGAATAAGAATTTATTTTATGCATGAAACAAACTTATAAAGATAGCTGATGCGCAAATTAATAAAAATAACAACAACATCATTTTCCATAGTTTTTTAATAATGCTACTTTCCAATCCTTTTTCATTTAATACAGCCTGCACTATCGCAATGTTTTGAATGGATAGTCCATTGCCCAACGCTGCCCCGGCTAATTGGCAGGCTAATAAAAGTGGGATTTGTAACTGATATTGTTGCCCAACCTGGTACCACTCTGTTCCAAACAATAAATTAGATACTGTGGCGCTACCTGCCATAAAGCTGCCAATAAAACCAGTTGCAACAGCTAATACATAAAACAGTATAACAGGCATATTCGTGGTTGAGCCAATTATTTCCTTCACCTGCAGGTTTTGCGATAACAGTTTAGCCAATACCGCAAGGCAGGCAATGGTTATAAAAGTAGATGGTATTTTTAATGCTGTTTGTTTAAAGACATTTTTAAGTGAAATGCTGCTCCTATTTTTAGTAAACGAATATAGAATGAGCAAGCCGAGTATAAAAAATAATCCCGGTTGAAAAAGAGGTATGTTTTTTTGTAACCCGATGGCAATCCATTTAACGTTCAACTTTGCGCTGCCCAAAAATAACTTACCTACAATTAATAAGGCTGCAATAAAAAGGTAAGGCTTAAAAGTGTGAAAGAATTGTGTAAGTGATGTTCTGTTGATTGTAGCATAAGATTTTCCTGTTGTTTTTATAAGAAATAGCCAACACAACAATCCGGTAACTGCCGCTAAAATAGAAGGGAAATCGGGGCCAATGTACGAGAAGAATATAAAAGGGATAACAAAAGATAACCCTGCGCTCATTGCAATCCAATAGGATTTAATTTTATTGCTATCTTGGGCTAATAAATCATCAGCTTCTAAAAATCTTTTGAACGCTAGCGGTAACAACATAGCAGGCATGAGCATTAACATGGCTGCATAAATAGGAACCTGTTCCACTGGCAAATCTGCATATCCAACTTTAATGGGTGTACCTGATGCGCCAAAAATTACTGGAATAGTATTGGCTAACAAAGGTAACGCTGCTGCCAGATATGCAGGGAATCGTAACCCCAATAATAAAGGTGCAATAATCATTGCGGGTGTGCCAAACCCCGATACGCCTTCTATAAAACTACCAAAGAATAGCGCCAAGAAAATAACAATGATTAGTTTGTTTGAAGAAAACTGATGTAATGCGCCCTCAAACTTTTGAATAAACTTATCTGCCTTTAAGTAATTAAAGAAAACCAATGCGCCAAATACTAAAAGGCTGATCTCTGTGGCAGTTAATAGCCCGTGCATAGATGCTTGTAAAAGATTTTTCAGTTTAAAGCCAAAGAACAAATTGATTAAAAGAAGGGAAACCACTAAAGCAATTGCTGAAGATAATAGCAAGCTCTTCTTCAATACCAATGTGAAAAAAAGCAATATTCCAAATGCAGCCGCTATTATCAGTAAGCCCATACAGATATATTATTTAACGTTGATTGACTGATGCTGCTTTAGCATTGATTATCATCATGTATTCCAGATTGTTTTCCATATCCACCACACCATACAACTCTTTATTCTTTGTTACAATCAGTAAAGGGTGTTTGTCTTGCTGCATCCGAATTAAAGCTTTTTCAACCGGTTCAGGGTCTTCTATGTGACCGATATTATTATCTGTTACAGTTCTTTCAACAGTTATTTTACCACCATGTGCAGTCAATGCCTTAATGATCCCATCCTTACTCAGCGTGCCATATCTTGGTTCATCATCTGCCCCAGAGCGTTGCAGCGAATATTTTAGTTTTTCGGGCAAAAAATTCACCTTTTCGCCGGAGGCTTTGGTTACATGCAGTTTTTTTTGATGGGTAGCTGACATTATTTCTTTAATTATTTTTGAAAGTATTTTAGAATAGTTTAGTAATCTCTTAACCTTTTATTACTTAGTGAAAATATCTGGTATTAAAATTCATTTTTTCCGTTTTTGCTTACACTTTCTACTGCGGCCAACAATGATTTTTTACATGATAACATTTCTCTGTAAACATTTAGAATTGTTGAAGCCTCCAGTTCGTTCAATAAATTATTTTTAAGATCACGGATAATTTCGATTTTTATTTTTTTGTCCTGGTTGAAAACCTTATCCATAACAATATTTACTTCCGATGGCAGTTTGCTTTTATCTGAATTAATGAACAATTGATTAAGATGATTATCAAATTGATTCCATTCGTTGCAGATAGCTATGCATTGCAAGTGCAAAGTGTCATTTACGGAAGCTTCGAATTCTTTAATATTATGTTCCACATCTTTAATAGCTTTTGAGGCATAAATACATTGCCTTATTGCATTTACGTAATGAAGTAATATAGTTGTTTCTTCTTTACTCAACTTGTTTTCCTGAATATAGGAATAGTAAACCAACAAATCACCTTCGGTTTTTTTTAAACGTTGATATTCTTGATCTGTTCCAATAAAGGGGTGAGTCAGTGATTTGAAGTTTTCAATCCATCCTTCATTTATTTTATTTTCAGCACACAAAATAGTTTTAATATACTGTAAGGTTTTTCGCAAAAGCTTTTCAGTTTCAATTCGCATAGCATCTGTTGCAAGTAAGGGCAGTAATGGCAAATCATGTGATGCATAAGTATTTGTGCTGCTATCTTTGTCAACAATTTTTTTCTCTAACCACTTTGCAAAAGGTTTTAAAAAAGGTATGAATAGCATTACTGCAATTGCATTGATGACTGTTTGAAAAAAAGCTATGCCAATCAATGGGTTTTTTATATGCACAATGTTTTCAATAAAATAAATGAATTGCTGTAAAAAACTATAGGCAATAGTTGCGGTAAAAGCATTAAAAATAAAGTTTCCCCAGGCTACCCTTTTTTTATCCGAAGAGCCCTTCATGCCCCATAACAGGATAGTAAGGGTTGTGCCTACTTCAGCGCCAATAACCATAGATAGGGCAGATGGGAAATTTAATAAACCTGCATATACAGCAGTTAATGTGATGGCAACTGTTGCCGAACTTGATTGTATTATTGAGGTAAGTAAGAAGCCAATAAGAACAAATACGTAGGTGCCATACCCCGAATATGCCTGCACATCGAAATCTTTTACTGCTGCAAGTGCTCCTTCTTTCATATACCCTAAGCCAAGAAACAAAACACCTAGCGCAAAGAAAAGTGCAAATAGATTGCGTAGTGTTTGTCTTTTTTCAAAAATAAAAATACCAATGGAGGCAATTGCAATTACAGGCAAAGAGTATTTTAAAACATCAATATTAAACCCAACAACCGCAATGATCCAACCAGTTAACGTGGTGCCTAAGTTTGTTCCCAAAATTATTCCCAGTGCATTACGAAATTTGATAACACCGGCTTCTACAAATGCCAGGATAATAAGAGAAACCACCGTACTACTTTGAACAACACCTGTAACGAATGCACCACCTACAATTGCTTTAAATAAATTTTGAGTATTTCGCTTCAGGAATAGTTTCAGCGAACGACCGGATATACTTTTCAATATACTTTCCAGTTGACTCATGCCGAATAGAAAAAATCCAAGACCCGCTAAAAATTTCCATACATCCATAAACTGCATGTTTTAACAATATCAATTTTGCTTCATTTGAATTTTCTTATTTCTTCTAACAATTGCTTTCTCCATTTCCACAGCAAAAAACACCAATGACGAAACTGCACCTACCAACAAAAATTCATTTAACGTTAATGATTCGGTTCTGAAGATGGGCTGTAAAAATGGAACGTATGTTACTGCAATCTGAAGCAACAAAGTAAGTAACACTGCGCCAATCAATGGTTTATTGCTGAACATACCCATGCTAAAAAATGACTGACTTTCTGAACGGATGGCCAGCACATGGCCCATCTGGCTCAGGCAAAGTACATTGAACACCATCGTTTGCCAATGAGCATTTCCTTCATGTATGCTCCATGCCTGTGTGGCCAGCACCAGGGCACCCATTAGCATACCAACCCACATTACATGCACACCCAACCCCATTGCAAAAATACTTTCTTTAGGGTGCCGTGGTGGTCGTTGCATAATATCCGGTTCTGCCTTTTCGCTGGAAAGTGCAAGGCCGGGTAAGCCATCTGTAACTAAGTTAATCCATAATATATGAACGGGTAGTAGCGGAATAGGCAAGCCAACCAATGGTGCTAAAAAAATCACCCATATTTCTCCGGCATTAGAGGTGAGCGTATATTTAATGAACTTGCGGATGTTATCAAAAATGCGGCGGCCTTCCCGAACTGCTTTTGCAATGGTGGCGAAATTATCGTCCAATAAAATCATATGAGCCGCTTCTTTGGATACATCGGTTCCAGTAATACCCATGGCCACGCCAATGTCGGCATTCTTTAATGCAGGCGCATCATTTACGCCATCTCCTGTCATGGCCACAAACTGTCCCTGTTCCTGCAATGCTTTTACAATGCGTAATTTTTGTTCGGGTGATACCCGTGCATACACTCTTATTTTTTTAACCCGGTTTAAAAAATCTTCCCAGTTTAATTTTGATAGTTCTTTACCGGTTATCACTGCATATTTGTTGCTTGCATCTTCTTTGTTGAGTATGCCGATTTTTAATGCAATGCTACGGGCGGTTTCAGGATGATCGCCGGTAATCATGGCCGGTTGTATACCTGCTGTATAACAATCGGCAATGGCCTGCGCTGCTTCCAATCGGGGTGGGTCCATAATGCCTGTAAGGCCGATGATGGTTAAATCTTTTTCCAATTCATCTAAAGAGGTTGCTGGTGAATAATCATCTATCCAGCGGTAAGCATGTGCCAGTACCCGGTAACCTTCTGCTGCCAATGTTTCTGTTTGCTGATGTAAATCTTCAGCACTCACTTCATCCTTTAATGCTGAACGCTCCAATAAAGATTCCAATGCGCCTTTTACCAATAACAAGTAACGGTTTTCGAAGCGGTGTAAGGTGCTCATACATTTGCGTACCGAATCGAAAGGGATTTCTGCAACACGGGGATATTGAATTTGCAAATCGTTTTTATTGTATTGGTTTGAAGCAGCATATTCAAACAATGCGAGTTCGGTAGAGTCGCCAACAGATTTTCCACTTTCATTTACCTGCACATCATTACTAAGGGCCATGTTCAATAATAAAAGCCGATTCACTACTTCATCGCTGCCTTCTTTATTTATTACAACAGATTTTTCCACCTGCATTTTATTTTGCGTAAGCGTTCCTGTTTTATCGGTGCAGATATAAGTAACAGAACCCAGCGTTTCTACTGCAGGCAATTTTCGTATCAGGGCTTGTCGCTTTACCATTCGCTTTGCACCTAACGCCAATGAAATGGTGATTACAGCAGGTAATGCTTCGGGTATGGCGGCAACTGCTAAAGAAATAGTAGTAAGCAATAAGCGCAATGGGTCTTCGCCACGCAAAT
>Ga0105046_10009488_pt1 | contig 15226 bp, 14 predicted proteins | sample MAT03_FD_78385 | JGI IMG/M metagenome (GOLD analysis project Ga0105046, IMG submission 78385) | Freshwater microbial communities from Lake Fryxell liftoff mats and glacier meltwater in Antarctica - MAT-03 (megahit assembly) | ecosystem: Environmental > Aquatic > Freshwater > Ice > Liftoff...
CATGAGCCACGCACTTTCACAGATCTGGGTCGATCTAGCCCAGCTTTCTGGTTTTTCCCTTTTCGACGGTCTGCGCGGGGCCGATGAGGTCGCCCACGCCGTTGACAGCTTGCCGCTTGCTCGCTTCATTGTCTTGGATGCGCCGGATGTGGTACGCGTGCGGCGTCTATTGGGCCGCAACGATCGGTTCGATCAGGTAGCTGGCGACCCTTTAGCCGCATCTAGTGGAGAGATTACCACGTTTGCCAGCCTTGGCGTCGAAGATACACAGCAACTCTTTACCCAAGAGGAGCAAGAGCAACTGCTAGATCTAGTGCGGCGCGGCGAGGTTAGCGCAGCCGACTTACGGGCCAAAGTGCAGATTGTGCTCGAAGAGCGGCGCAATTATGATCCAACAGCGGCGATCAAAGTCTTACAAGCCAGCACACCCGACCGCACGCTGGTCATCAATACTACACGCCACTCACCCAAACAGGTAGCCGCCCAGATTGTAGCATGGATGCAAGTGTAGACCTGCCAGGTTTTAAAAATCTCACAGGTCGGCCGTTAACAAATTAGGACTTACGCAGCTTCACCTGGGAGCGCCGGCATCTTGCCGGCAGCCGCCAGGGATGGCGGCGTTCCCGGTACGCAAGTCCTAGCAATATTAATAGAACTTATAGGGCTTACGCAAAATCACAGGATTTACGCCGGCTGAGCGGGTGCCCCCTGGGCGCTCAGCCGGCGTAAATCCTAACTTATATCTCAACTCGCCACTCGCCATGCTCACAATTACCCACATCAGCACCACAATTTTTCGACTGCCCATGCACAGCGCTTTGCGTTGGGGCAAGAGCAGCAGCCTGGCCGAAGCGCGCCATGTATTGGTAACGGTCGTGTTGAGCGACGGCAGCACGGGCATGGCCGAAGCCCCGCCGCGCCCGACCATTTATGGCGAAACGGTCTACAGTATTACGAGCGTCATCGAGCACGAACTGGCCCCACGTGTGATTGGCATTCCCCTAGACCAGGTGCAGACTCGTTTGCAGGAAGTAAAAAATAACCAGACCGCCAAAGGCGCGCTTGATATGGCGCTGCACGATGCCCTAGCGCAAGCAGAAGGCCGTTCGTTGGCCGAACACTTGGGCGTCAGTGCCCAGCGGATCAAAGTCAGCTATATCTTGGGCATTGGTAGCCGTGACACGGTCTTGGCCGAAGCGCAACGCGTCTACGATCAGGGCGTGCGTGTCCTCAAGGTCAAAGTTGGGCGGGAATGGGCAGAAGATATCGAACGGATTCAAGATTTGCAGACCATGTTTGGTGGCCATATGGCACTCTATGCCGATGCAAATGAGTGTTTAGAAAGCGATCAAGCGCGCGACAAGCTGGCCTTTCTGCGCGAATTGGGCCTGCTCTACTGTGAAGAGCCCTTGCCCGTTGAGCTAATTCGCGAGCGTGCCCAACTCTGCACCCAACAGGCACTGCCCATTATCGCCGATGATAGTTGCTTTAGCGTGCGCGATCTTCAGCGCGAGCTCGCCATGAACACCTTCGATATTCTCAACATCAAAACCGCACGCACCGGCTATAGCGAATCGCAGCTAATGTTACAACAGGCGCTTGCGGCCGGCAAAGGAATCATGATCGGTTCGCAAGCGAGCACTGGCCTGGGCACCGCTCGCGCCGCGCTCTTTGCCGCACTACCCGGTATTGAGCACCCATCCGAGCTTAGTTTTTTTCTCAAGCTCAAAGAAGAGATCATCGACCGGGCGATTCCGATTGAAGATGGCTTTATCGATGTGGCGCAAATTAGCAACGTCCGGGTTGATCCGGATCTGCTGCGCATGGCGACTGTTACAAACTGAGTAGCTCGCTGTTTTTTGCAACTTGCCAAAGGAAGCAACCAATTCATGCTCTCTCCCTTGCCCATTTCTGGCCCACTTACGCTGGGCGATCTGCTTGACCGCGCCTTTCGCATCTACCAGGCGCGCTTTGGATTGCTGATCCTGACCGCCGCGATCTTTTTAGTGCCATTGGGGATTTTATCTGGCATTTTTTCGGGCGGGATTATGACTGGTTATCTCAGCCTGTTAAGTGAGGTGATGCAAAACCCGGAAGCGACACCGGATGCTGCCATGCTCGATGTGCTCCAGGCCAATCAGAGCGCAGTTGCCCTCTCCTACCTGCTGGTTCCGTTGGGTCTGTTGGCGAATGTGCTGGTCACACTGGCCCTTACGAGCCAGGCAATTGCCATCTTACACAACCAGGAGCTTTCACTGATCGAAAGTTTACGCGCTGGACTGCGCCAGTTCTGGGCTTTTGTCGGCATGAGCATTATTAAATGGTTGGCAATTTTCCTGGCCACATCGGGCGTATTGGTAGGCGTTGGTTGTATCTTCTTCGCAATGGCTTTTGCCGTCGGCGGGATCTTTTCGGCCAACGGTGGCGAGTCGATTGGCAATGAAATGGCAACCGTCGCTGGGCTGTTCATCGTAATCGCCTGCCTCTACCTGGGCGTACTTCTGTTGATGGCGATCCCAGCGGCCTACTTAACGGCGCGTTGGGTTGCCGCCGTGCCTGGCATTGTCGATCAAAGCTGGGGCCCGATGGAAGCGCTGAGCAACAGTTGGGCCTTGACGCGTGGCCAAATCTGGCGCTGCTTTTTCTATGTCGTTCTGCTCTATCTTTTTTATTTTGTCCTCTACGCAATTATTATGGGGTTAGCGCTAGCGGGCGTGGCGGCTGTCTTTATCTATTCGCCCGCCGCGAGTGGCGCCGTCTACGGTGCGGTCAATGCCATCTTGCCTGTGCTCTGGTCGCCACTTTCGGCGGCTGCCTTCGTCTTGCTCTACTACGATCTGCGTGTGCGACAGGAGGGGTATGATCTTTCCCTGCGCGTCCAACAGTTGGAAGCCGAAGGGCGCAATGCGTAAGTTGCCTTATCTGGTGCTGGCGCTCCTTTTTCATCTATTGGCCCTTACACCAACTCTCTTTGCCCAAGTACAGCCAACGCCGCTTTCGCTGGCAGATTATCAGACACGCTTGACACGCATCACCCAAACGTTGGAAGCGACCGATGATCAGGCAGCCGCGTTGCGCGCTGCCCAGGCTGAGTTAGCGGCCATTCAGCAAGTGCGTCTGACCAGCGGCCAAGTTGTGACTGTCCACTCTCTGCTGCAATTGAACGACGCCGACCAGCCTACGCCGGCGATCGCGCTGGCGCGTCTGCACTTGGTGCTCGACCAATTGGCCGCCGCGCCCAATGACCAGACGGCCACGCGCCTTGCGCAACTAGATGCTATCTTTGCTCGCCCCGAATTCAACACGCCACAGAGCCTGTGGCAGCGCTTCATGCGCTGGCTGCGTTCGCGCTTGCCCGATGTAGAAATAAGCCCAGGCGGTGGCGAAAACGGCTATGCCGTGACAAATGTGATCACCTGGGCGATTGCAGGCGTGGGTGTGCTCTTGCTGATTTTTTTGCTCAGCTATTGGTTACAAGGGCTGCTGGGTTCCTTTGTCAGCGATTTTGCGGCGCAACGACGGGCGGCTGATGGCGAGGAAATGCCGCTGACGGCCACCGCCGCGCGCGCCCAGGCCAGCGCATCCGCCCAAGCGGGCAACTATCGCCAAGCCGTGCGTCAACTTTATCTTTCCGCCCTGCTCGCGCTCGAAGAACAAAACTTGATCCGCTACGACCGCAGCCTGACCAACCGGGAAGTGCTGGCCCAAGTGCGCAGTCAACCGGGCATACAGCACCATTTACAACCCGTAGTAGAAACCTTCGATGATGTTTGGTATGGCATCCACGAGCCAGATCAGGCAACGTTTGATGGCTATGCGCGCGAGGTGGATCAATTGGTGGGGCAGCAGAATGATAAGATGACAAGATGACAAGATGACAAGATGATAAGCCCCAATCCCGTTGCCCTGTTCCTGTTTGCCCTAATAAGCTATGATGCGTACATCAGTAACCCGTAACCTACAACTGATCGCCAGCCTGCTTCTCCTAGGGCTGCTGATCGTCTTTGCCCTGCTCCAGGGTGAGCCGCCGGCGGAGCGTCCCTTCGATTTGGACTCGGCTGGGCCAGGCGGGTTGCGTGCGTTGCGGCTGTGGTTGGAAGAAATGGGCTACACGGTCGAACAGACCGGTAATCAAACCTTTGCACTCGACGCAGCCAGCGATCTGCTCTTTGTCTATCCCAATGCAGAGCCGTATACAGAAGACGAAGCGCTTGCATTGGAACGTTGGGTGGCCGCCGGCCATACCCTTGTCTTAATTGGTCCGGAGCGCGATGAAACGGCGTTGCAAAGTCGCTTTGGCGTGCAGTTGGACTTTGGCAGTGATTTAGCGCGTACAGTCGCGCAGCAACAGCCACTTTTACCAGAAGCGGATGCGGAGTTGCAGCACGACACGCCAGATAGTGCTACGCTAGACCTGGCCGAAGCGCCGCAGGCAGTACCTGTCCTTGCCCAAGCGAATGGCCCGACTGTTGCCGTTCAAGCGCTGGGCGAGGGCACCATTTGGGTTCTTAGCTTGCAACATACACTGACGAATCAAGCATTAGGCGCGCGCGATCAGGCTATGCTCGTACCGGCGCTGCTGCGTACGGTTCCCAGTGGTGGTCAAGTGCTGTTTGATACGTATCATCTCTACGGTCCAGCGAGTGCGGATGCACAGAGCGGTGAAATCACATCGCTGCAAGATTGGCTTTACCGTACGCCATTGGGATGGGCCACGCTCTTTGGCTTGGGCGCGACGCTCATCTATCTATTTTTGCAAGGATGGCGACTGGGGCCAGCCCTGCCCGCCCGCAACGAAGTGCGCCGGCGCGAGGCGGCCGAATATGTACAAGCGATGGCAGCTCTGCACCGCCGTGCCCACCAGAGCGAAGCAGTTGCCCACCATCACAAACGCCGGCTCAAACTGAATTTGGGTCGCACGTTACGGATCAATCCCACCCTACCAGATAGGGAGTTTGTGCAGCGGTTGCAGGAAAACGACGCCACGATCAGAGAAACACAGGTGGCGACGATCAGCCATTTGTTGCACAATCTTGACCAGCAGCCGAACGAAGGCGCGCTGGTGCGCATGGTGGCAGAGATTGATCAGATATTGACGAACAAACGATGAAGATGATTTGTAATGCATACGTTGTGTTTCGGATCATGCGCAACGTGCATCCCAACCCTAATCACGAGGCAAACCTGTGTCCCTAGCCCAATTTTTTGTCCAGATGAAGAATGAAGCTGCCAAGGTCATTGTTGGCCAAGAGGCAGTCTTTGAGCAAGTGGCGGTGGCTTTTTTCGCCGGTGGCCATGTGCTGCTAGAAGGCGTGCCCGGCACCGCCAAGACGTTGCTCGCCAAAACCTTGGCCCGGCTGATCGACGCCAGTTTTGGCCGCATCCAGTTCACCGCCGACCTGATGCCCAGCGACGTGGTAGGCACTCAGGTTTTCAACCTGAATCAGGGCACCTTTTATCTAAAAAAGGGACCAATCTTCACCCATATCTGTCTGGGTGATGAGATCAATCGTGCGCCAGCCAAGACCCAATCGGCACTATTAGAAGCGATGGAAGAGCGCCAAGTGACGATTGAAGGTGAGCGCCATCTGCTCGACGAGCCGTTTATGGTGCTGGCAACGCAAAACCCTGTCGAGTACGAAGGCACCTACCCGCTGCCCGAAGCACAACTCGATCGCTTTATGTTCAAGGTGCGGGTCGACTATCCGCCGGAAGCGGTAGAACACGAGATTTTGCGCCGCTATCACACCGGTTTTGACGCCCGCCACCTGGACGCCACCGGCATCCAACCGATAATCCGCCCCGCCGATCTGCCCGCGCTGCGCCAGGAGATTCAGCAAGTTAAGGTCGAGGAGGGCATCTTTGGTTACATCACGCAGATCGCTATCGCCAGCCGGCGCAGCCAGGATCTGATCCTGGGCGGCAGTCCGCGTGCCAGCATTACGCTGTTATTGGCATCTAAAACCTACGCCGCCTTGCAAGGCCGCGATTATGTAACGCCCGACGATGTCAAATTTGTGGTTGCCCCCACCTACCGCCATCGCATCATCCTGCGCCCCGAGGCCGAGATCGAAGGGTTGGACGCCGACGCCGTAATTCGGCGCATGGTGAGCGGAGTGCCGGTGCCACGCTAGATATTCTTTGTCAACACGAATTTTTGTAAACACGGATTTGGAAAACACGGATATTCTTTTTTATTATCCGTGTTTTCCAAATCCGTGTTTACAAAACAACTTATGGGCAAACCATTTAAAAGTCGCACCGATCATGCTGTCGGTACACAAGAGCAATTGTGCGACTTTAAGGGTTTTATCTATTAGAGGGACAGAGCAATCCCTGTGCAGATTATGATTCGTCCCGCCATTGAAGCGGACCAACCTGTCATTCGCGCCATCATCCGTGGCGCCTTTATCAATCGCATGGGGCTAGATTGGCGGCGCTTTCTGCTGGCCGAAGATCAGGGCCGCATTGTGGGCGTAGGCCAGGTAAAGCCGCATGCAGAAGGCAGCCGCGAGCTGGCCTCTTTGGCTGTGATTCCACAATGCCAGGGACAAAAGGTGGGCAGCACACTGGTGCGAGCGTTACTGGCCCGTGAACAAGGCACGATCTACCTCTTTTGTGTTGCCAAATTGGCCGGTTACTATGCGCAGTTTGGGTTTGAACTTGTTCAGCGAACAGACTTACCGCCATCCCTCGCCCGCTTGCACCGCTTGGGTAATCTGCTCGGCTATACCCTCAGCCCACTCTTCACTGGCCACCGCATCGAAGTGGTTGCCATGCAAATTACGCTTCCTGTGTAAAATCATCACCCTGCGCTTTCGATTATTCTTGCCATCAGTGGTACACTTATTGGTTGACAAATGGTAAATAGATAAATAGTAATGGGTAAGTAGTCATTGGTAAATATTGACTTGCCAATTACCGTTTACTCGACTACTGACTGTGAATAATTCTGTAGACACTCTATATATAACTTTTGGAAAGTACTTCTCATGGCACTGAGTATTGGAATTGTTGGTTTACCCAACGTGGGCAAGAGCACCACGTTTAATGCGTTGACAAAAGCGCAAAATGCCCAGGCGGCGAACTATCCATTTTGCACCATTGAGCCAAACAAGGCGGTGGTGGCGGTACCCGACCCGCGCGTGGATAAGTTGGCGGTGCTGGCAAAATCGGAAAAGATAATTTACGCCACAGTCGAGTTTGTCGACATTGCCGGGCTCGTAAAAGGCGCCAGCCAGGGCGAAGGGCTAGGCAATCAATTCCTGGCCAATATTCGTGAAACCGCGGCGATTGTACATGTCGTACGCTGTTTTGATGACGAAAATGTGATCCATGTGTCCGGCGATATCAGCCCCCGCGATGACATTGACGTGATCAACCTGGAACTGATCCTGGCCGATCTGCAACAAATCGACACCAAGCTGAGCAAGCTGGAACGCCAGGCCAAACACGACAAAGCCCTGCAAGCGCAGGCCGAGTTGGCCGTCCAACTTAAGGCGCTGCTGGAACAGGGCAAACCAATTATCGCCTATTCAGATCTTACGAGCGAGACCTTCCAGGCGCTGAACCGTGAGATGCGCTTCTTAACCGCCAAGCCGATCATTTATGTGGCCAACGTTAATGAAGATGATCTGCTAGAAGATAACGCCTATGTGCAAACGGTGCGCGCGATTGCGGCTGAACAAGGCGCAGAGGTGGTCAAACTGTGCGCCCGCCTGGAAGAAGAGATGGCCGGTCTCAGCGACGAAGAGCGCGCCGAATTTCTGCACTCGTTGGGTGTCGAAGAAAGCGGTCTGGAGCAAGTGATCCACAAGGGTTACAAAGCGCTAGGGCTGATTAGCTACTTCACGGCCGGCCCCAAAGAAGTGCGCGCCTGGACGGTGCCGATTGGGACGAAAGCGCCGCAGGCCGCTGGCGTGATCCACGGCGACTTCGAGCGGGGCTTTATTCGCGCCGAGACGATTGCCTACGACGCTTATGTGCGCCTGGGCAGTGAAGCCGCCGTCAAAGCGGCTGGCGAGATGCGCGTGGAAGGCAAAGAGTATGTGGTACAAGATGGCGATGTGATGCATTTCCGGTTCAACGTATAACGTATGCCCACAGTGACGACCCGTCCGGTTACCGACGCGAATTGGCAAACAGCATTGGCGCTGGATATTGAACCCGATCAGCGCAACTTTACGCCTTCGGTGGCGATTTCGCTGGCCAAAGCCTACATTCAGCCGGATGGCCTCGCCTACGATCCGGTGGCCATCTATGCGGGTGCCACCATGGTCGGTTTCTATAGTTTTATTTATAAACCCGGTGATTTACGCTATTGTTACTTGGGCGGTTTTTTGATCGACAAAGCACACCAGGGTCGCGGCTACGGCCGCGCCGCGCTGGCCGATTTTATCGCCACCGTCCAGCGCAGTTACCCGCACTGCAGGGATATTTTGCTCAGCGTTCATCCCCAAAATGAACGGGCGCAACAACTCTACACCCGTTTGGGCTTTGTCAAAACGGGTGATATATATGATGGGGAAGTGGTGATGCGCCGGGTTTTGCCGCAGAATGGGCGCGATTTACCGCCGACCGACCTCGTCAAAAAAATCCAATTGACATCTAGCAACGACTGATATACTATATGCCTCACTTCCCTTGGTCTTTTTTGCCTTCGCCGCGGTAGTTTCACCTACAGGCTAGGTCCCATGACACCTAAACAAACTGGGCACAGAGATTGTGGTGCGGTGACAGCGTTAAACAAAAAATAAGCTCATCCCCGCAAAGCGACCTTCCGGGAAGCTAGTATCGGCCGATGAGCAAAGCATATAACAGTGGATTGGCCGTCTAGACACCCAAGTCTAACGTCCACACGGAGTACGAGAACGATACATGAACCTAACACCCGTTGAGCAACGAACCTTAAGTGATGAAGCGGCCGACCGTTTACGTTCAGCGATTCGCAGTGGATCATTGCTGCCTGGCACGCGGCTGGTCGAACGCGACCTGGCCGAACGCCTGGGCATGAGCCGCATTCCGATCCGCGAGGCGATCCAACGCTTGGTCGAAGAAGGGTTGGTCCACAAAGCAACCCACCGTGGCACCTTTGTCTATGCACCTACCTTGGCCGAGATCGAAGAAATCTCGTCTTTGCGTGTCGTACTGGAACACTTTGTCGCCGAACGCGTGCTCGGCCGCTGGATCCCCGATCATGAAACGAAACTCCGTGCGATTGTCGGTGATATGCGCCGCGCCGCCGCCGCTAATGATCTGCAACAATTGTACGAACAAGATTTTTTGTTCCACAGCGCACTCTGGGAAATTGCCAACCACAGCCTATTGCTAGAAGTGGTTTCTGGGTTGCGTTCACGCATCAACCGCTTTCTCCACGAAGCCATTATCGCCTTAAACACATCGCAACTCGATTCGCATATTGCTTCGCACGATGACTTGGTAGAGGGCTTAAAGAATGGCGATCTGGCGCATGTTAAAACCCTCTTCACCCTGCATGTGCTGGCGGCCCGGGATCGAATTCTCGCCTATTGCGATTTGCCAGATGAACGAACGCTGAAGAATGAGACGCGCCGCCGAACCAATGGCCAGCGGCGCACGATGGATGATCCGGCATGGCTGGCCAGGGATGGCGCACAGGAGACTTAATGAACACAGAAGCGTTGAAAGCCTTACAGGCACCCATGAAGGAGAAATGATCTTGCGCCAACCACCCAACTTTGGAGCTACTTATGAGCGCTAAGCCACTACACATTTTAATCTTCGGTGCGCACCCGGATGATCCAGACTATTCGGCCGGTGGCACCGCGGCCCTCTATGCGCAACAAGGCCATCGCGTCAAGCTGATCAGCCTGACCAATGGCGACGCTGGCCACCACGAAATGGGCGGCGCACCGCTGGCTTGGCGCCGGCGGCAAGAGGCGGCGGATGCGGGGGCGGCACTGGGCGTTGAATATATCACGCTCGACATCCACGACGGCGCCCTGCTGCCTACGCTAGAGAATCGCAACCTGGTCATCGGCTTGATCCGTGAATTCGAGCCGGACTTGATCATGGTGCACCGGCCCAACGACTACCACCCCGACCACCGCTATGCCTCGCAACTGGTGCAAGATGCCTCGTACATGGTCACCGTGCCCAACGTGGTGTCGCATATGCCGCACCTGCGGACCATGCCCGTAATCGTCCATACCTGGGACCATTTTCAGAAGCCCTATCCGTTCCAGGCCGATGTTGTCGTAGCAATTGACCGCGTGGTGGAACAAAAGGTAGATGGCTTGCACTGTCACACCTCACAGATGTATGAATGGCTGCCGTACAATGGCCGTTATCTAGAGCAAGTGCCGCCGCACGCAGCTGAACGTCGCGCCTGGTTGCGCCAAAATCTGGAGCAACGGCTACGCCGGGCTGTCGAGCTATATCCGCAGCAATTACAAACGCTCTATGGCGAAACGCGCGCCCGCCAGGTCCAATACGCCGAAGCCTTTGAAGCCTGTGAATATGGTACACCATTGACACCAGAGAATCGAGCCAGGCTGTTTCCTTTCTTTTAAAGAAACAGAGCGTAGGTCATCTGGGTGCCGCTTGGACGCGGTATAACATCAGCTTGTCACGTCAGCAACGTTACTGACTACAGATCAATAAAGAAAACTGAGGCAAAGTATGGCTGAACGATTTTTGGTAACCGGCGCCTTTGGCTGCATTGGCGCGTGGACAGTAAAACGATTGGTCGAAGCAGGCATCCCAGTCTGGACATACGACTTGCCCGGCAGTGGTCACCGTCTGAAACTCATTCTGGATGACGATGCGCTAGCGCAAGTCAATTTGGTGGCCGGCGATATCACGGATTTTGAGCTATTTAAGCAGACCGTCGTCGACAATGGCATTACCCACATTGTCCACCTGGCGGGGATGCAGGTACCTTTTGTGCGCGCCAACCCGATCCTGGGCATGCAGGTCAACGCGGTCGGAACGACGGTGGTCTTTGAAACCGTGCGCCAAAATGCCGACCAGATCCAGGGCCTCGTCTACGCCAGCTCGGCGGGCGTCTATGGCCCCGCCGAAATGTATCCCCACGGCCCCCTAGCCCATGACGCACCGCTGGCGCCGACCAATTTGTACGGGGTGACCAAACAAGCCAACGAAGGCACGGCGCGCATCTATTGGCACGAAAATGGCGTCCACAGCATTGGGTTGCGCCCCTATATCATTTATGGCCCAGGCCGCGATCAGGGCATGACCTCAACGCCCACCAAAGCCATGTTGGCGGCCGCCGTAGGTCGCCCTTACCACATCAGCTTTGGCGGCACTGCCGTCTACCATCACGCTGATGACGCGGCTGCGGTCTTTATTCGCGCCGCTCGCACCCGGCTAGCCGGCGCGCCGGTCTACAACTTGGGCGGCAACACCGTGACGATGGACGAAATTGTGGCGGCGATCGAGACCGCGGTACCAGCGATGCGCGGCCAGATCACATTTGAGCCAGCCCAACTGCACACCCCCACGGCCATCGATGACAGCGCAATCAATCACGCGCTTGCCTCCGTCCATTGGCGGCCATTGACCGAAGGCGTGCAGCAGACGGTTGAACTTTTCCAAGTCGCGGCAGGCGCTGGGAAAGTAGATGTTGATCGAATATTGGCTTGATAAGGAAGAATGAGCGTAACGATTCAGGCATGAGTTTTACCGCCGGAGGCCGCCAGGGATGGCGGCGTTCCCGGGCTGAATCGTTACGAATGAGCCGATAAGTTGTACAATTGGGCGTTTGGCGATTGGCGATCAATAATCTCTAAGCGCCAAATTGTTAAATCGCTAAGCCTAAGCATCATCTAGGGAGAAACTTTGGTATGACGGAAACCCCAGCCCCAGCGCGTGTCGACTTAGGACCTTGTATTCAGGTGGGCATTGTTGTACGCGATGCAGAAGCCGCCGTACGTGCCTGGACAGAACGCTTCAACTTTCCGGAGGCGCGTTTTGTCGATTGGCCGCCACCAGGACGTGATCTGGAAAAGACGATGACCTACCGCGGCCAGCCAGGCGCCTTCAAGATGCGCCTGGCCTTTATCGAAACTGGCACGCTGCAAATCGAATTTATCCAACCATTGGAAGGTGGCAACATCTATACCGAATTCTTGGACGAACATGGCGAAGGGCTGCACCATATTCTCTTCGAGGTGGATGATCCAGAAGCTGTAGCCGCCGGATTAGGCGCGCCGATCTTGCAAAGCGGTGGCTCTACGCTGCGGCCCGGCGCGATCTGGACCTATCTAGATACGCAGGCAATGCTGGGCTGCATGATCGAGTTTCGCACCAAATTGAAATAACTTTCCACAGCTTGAAGGCGGGACAAGCAACGTTTTCATAGGCACAGATTACACAGATGGCGTAGGTTTTGTTAAAATCTGCGCCATCTGTGTAATCTGTGCCTAAATTTTTCCTGTGATCTGGAAAGGGAATTTGCGAAAACGAGGTAGCACGCAGCGTTAGATTATGGTAAAATTACAAGTACGTAGGCCAATCAGTAAACGCCGCAACAATTGCGCAACAATTGATATATTCGATGTGGTTCAGGACTTGCATTATCCAGAGAACCAGGAAAGAGGAATACCATGCTTGAACATCGACTCGACAGCCAACGGATTGTTGTTTCGCGTGATGTATGTCACGGCAAGTCGCGCTTGGCGGGTACACGGATTATGGTTTATCAAGTGCTGGATCTATTGGCCGGCGGAAAAAGTATTGACGAAATTAGGTCGGATGAATACTTCCCCGAATTAACCGTTGAAGATATTTTTGCTTGTTTGCGGTATGGATGAATAAATTTTTCCTGTGATCTGGAAAGGGTTACTATGAAAACAGTGCGCCTGCTGCTGCTCATCGGTCTGCTAACAGGGTGCATTGCCGTTCAGCCGAGCCCACCCAATCGTTCTCCCACCACCAACCTTCCGCCACACTTGCACCGACTGCACCGAGTGGTGTTATCCTCGAACCAACCGGCCATATCCAACCGATCCACGACCCAGTGCTGACCCAGGAGGGCAACACCTACTACGTCTACTCAACCGGCAGCCGGCTGATCATCCACTGCTCGCAAGATATGGTGGAGTGGCGCTGGTGTGGGCGCGTCTTCGAACGCAACCCAGGCTGGGTGACGGATGCGATCCCCGGCGTGGGCGATCTGTGGGCGCCCGACATTTCCTTTTTCGGCGGCAAATGGCACCTCTACTATGCCGCCTCTACCTTTGGCTCCAACCGTTCGCTGATCGGTCTGGTCACCAACACAACGCTGGATCCCGACAGCCCCGACTATGCATGGATCGACGAGGGCAAGGTGATCGCATCGCGGCCGGGCGATGACTGGAATGCGATTGATCCCAACCTAGCCTTTGATGCGGCAGGCCAACCTTGGCTGGCCTTTGGCTCCTACTGGAGCGGCATCAAGCTGCGTAAGATCGACCCCGCCACCGGTAAACTCGCCGCCGATGATCCAGATCTCTACGCCCTGGCCACTCGTTCGCGCAGTGGTGGCGCACCCGGTGCGATCGAGGCGGCGTTTATCATCCAGCACGACGGCGCTTTCTATCTATTCGTCTCGTTCGACGCCTGTTGCCAGGGCGTGGCAAGCACCTACCATGTGCGCGTCGGCCGCGCCGCGCAGATCACCGGCCCCTACCTGGATCGCGACGGCAAGGCCATGCTCGACGGCGGCGGCACCCTGCTCTTATCCGCCTACGACCGCTGGCGTGGCCCCGGCCACAACGGCATTTTTCAAGATGGCGCCACCGACTGGTTGTTCTACCATGCCTACGACGCCCGCGAAGTGGGCGTTCCCAAGTTGCGGATCGAGGCGCTGACCTGGGATGATGAAGGCTGGCCGCACGCGCCCAGTGCGGCGTTGACCGATTGACAGGCAAGGAATTTGATCATACAACCCTAACAACTAACTTTTATGAAACCCTGGAACTTAAAGACTTAAAGATTGAGTGATTGACAATTTAAGAATATACCTATACACTAAATTAACTTCAGGAGAAATTAAGGATGCAGTTATTATTTGATAAAATGCATACTGACACAGAAATATGCTCTATAGTCGGTTGCTGGATATAGACGAATGAACCAAACTGATTACCACGCCAAATATTTCGCCTACGAATTAACCAAGCGCCACGCCAGCGATAATCTCGAAAAACTGGCAGGTACATTAGTCGATGCTCAAGTTGACCTCAACCCACACCAGGTTGATGCAGCACTTTTTGCCTTTCGCTCTCCCCTTTCTAAAGGTGCAATGCTGGCCGACGAGGTAGGTCTAGGCAAAACGATTGAAGCGGGCCTGGTTATTTCTCAGCGTTGGGCCGAACATAAACGGCGCATTCTGGTTATCACACCATCCAATCTGCGTAAACAATGGCTCCAAGAATTACACGAAAAATTCTTTTTACACTGTCGCATTCTCGAAACTCAATCCTATAATCAATTGCGCAAGGCTGGTCAGGCTAATCCATTCGCCTGTGATGAAGTTGTCATTTGCTCCTACCATTTTGCACGCAACAAAGCAGCCGACCTAAGTCGTGTGCCCTGGGATCTGGTCGTGATTGATGAAGCCCACCGTCTGCGCAATGTTTACAAAAAATCCAACAAGATTGCCAATCAACTGCGTGACACACTCCAAGGTGTAAACAAACTACTACTCACTGCCACCCCCTTACAAAATTCACTCCTTGAATTGTACGGACTGGTTAGTTTTATTGATGAGCATACTTTTGGCGACTTGAAGAGCTTTCGTGAACAATTCAGCGATCTGAGTAACCCGCGCACGTTTGAAACGCTCAAGGCTCGCCTGCGCCCAATCTGCCAGCGTACGCTGCGCAGCCAAGTGTTACCATACATTCGCTACACAAAGCGTCTGCCGCTGCTCCAAGAGTTTACCCCCACCGCGGATGAGACAACGCTCTACGAGCTTGTCTCTGACTATTTACGCAAACCAGAACTACAAGCGTTGCCATCTGGTCAACGCCAACTGTTAACCCTTGTTCTGCGTAAGCTACTCGCCTCCTCCACCTTTGCGATTGCCGGTGCGCTCGACAAAATGGCGCGTCGTTTGCGCAAACGTCTAGAAGATACGGAACCACTCGTAGGAAAATCGGAAAAACCGCTGGAAGAGGAGCTAGACGAAGATTTCGAAACACTCGATGAAATTAGCGAGGAATGGGACGAGGAAAACGAGCCA
>Ga0105046_10009489_pt1 | contig 15225 bp, 11 predicted proteins | sample MAT03_FD_78385 | JGI IMG/M metagenome (GOLD analysis project Ga0105046, IMG submission 78385) | Freshwater microbial communities from Lake Fryxell liftoff mats and glacier meltwater in Antarctica - MAT-03 (megahit assembly) | ecosystem: Environmental > Aquatic > Freshwater > Ice > Liftoff...
TGAATACGTTGCGGAGTTGAATACGAGAAGCGAATTTTTTCCCGCGAGGCACTGAGAGGGATGACTTTTGCCAACCCGCTGTTCTCCGTGACTATTTTACGCGCGACTTTTCGTAAAGTTGCACCGCATCGGGCATCAGTTCCTTGAGTTGCGATATCCGGGTGTTGCTCGCCGGGTGTGTGGACATAAATTCGGGGGGCGCACCGCCGCCGCCGGCCTCGCCCATGCGTTCCCAGAACCCGACGGCTTCACGCGGATCATATCCCGCACGTGCCATGTAAGCCAACCCGACGGCGTCCGCTTCGCTTTCGTGATCGCGGCTGAACGGCAGGAGAAAACCATACTGCGCCCCGGCTCCGATGGCCCCCATGACGGCGCGCTGCTGCTCGGGTTCCATGTCACCGAGGGAAAACGAAACGCCGGTGAGCAGGGCGTTCGTTGTCTTTTGTTTCAAAAGCCGTTCGGAGCCGTGTCGCAGCGTGGCGTGCGCCATTTCATGACCCATTACCGTCGCGAGACCTGCGTCGTTTTTTGCCACGGGAATGATCCCGGTATAGACAACGATTTTTCCGCCGGGCAGGCAGAAGGCGTTGACCTGACTGCTCTCAACGACGGAAACTTCCCACGGGAATTTGCTTCCGGATTCTCCGGTCGCAGCGGCGAGGCGGTCAGCCACGCGTTTGACCATCGTGTAAGCGGGGCCGTCGCGCACGACGCGGGACTCGCTGAGCACCTGCTGGTAGCTTTGGATGCCGAGGGCGACTTCCTGTTCGGAGGAAAGCGCCACGCGGGTGACGCGTCCGGCTTCGTTCGTGATTTTTTCTGCGGAGAAAAACTGCAACCACACGACGAGCAACGCGATGGCGATGGGAATAGCACGAATGAGGAGGCGACGACGATTCATGTGGGACGAGCTACACCAGCGTTTTGGCTAGGGCAAGGGCCGCTGCGAGCTGCGACGGATCTTTACCGCCGCCACGCGCGTTATCGGGTTTGCCGCCGCCTTTGCCACCTACGAGCGGGGCGATTTGTTGGATGATTTTCCCGGCCTGGACTTTCGCTGTGAAGTCCGGCGTGACCGCAGCCACCAGCGAGACGGCACCATTCACGCTGCCGCCCAGGACGATGACGCCCTGGAACTGGCTCTTCAGCGCGTCGGCCACGGTTTGCAACGTGTCGCCGTCAGCGTCCGGAATGTTCGCGATAATTGCGGGTGTGCCGTTGATCGTTTCGGCTTTCGCCAAAAGATCGCGGGCGCGTCCGGCGGCTTCGCGCTGGTTCGCGGCGCGCAAAGCTTTTTCAAGTTCCTTTTGTTGCGCGAGGAGTGCGTCCATTTTTTTCTCCACCTCGGCAAGTGGCGCACCGATTTTTCCAGCGAGCACGCACAGGCGTGTGGCGTCGGCGATGGCGCTTTCATACGCGGTAAGGCCGGCAATGGCTTCGATGCGGCGGACGCCCGCGGCAATGGCGGTTTCGCTGAGGATACGGAAAAGTCCGATCTCGCCCGTGGCGCTGGCGTGGGTGCCTGCGCAAAGCTCCTTCGAATAGCCGCCGATATCGACGAGCCGGACGGTTTCGCCGTATTTATCGCCGAAAAACTGCATGATGTCCGCGCGGCCCTTGACCTCCGCGTAGGGAACTTCGTTCCAATCGATCGGGGCGTTATCCACCACGCATTCGTTAACGAGCCGCTCGATGTCGTGGACCTGCTGTGCGGTGAGCGCGGCGGAGTTGAAATCGAAAGTGAGCTTGTCCGGCCCGACGAACGAACCTTTCTGCGTCGCCTCGTGCGAGACGACTTCGTGGAGCGCCCAATGCAGAAGATGCGTGACGCTGTGATGGCGCTGAATGGCGGCGCGGCGGGCGTGATCGATGTACGTAACAACGCGTTCGCCGACTTTCGGAAACGCATTGCCTTCCTCCTGCGCGATGAAATGCAGCAAGGTGCCTCCGACTTTTTGCGTCTTGATCACCTCGGCACCGGGCACTTCCAGGAGTTCCTCTTCATCGAGGGTTTCGCCTTCTATTTCCTCGCGCCAGAATTCTTCTGAGGCGCTGAGAAGATGGCCGGTATCGCCGACCTGCCCGCCCATTTCTGCGTAAAAAGGCGTCTGATCAAGAATCACCGCCGTCTGGTCGCGAAACTCCACGATCTCCAGAACCGTCGCTTCATTCGACTCCGAGTTATAGTCGTAGCCCACAAACTTCGTCGGCTCCTTTGTTTCGATTTCGGAAAGCTCGATGACGGTTTTTTTCTGGGCAGCCCGCGCGCGGGTGCGCTGCTCTTCCATCAGGCTTTCAAAACCGGCCGTGTCCACCGAAAGGCCACGCTCGCGGGCCATGAGTTCCGTGAGATCGAGCGGGAAACCCTGCTCATCGTAAAGCCGGAAAGCGAATGCTCCAGAAATCACCCCGCCCCGCGCACCCTCCGTGGATCCGGGAGCGCGGGCTTCCAACCCGCTCTGGCCGGCATCCTGCCGGAAAGCCTCACCGACCGATTCCCGGTCATTCCAAGTCCATATCCATTCATAGTCTTCATTTGCCACTGCAATTCCATCAGTCCACGGATTCCGGCATATGTAATGGAACTTTTCTTCCACCTCAGCATCGGACCGCATCAACCGGTCATCATACTCATTTTCCCAAACTTGAACTTCCAGGGCGTTTTCCTGCTCGTTGATCTTGGTCGCCGTGAAGGATTTTATGGAGTGCATCAGCTCGGCAATGCTCCAGAAGGCTGGCTCATCCTTGTCGTTTCCCGACTTTTTCCACGGCTGAAAAAGTACATGCACGTGGTCGGGCATCACACATGCCGAGAAAAGGTCATAACGCTGACGATCAAAATGCGTTAACGCACCCAGCACCATCGTGCGGGCGGCAGGAGAGAGGGTCCGCCGGTTTTTTGTGGAAAATACGATGTGGTAAATTCCGTGCGGATGTTCGTAGTGCGGCAGGCGGCGTTTCCAGAAACGTGCTCCGGTTGGGGCGTCCGGCAGGATGCCGGACGCTGCGGGCTGGAAGCCCGCGCTTCCTTTTACGCTTCCTTCTGATCTTCCTTCCGCGAGCTTGTCGGCTTCGCGCTCGAACAACTCAATCCCCTTGTCGAGCGTCTTGTTGAAGGATTCCTCCTCGCGTTTGAGCACTTCCTCGACGTGCTTTTGTTTCGTGCGGATCTCGGGGAAGACGTCGCCCATCGTTCGGGCGAGGATGTCCACGAGTTTGTAGAAAAAAGGCTCTGTGAATCCGAGCGAACGCCCGTAACGCACGGCGCGGCGCAGGATGCGGCGCAGGACGTAATTACGATCCGTATTTCCGGGCTGGATGCCGTCGGCGATGGCGAAACTCAACGTGCGGATGTGATCGCCAATGACGCGGAACGCGACGTCCACTTTTTCCTGCCCGGTCGTGGGGATGATTTGTCCGGCGGCGTTCGGCAGCGGAAGCGTGCTGGCGTAGCGTTGGCCGCTCATTTTTTCCAGCTCATCAAAGATCGGACGAAAAATGTCCGTCTCGTAATTGGAAATTTTCGCGTTGGCGAAATCGGAAAATTCCTTGGTGCCCTGGATGATCGAAACGAGTCGCTCAAAGCCCATCCCGGTATCGACGTGCTGCGCGGGCAACGGGGTGAACGTGCCGTCGGGGTTCGCGTTGAACTGGATGAACACGTTGTTCCAGATCTCGATGCAATCAGCGCTGCCCTTGTTCACCAGCGCACCCTTCGTGTCGCCGGACGGGGTGAGATCGATGTGGATCTCGCTGCACGGACCGCACGGACCGGTCTCGCCCATCATCCAGAAATTGTCTTTCTTGTTGCCGTTGACGATATGCACGGCGGGATCGAGCCCAACGCTGCGAAATTTCTCCGCCCAAAGGTCGTAAGCCTCCTGATCGCGCTCGCTCGGATCGCCCGGATCAGGTTGATAAATGGTGGCGTACACTCGGTTCGGCGGAAATTTGAACCGCTCGATGATCAGCTCCCAGGACCACGCGATGGCTTCTTTTTTGAAATAATCGCCGAAACTCCAGTTGCCGAGCATCTCGAAAAACGTGTGGTGATACGTGTCGAGCCCGACGTCATCGAGGTCGTTGTGTTTTCCCCCGGCGCGAATGCATTTCTGGGTATCAGCCGCGCGCCCCGGCGTGTACGGGCAAGGGATTTCGTTGAGAAAAATGGGCACGAACTGGTTCATCCCGGCGTTCGTGAAAAGCAGGTTCGGGCTGTCCGGCATAAGGGACGAACTCGGAACGATGGTGTGCTGTTTCTCGCGGAAGAAATCGAGAAAGCTCTGACGGATTTGTGCGCTGGTCATCATGGCCTTGGAAAAAGAGCCGGAAAGGTAGCGCAGCCGTCAAAAAGGTCCAGCCCAGCGGAAGGGCGGGTTTTTCACCACGGCGACACGGAGAAAACGGAGGGGGCAGGGAATTGAGTTAACCCTGAGTTTTCACGATGAAGGCCGCGAAGATCGCGAAGGGATTTCAAAATACATTTAACCTGTGCAAAATCTTCGTGTCCTTCGTGTCCTTCCTAGTTCCATTTCCTCCGTGATCTCCGTGTCTCCGTGGTGAAAACGGGCTTACCACGTCACGGGGACGGTGCGTTTTTGCTGGGCGCGATCATGGTAGAACACTTTTTTGTGCAGGCAACCGTATTCATGCACGAGCTTGGTGGCTTTCACGTCGTAGCAACAGTACTCGGCGATTTCCAAAATCCGGCCTTCGCGCCACCACTTGATTGCGTCCAGGCCGTCACCGGTTTTTCCGATGCCGAGCGTGGATTGCGAGACGGCATCGAGGCCGATGCGATGGCCGATTTTTTCCGTGAGATCGAGCAGGAGATCGAGTGTCGGCACGAGGGACGGCAGATCGTAAGGCGTGTAGCCCATGAGGACTTCGTAATCGAATTTCACGAGGTTGAAGCCCACGACGAGATCGGCGCGCAGCAGTTGTTGGACGAGGGTGTTCACGTCCTCTTCGGAGTCGGTGTAAATTTTGTAGGCGTCCAGTTTTGTGCTGTAGGTAACGCCGATGGACATGCCCATGAGGGCTTGTTTGTCCCAGCCGCCTGCATCGTTCGCGGTGCGTTTCGTTTCGAGATCGAAATAGACAATATCTTTCGTGGGTTCGGGCATGGTTTGGAAAAATAAAAGGCGGTGCGGCGGCGGCGGGCAAGTCTGTCGGGTCGGTATTTTTGTGAAAGGAGGAAAAAATTGCCGCTTCTTTTTCTCGTTTGCAGTGTTTTCTGTGTTTTCTTTCCACATGAACCTGTTTCTTGGCGTCTCCATTGGTCTGCGCGAGATTTGGTCGCACAAATTCCGGAGTTTTCTCACGATGCTCGGTGTGATCCTCGGCGTGGCCACGCTTTTGGCGACGCTTTCGCTGATCAACGGTATGGCCAAGGGCATGCGTGAATCGCTCTCCAACACGGGCGGGATTGAACGCGTGCAGGTCGAGGGCAAGGCACCGTCGGAACATTTGCAGGACCTCGCGTTTTTGTCGCCGGGCCGTTCGTGGGGCGACGTCGTGGCGTTGCGCCGGGGTGCTCCTCTCATCGATCTCGTCGCTGCGGAATCGATACTTGGCGGTGCGACCCTCACGCGTGGCAGCATTGTGACGCGACAAAATGTGGTGGGCGGCGTGCCCGAATATGCGGAGATGGGAAAATACGAAATCGAGCACGGACGGATGCTCACCCAGCTCGACCTCGACAACGCGCACCGGGTGATCGTTCTTGGGGCGAAGCTCGTGGAAACGTTGTGGCCGGAACAGCCGGGGTTCAATCCTGTCGGCGAATCCGTGATGATCAATGACCGTCCGTTCCAGGTGGTCGGGACGTTTCCCTTGTTTGAAACGGACGCGCAAAAGCGGGCAAAAGATTTGGGTATTCAAAACGCACAACAGGATCGACAGGATCGGCGTCAGGGCAAAGTGAGCGGAGCGGAAAACGCACGGGGAGCGCGGCCCTCAAGTCGCGGCGAACGCTCGCGGCGCGATCCTTACGGCCATAAGAACACGGCGGCGGTGGTTCCGATCACGACGATGATTCAGGAGTTCAAGGGCGTGCAGGGCGGATCGGCTGGAGAAGACACCTTCGATTTCAAACTGGACATGCTTTCGATTCGCGTCGCGGATTTGACGCGGTTCGACGAAGCGCTGAATCAGGCCAAACGTGTGCTTGAAACAACGCATCGCGGGATCGACGACTTTGCATTCAGCACACGCGAGGATTGGTCCGACAGCATTGAGCGCAGCGTGAAGGCAACGAAATCAAGCGGCGGTTTGATCGCGGCGATTTCGCTGCTCGTGGGCGGCATCGGGATTACAAACATCATGCTGGCAAGCATCACGGAACGCGTGCGGGAAATCGGTGTTCGTCTCGCGGTCGGGGCGAAACGGCGCGATATTTTCAGCCAGTTCCTCGTCGAGAGCACGGTGATCGGGATCATCGGCGGATTGCTGGGACTCGCCGCTTCGTTGTTGATGATTCAGATTCTCGTAGCGGTGTCGCCCAGTGAAAACGCGCCGATCATTGATTTCGCCAGTGCTTCGTTGAGCTTTTGCGCGGCGGTGATGATCGGGCTCCTCAGCGGACTGTACCCCGCTTGGCGCGCGGCGTCGCTCAGCCCGCTCGAGGCGTTGCGGTATCAGTAGGCGCGTTGACTTTTCGCCATCAACCCCGAATCGTGCCGTCCATGCGCTGGTTGGGGGTTGCCCTCTTTTTATTTGCAGGCTGTTTGTGTGCCGGGGACGAGCCCGGTGTGGTCTGGCGTGCGCAGGATCCTTATGCGCTCCAGGGTTTTCGCGAAGACCCCGAGTTGATCCAGGCGATGGTCGAAAGGCTTGTCTGCGGCGTGAGCGGCAAGACGGAGCCCGAGGCCGCATGGCGCACGTTTTTTTCTTCACAGGACAAAGTGCTGATTCTCGTTGCGGGCGGCAGTCCGAAAATGGCGGCGGTGCATCCGTCCGTCGTGGATGCCGTGGTGGCCGGCGTGGTTTCCGCCGGCGTGCCGCGCAAGCGGATTGTCCTATCGACGGGTGCTTCGCGCAAAGCGGATTTTTTCAAAGAAACCCCGTTTATTTCTCCGGTGCCGGGGCGCGTGATTTTCGGCGACCTGGAGTTCAAGGGTCAACGGGATCAGCTGAGCCAGGCAAGCCACTGGTCCAAAGTTTTCGCGCCGGATGTTACAAAGATAGTGAACGTTGCGGCTTTCAGGACGGTGTCCGGCGTAGGCATAGGAGGGGCGCTGTTCAACGCGACGATCCCGCACATCGACAATTGGCGGCGCTTCGTCGGCCCGCCGGTTTTTGGTGATCCCTACATTCCCCAGCTCTACGCGGACCCGCGGTTGTCGGGCAAAGTTGTGCTGCATTTCATGGACGGCCTGATCGCGCAATACGCCGGCGGTCCGGAGCGTGAGCCCAACTACGCGTGGGATCATACGACGCTTTACGCAAGCCGCGATCCGGTGGCGCTGGACACGGTGGCGTTGCGCGAAATAGATGCGTGGCGAAAGCTCGCCAAGCTTCCTGAACTGGGGCGCGAAGCCGGACACGTGGCCATCGCGGGAGTGATGGGACTGGGCCGCGCCGAGATGACGCAGATCCAAGTGCGCGATGTGCGGTGAGGTTTATTGCGGTGGCTGAATCTGCAGAATGAGCGCCACGGCACCTGCGAAGGCAAGGAACCCTGCAACGGCCAGAGCGATGACCAGTTTGCCCACGGCGTCCTTAGGTTTTGCTTTGGTCTGAAAGGGCGAGGCGTTTTCGAAATCCGTGGGTTTATGGCTCGACTCCGCAGCGGCGTGCTCGAGTTTTGCAGCCTCGGGAACGGGCCGGCGCGAGGCGGGAATTTCCGAGTGGTAATGGGCCTCGATTTTTCCAAAACGCACAAGATCACCGTCCTGAAGTTGCTGCTCGCTGATGTTCTGACCGTTGACGCGTGTGCCGTTGGTCGAGTTGAGGTCTTTGAGGTGATAATCGCCGCCCTCGAGCATGAGTTGGGCGTGATGACTGGAAACCGAAACGTCGTCGATCTCAAGCTGGTTGTCGTGGAGGCGGCCTACCGTCACCACGTCCTCAGTCATTTCGTGCGTGTGTTCGGTTCCGTCCGGGAGGGATACGATCAGCTTGGGCATGGCACAGTTCGTAGTCCTCCCGCGCCTGTTCGGAAAGCTCAAAGATGGCTATTATCGCGGCTTGCTTACTTTTTCCCGAGGCCCAGACGCCGGGCCACTTCAGCCGTCGAATGCGCCTTGTTGAGGGTATAAAAATGCAACCCGCTCACGCCAAAACGCAACAAGGCCTCGCATTGTTCGACGGTGTAATCGATTCCGAACTGCGTGGCTGCCGCGTCGTCGTCGCCCGTAGCTTCGAGTCGCGTGAAAAACTTCGCCGGGAGCGATGCCCCGCACATTTCGCAAAATTTCCGGGTCTGAGACCGCGACAACACGGGCAGCATCCCGGGAATGATGGGCACGGTGACGCCGCATTCACCGGTCAGAAAATCGTGGAACCGGAAAAAGTCGTCGTTGTCGAAAAAGAGCTGGGTGATGACAAAATCCGCGCCGGCATTGATCTTGTCTGCCACTCGCCGCCAATCGACTTCGCGTCCTTCCTTGCAGGCGACATGCCCCTCTGGAAACCCTGCGGTGCCGATGCAATACCCGCCGCGCTGTTTAAGAAACGCGACCAGTTCCGAGGAATATTCGAAACCGCCCTCGACTTTGGTCCATTCGCCGCCACCGGGCGGATCGCCACGCAGGGCGAGCAGATTCCGGATCCCGCGAGCATACGCCGCATCGACCGCCTCGCCGAGTTGCGCGGCGGTGGAGTTCACGCAGGTCAGGTGCATCATCGCGGTAAGCCCGTGCTCGCGCTGAATACGATCCACAATGCCGAGCGTCTTTTCGCGGGTGGAGCCGCCGGCACCGTACGTCACCGAACAGTAATCGGGTTTAAGTTTGAGTAATTCCGGTAACGTGCGTTCGAAAAGCGCGGCTTCACCCTCCGGCGTTTTCGGGGGAAAAAACTCGAAAGAAAATGCAGGCCGCCCTTCGGCGTGGCAGGCGTTGTGAATGTCGCGGATGAATTGCATGGGACGCGCAGGTTAGACGCATTGCCGGTGCGCCGCAAAAATAAAGTGCGTCGCGTGGAAGTGGTTGAAGCAGGATCAGCGCGGACTCATAAAACGCATCGCCGCCCGGCGCGCGGCGTCGATGGGCACGACGAGCCAGATGGTCATCATGGCCCAGGCGGCACCGAAATAGCGGGCGTTGTCGCCCCCCACCAAAAACACGCCCACAAGATAACCCCCGACGCACACGGTCCAAACCCCGAGTGTGCGCCAGTAGACCGGGAGCAGCGTCAGCAGGGCACCCAGCATCATCCACCAGCCAAGTTTCGTGAGGCCAAACTGGGTCAGATGGCGCTCTTCCTTTGTCACCCGTTCCGGCACTTCGACGATCGCCGTGAGCGCGTGAAAACGGAGAACGTACCTGTGCAGCCAATCTCCGGCGGCCCTTCCAGATTCAGGTGCGAGAAGTTTTGAAACCTCTTCGTAGGACGTGCGTGGCGCATCTTTGGGAAGGCCGAACAGGAAGTTGATGTACTCCGGTTTGCGCTCGGTTTCCTTCCAAACGGTCTCAAATTTTTCCGGGTAATAATCCGGTAACCAACGTTTTTCCTTAAACTCCGAGGGGTTTGCCGACATCGCGAGCCGCTGCAACGAGATGTAGAGAAAAAGGAACGGATGTGCCTTGATACCTTCCTTGGCGAGGTCGTTGTAGATTTTTGTTCGCAGCTCGTCGTCCTTCGCGAGTTCACCAAATTTCGGGTACTCCGGGTATTCATCCGGACTGTCGAGGAACTCAAAAATATAATCTCCGCGCACCCCGTAGGAGCTGATGTTCGTGCGCATTTTCGTCACAAGCTCCCGCACCTCGGCTTTGTACTCCGCGTGCAACGGCGTCTCGAGTTGCGTGAGCGGGAACGACGAAAAATAGAGCAACCACGCGCCCTGGCTTTCCTGCCCGACCGTCGCGGAGAGTCCGAACAACGCCACAGCGGCAAGGGCGTGTTTGCGATTCAGATATTTCCACGCCGCCACGCCGACAAGCCCGATCAGCAGTCCCGGAATGAAAAACCGCGCGCTCGGCTTGGTGAGCATCAACACGGCGAAGGAGGCGAAGAAAATCCAGAACAGTTTTGGGCCGCGCAGTGTGGTGCGGTTTCCCATCCATGCCATCCATCCGGCCATCGCGAAAATCAGCGCATTGAAAAACACCGTCTCGCCGATCACCTCGTGCTCGTACCAGAAAATCATCGGCATGCACCCGTAGAAGGCCGTCACGGGGACCACGAGGCCGCGCCACTGGACCATCGTCGCGCGCACGATGTAGGCCAGCGGAATCAACGTGAGAAGCCCGAGCACATGCTGCGTCCAGGCGATCCATTTCAGCGGGGACCCCGGCAGCGCGGAGAGCGGCAGCAGAAAAATCGGGTAAATGTAACGGCGCTTTTCGTTCAGGCTGATGTCAAAGCTGTCGAGGAAAGTATAGGCGAAACCGTAGAACGATTTTGAATCCGACCCGAAATAGGCGTACGGCGAGAACTTCAGCATCATGAGGCGCAGGATCGCCCCGAGAAAAATCGCGGGCAGCGCCCAGAGGATGGCATCGCGAGCCACGGGATGACGCACCAGCCATTTCTTGAAAAACGTGAACATCGGGTGTTTCTAGCCAAAGCATGAGACACGGTCCACGGAATTGCTGCGCGCCGCAGGGGCCTCGCTGAACAACCCAAACGTTTTGCTTACCACCGCGACACGGAGACCGCGGAGAAGTGTAAGTAACTCCCTCCGTGTTCTCCGAGTCTCCGTGGTGAAACCAAACCGCATTCCCGCGATACAACGCATTGAAAATCCGTCCAAACGTGCGCATGGTGCCGCACCAATTTTTTCGACGTGCCCTGGTTCACCTTTCATTTTCAAGATTTTGCGTTTTCGTTCCTGAGCGTTTTGCTCGAGGCAGTGCCGTTTTTGCTGCTCGGTTCCCTGCTCTCCGGACTGGTCGAGGTGTTCGTTCCGGCCAAGTGGTTTCAAAAAATCATGCCCCATGGCGGACTACCCGCCGTGCTCGTCAGCGGTTTGCTCGGTGCGTTGCTGCCGATTTGCGAATGCGGCAGCGTCGTGGTCGTACGTCGGTTGATCCGCAAAGGGCTTCCCATTTCCTGCGCCGTGACCTACATGCTCGCCGCGCCCATCGTCAGTCCTGTGGTGGCGCTGAGCACGTGGATGGCGTTCAAGGGACAGGACCCCGGGCTCATGACGTTTCTCCGCCTCGGCCTCGGTTACGGGCTCGCGGTGATGGTGGGATTGATCATGCTCCGCATCCGCACCGAACGCTGGGTGCAGCCTGCGCTGCTGGCTTCCGCGGCACAGGCCAGTCGCAGCGCGATGAAGGTCGCTGCCGCACCAAGCGATCTCGACACACTCGCGAGTGCTTCGGTCTGGGGACGGCTGAATCTCGCCGGGCGCGCGGCGGTGTCGGATTTTCTCGATGTCGCGCTTTTTCTCGTCATCGGCGTGGCCATCACCAGCGTGTTCGGCACAGCGGTGAATCAGCAAATCCTCACGCCGCTTGCGACAAATTCCTTTCTCGCCACCCCGGTGCTCATGTTGTTTGCCGTGGTGCTCGCGTTGTGCAGCACCTCGGATGCGTTCATCGCCGCAAGCCTCGTGCAATGGCCCTTCGTCTCCAAGCTCGCGTTCCTCGTGTACGGCCCGATGTTCGACCTCAAACTGTTTTTCCTCTACGGCGTAATTTTCAAACGGCGCGGCGTCATCGTGCTGGCCCTTGGACTTTTCATCGCCGTAGCCTTAATTTGCACCCGTCTCGAAGTGCTCAGACCATGAAATCGCTCATCCACCGCTGGCTTCCCGCCGCCACACTTGGCATCTGGGCGGGCGTGTTGCTGGGCGCTTTTTTCACCGGGCGCGTCAAGGATCTGTTGCACCCGATGTTTCACATTCCGGTTCTTGTCTCCGGCGTGGCGCTGCTTTTTCTCGCCATGCTCGCCGGTGGACGTTCGCTTGAGGAATGTTGCGACGACGACGCCTGCAGCCACTCAACGACCAAATCCACCGCCGGAAGGTTGCTGACGTTTCTCATTCTCATCGTGCCGGTCGCGGCGAGCGCACTTTTTTCACCCGAAGGCTACAGCCGCACGACGATCGAAAATCGCGGGATCATCACGGACGCCGCCGCGCTTGGAAAAACGAACCGCCCCGCCCCGCCCAGACCGCCGGAAACCCGGGTGTATGAACCGCCGCTGCCGAACGCGTCCGGGATTCCCTCCCCGGAACAGGTCAATCCCGCCGACTACATCCCGCGCACCGAAAGCGGCCATTACAAAGTCGAAGTCGTCGATCTGCTTTACGCGGCGCAGGACCCCACGCTGCGCGCTGATTTTGAAAACAAAGTCGTCGAGGTGACCGGCCAGATCATGCCCGCCACCTCGTCGAACCCGAAAGGCGACCGTTTTAAAGTGGTGCGCATGCTCATGGTCTGCTGCGCCGCCGATGCCCGCCCCGTCGCCGCGCTGGTCGAGTCTCCGACGAAACCTGAAATCGCCGAGATGAGCTGGGTAAAAATCGTGGGCACCGCGACGTTCACCATCGAAAGCGGACGCACCCTCACCGTCATCAAAGCCACCAGCGTCAGCACCACCGAACCGCCCGACGCCTCGATGCTGTATTGAGCCGGATCGACCGGAAAAACTCCAGTGGACGGGAGAAATGGTCGATAGGGCTGGAAACACGCTGGATTAACTTTATAGCATCCGGGATGAGCGATGGGCCGCCACTTTGTGGAATAAGCGAACGGATATGGTGGCGGGCGTTCTGGGCGCTGGCAATGGCAGGTGTTCTATGGCGCTTGATACGTTTTGCTGTGGGAATGCCAGTGTGGGGAGACGAAGCGATGCTAGGGTTAAACATCGTGAATCGGGATTTTTCAGGGCTCCTCCTGCCGCTCGAGCTCCATCAAGTGGCACCCGTGGTGTACGTATGGCTGCAAAAAGCGGTGCAAATCATCCTTGGTGCCAACGAATACTCCATGCGACTCGTCGCCCTGCTGGAGGGGCTTGCCGCTCTCGCCGTCCTCGGTGTCGTGTTGCGCCGGATGCTTTTCCTGCCGGAGGCGGTTTTTGCATTTGGAGTCATCGCTGTAGGGACGTATTCCGTGCGCCATTCCGTGGAACTCAAGCCTTACGCCCAAGATCTTCTTTCAAGCTGTTTGGTGTGGTGGGGATTGGTCCATTACTTAAGCCGCCCCGTTCCGCAGCGATGTCTTCTGCTGGCCGGGGTCCTTGCCGCAGCGGTGATTTTGTCTTTCCCCGGCGTCTTTGTTGCGGGCGGCGCCATCATTGCCGTCGCAGTTCTGCACAAAAATTGCCTGCGTATCGCCATCCCCCGGCTTGCAGTGCTTTCCGGATTCACCATGGCCACGTTTGCCGTGGTGTATTTCCATTCCCTCCGCGGACAAATTGTCCGCCACGAGACGGGAATGACCACCTATTGGGCGGAGGCTTTTCCGCCCGGAAACCTCGCGGCATTTCCACTTTGGTTTCTCAAAGTGCATACGGGAAACCTGATGGCGTATCCTTTCGGTGGAAAAAATTTTGCAAGTTCGCTCACCGCGCTGGCTGCATTGGCCGGGATGGTTGCCTTGGTCAAACGAAGGAGCTGGGTTTTGCTCACAGCTGTCGTGGCACCGTTTGCATTGACCCTGATGGCGGCTGCGTTGCATCGCTACCCCTACGGAGGCAGCGCACGTGTGAGCCAGCATCTTGCGCCCGCCATCGCCCTGCTCACCGGCGTCGGCATCTGTGCTGCCCTGCGTTCCATTCCAACTGGAATCCATCAACGTCGAGCCGCAGTGATTCTGATCTCCGTGTTCCTGATGCTCGCCGTGGGCGGTGCCACCCGGGACATCGTGCGCCCATACAAAATCCGGGGCGTGTATGAGGCAAGACAGGCGATAAACACGTGGATCTCGTCCTTGGAACCGTCCGAACGTATCGAATGCCTGACACCACCCGAAAGCTGGGACGTTTGTATGCAATGGCTGTTCCTTCCCGTCAGCAGCCGTTTTCATGGCGCAGGATGGCCGGGCAATCTGACAAAACCATCCGACAGAGCATGGGTTATCAGCGCCACCGCGCACGGTGATTTTCTGGAAGCCGTCCAAAGCCGATGGCCCCAGGCTAAAATCCTCGACCATCGCGTGGATGATTTCGCGTTAATGCCGCCCAACCCTCATCGCCAACATTTCGAGCGGGCCCTTCTTCAAATCGCGGAACAAAAAGGAGGCACGAACTAAAAGGGGGTCCGCAAAAAAGTACCAGTCCGAGCATATGTGCAGAAAGGGCTTGATGGAGGCCAACAGCGTGGGAAGGAGAGTTTATGGGTCGTCGAGTAGGGGTGCAATTTGCCGGGGCGCTTTATGGCAAAGAACGACGAACGAAAGCGAATGATTGCCTAGCTGATCAAGAACCGAACTACGGGGCGCGATGAATGGATTCGCAAACGCATGGGAATGGGCCACCGTAGCAACGTGAGTCGATCCATGTCTCGAATCACAGAATCGAAGGTAAAAGACTCAAAACGGAATCGACTTCTGCACATATGTTCGGACCCCTCTAACGTGACCCCTCTAACGCTCGAGCGAATGCGACTGGCCCTGTGAAAAAAAGAAGCGGACGCAGAGGGAAAAGTCGCCATTCACGCCGGATTGCGCCGCAAACTGATCGCCGAGACATCATCAAAGAATGGCTTCCCATTGGACTGCGCGACAATCGCCCCCGGGAGAGAAGGAAAAATCCCGTCCTTGAAGGAAATCGTTGCGAAAGCTTTTCGCACAGCAGCATCCTCCATCCGGTCACCGTCAGGCTCCGTGAGCGCGTAGAGGCCATCGGTGTAGAGCAACACGGTCTCACCGGGAGCCAAGAGTGCCTCGGTATCCGCAAGTTCCATAGTCGGATGAATCCCCACCATCGTCGCCCCAACTGGCAGTGCTTCCACACGGCCGTCCGCACGGTGAATGAGCAGCGGGGGATGCCCCGCACTGGCGAATTGCAGTTTTCCATCCGGAGTCACCAGCAGCGCACAGGCTGTCATCATTGAGCGACCATCAAAAACGGCGTAAAATTTTTCGTTCACGCGCTTGAGCA
>Ga0105046_10009492_pt1 | contig 15222 bp, 14 predicted proteins | sample MAT03_FD_78385 | JGI IMG/M metagenome (GOLD analysis project Ga0105046, IMG submission 78385) | Freshwater microbial communities from Lake Fryxell liftoff mats and glacier meltwater in Antarctica - MAT-03 (megahit assembly) | ecosystem: Environmental > Aquatic > Freshwater > Ice > Liftoff...
CAGACCGCCCGGGGAGCACGAGATGAGAGCAGGAGCTAAGCAGGATCGTTTTTTGGGTTCACTCATGGGGATGTCCATTGGTGATGCCATGGGGATGCCCATCGTGGGGTTGACCCGGACGCAAATCAGAGAGCGGTTCGGGAAAGTCGAAAGCTATAAGCCTCGACCTTTCGATGATGGGACTGAAATCAAGGAGGGCGAGTTCACTGACGAATCGGAACTTGCGCTCTGCATCGTCGAGTCCTTCACGGTCAACAATGGCAAACTCGATCCTGACAACATCGGTGCCCGATTCCTCTACCTTGCGCGTGGCGAGGCCCGGCGCTGGATTTCGGCCGACACGCTGACATCGCTGCTGGCTGCCGAAGATTCACTCGAATTCGTGGTGCCGTTCGCAGATGATGGTCCCTCGACCGGTGACGTGGCAGCACGCGGGATTCCGATTGGGTTGATCCATTCCGTAGGAACCTTCGATGCTCATCGGCTGAGAGCAGATGCTGAGCTCGTGACGCGCATTACGCACGGCAGTCCCGCCGCGATCTCGGCGACAACTGCGGTTGCGTTCGCTGTGCAGGCTGCTGCCCGTGGCGATCTGCATCCAGAGGCGTGGACTGCAGCTACGGCCGATTTTGTCGAAGGCGGGTCAACCGCTGAGATGTTGCGAGCGGACTGTGAAATCGACGCTATCGCGATGGACGAGAGCAGCGCCGCCGTTGTGACTTCGGCGATTTCGATTGCCGCGGCGGCACCCGATTTCACCACCGCGGTGACCGATGCGATCAATCTTGGCGGGCTGACCGACGCGCGTGGCGCAATCACCGGCGCGATCGTGGGAGCGCACCGGGGTATCGCAGGTATACCGCAGTCGCTGATCGATGATTTGGAAGGGCGAATCTATGTTTCGCTCGCGGTCCCCTGGTTTTTCCGGACGGCGTTGAGAAGAGCGGGACTACTCCTCGATCTGCGTTCGCAGCGGTAACGCGGTTACTCCGCGAAGCGCTCCTCTTTCCAGAAATCGGCGCTGTTGCTATACCCGTACTTTTCCCAGAACCCGAGTCGATCCGCGGACATAAATTCAACCGCCCGAATCCATTTTGCACCTTTCCACGCGTACCGCTTTGGCACGATCGCGCGGAGAGGATAGCCATGTTCGGGTGATAGGGGTTCGCCATCATGTTTTGTGGCGAACAGCACATCGTCATCGTCCGCGACATTTAGTGGAATGTTCGCGGTGTATCCACCATCAGCATGGAACATGACGTGGGTTGCTCCAGGACGGACCCCGGCTCGCTTCATGATTTCGCGGAAAGCGACGCCTTCCCAGGTGTTGTCGAGTTTGCTCCAACGCGTAACGCAGTGCATATCGGCGAGTACCGAGATCTGTGGAAGTTCCTGAAACTCGCTCCAGCTGAATCTCAGTGGAGTCTCGACCAATCCGATAATAGAGAAGTCCCATGCGGCCGGATCGAACTTCGGAATCGACCCGTAGTGGAGCACCGGCCATCGCTGGGTGAGGTACTGGCCGGGTGGAATTCGACCTGCTGTCGTATCGTCTGTTTTCGGTCTTTTGATACCAAGTGAACGAAAAACCATTGTATTCTCCTGTGTGGCTACGAGGTTGAAGAGTGGGAGCGAGAGTATGGTGAATCGACTCCATTCGGGAAGTCCCAGGAGTTGGTTGAACGTTACATGGAAACGAAGTCACGTTCCATTGGGAGGTTGAGGCTCGTGGTTCGATGAGCAGGATGGCTTGACGAAAATGAACGTAACCCGCAGTTGGCGGAGCGAATCTGGGCCACGGTGCTGGCTACACGTGACATAGCTGATGAAGGATTCTCCAATTGGCACTCATTTGTGCAGAGTGCTAAATGTGCTTGACTGACGTGAGTGCGCCGCTATACTTCCAATCGACGAATTTCGTTGTCTGTCGTCGCTCCTCCAAAACTCCGGGGAGGGAGCACGCATCTGCCTAGCCCCAAAAAGGTCACCAAATTCTATGGCCGACAAGCGCGATTATTATGAAGTTCTAGGCGTCAGTCGCTCCGCCAACGCCGAAGAACTCAAGAAGGCCTATCGCGGTCTTGCCCGAAAACTCCATCCCGATGTCAATCCAGGTAACGCCGACGCCGAAGAGAAGTTCAAGGAGATAAACGAGGCCTACGAGGTGCTCTCGGACGCCGATCGTCGTGCCGCGTACGATCGCTACGGGCATGCCGCCAATGGCATGGGCGGAGGCGGACAGAGTCCCTTTGGCGGATTCTCGGGGTCGCCGTTCGGAGATCTCTTCGAGAGCTTCTTTGGCTCCACTTCAAACTCCCGGCAGCGGGCGCCAACCGAGCGGGGTCAGGATCTGCAGGCAACGGTAGATCTGAGCTTCGAAGAGGCTGTCTTCGGTGTTGAGAAGGATGTTGAAATCCTCCGACTCGAAACCTGTGAAGCCTGCAACGGCAGCCGCATGAAGGATGGGCAGACGCCTCCTCGATGTTCTACCTGCGGTGGCACCGGTGAGGTTCGTCGCGTTCAGCAGACAGTTCTTGGTCAGTTCATGACGAGTTCACCATGCTCCGCCTGCCGGGGCGAGGGCGTCACGATCACCGAACCATGCCAGAAGTGCAAGGGCCGGGGTCGAAATTCGCAGTCCCGAATTATCAAAGTGACCATCCCGCCGGGCATCGATGAGAGCCAGACCCTGCGAATGTCGGGCCAGGGTGAGTCTGGCCCCAACGGCGGCGGGGCCGGGAATCTCTATGTCAAAGTCCGGGTGAAACCGCATGCGAATTTCACCCGGCAAGGCAAACAGATTCACCTTCAGCTCGGCGTAAATGTCGCGCAGGCGATGCTCGGTGACGAGATCGAGATCGACACGCTCGATGGTCAGGTGATGTTCAAATTACCGGCCGGGACGCAATCAGGTCAGCAATTCCGGTTGCGTACGAAAGGTGTTCCTGATTTGCGAGGTGGCGAGCGCGGGGATCAACTGGTGACGATTCACGTCGTAATTCCGAAGCACCTGACCTCGGAACAGCAGGAGCTGGCGGAGCGACTGGCGGAAAGTCTGGGAAGCGATGTCACTCCGCAGCCAGCCAATCACCGCGGCTTTTTTGACAAGGTAAAGGATGCGCTCGGGGTCTAGCGCCCCATCGGCACTGGTCGGGATGCAAAGCGCATCGGGATGGAGCCCGATGCATCGCAAATGACTACCCGCGATGGATTCGGGCGCTGACGAAGATCTCGCAGCCTCTTCTTAACAAGTCCTCAGATCCGAGAGCGGAGGCTAATTCGGCGAAGCGAGGATGTTGGCTGTCTGCCGGATAGCCACTTCCGCGCAGACGAAGAGCACGCCGATACCGGTCACCGCCGCGGTCACGACGAGCGGCCACCCGAACGGCTCAATTCCCGCCAATTCGACATGCAGGATGCCAGATATCCGGGATGGTTCCTTCGCTCCGAAGAAAATGAGACGCGTTATCCCGACCAAGGTGATCAGGCTGAATATGGAACCGAGCGCAAAGCTGTAAAAGCGGCCTGGCATGCCGATCGTTCGCTGAATATGACTCGCTTCGAAGTTCGGCGAAAACGCGGCCGCGGCTGTATCGATCAGGACATAGCCGGCAATCATCCAGATCAGAAGAGCGACCAATTGGACAGATTGCTCCAGCGGCGCCTGCCGGATCCAGAGCGAGAGTACCGCCGCCAGAATGGAGATGGTCGCGACGGGGACGAAGGCAGCAATGACTTTGGCCGCAAAGATCATTCGGGCCGAAACCGGGAGCGACCGCAGCAAGTGAATGTTACGGCCCTCGCTTCCATAGGCATAGACCGAGATGCCGAGCGAGAGTCCCCATGGCAGGAGTGCGAGTGAACCGTTTCGGGACCAGAACTGAAGGTCGCCACTGCCGAATGCGCTCCCGCTCCCGTGCGCGAGCAGAACGGTGTACATAACGACCACGCCAACCGGCCAAACCGCTCCGCTCAGTCTCCGCAAATCGCGGGAAAAGACCAACCACTCCTTGAGGACGAGCGAACCGATGTCGCGAGGGAGCAAGTTTGCACCTCGTCCTAGCCAGGTCGTGATCGATTCATTTGGTTGAGCGGTTTGTGCGTTCCGTGTTTGGGAAAGACTGCGGATAAATGTTCGTTGAAAAACGCGAAATGAGAGAGCGATCGCCAGCCCGGACGTTATTACCAGAAGAAAGCCGAGATAGAGCGTAACGATGAGTTGGCCACTGATTGATTCGGTCAGCGCGGTCGCCGTCCAGCCTGCTGGTGTCCAGCCGAGCGCCGACCAGACACGGCCGAATCGCTCGCCTTCAACGAGCAGGTTGATCTTGTCGGGTTGCGGCAGGAGCAGACGCCAACCAAGCATCGTAAGAGCGATAACGAACAGACTGATCGAGAGGAGAAACACGCGGGCGCGACGGGGCGGAATGAAACGGGTGACTACTGAGACCACGATGACCGACGCCGCCGTCGCCATGACGGCGGCACCGACGAGCGCAATCAATCCCACGAGCCAGAAGAGCGGACTGCCTGAATAGGCGAGTCCATACCCCGCGACAGCGGCCGTCATGAGCATGCTCGAAGGAGCCGTCCCGATTGCCGCTTCGATGAATTTTGTGCCGAAGAGCACTTTCAGCGGGATTGGTAGTGTTATCAGAAACGGAATGTCATCGGCCAAATACAGGGCCTGGAGCGCGGTTGTGGAACTTCCAACGAATGCGCTGATGATCGATAGCGCGATTGCGATGGCAACAATCGTGGTCGCGGTTTCGCGTTCTTCCACCTGACTCAAGGCCGAAGCGAACCCGATCGTCAACAACGCGGTGAATCCGACGATAACTGGAACAATGACGGCGAATCGCAGGCTGGAGAGCACGGGTGATTTTCGGCGGGTCACGGTGAACTGGTTTCGTCCGGCCCGGACTTTTGCTGAAACCATGGTCCAGCCGAGACGGCTTAGCCCTTCATCGACATTCGCCCGAGCTGGTAACGTTGAATGCGTCACGGTGTAGCCGTCTCGTAGAGCCCAAGTATCGGGACGGTAGCGGATCCAGTTAGCGCGAGGAATATTTGCTCAAGTGAAGCATCTAGGAGATTGACGGTTTCACGGAGATCTTTCAGACTGCCGATCGCAACAAGTTCGCCATCCTTGAGGATTCCGACTCGGTCACACATCTGCTCTGCGATCTCGAGCACATGGGTTGTCATAAATACTGTGGCACCACGATCGCAGATCTGACGCAGGATGTCTTTGACGACCCTCGCGCTGCGGGGATCGAGACCATTGGTTGGTTCATCGAGAAAGAGCACGGCGGGTTCATGGATGAGCACACTTGCGAGCGCGATCTTCTGCCGCATCCCCTGTGAGTAGGTCTCGATGAGTTGATTGGCCGCTGTGGTCATTTCGAAGGCGGTGAAGAGTTCATCCGAGCGGCGGTCCCGGGCTTCCTTCGGAACGCGGTAAATGTCCGCCATGAAGCGGAGAAATTCCCGTCCGGTCAGTTTTTCGTACAGGTATGGATGCTCGGCCATGTAGCCAATAAGACGCTTCAAGGCCAAGCGCTCCCGCGAGACGTTCTTGCCGGCCACGGTGGCTGTTCCGCTATCGGGAGCAATCAAACCGGTAAGAATCTTGATCGTGCTGCTTTTGCCGGCGCCGTTCGGACCCAGAAAAACGAAGAGTTCACCCCGATTCACAGAAAACGTGAGGTCCTGGATACCGGCCCCGCCCGGATAGTGCTTGGTGAGACCTTCGACCTTGATCACCCTGGACGTCCTGACATTGCGAATGAACGCGCTTCTGACTGCAAGACCTCGGTCTGCACATCTCAACCGTAACCGATCCGCAGTCAGGGCCGCATCACCCGATGGTCTGAGTCGAGCAAACGAAAACAGGCGGGAACGGAGTCCCGCCTGTTAATCAATGACTTCAACGCTGGTTTCCGAGGCGCATGCTACAGCGGAAGCTGCTCGATCGCGCCATAGAGGCCGTTTTCGACCACGTCACCGATCTGGGAGACGATCACGATACAAACGATGACAATCAGAACAAGAATCAATGAATACTCGACCATCGCCTGGCCATCGACCGCCTCTTTTACCAGGTTGACTTGATCTGGCTGTACGGCTTTGTTTGTTGTGTCCATGGCATTTTGCCTGTCGTGTGACCAGTTCATGGATGGCAGTTCGCGGCACCTCGAGGCAGTGAGACGACGAGAATTATATGAAAACCGAAACATTGCAGTTTTGTGGTTTCTGCCACTCTCGGGCCAGTCCCGTTATCGGTTCTGCCAGTGAATTGGTTTGTACAGGCGCCCTCCTTCCATCTTCGAGGCAGCGGGCGACGGCGTTCTGGTGGTTGCCGGTTCGTCCGCTGCTTCAGTAGGATCATCTGGTCCGGAACACCGTCTCTGGACCACGTGTTGTGTGCTCTTCGGGCAGGAGGAGCATTATCACTACCATGATCGTACTACCAATCCCAGCGTTTGTTGATCCGCCGCCTCTCTCATTTTTCCTCGGGACTGTTGTACTCATTCTGACCGGGACATCGCTGAACGGGTCAACCCGATCAGGTTTTCGCATTAACCCGAACTGGATGTCATTCCATCGAGCCGGAAATCTTAGCAGGTTACGCGACCGCTTCCTGGGGCACTGGAAGCATGATATCGATGGATATTCCCCGATTGGCGCGCTGTTCAGGCGTCATGGTTGCGTTCAGCAACTGTAGACGATGCTGGAAGTGTGGTTCCTGAAGTCGCTCGTTGACGACTTCCCGATCGGTCTGGATCGAGGTCGCGTCAACGCGCAGCCGAGCGACCGTGACATCCCGCTCGACATGGATATCGATGTGATCGGCACTGCCTTCGGCAAGAATCGCGGCCAGGATCGATTGCACCATTCGGAAAATAGCGACCTGCATGGTGCCATTGAGTTGGAGGTCGTGTTCCGGTCCTGCGACGCTGAACTGAATGTCTTTGAGTCGACCGAGCTCAGTCATGTAGCGGCGCAGCGTCGCAACAAGTCCGATATCGTCGAGGATCATCGGGCGAAGGTCGAAGATGATGCGCCGTGTTTCTTGCAGCGATGCATTGATCATCGCCTTCAGGCTGCTGAGTTCCGTTCTGGCCTCGCTGATGTCGCGGTCGATGAGTCGCTCGCAAATTTCTGCCCGCAGAATCAGATTCGTCAGCGATTGAGTGGGTCCGTCGTGAATCTGACGAGAGATGCGAAGCCGTTCATCTTCCTGTGCTTCGATGATGCTCAGAATGCTTGGCGTTCCGATCATCTGTGTGCCGGGTAGCGCATCGGTGAACTGACGGGTGGCAAACGCAACGGTACCCGGGTCCGGCATTGCGTTCTGCATGCCGAGGAGATCGATGAGCAGGCGAAGTTTTTCCTGATACTCGCGGATATGCTGTTGTCGATTTTGCAGTTGTTCGGCCTGCGATCGCATCATGAAGAGCCGAAGTTGCACTTCATGTGAGTTCGTATAAAGATCGCGAATGTCTTCGCGACTGTAGTTTTCCAGGTGTAGTTCCATATCGCGGATGCGGTTGGACATCTGGAGTTCGCGATTGGCCAGCTTTTCCACTTCGCTGTTGGTTTTGCTGAGCAGAAGCGAAATCTCGGTGAGCGACTGGACGCTCAGTTCGAGTTCGGTGCGGCACTCGCCCTCGAGAACCATGACACGATCGAAGAATTCTTTAGTTTGCGGCGGTGGTAAAGAGGCCATTGACGTTGACTCCCGACGGGCAGATTGTTTGGACAGGACGGGCGTGCTCACGCGCGTGACGCGGGGCATCGTTGATGTGAGGCTACTGCCGGGGGTAGGGCGGGACAATGCGACGATTGTCCCAATGTTCGAGGATGCTCACATCAGTGGAAGAGGCCAGATGCCGTGCTATGATTCATGGCCGACACAACACGGTTGTGTCGCATCCATAGTGGCGAGTGGTGAAAAGGTATCACACGGGTTTTTGGCACCCATGTTCCAGGTTCGAGTCCTGGCTCGCCAGCCATGCGGCTTCCCACCAGTGAACATGCAATTGCCCCAGTTCACCTTCGCTCCGGATGAGATTCCAATTGAGCCAATGGAAGCCGAATGAACTCACGTCGCAATCGAGTCGCATTGGTCGTGCTCGCCGCCGGGGCAGGCACACGCATGAAATCCACCCTTCCGAAACCACTCCACCCGATTGCCGGCTCGCCGATGCTCTGGCACGTTCTCAACGCCGGGTCGAGCGTGAAACCAATGTTGCGGGTGGTGGTATTGAGCCCGGCAATCGCGAATGACCCGGCCTGGCAATCCGCCGAATTCGATGTAACAGTAGCGATTCAAGATCCACCGCTCGGAACTGCCGATGCCGTGAAGTCCGCACTGAGTTCCATCCCGGATGTAGATTGGCTGCTGATTCTCTTTGCCGATCATCCTTTGCTGCTTCCAGCGACCGTAAGCCGTTTGGTCGAACATGCAAACTCCTCCGGCGCATTGGTCACCGTTCTCACCTGCAAGATGGAAGATGCGGCCGCGTACGCCCGGATCGAACGAGATGGCGAGAACCGACTTCGGCGCATCGTCGAACGCAAAGATGATGATCCTGCCCTGCGAACCGGCGCTATCGAAATCAATAGCGGGATGATGGTGGTGGATGCGGACTGGGCGAGAAACGCGTTGCTGCGTATCGAACCTAGTCCGATCACCGGCGAGTATTACCTTCCGGAATTGGTCCGACTCGCGGTCGGGGAGCGCACCGGTGATCAACCGTGGCCCGTGGCGGCCGTCAGCGGTGATCAGGAGGATCTGCTCGGAATTAACGATCGGGTCGAACAGACGCAGGCCGATGAGATCATTCGGCGCCGGATTCGGAAAGGTCATTTGCTCAACGGCGTGACCATGATCATGCCGGAAACGATTTCGATCGATCTCGATGTCGTCATCGGCTCGGATACCACAATTCTTCCATACACTGTGATTGAATCAGGCACGACCATCGGCAACGGCTGCCGTATCGGACCGAATGCACATATCACCCGCAGTCAACTGGGCGACGGAGTTGTCGTTCGCTCTTCCACAATTGCAAATTCAATTCTGGAACGTGGGTCGGATGCCGGACCGTATGCTCATTTGCGCGACCGGGTTCACCTCGGACCGGGAGTACACGTCGGCAATTACGCCGAGTTGAAGAATGTCGAAATCGGCGAAGATACCCGTGTCGGTCATTTCAGTTACCTTGGCGATGGGATAGTCGGTGCGCGAACGAATATCGGGGCAGGCACCGTATTCTGCAATTACGACGGTGTCGTCAAACATCGCACAACGATCGGCTCCGACGTCTTTATTGGAAGCGACTCAATGCTGATCGCACCGCTCGACATCGGAAATGGGGCCAGAACCGGAGCGGGAGCAGTCGTGACCAGAGATGTTCCCGCGGGTGAAACCGTGGTTGGGGTGCCGGCAAAGCCGCTTGGCAAACGGGTATCGAGTGATCCAGGGTTCGTTGATTCAGCAGCACGTGATGCGAGCGAGGGCAAGGATTGATGGATGGCCGGTTGCAAATCTTCACGGGGAATGCTCATCCGAAATTAGCCAACGACATTGTGACGGAACTCGAAGCCCCGCTGGGTCGTGCCGTGGTTGGCACGTGGCGCAATGGTGAAACCCGGGTCAAGCTCGAAGAGAATGTTCGCGGGTCAGATGTCTTTATCATTCAGTCCATGAGCAACCCGGCCGATCATCACTTGATGGAGTTGCTGTTGATGATTGATGCCGCTCGACGCGCATCGGCCTCCCGCATCACCGCTGTTGTTCCGTATTACGCCTATGCCAAACAGGAGAAGAAGACCTCCGGCCGTGAACCGATCTCGGCCAAGCTGGTTGCGAACCTTATAGTGACTGCCGGCGCCGACCGTGTGCTGACACTTGATCTCCATGCTCCCGCGATCGAAGGGTTTTTCGATATTCCGGTCGATCATCTGCGCGCGGCCTCGCTCCTTGCCCAACGATTTCGCCGTGATGGCAAGGTCAATCTTGTTTCGGTCAGTCCGGATGCCGGCGGGGTGGCGAGGGCCGATGAATTTCGTACCCGAGTCGGCGCGCCGCTCGCGATCATCTCGAAACGACACCCCGGTCCGGATTCGACCGAGGTTCTTGAAATGGTCGGCGATGTCGATGGCAAGATCGCGGTCATCGTCGATGACATGATTTCAACAGGTGGCACACTCGTCGCCGCGGCGCAGATGTTGAAAGACCGCGGCGCGACTGAAATCTACGCGGCGGCCACGCACGGCATTTTCGCAGGTGATGCGCTGGATCAACTGGCGAATTCACCAATCACGCGCGTGCTCGTCACTGACACGATTGTGCTGCCTCCCGGTCCGCGGGAATTACTCGATGTTGTCACTGTCGCGCCGCTGCTTGCGGAAGCGATTATGCGAATCCACAAGGATTTGAGCATTAGCGCGCTCTTCACGTGAAGATCGGGCACGAAGTTGTCCGGATCGGCTCTGTCGGAAGCACGATGGACGAGATCGACGCCCGTGCCCAAGCGGGTGCAGCGGATGGACTCGTCGTCCTCGCAGATGAACAGACGGCGGGACGAGGGAGGATGGGGCGTGAGTGGATCGCTCCACCCGGTAGTTCGATTTTATGCTCTGTGCTACTGCGACCTGATCTGACTCCGGATCGCCTGTCAACGCTTCCGCTCTTGGTCGGGAATGCGGTCGCGGAGGCGATCGTCGAAGTCACCGGTATCGAGTGTCTGGTGAAATGGCCCAACGATGTTCTGATCGATTGCGCCAAGGTTTGCGGTATCTTGATCCAGTCAAGACTCAAACCTTCCGGAATCGACTTTGTGAATATCGGTATCGGAATCAATGTCTCCACACCACGGAATGCGCTGGTTGAAGGGGCGACGAGTCTCGAAATCCTCCTCGGTGAGCCCATATCACGCGAGCAGTTGTTCGTCTCGCTGATTGCGAAACTGCAGACCGTTTACGACGAATTTCTTTTGACCAGAGGGCATCCAACGCTGGAACGGTGGCGCGCGCGCGCGGCTTTCATCGGCGAAGAGATTGCAATTGCCTACAATGGTAGTGAGCTGATCGGCCGCCTCGTGGCAGTCGATGACGCGGGGCAACTTCTGTTGAAACTTCCGTCTGGCGAGGTCGTTGCACTTGGTGGTGGGGAGATTCAACGCGGTCCTCACTACGTCCGACCAGGATCGTGAACGTAAAAAGCGCGTGACCGAGAATAAAACGGCGGATGCGGGCGTTTGTGGTGGTTCATTCGTGGTCAACATGGCCTGTTCCGCCACATTTATCGGAGATCGCCAAGTTGTCCGGCCTGTTTGGCTCCCCTATACTGCCATGCGGCATCTCGCGCGGAGAGTGTGAGCCGGCCGGAATGGCCGTACAGGACGAAAGTCGAGAACCCAAGATGAATTTCGAACTCAATGAAGAGCAGATTCAGGTTCGGGACATGGTTCGCGAGTTCGCGGCAAAGGAAGTAGCCCCATACATCCAGAAGTGGGATGCGAATGGTGAATTTCATCGCGAAGTACTCGACAAAATGGGAGAGCTGGGTATTCTGGGTCTTCCGATTCCCGAACAATACGGCGGTCTTGGACTCGACTACGTAAGTTTCGCGCTCGCATGCGACGAACTGGAATATGTCGATACGTTTCTCCGCGTGATCATGAGCGTGCATGTCGGGCTCAACAGTCTGGCTCTGCACCAGTGGGCGAATGAGGAGCAGAAGCAGCGCTGGCTCGTACCTCAGGCGCAGGGCACCAAGATCGCGACATTCGGTTTGACCGAACCCAATGCTGGTTCCGATGCCGGTTCGATCGAGTCGACGGTCGTTCGCGACGGCGATGGTTATGTTCTCAACGGCTCCAAGATGTGGATCTCTCTGGCAGATGTTGCTGACCACTTTCTCGTCTTTGCCAGTATGGATCGTTCGAAGAAGCACCATGGTTTGAGTGCATTTGTGCTCGAACGCGGCATGGAAGGTTTTACAACCGGTTCGATCAAGGGGAAGCTCGGCGTCCGTGCAGGCAATACTGGCGAACTCGCTTTCAACAATGTCCGCGTTCCGCTCGAAAACCGTATTGGTGAAGAGGGCGAGGGATTCAAGATTGCGATGAGTTGCATCGATCAAGGGCGATTCACGGTCGGTGCCGGTGCGGTCGGACTCACTCGCGCTTGCCTTGATGCGAGCGTGAAGTACGCCAACGAGCGAATAGCATTCGGCCAGCCGATTGCCAGGTTCGAGCTGGTGCAGCAGATGATCGCCAAAATGGCGGCCGGTCACGAGACGTCATCCTTGCTTACAATGAAAGCGGCCGAGTTGAAGAACCGCGGCATTCGCAATACGCGGGAAACGTCGTTGATGAAGTGGCACGCCTGCGATGTCGCGCTGCAGTCGGCTGACGATGCGATTCAAGTCCACGGCTCGTACGGATTCTCGAATGAGTACCCGGTCGAGCGGTTCTGGCGGAATGCGCGCGGCGCCGTGATCTACGAAGGTACCCGCGAAATTCATACCGTGCTACAGGCCGAGTATGCCCTGGGAATCCGGCAAGACAAACCGATTCGTAATCCGCAGCCTCCGGCACAGGGATTCGACGCAAAATAGTCCGCCGCAATACGCTCGCTGGCGGATAGCACATGGACTATCGACGGCCAGGGCAATCTGCCATGGCCGCTCGTGCGTCAACGGCCGGTTCTGACCAACCAGCGGCTGACGAAGCAGGAGCCAAATCGTGGCGAAAAGTGTCATTTTGGGAGGGGCAAGAACCCCCTTCGGCAAACTCGGTGGCGGTCTGTCATCTAAATCAGCAGTCGAACTGGGCGGGTTTGCCATTTTTGCGGCAATCGAGCGCTCGGGTGTATCTCCGGACGACATTCAGCATGTAATTATGGGGCAGGTGTTGCAGGCCGGAGCCGGTCAGGTTCCGTCCCGGCAGGCTGCATTCAATGCCGGTCTCGCGAAGACAGTCACCTCGGAAACCATCAACCGGGTATGCGGTTCGGGGATGCGCGCGGTTGGGCTTGCTGACATGCAAATCAGGTGCGGCGAGCATGAGGTGATCGTAGCGGGAGGTATGGAAAGCATGAGCAATGCGCCCTACCTGCTGCGGAAAGCCCGTGCGGGGTATCGATTCGGTGACGGCGTGCTCGAGGACTCTGCAATCAGCGATGGACTGCTCTGTGCGATCGATCATGTACAGATGGGAACTCACGGCGACAATGTCTCGGCCGAACTTGGAGTTGGTCGAGTTGAGCAAGATGCGTGGGCGCTGCGATCTCATCAGCGTGCCATTTCCGCGCAGGATGCCGGTCGGCACGCGGACGAGATTGTGCCGGTCATCTCGATCGACAAACGCGGCACAACCACTATCGAAACTGACGAAGCGCCGCGGCGCGACACCAATGCTGAGGCACTGGAGCGATTGAAGCCGGCATTCAGCGAGGGTGGCACGGTAACGGCCGGAAATGCACCGGGAGTCAATGACGGTGCAGCCGCGCTGGTGGTGACATCGGTCGAATGGGCATCGGCGCACGGTATTGTCCCCCTCGCGACGATCGTCGCGCAGGCAGAAGCGGCATGGGGTCCGGCTTATCTGGCGCTCACCCCGGCCATGGCCGGTGAAATCGCGATGAAAAAAGCTGGAATCACGGCGGCGGATCTGAAACTGGTCGAAATCAATGAGGCCTTTGCCAATGTGGCGTATGTGTCGTCAATGCGACTAGCGGTGAGCGACGACATCGTCAATGTCAACGGCGGGGCCGTTGCACTCGGTCATCCGATCGGTGCGAGCGGAGCCCGTATCATCCTTTCGCTCGCGCTCGAACTCCAACGACGCGGTGGCGGATACGGTCTGGCCGCGATCTGCTCTGGTGGCGGACAAGGCGACGCGATCATCATCCATGTCGAGGAGACCGAAAGGTAACGTGATGACCGCAAGAATCTACAGCCTGAATGGTATCACGCCAAAGATCGCGGACAATGTCTTCATCGCCCCGGGCGCGATTGTCGCTGGAGATGTCGAGATCGGCGCAGGATCCAGCATCTGGTTCAACGCGGTGCTTCGCGGTGATGTTGCTCCAATTCGGATCGGGGAGGGTACAAACGTGCAGGATGGAGCGGTCCTCCATGTTGATCCTGAAACACCCTGCATCGTTGGTGACGATGTGACAATCGGCCATGGCGCGATTGTGCACGGGACGGTGGTTGGCAATGGTGTGACGATCGGGATGGGTTCCGTCGTGCTTTCGCGATCCTGGATCGGCGAACGGGCCGTCATTGCCGCGGGTGCTGTCGTTTCCGAAGGCACCCAGGTAGCCCCCGGAGCGTTGATGATGGGTGTGCCTGCGAAAGAGAAACGCATACTGGATGAGGAACGGCAGGCTTCGATGATGATTGGCGCCTCGCGATATGTGGCGAATGCCCGGTTCTTCCGCGAAACGCTCGAACCGGCTGCTGAATGCGAGGAGGAGTAGACGATGGCCGTCGATATCGAGATTTTGGATTCAATTGCAACCGTTACGCTCAATCGTCCCAAGGCACTCAACGCCTTCAATACCGAGCAACTGCATGCCGTGATCGATGCCCTGCGTCAGGTGCGGGATGACAAATCGGTTCGCTGCGTTATCGTCATCGGCACTGGTGAACGCGCGTTCGCTGCTGGCGCAGACATCAAAGAGATGGCCGGGAAGAATGTAGAGGAGGGGCTGGCATTCGGCCGCCTCGGTCACGCCATGGCGAACACGCTCGAAGCAATGGCGAAACCGACCATTGCTGCGGTCAACGGGTTCGCGATCGGTGGCGGTTCCGAACTCGCGCTTGGCTGCGATATTCGGATTGCCTCCGAAAATGCCGTTTTCGCACAACCTGAAGTGACCCTCGGGATCCCTCCAGGATGGGGAGGCTCGCAACGGTTGACGAGACTCGTCGGTCCTGGTCTCGCGGCTGAAATCATCTTCACTGGTAGACGGGTGAAAGCAGACGAGGCGCTGCGGATTGGACTCGTCAACGCGGTCTATCCGATCGACCAACTGATGACCGAGGCACGGAAACTCGCGCTGCAGATCGTCAAAAATAGCCCGCTTGCACTGGTGTCATCGAAGGCGCTGATTCAACTCGCGTTCAACGGGCAGACGATCTCGGGGTTGGAGACAGAGGTGCAGCTCTTTGCCCAGGCGTTTGGAACTGAGGATCAA
>Ga0105046_10009493_pt1 | contig 15221 bp, 22 predicted proteins | sample MAT03_FD_78385 | JGI IMG/M metagenome (GOLD analysis project Ga0105046, IMG submission 78385) | Freshwater microbial communities from Lake Fryxell liftoff mats and glacier meltwater in Antarctica - MAT-03 (megahit assembly) | ecosystem: Environmental > Aquatic > Freshwater > Ice > Liftoff...
AACAACAAAGTCTACCCTCACCACCATGCGCTCCCCTTCAGGGGCAGGGGGTGGGTGGGGCGGGCAGATTTTGTTCCATTTTATTTGTGCAACATTTCTTAAAAAAAGAACAAAATCTACCCGCCCCAAAATGCACTCCCCTTCAGGGGCAGGGGGTCGTGACCGCGCAGCAAGCTCTCTTTACCCTATTACAACAATCCCCGGCTTTACCCAAAAACTGATGTCATGGCTAACCCGCGATCAGTGGTAATGAAGCAAACCGAAAACCAATACAATATCCTTGATCCCCAAGCAACAGAACATCCCAACATACACTACTTTTACCCAGTATTAATTTTAGAAACACCCATTCCTATGAAAAGACCAATCCTTTCCCTGCTGTTGGCGCTCTGTTTTACCCCTGCCCAGGCCCAGGAAAGCCTCACTTCCAGCCAGGCCTTTTTCCAGGATGCCCTGCACAGCTACCAAAAATGGCTCGACGGCTGCGGGCTGGGCCCGGCGCTGCAAGCGCGATCCGTGGAGGTGAAAAACGACACGCTTCTGGTGCTCTTTGTCGGCTTTCAGGTAGCAGACCCTGATTCCGCCAAGGCGGTGTGGGATCGGCTTCGATTCGATTTTGCCGAAAGAACCCAGGGCGACACCCTGGAAGTGCGGCTTTTTGAGAAAATTGGCTGGTATTTTGAAATACCGTCGCGGCAGGCGCGCTTGTACCTGCGCGACAGCTACATAGGCCCGAAAGCGCTTTGCTGGGAAGCCAGGGTGGTTCCTGCTGATCGTGGGGGCAGGCCTGTTTTCCAGGAAAAAAACATAGATTGTGGGTTTAAAAGCCAGGATTTTCCGGTGAGTATCGTGGCCCAGGAGTTGAGCGGCCTGCGCGAGCCTACAGCAGCGGAATTTAAAAAGCAGCTGTCTAAAAAGGTGGTATTTAGCAAGTTGAAACCCTGGCTGGTGCGACGCTACCAAAAGTCCCAGCTTGATGGGGGCTGGTCACACATCAAATTCACGGATGAGTGGCAAAACCTGAAATTCGAGGTCGACGACTTGCGCCGGGAAGTGATCTCCACGGCATCCAGTTCCTGGCTTTGTGAGGTGTTGTGCAACTGCGCTACCTGTCTGCCATTCGAAAAGTTGGAAGTGGTCATCAAATACGAGGTGGCGGACGAACACACGGGCGCTTTTACACTGACGGCCACCATCGCCGCCAAATACGGTTCCGGCATCTGGAAACCCCGCGAAGGCGGCTGGCACGACCTTGACGACGAGCCCGCCAAAAAAGCCCTGCTCAAAAGTTATGGCGAGTTGCTGATGGCTGATATCAAACGTTTCTTGCTACAACCCTGAATGCTATGAAAAAAGCGCTATTGTTCCAGCTATTGGCCCAAGACGACTTGCCGGAAGTGCTTGCCGAGCTGCTCGCGCATGCTGATGCGGCAGGTCAGCCCGCCCTGCGTGGCGCGGCTGTGCATATTTCCGGCCAGTTGGAAGACTGGAAAAAAGCCCGGCTGCGCAACGACGTTTCGGACGAAAGGATGACGGAAATGCGCAACGGCATCCGCGCTTCGCTGTTGGAGCTGCTGGAATCGCTGCCCGAAGATTCGGGCGCGCAAAAAGCGCCAGCCCGCCCAAAAGGCATGTTGGAAAGCCGCTTTAAAAACATCGTGTTTTGGTTTATGCTGGCGGGCAATGCCGCCGCGTTTTTGGTGTTGTTCGTGCTGGGCCACGGTTCCGGCACCTTAACACCTTCGGAGACCATGACCACCTGCACGTTGCTGCTCGGTCCGCTGGCGGCCTATTTTTCCGTGATGTTCAGCGAGGTGGTGTCGCGTCGCGGCGACGAGCCGGTGTCCGCTGCCGAAAAGAACCAGCGGGTGAGCAGCAAATTCCAATGGGTGTCAATGACCGTACTGGTCGCGTATTTCATTCTGGTCTGTTTTTTAATGTTGTACCGTTCGCAAATCTATTTCAGCGAATTCACGGGCTGGCTGGCGGCACTGGAAGGCGGGCTGGGGGTGTTTGTGGCGCAGGTGGTGCATGCGTTGTTTAAAAAGGCGGTGTGAGTGGGAAAGCGGTTCAGGCTTGAATTTGATGGTTTTAGGCAAAAAAATGAGCATTTCAATAAATTGAAGCATTTTTAACCCGAAATATCCTCATTACAACCACTAATTTTCGGGGTTAAATGAAAAATAACATTCCAAGAACGGCAGAACGTGAAGCTTGGAGGTGATAGAGATTCGGGATTTAAGCACGCTATTTGAGTAATTTCCCTCCTTTAATGATCAACCAAACAGCCAACCCAAGCTCTCCCAAAGCCATGGGAAGCACCAGAATATTGGTCAAAGTATTGCTCCATGTTTCCTCCCTATGTTTCGAGTTTTTCCCTGTTCTCATGGCGTGCTGTTCCTTAGTTTAAATACCTCCTAAGAATCCATGCAATCGTTTCGTGTTCTTTCATGAGACTGGTAAGAAAATCTGCTGTGCCGGCGTCCTTATATTTTTCAGCGCAATGGTCAACATATTTGCGGAGCTGTACGATAACGGCTTCGTGGTCTTCCAGAAGCTCTCGCAGCATCTCTTTCGAGGAAGGGTATTTGCCGGGATGTTCTTTGATGGAGGCTAATTTCCCGAATTCTGCCATCGTGCCGATGGTTTTGCGGCCCAATTTGTTGATGCGCTCGGCAATCTCATCAATGGCTTCTTCCAGTTTTTTGTATTGGTCTTCGAAAAGTTTATGGAGCTCCATGAAACTTTCACCACTTACGTTCCAATGAAATTTTCTGGTCTTGGTGTATAACATCACGCTGTCTGCGAGCACAGCAGCGAGTAATTCGGCAACAGCATTTAGGTTTTTTTCTGAAATTCCTATGTTCGGTTTCATATTTTATGTTTTGAAAAGTTGAATTGGTTCATATTTCCTTAAAAAAGGGTGTTCTTTAGATGGTGCTAACCGCTGCGTTTAGACCCTGACTAAAGTTCGGGGGTTACAATATGATTAGATGGTAACCGTACAGAAGGGAATTCACGTACAAGCCGTATCCAAGAATCCATTGTTCATCGCGCCAATCGCTTGTGGGCAGCTGTTCAACCAATCAACAGCCTCCTGCGAATTTGTAAACCGCCAGAATGCCTCTGCGCGCGGTGTTATTTTTGCTTCAAAGCTGTCTTTCTCAAAACCATACGTTTCTGTGATAATGCAGTATTTTTTCTGCCATATCTTGTTAGGGAGTTTTTGAAAAATAGCTGCGTTTGCAATAGGCTTGGGATAATATTTCTTATTGCTGTCTTCGTAAGCAAATACCCAAAGTTGGCTGGCTGATATTTTGCCGTCATGCCAGAGTCTGATTACGGCTTTGCCTGTTTCCTCGTGCCGGACATGCCTGGTACATTCTCCCGAAGGATTGTGGGTAATGAGTAAATCGTAATGTTTTGGGGGCAATAAATCGAGTATGGTCTGCTCCACCAATTTGTCATCCAAAGGAGTCTGTTCGGGGCCATCATCGAGATCCCCCATAACACCTTCTGAATGTAAAATTTTCAGCGTTTCATAAAATCTGGGGGCACGATTTTCATCGCTTGCACGACACAAACAAAGTGTAAACCACTGCAAAGCGGGCAGGAGCAGCATCGCACCTCCAACCCATAATGTTTCATCATCTGGGTGGGCGACTATGACAGCAACCCTTTTTGTTTTTTTATGATCTTCTTTTTGAAGCATTTTCTGGGCTGCTACTATTTTTATAGGTCCCTGTAAGTCTTCTGTGGTTTCGTCGCGATCATGGCGACCGTCTCCAATTCACATCGGTTCCGCCAATCTTTTGAGTACTTTTTTGAAAAGGATTAAATTTATGCCGCTGAAAATGAAAACAATCCCGGAAAAAAGTAATGCTTGATTTTGATTGATAGTCGCAGTAGCTATCACTATGACTGCTCCTAGTGCAATTACAAACCCAATGACCAGTCGGGAGACCACTATGTTTGTATTTATATTTTGAAGTCGCATAGAGAATATTCGCATGGCGAAAATGCATTCGGAAATCCCATAGTACAACAGAAAAAAAGTGGTTAATCTAAAAAACCGCTCTATATCGGAAGCATAGAACAAAACAGCAAAACCATAAATAGTCATGCCGATTGCATGAAGTCCATGGTACTTTAAAGGGATTTGCAGGCCCTTGCTTTTGTAAGCGGTCAAAAAAGCAAAAACAGCACTCGCCACCATTGTAACTGCAATGGCATATTGAATGGCGCGTGACGGAAAATAAGCCAACGAAATCAAAATAACTCCAGTAGCGATTATTAAAATGGCGTAGATGGCTAATGCCTGATACCTGTTCATGTTACGTTTAATATTTTTATGATTGTTCTATCAGTTGCAATTCACAATTGATCATTACTTCGTCACCCACCCATAAACCGCTGGCTTCTAAGACAGAATTCCAGTTTAGTCCCCAATCATTGCGGTTTATTTTCCATCGATACGGCGATCAAGGTCTCTAAAAGTTCGGAAATGCTCAGCGCAGCGCAGGCAATTTGCTCGTCTGCGGCACCATAATAGATGTACAAGTCGTCGCCAAACAAAGCCGTCCCGGTCGGAAAGCACACGTTGTTGACCTCTCCCCTGATTTCATACGCGTATTCGGGTGAAAAAAGCGGGTATGGTAGTCGGGCAATTTCTTTGGCGGGGTTCTCCAGATCCAGCAAGGCGGCACAGGCAACATATTTGTCCCCGGAAGCGGTATCATGTACCCCATGGTAAATGAGCAGCCAGCCGTGTTCCGTTTCGATGGGCGGGCAACCACCACCGATGTAACTGACTTCGTGGCGGTGTTTTGGCTCCAGCACAATATGTTCCTGGAGATGCAGAAAGTAGTCTTCCCAAAATGCGCTGGTCAGTTCGCTCATATCATCTACCGCTACTAACTGAATGTCAGGCTTTATTCGATGCAAGAAAGAAAGTTTGCCTTTAATACGTCGCGGGAAAAAGACCACATTTTTATCCCAAACTAAAGCTTTTTGTTCCGCACTACAAGGTGGATGGCATTGGTAGCGAAGATACTTTTCGTTAATGAGGCTCTTGCTTTCTGCCAAACTTCTGAAATCTTCGTAGGTAATCTGCGGGGTGAGGATTCCTTTTTTTTCAAAATGTGGCAATGTCGCCGCAGTAGCATAAGCACCAAGTGCATTGATGCCGTCGTAAGCAGTGTAGGTCAAATAAAACAATCCGTCAATTTTCGAAATGCGCGGGTCTTCAACTCCTTGCGATTCATAATCTGCTTGCGGAAAAAGTACGGGAGTGTCAAATCGCTCCACAATTGTCAGCGGTCCTTCCAAACGGCAATACCCTATGGCCGAATAATTGCCCTGACACACTGCCCGGTAAAATAGGTGTGTTGATCCGCCTTCTTGAATAACAGCCGGATTCAACACGCCTGCGTTCTCAAAGCCCAATTCGGTTTTGTTTAGGATGACCCCTAACTTTGTAACTTCTACCCTATGGCTTCTCAAGACTTGTGGGTTTCTTTTGACTTAGCGTCAGGTTTTGGACCAAATGGTGCGAGGGATGGAGACTTTCCTGGACCGCTTTTGCTTTCGCTCTTGTAATCTGACGCTGGTTTGACTTTACCGGAAGACTTGTCCGCCGGGGCTTTTTTGACGTTTTTGGTTCCTTTATCCTTGCTCATTTTTTTTAATTTAGTGATGAAACTTCCGTTTTATGCAGTGTAGTGCTCAACTGGATAATGGATAGGAATTTTGCAGGCGCTGCTGTTCCTCGTGTCCGCTCTTTATTAAGGTCAGCGCCATTTTGAACCGACTTTTGAGCTTAATAAAATTGGGCGTGTGCGCGGCGATATTAATTTTGACTTAGCAAATCTATGGAAGAATCGTTCAAAGCGACCTCAAGGTTCGATCCCAAAGGCCGCTATGAATTTTGTTGAATAGATGTTCGCTTACAACAGCACAATAATCAGGATGACGATGAGGATAACAGCGCCAGCCGACAAGTATATGCCACCGTTGCTAATACCAGCACTTTTGTTAATGGTTCTTTTGATTTCGCGTTTTTCTTGGCGCAATGCCTTGCGCTCACTGCCGCTAAGGTTCGATTTGTCCATCGTTTTTATTGCCACCAACCTGTCATTCAAAGCTTGTGTACTAGGCGGCGCGGCAGGCGTTTCTGTGGCTGCCGCTTTCGGGGCAATCGTAGATGCTGACGTGGCAAAAGGACTGAAAGCCATCAAGAGGCATACTGTCAATAAACTGATTGCAAATTTTTTCATGTTTCGTTATTTTTTTTGTGTAAGTAAATTAGCATTGAAGAAGACGCGGCGTAATATGGTCACCGTGGATTGTTAGCACTGTCAAAAAGTCCTCATCGTCCACATCTAACCTTATTAAACTGATCTTCTCCCGCTAATCACATTGAACAATACCGCAATAATTGCGATAACAAGGAGGATGTGGATAATGCCACCGGTGCCATATCCAACGAAACCAACCAACCATCCAATGATCAGTATTACTGCGATAATATAAAGTATGTTTCCCATAATGATTGAGTTAAATTGTTTAAAAAATGGTTAAAATTCAATTACTTTTTATTGTCAACTGTTAGGTCTTTCATTGCCTTTCCGAGTTCATCCATGTCGTGGTTGAATTCGCGTTTAAATGACTCCCAGTTGCTTTGATTCTTGTCATATCCGTCCAACTTGGATTTGATATCCTTGTTCTTGAGTTCGATCTCATCAATGGATTTTGCGTAAGCTGCGCTGAGTTTCTTGCCAGACGACTTCATTTTTGCCCTTAAATCGGCTATATCGTCTTCGTTGCGCTTGATTTTCATTTCCGCATCGGCTTTGAACATCCTCCACTCTTCCGCTGCTGCTGTTTTCTGCGCTTCTGCATTTGCATCTTTCTGCGCTTCATTTAAATCTTGTTTGGCATCCTTAACATTGGCTTTGGCATCGTCCACTTTGTCGGCGGGGGACTGGCAGTTGGTAAAAATTGTTCCAGCAATAAACGTTGCTGCTACAGCGAGGGCAAAAATTGATTTTTTCATGTTTTTTATGTTGTAAATTTTTATTTTTTTCGAGTTTTCTTACGCGATTGAAGAAGGGTACCGTTTAACAAATATGCTGCTAAACGGTACCTTATACAAATTCAGGGGATTAAAGTGATGCGATAAATTCGTGCAATTCTTCTTTAGTTTTGCCAAGTTTGATTTGAAGCCTTCCAAACATTTCGTCTTTCTTGCCTTCTTCAAACATCAGGTCATCGTCAGTTAAAGTTGCAAATTTTTGTTTGAGCTTGCCTTTTTGCTCATTCCAGTTTCCTTTTACTTCTGTCGTGTTCATTGTTTTTTATTTTGTCCCTGCAACTGGCGGGTCAGCTGTGAAAAAATTTTCTACTACAAAGATGGGCATCTGGTTGCCCAAGAATATTACACAATTCCAGAATAGAGTTACATGATTCACGCATTTTGGCACCGGGTGCCGCACTAGAACCTATACCCAACAGTAAGGGCGACTCCGCGCGTTTGCAACACGGGTTTGCTGTCGTTTCCGTTATTGGCGTCTTTGTCGAGCAAGTTGTTCAAGCCGAAGTTGTACCGAAGATCCAATACCATGTGACCAAAGCTAATACCCGCCGCAGCGATCAACCCGTAATTTATGCGTTCGGCGTTGTCCTGATCGTCGAATGAATAGTCGCGGTCTTGTTCAAATATCACCATTTCACCCACAGTCGTTTTGGTATTGCTGTTGCCTTTCAGCGCATAACCAAGCCAGGGGCCCGCTGCAACGTGGATGCCCACGCCACTTTCGTCTTTATTGCCGAATTTTAGCTTTGCCAATACGGGCAGTTCCAGGTAATTTATCTTATACGTTGATTTTGTGTAAGCGGTGCCAACCGTGTAGCTGTTGCTGCCGCCGCTTTGAGAAAACAGTAATTCAGGCTGGATATAGAAGACATCTGCAACAGGTATTTCAGCGGTAATGCCCAGTATAGCCCCGAGCACCGATTTATTGTCAATATCCTTACGGGTCACATCCTTCCCTTCTTCAGCTATCGTGGCGATGTTTACGCCTGCTTTGAAACTGATTTGGGCGCTGGCTGTGGTGGCTAAAAGCACACCGAATATTACTATTAATATTGAATTTTTCAAAGTAGAGTTGATTTGCTGCGGCATGTATGACCGCATTTTGAGAAGAGTGGATTAAAAGTGAGTATAGTGAAGCTGCAATGCTGGATAACACGGCAGCTTCACTATTGCCTTACCCCTTTCCATGAAGTTTTTCATCCAATTTTGCCTTGCCATTTTCAGCCATTTGGACGGTTTTTTCTTTCACTGTTTCATACTTTTGGGAGATACCGCTGATTAAGTCGTTGAATTTTGCTTCAATTTCTTCTACATAGTCGTCTCCTTTTTTGGCAATTTTTTTCCGGGTGGAAGTTCCTTTATCTGGTGCAAAAAGAATTCCCAAAGTGGCGCCGGCGGCGATGCCTGCCAATAATCCTAATACTACTTTTCCTGTGCTCATGATTGTTATTTTTAGTTGTGGTGAATGGTTATGTGTTTATACAGGGAACCGCCCCTGGGGCCGATTTATGCAAATAGAAAGTCGACAATCAGTCCCCTTGATCTTCTTCCAGATCATTGTGATTATCCCCTCCCAAACTGTAATAGTTGTTTTCTTCATCCTCGTTTCCAATTGCCTCTTGTGCATCGTCAAGCTCTCCACCGGGAATATCCAGGTCATCGCCGGACAAATCCTCGCTAAAGTCCTTTTCATTGCGGGATTCTATTGATTCATATACCGTTGAAGTCTTCCTTCGCGAAATGTTTGCCGGATCTATTTCAGTTTCCTCCTTTGATTTGTTGTAGATGTCTTCACTATCCGGGTACAATGGGTATCCCTCAAAGTTCGAGTTGACATCATTGTCTGTCTTTGGGCTAGGCTGGTTCTTCTTGATATTCACTTTTGTCATGGTTTTGTTTGTAATTAAAAATGAATGGAACTATTCTTTGTCCGCAATATGAATTGTCATTATGGGCGTATCGCTTGTGAGGGCCATTTTTTCACTGACGCTTTTACCCATTAGGCGTTCTAAAAAGCCATGGTGCTTGCTATATGTTCTTTATCTTTGTCATGTGCCTTATGAAAGTAAAAGCAATTTGTCAGCGTATTTCTAATGCGCGAAATAGTCTCTTACAAATGCCTGTTGTTGCGTTTCCGTCATTTTATCGGCCAGTTTGATGTCAATTTGTATTTTTGAAAATAGAAAATCCTTTCTCAACAAGTTGAACAATTCCACTTTAGCACTGGTGGGGCCGAAGAGTACAACAGAATCATATTCTTTTATGACATCACCCAATTCATTATAATATTCAGCTTGTTGGTGTTGCTCTTTCTGGTGCATTAGGCTTTCACGCTTGCTGAGACTTTCTTGTTTCACCTGATGGGTAAAATTTGATTCAATAGTGGTCGTCTCCATGGGATCCGAGCTGAAATCCGTTAGATGGGCACTTGCGTGATCCATCCAAATACCTAAATTGTTTGCTGTAGTCATCTTTTGAAATGTTGTTTGTACAGTAGAAAGGCCCCCTCAAAATGCAGCCAAACGGATTAAAAATTGAAGCGTGCATGATGTGGTTTGATTGCCTATGTTTTAAATGCGCATACTTCTCAGCGAATCCAGAAGCCCAAAAGCGTTCAATAGCCAGAGTATGACTACTATCACAACCACCCCGTTAAGGATGCTTTTGATTTTGCGGTCCATTGGGATGTAGGTGTTTACAAGCCAGAGCAGCACACCTACAACTATTAGGGTGATCAACAAATTGAATAGTGACATAAGAAATCATTTTAGAATGTAGTACAAAGTTCAGCCATATCGTCCTGACAAGTGTTACACAATTACCAGTAAAAGTTACATGATTCACACATTCTGACAGCGCTAAATCTCCTCTAGCCCGCCCTTGCGTATCTGCTTTAGTTTCCTGAAGTGAGAGGGTGTTAGCCCGGTCACTTTTTTAAACTGGTTGGACAGGTGCGCCACGCTGCTATAATTCAACAGGTAGGATATCTCGGTCAGGTTGAGTTCATCGTAGACAATCAATTCCTTGACGCGCTCTATTTTATGGGCGATGATAAAATGCTCAACGGTGGTGCCCGTGACTTCCGAAAAAAGATTGGAGAGATATGTGTAGTCGTAGTGTACTTTTTCGGCCAGAAAGTTCGAAAAGTTGATTTTTATCGGGGCTTCGCTGTAGTGCACCATTTCGACAATCACGTTTTTTACTTTTTCAATCAGAATGGCTTTTTTATCATCCATGAGCTCCAACCCAGATTTATGCAGTGCCATTCTGAGCTGCTCACGCTGCTCCACTGTGATGTCTTCCAAAACTTCTATTTCCCCCAAATCCACATGGACAAAATGCATCCCGAGTTTTTTCAACACTGCTTTCACCATCATTTTGCAGCGGATACTCACCATGTTTTTGACGAACAATTTCATTGAAGATTTGGGCTGGGAAGACGGAAGAGGTTTTAGCACACTGGTGGGTGTTACCACAACGCTGTTGGAAAGTATGTTTTGCATAGTTGATACTTCTGGTTAACAATAAAGCCATGCACAAAAACTGAGTGCCACTTTATTTTTGGGGAATCTATACCGCAGCTAGAGCATTTTGGGTATTTTATGCCCCATTCCTACAGTGTACTAACTGTGAATTGTGTAAGATTTTAAGTAAATGGTGTAACAAGCGTCCCCAAAAGCCGCTGTATTTTTATATTCTTTGCGCACTCCATACGAATAGCCTTTCAAAGAATGCCTGAAACCCATGAGCAAAACAGCATTGTATCTTTTGAAATTACCCCCATTTACCAATATCGGTTTTGGGGGTGGGCTACGCCCCGCCAACCTGCATTCAGGTTAGCAATCCGGATGAGACGAAAAGGTTTAATGAGGCCACAACAGACTGTTTGGAAAATTGATCCTTAAGTATCATTTCCATTTCACTGCTGTATTCGCCCCGGCGCGCCGCCTGATTACATTTTGCCCTGTGGTTCAAAGCTTGCTGCGCTATTGAAACATTAGCTGCTTCGCCATGCCAGATGTCCATGGCCGGTTGCTGAATGGCCCGGGCAAACGAAAAGGTCAATGGCCAGGGAAGTCGTGCGCCAAACTGGACATGCATGGAATTCAAATGTGCCGATGCCAATTCCCCGGCTTGACCACCCGATAAAAATGCGATCCCGGCAACAGCGGCGGGGACGGCTTGCAGGAGGCAATTTACCGTAGCCACGGCAACCTCTGCTACAGTTGCCTGATCGGGGCAGTCTGAGCCTGGTATCACCATATTTGGTTTCAGGATCATCCCTTCCAGCATAACCCCTTGCTGGTAAAGCTGGCTAAAAACAGTGCGTAACACCTCCAATGTAACATCAAAACAATGCTTCAAATCATGCGAGCCGTCCATCAGCACTTCAGGCTCCACAATCGGCACCAACCCTGCTTCCTGGCACAATGCGGCGTAGCGGGCCAGCGCATGGGCATTCGCTTCGATACAAGCACGGCTGGGGGTACCCGAACCGATCTCAATAACGGCGCGCCACTTGGCAAACCGGGCACCCAGACGGGCATATTCCTGGAGCCGGTCGCGCAGCCCATCCAGCCCTTCCGTCACTTTCTCCCCGGGATAACCCGCCATCGGTTTGGCGCCCATGTCTACCTTGATTCCGGGGATGATCCCGGCATCGCTGATGACGTTAATAATGGGCGTTCCGTCCTTTGTATTTTGGCGAATTGTTTCATCATACAAGATTGCTCCACTGATGCAGTCACCAAGATGCGGGGTCGTCACAATCAACTCCCGCCAATCACGCCGTGCGGCTTCCGTTTGTGGAATACCAATTTTGGCAAACCGTTTATTACAGGTCGGATTGCTTTCATCCATAGCCAGCAGCCCCTTGCCGGGAGCCATCATTTTGTAGGCAATCGCATTAAGTTCTTTCCTATTCATGTTTTTTCGATTTCCAATTGAGTATTTCCGGCAAGTCCTTGCCGTGTTCCGCTACGTAATGTTTGTGATCAATCAGTTTGTTTGGATATACCTCGCTCCAGGTGCCTTCCAGGTAAACATTGCCCACGATGGCCGGGACCGGCAATGTAAAGCATGTTGAGGTCGTACTTTTTTATGATGCGGTTCAAATGCACATAGATGAAGTTTTGACCCGGAGTAGTACCCCAATGCCCCACCACCAGCGGTTTTACGTGCTCCAGTTTCAGGGGCTTCCGGAGCAGCGGGTTGTCGTATAAATAAATTTGGCCAACAGACAGGTAATTGGCGGCCCGCCAATAGGCATCTATTTTCTGTAGTAATTCGGGCGATAAGGTTTCATGCGCCGTATCGATATGTTGCGTTTTCATAACAAGTATTATTTTAGTGAACTGACAGGAGTCTCAATGATTTCCCAAGCGCCCCATTGTAGTATCAAGCACCGTTTTTAACTTATTAATGGCGCTGTTTAAAGCAATTTCATACGTGTCTGCCATGCCTTTAACAGCAATCGGCTGCAGACCTTCAAGACGGGCTTCAAGCATACACCTTTTGTCTTTTGTCCCGTTTTTAGAGCCGTTCTCGTCAGAGAAATGCACTTCCAACCTTGTTATCTGTTCGCTGTACCTGCTTAATTCTTCTGATAATAGAGTCTCCAGTTTTTCACCAAACTGCTCGCGTATATTTAAATTTTTATCCGTATTCAATTGAATAGTCATGTTTTTTTTGTTTAAAATGTTTTTGATAACCAGTTGTGCCATCATTAATTCCTCATTGGTTTCAATGACCCGCACGTTTACTTTACTATTGGCCGCAGATATAATGCCTGCATGTTTCTCGTTTTTTGTTTCATCCAGTTCAATGCCCAAAAACTCCAGGCCAGCGCATATTTCACGCCGTATCGGAGGTGCGTGCGCCCCAATGCCCCCCGAAAACACCAACGTGTCCAAACCGCCGAGCACTGCGGCAAAAGAACCGATCCATTTTTTGGTCTGATAACAAAACAGTTCTACGGCCTCCGCAGCGCGATGGTCGGTGTCCCTGGATTGTAGCAGTTCCCGCATGTCGGAGCTGGTTTCCGATATACCCAACAGACCGGATTCCTTGTTTATGAGATGACTGAACTCTTTGGGGCTTCGCTTTTCGTGTTGCATTAAATACCAGGCTACACCAGGATCAAGATCGCCGGTGCGCGTGCTCATAGGCAAGCCGGATGTTGGCGTAAAGCCCATGCTGGTGTCCATGCTTTTGCCATTTTTTACCGCAGCAAGGCTGGCGCCATTACCCAGATGCGCTAATATCACCCTGCCATTCGCCGCTTCATTTCCAGCTACCTGCCGGAGTTCCTGCATCAAATAGGCATAAGAAAGCCCGTGAAAACCGTATCGCTCAATGGCCATTTTTTTGTAGCGGCGTGGTAAAGGCAATAGCTTTGCCACATCCGGCATCGTGGTATGAAAAGAGGTATCGAAACAGGCAATTTGTGCAATGTCAGGATACCGCTCGCCGAACACCTCGATCAGTTTAATTTCACCCGGTAAATGTTCGGGGTCAAAAGCGCTGATCGCTTTCAACTCCTCCATTAGTTCAGGGCTGATTCGTTCCGGTTCCGTATGCTGCATCCCATGAACAATCCGGTGTCCAATGGCTTTAAGGGTATCAAAACCTTCCTGTTTTTCAAGCCAGTCGATCAGGAACTGCACCGCCTGGTCATGATTGGTAGCTTCAACAGGCACTATTTTTTTCTCTTTCGAAATAGCATGGTTAAAACTGAGTTGTATGTCCTTCGAGCCGATGTTTTCCACCGCCCCGGCATACAGTTGCCATGGCGGTTCCTCCATTGTAAACATAGAAAACTTGATGCTGGATGAACCGCCATTGATCGTTAGTATCGTTACGTTTTCCGCCATCACCAATTATATTTTCAGGCCGAATGAATCCAGTTTCTTGCAGGTATCTGCATAACTGAGATGATGAATGCCCTTTATTCCCAAGCTTTCTGCAACACTGACAAACATCGGCTGATCGTCGATATAAACAACCTCTGCCGCAGCAACATGTGCCATGTCGAGTGCGACCTTGAAAATATCTTTGTCGGGTTTTCGCATATGAACAGCACTGGAGGAAATGAAAAAATCTACAAAGCTGGTCAGCTTGAATTTTTCTATCCGGTAGTCGTTTAGTTCCCGGCCTCCATTGTTCACGACGGCGATTTTCAAGCCGTATTGTTTTTTTAACGCGACGGTCAATTCAATCATCTCCGGGTAGGATTTTGATTGCGCGAACATAAAATCCCTGAACGCGTCTTTCGAAAAAGATCTGGGTTCATAAAAAACCATGTGGTTCAGGTATTGATCGAGCGTAAGTTTGCCCAATTCATACGTTTCGAACGTGAGGCTGTGGCGGGCGTTCATTTCAGGTAAATCCAATTGAAATTTTTCTGCTGTCAGGCGTCGGAATTCATGCCCCCAACCATTGGTAAGTAGAATGTCACCGATATCAAGGAATAATGTTGTGATCATAAGTAAGCCGACAATTGGGCGGTAAATTGTTTTCAAAATATACATCCACCACACTTCCCAGTACTGAAATCATATTCCCATAATCAATGGCTCCACCGGAAATTTGAGGTTGTTTTTGCAATTTGTGAAATTTCGAAGTTGTGCAGAAATGATTTAGAGCATCAGGCAAAGGTGAAGCTCCTCGACTTGGTGAGCGTTACACAATTGTTGGAAAGAGTTACATGATTCACGTATTGGGTGGGGAATGAAAAAAGCACCTCCATGCGAACATAAAAGTGCTTTCTGGGGTAGTAGGGACGAAATCCCGCGCGCTACGCTCCATCACCTAGTGCCGCAACCAGTATAAATAGCGTAAGTACACATCTTCGTATTGGCTGGCACTAATGTAAAATCACACTGGATGTCAAGAGGTGGTGTCATTCCGAGCGTAGCGAGGAACCTGGGGTACGATATATAATCAGGTTCCTCGCTCCGCTCCATCACCCAACAAACTCCAAAAAATTGTCTCGGGTAATACATTGATATTCCGCGTTGGGGTAGGTTTCAAACCAGGCTGCAGGGGCTTTTGCTGGCTTTCCCCACCTGACGTGGGCCATATAAAATGATGATCTTATTGGTGTTGGCAAGATTGTGCTCGATGTGTG
>Ga0105046_10009494_pt1 | contig 15220 bp, 13 predicted proteins | sample MAT03_FD_78385 | JGI IMG/M metagenome (GOLD analysis project Ga0105046, IMG submission 78385) | Freshwater microbial communities from Lake Fryxell liftoff mats and glacier meltwater in Antarctica - MAT-03 (megahit assembly) | ecosystem: Environmental > Aquatic > Freshwater > Ice > Liftoff...
TGGCGCCGTCCATCAGTATCGTGACAAAGGCGCGTTCGGCCATGGCCTTGCCTATGATCGGTGGCGGGAAACGGCGTCGGCGATGGATTGCCCCAGTGTGGTGGTCGAGGCGGTGCCGCCCATGTCGGGGGTCAGGTTTTCGCCCGATGCCAATACGCGTTCGATGGCGGTGACGATGGCGGCGGCGGCCTCGGGCGCGCCCAGATGGTCCAGCATCATCGCCCCCGACCAGATCTGACCGATCGGGTTGGCGATGTTGCGGCCCGCGATATCGGGGGCGGATCCATGCACGGGCTCGAACATCGACGGAAACCGCCGTTCGGGGTTCAGGTTGCCCGACGGCGCGATGCCGATGGTTCCGGTCACGGCGGGGCCCAGATCGGACAGGATGTCGCCGAACAGGTTGCTGGCCACCACCACGTCAAAGCTGGACGGCCGCCGGACGAAATGGGCGGTCAAGATGTCGATATGATACTGTTCGGTCGCCACATCGGGAAAGTCGGCGGCGACGGCGCGGAACCGTTCGTCCCAGAACGGCATGGTGTGGATCAGGCCGTTCGACTTGGTGGCCGAGGTCAGCCGTTTCTGGCGGCGGCGCGCCAGATCGAACGCGAACCGCATCACCCGGTCGCAGCCATGCCGGGTCAGGATAGTGTCCTGCACCACCAGCTCCTGATCGGTGCCGGGGAACATGCGCCCGCCCACCTCGGAATACTCGCCCTCGTTGTTCTCGCGCACGATGTAAAAGTCGATGACACCGGGGTTGGCCAGCGGCGACGGCACGCCTTTGAACAGCCGGACCGGCCGCAGATTCACATATTGCTGAAAGTTGCGCCGGATGGGCATCAGCAGCGTCCAGAGCGATTCCACGTCCGATACGGTGGGCCAGCCGATGGCACCCAGAAAGATCGCGCTATGGCCCGCAATCTGGGCCAGCCCGTCCGCCGGCATCATCCGGCCAAAGCGCAGATGGTGGTCGCAGCCCCAGTCGCGCCGGTCCCAGGCGATATCCAGCCCGAACACCCGCGCCGCCGCCTCGACCACGGCTACGCCCTGCGGGACGACCTCCTTGCCGATGCCGTCACCCTCGATGACGGCGATGGTTGCGTTGGCCATGGGTCGAATCCTTGCCGGTCATCGGACAAAGCCGATCGGTGGTATCGTTTCAATTGCTAGCCGCCCGGCCGGTCCAGCGCAAGTGGTCCGAACGCGCCGCCGGCTGGCCGACATCAGGGTAGAGGCACAGAACCCCATCCGGCGGAAAGCAGGTGCGCCAACGCAGGATCCGACGAAACCGCCGGGGCAGGCTGGGCGGCCTGCGCCGCGCGGCGGGGCAGAAACACAGGACTTGCCAACCGCAATAACGTTTCAATAATGTGGGCAGGACAGCGGATCGTGAAGCGTAGGCTGCGGGGCGGGGAATCAGGGTGGCTTCGGCGCGACATCGGCGGGGGATCGTGACCGGGGCCGCCAGTGGCATCGGTCAGGCCGTGGTGCACCGCATGTTGCGCCAGGGGCTGGAGGTCATCGCCGTCGACATCGCCGCCGAAGGGTTGCAATCGCTGCAGGGCGACCATTGCACGACATGTCTGGCCGACCTGTCCGACCCGGCGGACCGGTCCCGGCTGGCCGATCTGGCCGATGATGCCGATTATCTGGTCAACGCGCATGGCATCATCATGATCCGCCCGATTTTCGAGGTGACGCTGGCGGATTGGCGGCATGTCCAGGCGGTGAATGCCGAGTCGATCTTTTTTCTGTGCCAGCAGATCGGCCCCCGGCTGCGCCCCGGCGGGGCCATCGTGAACCTGTCGTCCAGTTCGGCCAAGTTCGCCGCGACGGTCGAGGTGGCGGCCTATGCGGCGTCAAAGACCACGATCCTGTCGATCACCCGGTCGTTTGCCTATGCGCTGGCGTCACGGCCCATCCGGGTCAACGCCATCCTGCCCGGCATCGTCGACACGCCGATGCAGGACGCCGTGCGCGACACCGTGGCACCGATGCGCGGACTGACGGCGCAAGACTTTGGCGCGGCGCGCAACCGCAGCATCCCCTTGGGCCGGGGCGCGTCGGCGGCGGAATGCGCCGGACTGATCTGGTTCCTGCTGTCGGACGAGGCCGCCTACATGACCGGCCAGGCGATCAACTTTACCGGTGGGCACGTCACCTGGTGACACGAAAGGAAACGGCAATGAAAAAGGCATCCATCACGCGCGCCACCGGCCTGGGCCACCCCGAAGGGCCGTACGAACTGGACGACGGGCGGGTCATTTTCGCCAATACCTATATGAGCGAGATCGGCTTTTGGGACCCCCGCACCAATGCCCAGGGCCAGTTTGCCTTTGTCGGCGGCGGGCCGAATGCCTGCATGCTGGGGTCCGATGGCGCGATCTATTCCACCCAGACCCCGACCGTCGGCACCTGGACCGCCGAAGTCAGCCGCCCGCCGTCGATCCAGAAAACCACACCCGATGGCAAGGTCGACGTGCTGGTCACCCATGCCGACGGGGTCCGGTTCGACGGGCCGAACGATCTGACCTTTGGCCCGGACGGGCGGCTGTATTTTACCGATTCCGGCGATTGGGATCAGGTGAACAAGCCGCATCCCGGCCGCATCATCGTGATCGCGTCGAACGGGACGGCCAGCATTCTGGAACAGTTGGACCACGTCTATCCCAACGGCATCGTGGCCGAGCCGGACGGGTCGATCGTCTGGGTCGAAAGCTATACGCTGCGGGTGGTCCGGCGCAGGCCCGACGGGACCAAGACGGTGATCCATACGCTGGCCGAAGGGCATATTCCCGACGGGCTGAAAATCGACGTTGAAGGCAATCTGTGGATCACCACCGTCGCCTCGGGCGGGCTGGACGTGCTGGCGCCGGATGGCCGCCATCTGGCGTTCCACGACATCGGCGGCACGATCCTGAACTGCTGTTTTGGCAAGGGCGGCAAGATGTTCGTCTGCGATATGGGCCCGTTCGATCCGTCCGGCGGCGCGATGAGCGGCCGTCTGGCCGAGATCGATGTGGGTGTCGAAGGCATGCCGCTGTTCCGTGGCGCAATCGGTTAGGACACCCCATGAAGATCGCCCGTATCGAGGCTATTCCGGTCAGTTATCCCGAGCCGAACGATTTCAACGCGTTGCGGCATCTATGTCTGGCGCGGATCACCGCCGATGATGGCCAGGTCGGCTGGGGCGAGGCGATCACCCAGTTCCCTGAGGCAAGCCTGGCCGCAAGGGCGATCATCGACGGCATGGCCCCGGGCCTGATCGGCAAGGACCCGGTGCAGACCGAAACGCTGTGGGCGCAGATGAAACAGCAGGCCTGGTGGTATGGCTATCACGGCGGCATCGCAAGCTATGCCATCGCGGCGCTGGACATCGCGCTGTGGGATCTCAAAGGCAAGGCGCTGGGACGCTCGGTGCTTGACCTTCTGGGCGGCCCCGCGCATGACCGCCTGCCCGCCATCGCGTCCTGCCACGGCCATTTCGAGGCCATCGAGGACATGGCGGACGAGACGGCGGAATGGGTATCCACCGGGTTGCAGGGGCTGAAAACCGGCTTTGGCAAGCGCGGCAATGCCCGGCTGGGCTATGACCACGACCGCGACGTGGCCTATGTCCGCGCGATGCGGGCGGTCCTGGGCGACAAGATGCTGATGATCGACAACGGCATCGCGATCAAATGGGACGTGACCGACGCCGTCCGCCGCGCCCGCGCGATGGAGGAGTACAATCTGGCCTGGATCGAGGAGCCGCTGGGCGCCTGGGATCCCGAAGGCTATGCCAATCTGCGCGCCAAGACGACGACGCGCATCGCCTATGGCGAACGGGAATGGACGCTGGACCAGTTCGAGCGGGTGCTGGCCACCGGCACGGTCGACGTGATCGGCGTCGATCCGGGCCGGGCCGAGGGCATCACCGGGTTCAAGCGGATCGCCGACCGCTGCGCCGTCCATCGCCGCCAGGTGAACGCGCATGCCTGGAGTTCGGCCATCGTGTCGGCGGCCAGCCTGGCGATTTCGTTCAACGCGCCGGCGGCGAAACTGTTCGAGCTGAAACCGCTGCGCAACCCGATGCAGCATGACCTGGTGACGCACCCCTTTGCGCATCAGGACGGCTGGATGCACCCCCCCACCGGCCCGGGGCTGGGCATCACCGTGATCGACGAGGTTGTGAACAGCTTTCGCAGCGAAAACGTGCTGGGCCGCTGATGACCCGGCACCACACCAACAACCAACAACGTCTCAAGGGAGCAAACCATGCGTAAATCTGACCTATACAGCGTGATTGCCATTCTGGGCTGCACCGCGCTGACGACGGGAGTTGCGTTTGCGCAAGACAGCGCAAGCCAGATCCCGACCACCGGCGACATGGTCGAAGGTGCGCCTCAGGTCGTCGTGAGCGACTGGGGCACGTTCACTCTGGCCGACCGCATCGCGGCCAAGATCGCGGCGGGCGAGCCGCTGAACTATGTGTTTTCCTATCAGGCCTCGGGCATTCCGCTGTTCTCGCCGCAATATGCCGCCGGGTTCGACACCGGCTGCGCGCTGGGTCAGGCAATTGACCCGACGATGACCTGCGCGTCCATCGCACCGGTACAGACCGATCCCAATCAGCAGGTCGCGCAGATCGAGGCCAAGCTGGCGGCGGGGGAAATCGACTGCATGTCGATCCAGCCGGCCAGTTCTGATTCCACCACCGCGATCACCAACCGTCTGCTCGAGATGGGGATTCCGGTGTTTACCGTGGGCGTGACCAGCAATGGCAACGAATTCACCAACTTTACCCAGGTGCCGCTGCTGGAAGGTCAGACCGCTGCCGAAATCCTGCTGGCCTGGATGGCATCCAGTGGCACCGAATTGAACGTGTTCGCGGTGTCGGGCGGTGATCCGACCCAGTTCTGGGCGCAAGGCCGGATGAAGGGGTTTCATGATGCGATCATGGCGGCGATGCCGGATGCGGTGTTTGTCACCACCGAGGAGAACGGCCTGAATGTCAGCTATGATCCGGGCCAGACCTATGATTCCTACCGGACCTTTCTGGCCGCCAACCCCGAAGTGCAGTTCATCCTGAACGTCGATATCGGCGCCGAACACGCCAACCGCGCCATCGAGAGCCTGAACCGGGGCGGCCAGGTCTTCACCATGGGCTGGAACGTCTCGAAAGGGCAGCTTGACGGGATCGAGGCCGGCACCCAGGTTGCCGCCCTTGACCAGCGCTGGTCGGATCAGGCTGCCTTTGGCGGTGCCGCCTGCGCGCAGTTCCTGACCCATGGCATCATCCTGCCCAACACACAGACACTGATGCCCGTCATGGCCGCCGATGTGGCCGCAGCACGGGTCGAACTTGACCGGGTGCTGGGGCAATAACAGGCCACCGATCGGCGGGGCGGGTCCGGTTTCCGGCCCCGCCCCGTCTGTGCGAAATGCTGCAAGAGGATGACATGACCTTCGACAACCCGCCCCCGACGTCCGGATCCGCGCAGGGCCGGTCCGGATTTTCGCAGGCCGGGCAGGCCACCTTTGACGTCGCGCTGCGGATAGGCGGTCTGTTCGCCGCCATCATTCTGGTGGCGGTGATCACTGTCATCATCAAACCCAATGCATTCAACCTGGATGTCGGCATCACCGTGCTTCGCGCGATGAGTTCGGTCGCGATCATGTCGCTGGGCCTGCTGCTGGTGATCGTGGTGGGCGAGATCGACCTGTCATTCGGCGCGGTTTACGGCCTGTGCGCCAATGTGCTTGCGGTGCTGTGGATCGTGAACGGCGTGTCGGTCTATGTTGCCTTGCCGATCGCCATCGCCACCGGCGCGCTGGTCGGACTGTTCAACGGCGCGCTGGTGACATGGTTCAAGATCCCGTCCTTTATCGTGACCTTGGGCAGCTATAACCTGCTTTATGGCGTGTCGCTGTGGATCACCAATACATCCACCTTCAACCCGGTCTATCCGCCTGCAGGCGTCACGATTCCGCAGGCCGAGCTGGACCTGTTCACCGGCCTGACCGCCAGTTACGGCACCAGGCCGATCTCGCTGGAAGTGGCGTGGATGATCGGCATCGCGGTGCTGGTCTGGCTGTTGCTGCACCGGTCACTGTTCGGGTTCCGCCTGACGGCGGTGGGCGGCAATCCGGTGGCGGCGCGTCTGGCCCGCCTGCCGGTGACCCGCTACAAGATTCTGGCCTTTGTGCTGTGCGGGGTGCTGGCGGGCATTGCCGGCATCCTGGACTTTTCCTTCATCCAGACCGTTCAGCCCAATAGCGGCCTGTCGGCGACGTTCCCGGTCTTTGCCGCCGTGATCATCGGCGGTGCCAGCCTGAGCGGCGGCAAGGGCACCGTGATCGGCACCATCGGCGGCGCGTTGCTGCTGGCCGAACTGCAACAGGGACTGGCACTGCTCAGCCCCGGGCCGCATGTGCAGCAACTGTTCCTGGGGGCCGTGACCATCGGCGCGGTGGCGCTGGACCTGACGCTGTCCAAGATCCGCAACCGCAGGGCATCTTGACCGCCGCCGCCGCGGTCAGTCTGCGCGGCATTGCCAAACGCTATGGCAGCACCATCGCGCTGGACGGGCTGGACCTGGATCTGCGGCCAGGCGAGGTGATGGGCATTGCCGGGCCGAACGGGGCGGGCAAATCCACCCTGGTGCGCATTCTGGCGGGAGAGGAGCCTGCCGACAGCGGCCAGATCCTGCTGAACGGCACCCCCTGGGCCCCGATGCAGGACTGGGCGCGCGTCGCCGTCGTGCATCAGGAACCGCAACTGTTCCCCAACCTGACCGTCGCCGAAAACATGCTGGTGGGGCGCGAGGGCAGTTTTGCCGCGCGGCCCCGGCTGGATGCGGCCAATCTGGGCCTGATGCGGACCATGGGCATCGCCGATGTGGCGCATGTCATGCTGGGCGACTGCACGCTTGCCATCCAGCAGCGGACCGAAATTGCCCGCGCCGTGGCGCGCAACGCATCGGTATTCCTGTTTGACGAACCCAACTCGGCGCTGACCAGTGCCGAATCCGACGAGTTGTTCCGCGAAATGCATGCTTTGGCCCGGGCCGGGCATATCGTGGCGCTGGTCACGCACCGGCTGGGCGATTTCGTCGCGCATTGCCAGCGCGTCGCGGTGGTGCGCGATGGCCGGGTGCGCCGCATCCTGGAGGGGGCAGAACTGACCGAGGACGGCATCGCCCGGCAACTGGTCACGGTGGAAAAAGCCGCGACCCCCGGCGGCCGCAGCCGGCAACTGGCGGAACAGGGGCCCATCGCGTTTCAGGTGCAGGACTGGACCGACCGCAATGGTGCCTTTGCACAGGTGTCGCTGACCGGTCGGCCGGGCGAGGTTGTGGCGCTGATGGGCGTCGAAGGGTCGGGCGCGCGCGAAATGCTGCGCTCGCTGGCCGGGTTGGAGCGGTGCACGGGCCAGATCCAGATCGGGGCGTTGCAGGGCAACCGGGCATTGCGCGGAGCGGCGGCCTATGTGCCCGCCGCGCGCCAGCACAGCCTGTACAGCAACCTGAGCGTGGGCGAGAACCTGCTGGTGCGGCTGGGCGTGCCGCAGATCGCGGGCAGGGGGCTGGCGCTGAAGCGTCGCCAGATGCAGGTTCTGATTGCCGACGCGATTGCGCGGTTCCTGGTCAAGGTGCGTGCGCCGTCCCAGCCGGTCCGGTCGCTGTCAGGCGGAAATCAGCAGAAAGTGGCGATCGCGCAGGCGCTGCTCTGCGCGCCCGACCTGCTGCTGCTGGAAGAGCCGACGCGCGGGGTCGATATTCATTCCAAGGCCGAAATCTACGGCCTGCTGCGTGCCTATGCCGCCAAGGGCCATGCGGTGGTGATCTTCTGCACCGAGCTTCTGGAAGTGTACGAAGCCGCCGACACGGTGCGCGTCGCGTCCGGCGGACGGCTGTCATCGCCACTGGCCGTCGCCGCCTATGACCAGGTCGAACAATTGGCCAGCGACGTGATCCGGCTGGAGCAGGACCACCGCGCCGGCACCGCAGCCTAGACCGCGCGCCGGTCACGACCCGCACCGCTGAATCGATATCCCGGACAGGAATTGCCGCAAAAACCGCATGGCCGCGTTTTTCTACGGCATTGCTCGCGGCTTGACGGGTGATTTTGGAAACGTTATCATAACCGCATGATGCCCCGCGCGGTGTGCCGGCGACGGCGGCATGGCTGTGATGTCCGCGAAATCCCTGCTGAAGGAGGGTCGACACGATGCGAGGTCTGCGGGGCAAGGTCGCTGTCGTCACCGGGTCGGGATCGGGCATCGGTCAGGCCGCAGCGCAGCGCCTGGCCGAGGAAGGCTGCAGCGTCGGCATCCTGGACCGCAATGCCGAGGCCGCCGATGCGACTGTGGCGATGATCCATGCCGCAGGTGGTCAGGCCGTGGCCGCCTATGCCGATGTGCGCGACGAGGCGCGGGTCGAGGCGGCCTATCGCAAGGTGCTGGCTGCCTTTGGCAAGCTGGACTTTGTCTGTTCCAACGCGGCGATCTTTTCCTCCGCGCGCGACCGCACTGTGGACGAATTGCCCAAGGAGGTCTGGGACGACATCGTCGGGGTCAACCTGACCGGGATGTATCTGACCTGCAAACATGGCATCCGCGCGATCAAGGCGACGTCGGGCAAGGGGGCCGTGGTGCTGACCGGGTCGCCGACCGGCATGTCGGGCTGTTCGCCCGCCAATATCGCCTATGGGTCCAGCAAGGGGGGCGTGCATGGGCTGGCCCGCGTGATGGCGGTCGATCACGCCAAGGACGGCATCCGCGTCAATGTGGTGATCCCCGGCTTTACGCTGACCCCGATCGTGCGCGAACTGGTGGCCGATCCGGCGGTGTATGCATGGCAGGTCAGCCAGATCCCGCTGCGCCGGGGGGCCGAACCGCACGAACTGGCCGGTGCCATCGCCTTCATGCTGTCGGACGACGCATCCTACATGACCGGCTCGTTCATGATCGTCGATGGCGGGTTGACCGCCATCTGACAAGAAGACCTCTGCCGGGGCCAACCCCGCAGCGACAACGACAGATCAACCTGGGAGGGAAGAATGATCAGACCACATGCCAAAGCCGCGCTGCTTGCCAGCGCGGTGACGCTTGCGCTTGGCGCATCGCAAGTCCAGGCGCAGGACACCTTTGCCTTTGTCACCCATGCGCAGGGCGACCCGTTCATCCAGCAGATCATCGACGGGGCGCAAGCTGCGGCCACCGACCTGGGCGTCACGGTGCAGGTCGCCCAACAGCCCGGCGGCGCGCCCGAAGGACAGTTGCGACTGGTTGAAAGTTTCGTCAATTCGGGCGTCCGGGGGGTTGCAACCTCGGTCCCGGGCGACTCGATGGCCAGCGCGCTGAACGACATGATCGCCTCGGGCGTGCTGATGGTGCAGTACAACATCCTCAGCCTGGCGGTGAACGCGCCCTATGTCGGCGAAAAATCGGTCGAAAGCGGCCGCATCCTGGGCGCGATGATCGTTGAAAAGCTGGGCGGCACCACAGCCACCGGCACCGTCATCATCGGCAACTGTTTCCCGGGCTTTCCGGTTCTGGAAAACCGGGCCAAGGGCGTTCAGGAATCGCTGGCCACTGCGCCCGGTCTGACGGTTCTGGGCCCCTATGACGTCAAGGTTTCGGCGGTCGAAAACTATAACCGCTGGGAACAGCTTTATGCCGCCAATCCCGATGCGGTGGCGCTGATCGGGCTTTGCGCGCCCGACATCGCCAGCCTGGGCCAGTTGAACGAGGCCAACGGCGACCGTTTCGTGGCCGGCGGCTATGACCTGACCGAGTTGAACGTCAGGGCCATCCAGGAAGGCCACGCTTATGTGGCGCTGGGCCAAAGCGCCTTTGTGCAGGGCTATCTGCCGATCGCATTGCTGGTCAATGCCGCCCGCAATGGCGTGCCGCTTGACCCCGGCTTTTACAACGCCGGTTCCCAGATCGTGACGGCCGACAGTGTCGACATGGCCAACGGCCTGCCGCCGATCAGCTTTGCCGAGTTGGTGGCCATGTCGGCCGACCCGGCGGCCACGGCGGCCTATTACAAGCCATGGACCGACGCATTGACCGCCGAGATCCTGGGCACCGCGCCCGAACCGGTTTCGGCCGAAGCCGAATAGGTCGGCCGCGATCATGATTGCTTGGGGCGGCCCGTGGTGGGTCGCCCCGATTTCACAAACGAGGCCTGCCTTGGACCGACCGCCGCTGATCGAGGTGCGCCAGCTTGCCAAGCACTACGGCGGCGTCATCGCGATGGCCGACATGAACCTGTCGGTCGAACCGGGCACCATCCATGCCGTGGTCGGTGAAAACGGCGCCGGCAAGTCCACCTTGATGAAGGTTCTGGCCGGCGCGGTGCAACCCGACAGCGGCGACATCATCCTGGACGGTCAGCCGGTCAGCATCGGCAGCCCCAGTCGGGCGCGCCAGCAGGGCATCGGCATTGTCTATCAGGAACTCAGCCTGTTCCCCGAACGCTCGGTCCTGGCCAATCTTTTTGTCAATGCCGAACCGACCCGCGGCGGCTTCATCTCGCTTTCTGCGATGGAGCAGCAATGCGGCCCGGTACTGGATCAATTGGGCCTGCACGTCGATCTGCGCGGGCCGCTCAGCCGGTTGAGCATCGGCGAACAGCAATTGGTCGAACTCAGCCGCGTGCTGATCGAAAAGCCCCGGCTTCTGATCCTGGACGAGCCCAATTCGGCGCTGAACCGGGCCGAGACGGAACGCCTGTTCAAGGTGCTGGAAGGTTTGCGCGCCCAAGGCATCACTATCCTTTATGTGTCGCACCGGCTGGAAGAGGTGTTCGCGATCAGTGACCGCATCACCATCACCCGCAACGGCCGCGACACCAGAACGGCGCGCACGGCCGAACTGACCATCCCGCAGGTGATTGAAGGGATGATCGGCCAGCACCGCGAGGCGATGTTTCCCCCGCCCCTGCCGCGCAAGGAAGGCGTGGCCGACCGTGCGCTTGTGGTCAGCGGGGTTGCGGGCGGCGCGCTGCGCGAGGCGAGCTTTTCCGTCGGCTCGGGCGAGATTGTCGGGCTGGCGGGCCTGGAAGGATCGGGGGTGTCCGATCTCCTGGAAATCCTGTTCGGCACCCGTCAGGCCAAGGTCGGCCATGCGAGCTATCCCGATGGCGGCGGCCTGCCGCGCAGCCCCACCCAGGCCGCCCGTCGCGGCATCTGCATGGTGCCCGCCGACCGGCGCAAGAACGGCTTGATGCTGGACAAGTCGATCCTGTTCAACATCTCGAACGTGGTGGTGGGGGCGCGCAACGATGGCCCGCTGACGTTTTTCCCGTCCCGGGCGCTGGAACGCGCCCAGCGCCAGATCCAGGCGTTGCGGATCAGGGCGGCGTCGGCCTTTGCTCCGGCCAATGCACTGTCGGGGGGCAATCAGCAAAAGGTGGTGATCGCCAAGTGGCTGGAAATCGGGCCGGACGTGTTCCTGCTGGACGATCCGACCCGGGGCGTCGATGTCGGGGCCAAGCGCGAGATTTACGCGCTGATCCGCCAGATGGGGGCCGAAGGCGGCATCGTGCTGTTCAGCTCGACCGAGCTGCCCGAACTGATCGGGCTCTGTGACCGGATTCTGGTCATCTATCAGGGGCGGCTGGTCGCCGATCTGTCGGGCGCGGCGCTGGATAGCGCGACGGTGCTGCATATCGTCAATACCGGCAAACTATCGCAAGACACCACCTTAGCCAGGGCCACGCCATGACCGAGATCGACCGACCCGCTTCCCCCGCCCCTCGGCGGAACCGCTTTCCCGAGGAGGTTGGCGTCATCGCGGCGCTGCTGCTGATGCTGGTGGTGATCGGGCTGGCCCGGCCGTTGTTCCTGAACCCGCTGAACCTGTTCTCGCTGCTCAGCAACTCGACCTTTCTGGGCATGCTGGCGATCGGGATGGTGTTTTTGCTGGCGATCCGGGAAATCGACCTGTCAGTTGGCTGGATGTTCAACTTTTCGGCCGTCATCGCGGCGATGATGATGGTCGCGGGCCTGAACCCCTGGCTGGCCGCCATCGCGGGGATCCTGTTCGGCGGCCTGTTGGGGCTGGTCAACGGGGTGCTGTGCGTCACGCTGCGGCTGCCTGCCATCATCGTGACGCTGGGCACGTTCTCGATGTTTCAGGGCCTGTCGCTGGTGATGAACAAAAGCCGGGCCATCGTGCCGTCTGACACGACCAGCACCTATTTCACCTTTTTCAAGGAACGGCTGTTCGGGGTGGTGCCGGTGGCGGGCCTGATCTTCGTCACGCTGGCGATCGTGCTGCATCTGGTGCTGCACCGCACCCGCTTTGGCTATCGCGTGCAGGCAGTGGGATCGAACCCCGAGGCGGCCAAGCTGGCCGGCATCCCGACCGGGCTGGTGCGGCTGCAGACATTGGTGCTGATGGGCGCGATCTGCGGGTTGTCGGGGGTGATGTATGTCGGCTTTCGCGGCGCGATCGACCCGGTCGAGGGGTCGGATTTCGTGCTGGTGGTGGTCGCGGCGGTGATCATCGGCGGCACCCCGCTGTCGGGCGGTCATGGCACCATCATCGGGGCCGTGGTCGGCATGCTGATCATTCAGGTGATCTCGTCGGGCCTGATCTTTTTTGGCATCGACGCCACCTGGTCCACCTTTGTCACCGGCGCGGTGATCGTGCTGGCGGTGTCGCTGGACCAGTTGATCAAACACCAGCGCGCCCGCCGCGCCGACCGGATCGGCTAGCGGCCCGAACCTATCGACCATGCGCCGCACAAGACCCGCCCAGGATCAGCCGGGTGGAAAACGTCACCCGCTGCGCCGCCCGCTCGCCCGGGCGGCGCAGCCGTTCAAGCAGCAATTGCGCCGCCGTGCGGCCGATTTCATCCACATCGCGGTCGATGATGGTGATCGGCCCGGGATACAGCATCGCCACATCGGACCGGTCGCAACCGATCAGCGACAGGTCCCTTGGCAACGACAGGCCGCGCTGCTGCACCGCGCGCAGCACCCCCACCAGGATGCGGTTGCCTGCCGCGATGATCGCCGTCGGGCGATCCGGGCCGCTGATCAGCGCCGTCGCCTCGCGAAAGCCGAACTCGACCGACAGGCTTTGCGACCGGATCAGATCGGTCGGCAACACCAGGCCCCGGCGGGCATAAGCCTCGACAAATCCGCGCACCCGTTCGCGCCCGGGCCGGATGTCGCTGCCTGCGGTGATGATGGCGATGCGGCGATGGCCGATATCCATCAGGTATTCGGTCGCCTGCATGACGCCGCCCGCATGGTCGGTCAGCACGGCATCCACATCCAGCGGGATGTCGCGATCCAGCAGCACCAGCGGAATCCGCAACTCCTCCAGCCGTTTGAGCGTGTGGGGATCCTGTTCGTTGTTGATGGTCATGATCAGCCCGTCGGCCCGGCCATGCTGCAACAGGTCAACCGCGCTCGCCTCCTCGGCCGGACGACCGTTGGTGTTGATCAGGTAAAGCGAATAGCCATGCGCCCGCAGTTCCGCATCGGCGGCCTTGAACGAACTGGCATGCAGCGGGTTGGCGATGTCGTCGACGACAAAACCGATGGTCATCGTGTTGCGCCGCCGCATGTTCTGCGCGCGACTGTCGGGGCGAAATCCCAGCGACTGGATCGCGGCGCGCACTTTGATCAGCGTCGCCGGCCTGACCGAATCCGGGGCGTTCAGACTGCGTGAAACGGTTCCGACAGACACACCCGCCGTGCTGGCCACATCACGTATCGTCGCCGACTTTCGCCCGCCCTTGATCATCGCCGCGATCAGCCCCCTTTGGTTGTCAAATCCCCTTGTAACGCATGCCATCAGGCATGGCGAGTACCCCCGCCGGAACAGCCACGGCCAGGGTCGCCCTTGACCCGGAAACTGCGCCATGCTTAGGTTTGGAAACGTTTCTATTGTCGCAGCCATCGGGTAGTCGCATGGTCCCCCAGCTCAAGATCGAACGCCTTGAATGCATCGCGCTTGAAATGCCGCTGCCCAAGACATTCCGGGGCAGCAACTACTTCATGACCCATCGCTGCACCATCATCACGCGCGTCTATACGTCGGCCGGAATCGTGGGCGAGATCTACAATGGCGACGAGTACGAGACCCAGGGCGAGGTGATCAAGATCATTCTTGATGAAATCCAGCCGCTGCTGCTGGGCATGGATGCCTTCAACATCGAAGGTTGCTGGGAAAAGATGCGCAAGCCATCGACCAACATCCTGCGGGACCGCAAACTGGCGATGTGCGCCCAGGCCTGCGTCGACAGCGCGCTGTGGGATGCGGTGGGCAAGGCGCTGGATGCCCCGTTGTACAAGCTGTGGGGCGGCTTTGCCGACAAGTTGCCCGTCACCTGCATCGCGGGCTATTATGAAGAGGGCAAGACGCTGCTGCATCTGGCCCGCGAAATGGAACAGATCCGCCGCGACGGCTATGCCGGCTGCAAGTTCAAGGTCGGCGGCCGCACCCCCAAAGAGGATGCCGAACGCGTCCGCGCCGCCCGCGACGGCGGCGGGCCGGATTTTCAGCTGATGATCGACGCCAATCAGGGCTGGAGCCTGCACCAGGCGGTCGCGTTTTCGCGCCTTGTGCAGGATCTGGACATCCGCTGGTTCGAAGAGCCGGTGCATTGGCAGAACGACCGTCTGGACATGGCCGCCGCGCGCAACATGATGGGGATTCCGGTCTGTGCCGGCCAAAGCGAGATCAGCCGCGCGGGCTGCCGCGACCTGATGATGAGCGGCGCAATCGACGTGTGCAATTTTGACGCCAGCTGGGGTGGCGGGCCGACCGAATGGCGCAAGGTCGCTGCCATGGCCCAGTCGTTTTCGGTGCAGATGGGCCATCACGAGGAACCCCAGATCGCCGCCCATCTGCTGGCCGCGATCCCGAACGGCACGTTCATGGAAACGTTTCACCGCGACCGTGATCCGATGTTCTATGCACTGGTGGCCAACCGCTCGGACTTTGACAACGGCTATTACGCCGTCCCGCAGGGGCCCGGTTTCGGGGTCGAGATGGACAAGGCGGTGATCGCAAAGTACCGGGTCTGACCGAAAATGCCGATTGGCAACGATTGAGGGTACCTGTTCCATCCCGGATCATTGGACCTGCTTAGGTGTTTCATCCCGGATGATCACATAGACCCTCGTCGATCGGCGTTTTTCATGGCAAGATCGGTTCTGAGGGACATTCGGAACGGGGTGCTGACATGCTGATCTATCTTCACAA
>Ga0105046_10009495_pt1 | contig 15217 bp, 13 predicted proteins | sample MAT03_FD_78385 | JGI IMG/M metagenome (GOLD analysis project Ga0105046, IMG submission 78385) | Freshwater microbial communities from Lake Fryxell liftoff mats and glacier meltwater in Antarctica - MAT-03 (megahit assembly) | ecosystem: Environmental > Aquatic > Freshwater > Ice > Liftoff...
AACGCCTGTTGGAGCGTGGCGTTTTTGTGCGCGATGTTCAGAAGGCGGTCATTGGGGATGACAATCAACGTATCGACTTGGCTCTTGAGCGCCTCGATGCCGCTTTCGGCGTGGGTGGTGCGTCGGCTGCCTTCAAAGGTGAAAGGACGGGTGACGACGCCGATGGTCAGCGCGCCCAGTTCTTTGGCGATTTGCGCCACGATGGGGGCTGCGCCAGTCCCCGTTCCGCCGCCCATTCCGGCTGCGATGAAGACCATATCTGCGCCGCGTAGGACTTCATACAGTTCTTCCGAGCTTTCTTCGGCGGCCTTACGCCCGACTTCGGGCATCCCGCCCGCGCCGAGGCCACGGGTGGTCTTGTCGCCAACGCGCACGCGGACTTTGGCTTTGGAATTATTTAGGGCTTGGTTGTCGGTGTTGACGGCGATGAAATCGACGCCGGCCAGACCTTCCTGAATCATGCGGTTGACCGCGTTGCCGCCGCCGCCGCCGACCCCCACGACCTTAATCTGAGCAAAACCTTCTTTGAGTGAATCGCTGTAATCCATCATTGCTTTGGCCCCTCTGTGACAGAGTTTTTGGGTGATTTTGTGTGGGTTGATAGGTGCTTAAAAAATAACTGTCGCCTACCGTCGTATGGCGCAAAGTGGGGCGATAAAATAACCCACATTATCCCAAACTTAATAACGGTAGCACTACCGCACAGTGTAGCGGTAATCCCACATATCGGCAAGTGGTACGCAAGGATGATTCCTCAAAAGTCCGTCAGACTTAACACTTCTGACGGACAAGGTTGGTATAGAGTTTGGTTTTTCTAACTCAAACGGATGGTAAAGCCTATTCGATCAGCTCTGGGCGCTCGAAAAACAGGTAATCCTGTTGGAAGGTCTCGCCCCCCAACCGGTGTAAAAAGGTCAGGGCTTGGGCGCGGTGGTCGGTGCTGTGATTGATGACTTGGTGAATCGCTTCCCAGACCGGCCACGCCGAGGTCTGCTCGAACCAGAATTTAGGCTTGACCGGGCGCTCCAATTCTTGGGGGGTGAGGCGGGCGGCATAAGCGCTCAGCAGGACGTGGGTCTCGGCGATTTTGGGGCGCAGATTTTCCAACGAGGCACAATCTTGTTCGTCGAGGAAAATATACTCACCGCTGTTCAAGAAATGAAACCACCAATGCTGTACGCTGACCAGATGCGCCAACTGCATGTTGAGCGTCCCCATCGAATACTTGAAATCGTATTGACGTTGTTCTTCGGTGAGTTTTTCGGCGCACGCGAACACCTGATTATCCGCCCAAATCGTCGCTTCGATCATCTTGGCAAAGTAAGATGTGACCATAACCCCTCCTGAATGTGACCTAATACAGCTGTATTATAGAACAATAATTCTATTTATGCAAATTTTGGTGACTGGCGTTATAGTCTATGCGGGATGATTAAGCTGGGGGGTTGGAATGGACAAAGATATTTTTGTCACATATTCACGTCGCAATCAGGAAACCTGTCGCAAACTGGTCGCGGCGCTGGCGCGTACCGAGAGCGATACATGGGTTGATTGGGAGGGCATCCCACTGTCATCGGATTGGTGGGGTGAGATTCAACGCGGCATTGAGAACGCCGAGACAGTGTTGGTGCTGTTATCGAACGATTGGCTGACCTCGCCGGTCTGCCACCTTGAGATGGCGTATGCGCTCTCGCTCAATAAGCGAACCGTGCCGGTGGTCTACGGGCAGACCGATCACGAGGCATCTTTTGCGGCATTGTCCGCCCGCGACCTTGACGCGGCAGTGGTCGATATGCTGGCCGGGCGCGACATCAATACGATTGCCCGCGACAATTGGCGCGCCTTAAGCAAAATCAATTGGGCATTCTACCGCGAAGAAGATTTCACGGAGGGCGCGTCAAAACTTTTGGCGGCGCTGCAAACCGACCTCGCGCACGCCCGCGCCCACACGCGGTTGTTGAATAGGGCGTTGGAATGGGGGCGTGGCAACCGAGATACCAGTCTACTTTTGCGCGGGGTTGACCTAGACCAAGCGATAGGCTGGCTGGCGTATAACGCTGAGACTGAGCCATTCCCTACCGACCTCCACCGCGAATACATCTCGGCGTCGCAAAAACAACGCGAAACCGAAGAAAACGCCCTCCGTGATCAGCAAGCCCGCGAATTGGCGTTGCAGGCGAGGGCGCTGAATCGGGCGCGGATGTTGATTGCCAGCCTCGGCGTTTTCTTGGTCGTGGCCGGTTTATTGAGCGTGTTCGCGCTTCAGCAACGGTCAGAGGCCGTCGAGCAAGCCGTCCGCGCTGATGACAATGCCTCTACTGCCGAATCCAATGCCGTCCGCGCCGATCATGCCGCATCCACCGCGATTGCCGAACGTGACCGCGCAGACCGTGAGGCGCAAATCGCCAAAGCGCGGGAAATTGCCGCGCAAGCGCTAGGGTTACGCGATAACCGTTCGGCACAAGCGATGTTGTTGGGGATAGCGGCTTACCAAACCGCGCCGGTATTTGAGGCCGAGAGCGCCTTACTCACCCTGATGGGGACTTCAAGCGGTCTATTGAAGACCTTTTATCATCAGAATAAGCAAGGCATTATCCAAGTGATTTACAACCCGTCAGAAACCTTGATGGCTTTGGTGCATTTCTGGGGAGAAGATCGTCTGTCTATCAGGGATATGCTGACGGGCGAAATCATCTATACGCTTGGCGGCGCGACAGAAGTGCCGAATTCGCGTGTTTATTTTTTAGACGATAATACGCTCTTGCTGTCCGACTTTTTTGGCGTCCACAGTCTGAAAATTGATTTAGCGACTCAATCCGTCAAGCCGACGACCTTGTTCGAGTATCCGAGGTCGGAGTTCACGCTGTATGCGTCGGTTTTTAGTGATGACGGGCGACGAGTGGCGACTGCGGCGCTGAACCCCGCTACAGGACAACATTTCATGGTGATCCATGACCTTAACACGGCGCAAGAGCTATACCGTGAGGCGATAGACTTCCAAGTCTTGTCGATGGCGTTTAATTCAGATGGCACGCGGATTTTGGCGAATCGGTATCGGGACACCCCGGTCTTATTTGACATAAAAGCCGCCAGTATGTCGCCCCTGATCACCCAGAATTTGGAAGCGGAGGGCATTCAACAAGCCTATTTTTACGAGGGCGACACGTACTTGACCTTGACGAGCGTTCCGGGCAATGAGGGGCAGTTCATCGCCATATATGACCCTGAGAGCGACCTTTTCTCTGAGCCGATATACGTCCCTTTGACGGTGAATCGGCTGGCTTTGCACCCCGGTAAGCAATGGGTGATGGCGATGGAGACCGGCGGAAAGTTTACGCTTTACCGACTGGTTGACGGGCAAGCCGAATTTACATCCATCTATCACGAGAACGAGGTGATTGGCGTCGTTTTTAACCAAGCCGGAAATCTGATGGTTACGGGCGATTCTGGTGGGATGTTAGCGACGTGGGATTTATATGCAAAACCAGCTTTGCAACGCCCCATCGAGGACAGCACCAGCCCCGCGATAGCGATGTCTTTGGCCGGTGAACGGTTGGCGGTGTCTATCGAGAACGACAGCATCCGGCAATATGACATCACGACATGGCAAGAGGTTGGGGCGCGGATTCCAGTCGGGGAAGAATTTTTGTATCTGACGGTGTTGTACTTGTCGGAAGATCATAATCGTCTGATGGGATTAGAGCCGAGCTTGGGGCAGATTTTTGTCTGGGATGCCGAAACTAGCGAGCTACTCACCGAGTCGCTGACCGGTAGCGCCGCTTCGACCTATATGACCGCCAGCCCCGATGGTCGTTTGGTGGTCGCGTATCACCCAGACACGGGCATCTCGTTATGGGATGTGGAGAAACAGGCGCAAGTGGGGGACTTTTTCCGGTTTGAGAGTGACCTCGGTGTAGACATCACCAATCATATGATTAACACGGTATTTAGCCCAGACGGGACGCAGTTGGCGGCCATCGCCACCGACGGTTATGTGTGGCTATATGACGTGACAATCGATGGCATGACCCTGCAAAAACGGGTTTCGCTTGCCCAACCGCTTCAAATTGGGTTGCGCTTCAGCCCAGATGGCAAGCTGTTGGCGCTGGCGTCTTTCAGCAACACGGTATTACTGTATGACATCGAAACCGAGCAATTGACCGTCCCACCGCTGAGTGGCTCGGAGTCGTTTATCTTTAACATCGCGTTCCGCCCAGATGGGCGCGTTTTGGCGGTGATGGATGGCTACAGCCAGCTTTGGTTGTGGGATACAGCACGCGGTTTGCCGATTGGCTTGCCGACTCAGGCACATTACATCGCGTATGATGCGGCCTTCACCTCGGACGGTCAGCGCCTGATTACGGTGGGGTCTGATCCGGTCATCAGTGAGTGGGACTTCAGGCCGGAACAGTCGATTGAGTCGCTGTGTTTCGCCGTCGGGCGCGATTTAACAGAATCGGAATGGGCGCTGTATATGGGTGAATCACAGCCTTACCGCGCAGTGTGCGGGGGGTAATTATTCCTCGTCGTCTGGTAACAGGCGTTTGAGGAAACCGCGCATCCAACCGCCCAATTTGCCGTTGGCTGGGGCGCTTTGCGCGTCAGACGCTTGTACCGCGTCCATCTGCAAGCCGAGGCGTAATAAGCCGATGGACGTGCTGTAGGCGGGGGAACGTAGCATATCGGCCAGCCCGGTCAGGCGTTCGGGCTTGGCGAGCCGGATAGGGACGCCCAAAATCGACTTGGCGAGTTCGTCAATCCCCGGCAGTAAAGCCGTCCCGCCGGTCAGGACTGCGCCCGCCCGCAGCAACCCGTCATAGCCGCTGCGCTTGATTTCATCGCGGCATTTCTCGAAAATTTCCTCGACTCGCGCCTCAATCACGCCCGCCAATTCGCGCCGCTTGGTCTCAATCGGCAAGCCCTCACCGAACGTCTCGACCAGAAAGGTCTCTAGCTCGCTCACCCGTTTGGGGACACAGTGGCCGCGCTGAGTCTTGACCGCTTCGGCCAACTCAAACGGTACTTGTAGCCAATGGGTGATGTCTGAGGTGATTAAATCCCCAGCGATGGGGACGACATGCGTGTGCCAGACCGCGCCCTCGACGAAAATCGCCATATCCGCCGTCCCCGCGCCGATGTCCAACACGACCACGCCGGATTCTTTTTCGCCATCGGTCAACACCGAGTCGCCGCTGGCGAGTGAACTGACCAAGAAGCGGTCAACCACCACGCCCGCGCCCTCTACAGCCTGTTCGAGGTTGTTGAGGCTGGGCGTGCTGCCGGTGATGATGTTGGCCTCCACTTCTAGGCGGAAACCGTGCATCCCCAACGGGCTACGGACGCGATTCGTGCCGTCCAGCAGATAATGGCGCGGGATGACGTGTAGGATTTCGCGGTTGTGCGGGACGGCGATGGCGCGGGCGTTTTGCATGGCGCGTTCGATGTCATCCGAGCCGACGCCGCGTGGGCTGTTGATGCCGATAGCGCCGCGATTGTTGCCGCTGCCAATGTGATTCCCACTCAGGCTGACGAATGCCCGCTTAATCGTATAGCCGCTGGCCTGTTCCGCCTTATAAACCGACCCGGCAATCGAGCGCGTCAGGGAGTCGAGGTCGCTGACGATGCCCGCTTTCATGCCGCGTGTGGCCTCAACGCCCGCGCCAATCACAAAGGTGGAGTCGGGGCGGATTTGCGCCACCACCGTGCAGACCTTGTGCGTGCCGACATCAATAGCGATAACCAGATTTTCCATGGAAGAGAGTCTTTAGTTGGAAGTTAGAAGTTCCCCGATTATACCGCATTTAATTCGCGTCGTCGGCGGTCTGTAAGGCGCGGAGCAGCGCGGCGTGCGAGTGGCTATCCCACTGTTCTGGCTGATCTTGGTGATGGGTGATGAGCCACAGCGCCCGTTCGCTGACGCCCAGCTCGGACGCCACCTGCGCGCCCCATGCCGGATGGTGTGCCTTGACCGCGAAAGCGCGCCAGAACGAATTTTTGGGGTTGCGGGCGGCCATCCAATCAAACAGGCGCGGCGACAGTTTGTGAATCAGCACCGGCAAGGTCTTCTGCCAGACGCGCACGCGGTAACGCGCCTTGCCACAATCATGTAACAAAGCGGCCACCGCGAGGTCATCTAGGGCGCGGCTGTCGTCAGTCGGGATGGGCTGTGCCAGCGCGTCGTTGAGGACGTTGAGTGCGTGGCGCTGTTCCATGAGCGGCAGACCCCGGAACAGCGCCAATTGCGGTTGACTGAGGAAACGGGCGGCCATCTGCACGTCCGGGGTCTCGCGGAAGGCGGTCAGGGCGCGCAGGCCTTGTGTGAGTCGATATTTCGCGCCCATGATTATCCCAGTAATAAGCCTTGGATGAAGCTCATCGGCTGACCAATTAGGTAACTCAGTGGGCTAAAACCGGGGATGGCGAAGCCGATGAAAATTAGGGCGAAGAACACCATCTGCGAGTTTTGGCGGTTGCGTTCCCACCAAATCGCCTCACGCGGCGGCAGCAGCGTGTAAACGATTGACCAACCATCCAATGGGGAGAACGGCAGCAGGTTGAACAGGAACAGCAGGATGTTCATACTGATCATCACGCCGATGATGATCAGACTGTACTGGAGTAGCTCAAAATTGCTGTCTGGCCCCAAAGTTCCCAAAACGCCGCGATAGACCAGCGACAGCAAAATTGCCAAAATCAGGTTAGAGACCGGACCCGCCGCGACAGCCATCAGGTAGCCGTAACGCGGGTTACGCATCCGGTGGGCTGCGATGGGGGCGCTACCGAGGATGCCGTAGCCAATCAGGAAGGCCATGACGAAGCCCGGCCAATAGATATGCACCATCGGATTGAGGGTCAGGCGTCCGAGGCGCTGTGGCACGGGATCGCCCATCAGGTGCGCGACGTAGTTGTGCGCCCACTCGTGGACGGTCATCCCGATTAAGAGGGCTAGGAGTAAACCGATGGCGGTAGAGATCAGTACATCGGGTGAAGCGTTAAGGCTTCCTAATAAAAACAGCACGAGGCTTACCCCCTGTTAAATGTTTCGCAGATTAAGTATAACCATGAGGGCGACTGAAATAAGCCGCATTAGGCAAAGACTCATGATTGAAATCCAATTGGGCGACCAAGTTCAGATGCGGAAGGCGCACCCGTGCGGCAGTGACCGCTGGGAAATCGTGCGCGTCGGGATGGACATCGGCCTGAAATGTGTGGGATGTGGTCGTGTCGTCCAAATCCCGCGTAGCCAATTCAATCGACAAGTGAAAAATATTACCCGTAAGTAGGGGTGAGGCTTGCCCGCCCGCTAGATTATTATAGGTGGAAACCATGGCTCTTCGTACCGTCCGACAAGCCTTCCGACAGACCGGTTGGCGTCCACAGCGCCAAGCCGTCACGCTGGGGATGCTGGGGATTTTCCTATCGCTGGTCATGGGCGCGCTCTACCTCTCACAAGTGGCGACAGAGTCGTCTCGTGGGCGTGAGATGCGCGACCTCATCGCCCGCCGTGACGAACTAGAGCGCGTCAACGAAACCTTGCGCGTCGAGATTTCGGAATTGCAAAGCCTCGGACGGCTACGCGGGCGCGCCCAAGAATTGGGATTCGCCCCAGTGAATCAGACCGACCAGATTTTTGTGGTGGTCGATGGCTATAATCCCAACCGACTCCAGACCGTCGCGCCGCTGCAATCCGCCGAGGATACCCTCCCTCAGTACAGCGAATCATTCGGCGGCTGGCTGCAACAGCAAATCGACAACTTACGCGGACAATTCGACTCATTCGCCGGTGGAGGTTAATAATCAGCCATGCAAGATGTGTTTCCCTCAGCCCAACAAGACACACTCAATCGGCGACTGCCGATTGTGATCGTGCTGCTGGTCATCATCAGTAGCACGCTGGTCATCCGCATGGTGCTGTTCCAAGCCCCGCCCGACCCGCGAGTCGCGGCTTATGTCCAACGCTGGCGCGAGGCCAACTATAGCTCTACCCGCCGCGAAACCTCCTCACGCGGCATCATTTATGACCGCACCGGCCAACGCCTCGCGGTCAATTCGGTGCGCTATCGCGTCGGCATAAGCGCCAACATCGTCAGCAACCCCGATAAGATGATTCAAGACCTCTCGACCATCCTGAGTCTCGATCCGCTGGTGATTAACGACATCATTCGCAGCGAGACCAGTTATGCCCTATTGGCTACCGACATCGGCCCCGAAATCTGGACTCAGTTGACCGCGCTCAATAGCGTCGCCATCGTCAGCGAGACCATCCCCAGACGCTATTACCCACAAGGCGCGTTGGCCGGTCAATTACTCGGATTTGTGGCGGGCGCGGGCGATGGGTTTCAGGGCTATAACGGGGTTGAAGGGCGCTATGAGCCGTTGTTGGCCGCGCAAACCTCAACCCAAGTCACCAGCAACATCCCGTTTGACCTCCCCGTCGAAATCAGCGAGTTGGAAAGCGGCGCCGACCTCGTGCTGACGATTGACCGCGATGTGCAGTATTGGGTGGAAGAAACGCTGGCGCAAGCGATAGCCGACACCGGCGCGGTAGGCGGCACGATTATCGTCATGAACCCCAATACTGGCGATATTTTGGCGATGGCGAGTTATCCGCCGTTGGATCCCAACAATATCCCGCTGGACGACGCCCAAGCCCTCCGCAATCCGGCCATCTCGGATATTTATGAGCCGGGGTCGGTCATGAAAGTGATGACGATGGCGTCGGCCTTAGACCGGGGCGTCATCACCCCCGATTGGGTCTACAACGACGAGGGACAGTACACCGTCGGCGGCAAGACCATCCTCAATTGGGACAGGCTGCCTCACGGCCTCGTAGACGCGACCACTGTTTTGGTCGAATCGCTCAACATCGGCGCGGCCAAAATCGCCGTCGAACACTTGGGGCCAGAGCCGTTTTACGCCATGCTGTCGGCTTTTGGCTTCGGGACGCGCACGCGGGTTGACCTTGACGGCGAACAAAGCGGCATCCTCCGCATCCCCGGCGACTCGTTGTGGTCGGAAAGTGACCTCGGCGCCAACAGCTATGGTCAAGGCATTTCGGTCACACCGCTTCAGATGTTGAACGCCTTCAACGTGGTCGCCAACGGCGGCCTGTTGGTTCAGCCGCGCATCGTCGCCCAAGTCATCCGGGGTCAAGATGTGACCACGATTGAGCCGGTGGTGCTGCGCCGAGTCATTTCAGAGGCAACGGCGGCGGAAGTCACGCGCATGTTGGTTGAGGTCGTCAACGTCGGGCTAGATGACGCCGCCCGTCTGCCCGGCTACACCGTGGCGGGTAAGACCGGCACGGCGGAAATCCCGACACTGGACGGCTATTTGTCGGACGCCACCAATGTGACCTTCATCGGCTATCTGCCCGCCGACGCGCCGACGGTCAGCGTCTTAATCAAACTCGACCAACCCAAATCCGGTAGTTTCGCCAGTCAGACCGCCGCGCCGGTCTTCCGCCGCTTGGCCGAACGACTCGTGACCTATCTCGAAATTCCCACCGACGACATCCGCGCTCAATTGCGCGAAGCGGGCGGCGCAGTCGGCGGCGCACAACCATAATCACCGGGCATAAAACGCCAAAACCACTGGCACGGGGTCGAACGACGGTAATTCGACTCCGCCCGGCGCGACCAACATCGTTGAGCCGCCGCCGTCCAAATTCAGCGCGTATACGATGTCTAACTCAGCCTCGGCGCTGAGGAAGGCCGCCGCCTCGTTGAGCGTCATGCCCAGCAACGGCGTGACCATTATCAGGACGCGCCCCGCTGAATCTTGCGCGACCACGGCACGACGACTGGTACGGTCTACACGCGGCTCTTGATAAATCGGCTGGCGATTCACAATCAACATCGGGAAGGCTTGCACGGCCTGTTCCAAAATCTCACCGTTATACGGTTCCTCAATCAGCGAACGCACCCGCGCCACGCCATTTTGAACTTGGAACATCCCGCCCCGATTGACCAATGACGCCCCCGACGTCGCCCCATCTGAGACGACCATGCCGAGGTGAAATCCCTCCGGCGTGAAGAAATTGGCGTTGATGAACCCTAAAGCATTGGGTAGCGCCGTCCGCCATTCGCCAGCGCGTAACGGTGCGCCCGCAATGTGCGCTTTGAAAGTCACTTGGGCGGGGTCAAACCGATACAGGATGACTTGGGACAACAGGCCGAGTCCGTTGGGGGTCAGGGTGCGCGTCTCGACCCCCGGCGCTGCCCAATCCCAGCCCGGCGTGGGGAGCGGCGTGGCTGTCTGGACGGGCGCGGGCGTCTGCGGGGTGAAAGTCGGCAGTGAGGTCAGGTTACACCCCACCAAAAACAGCGCCTTCAGCAGCGCTGAGAGGACGTGCAGAGGATATTTCAGGCGGGCAAATCGCCGCCTCAAATGGGAGTCAGGGGGGATTAAGCGACTTATGACTTATGACCGCTTCCATTGACCGGCGGCTCGGCCATGTCATCAACAGCGCGTTGGATCGGATAGGTCACATACAACATCTTCATGACCGCCGTGTTGGTCGGATTGGCGGCCTCGTTGTCATCCGTCCAGCCTTGCGCCTTGCTGATGAGCGCGTCCAGCTTATCTTGGAAATCGTTGAACTGCTTGGGCGTCAGCGCCAACCGCGCTTGGCTGATGGTCATGCGCCGATGCCACGGTGCGTCCTCGCCCATATCAATCGTCTGGTCATGGATATTGTCGAGGATTTCTTGTTTGGTGGCTTGGAACATGCCGTTCAGCGTTAGTTCCAACCCTTCATCAGAATCCGATGAGCCGGGAGCTAATAAGTTGCGAGCGACACGATACATCTTGGCGGCGGCCTGATAGTGCTTCTCGATGATGCCAGATACGATGCGCGTATCGACCAGCACAATTAAGCCATGTTTTTCGAGTAAATTGAAATGGTAATACAATTTGGTGGCTGGTTTATGAATTTTTTCAGCGATACGCTTGACCGTGCTAGAACGCATCAGATATTCTAAAATGCTCAAACGTAACGGATCCGCGAGGACTTTCAACGTCTCCAAGTCAGAGATAATCATTTCCGGCGCAGGGGTAAAGGGTTTTGCCTGAGTTTCATCGAGCATGGGAAAAAACTTTCTTGAATGTTCAACACAAACTTAACGTGATTATAGCATATTCAAGCGTCAGTAAAAAATGCTGCTAATAGGTGCAAAGTTATTGCTCAAACTACTAGCTTACGCCTATGTTTCTGCTTTGACTCATCACTGCATTTTATACCACAACACCCGCGTGGCTGTCGCGGGTGCTGTGTTTCAGGGGGAGGATCTCGAAGTTAGTTGTGCGAGTCTTGGTGGGTCAGCGGGATGTTCTGCCCAGACTTGCCATCGCGATTATTGCGCTCGTTGCGACGGGCATTCTCAAACTCACGAACCAATTGGCGCTGGTTCTTCTCTTTTTGCGCTTCTTCTTGCTTGATACGCGCTTGGATCATCAGGGTGTAGTCTTGCATGATAGTGTGTACTCCATGGGGTTTTTGAGGTTAGATACAGGTTAGATAGATACTATCGGTATGTTTTTCAAACGTTGTCATTAGATTAAACCATTGTTATGGTTTCAATCATTTGATTTTGTTTGAACGATTAAAAATATGATAAACCCGTTTGCTTGGGGTGTCAAGTACCCAATTTAAACATTCAACTATTTTAGAACCCCAATTTCTGGGGGTGATTCTCACTAGGGTTAGTCAACGGGCGTACACATGGGTGCGCCCGCCATGCAAAAATCTGAAATGTCCCCGTCCGCCATGTCTCGCTTGACACCCCCAACTTGAAATGCACCCCATTTTTGGCTTGCCCTTGACCAATCCCCGTCCTGTGCTAAAATATGCGGGGTAAGGGCGTTTAGCTCAGTTGGTTAGAGCGTACGGTTCACATCCGTGAGGTCAGGGGTTCGAGCCCCTTAACGCCCACACATTCAAAACAAAAAGGCCGCTGAGAAGCGGCCTTTTTGTTTGAGTCTACAAAAAAGTTTAGAGTTTTGGACGCGCCGCCCAAGGCGTAAGCCGCTGGTGGCGCACTTAACACCCTGAACAAAACGGCTTGTCGGGGTTAGACACATTGATCACGGCGGGCGTGATGCCGCGCCCGGTTAGTTCTTCCACAATCCGCCGATAGACCAAAATCTTAACTTCCATATCGAGGCCGCTGCCGAACCACGCCTCCCAGCCACCGCCGTTCTGACGGAAGCCCAGCCCCAATAACGGGTCATAGCGCAGACGGCGCTCCTCTGGCACAAGCTGTGCCAATTGGCGCGCCCCGTCAATCACCTCTTGCGGGATACGGTCATTCAACGAAATCACGCCCTCAATCCCGCGTGTGACAATTCTGATGAGGTCGGTGCGCTCTTGGAGCGGCGCAGTCAGCACCCGCCCGTGAATATCGACCCACGCATCAATGTCGTTCTGACTCCACAACACCGCCGGTTGACGCTCGACAATGCGGACGCGCACCAAATCTGGCGGCCAGCCGAGGATGATATCGGCCTCGGCGATGGTCGGGATATCCAAGAGGGTTTGACGCACAACTTCTGGGTCGATGTCCAAGACGTGCTTGCCAGCCACGCCGGTATAGCTGAAGACCGTTCCGGTATCCAGATAGCTGGCTCCACTGAGAGCGATGCCGCGCACCGTGAAAATATCCGCCGTCAGCATCACGAACAACGCGAGGCCGAGGCTTGCCAACATCAGGCCAGACACATAGCGCCAATTGATGGCGTTATAGCGTGAGCCGTGCTGCACCGACGGTGAATCGGCTTGCGACTCCGGGCGGAGGACGGCGGCGGCGCGGTCTGACCGGTCACGACGGGGGCGGGGGGACGGACTGCTCATGCGGCCAAGATCCAAGCCGGGGTGATTTGACTCAACGGGTGGCCGATGATGGTATACAGCTTGCGCGCATCTTCCCAATATCTGCCCGCGTCCGCCCCGGCAGCGCCCGCCGTCAACTGACTCAGCGCGGCCAGCACATCCGCTGTCAGGCGTTTGAGTCCGACGGCGCGCACGCTCGGCAGCAGACTCAGCAAGTGAGCAGCGCCCTCCGCCGGTTCAGAGTCGCGCCCAGCCAATGCCAGCCCGATTTGCACCCGATAATGCGCCTCGGCATCGACAGACAGCGGCGCAAAACCCGCCGCGTCCATCAGCCATGTTTGCGCGTCGTCAGTTTGCCCCGTTTTGAGGGCGTGCAGCGCCGCATTAAGGCGCAGAATCGCCTGCCAGCGGGGGGGATCTGAGGGTTTGAGCAGACTCAGAGCGCGCAGATGTAAGCGCGCCGCCTCGGCCTCATCGCCTAGCTCTGCCGTGGCTTGGGCGAGGTTACTGATCTGGACGGCGGCCTGTAAGGTCAAGCCCAGCCGTTCTGACAATTGAACCGCGTAAGCTAAGGCCGATTGTCCGCGGGCGGTATGCCCAGTCACCCATTGAAACCAGCCAAAATTACCCTGACGGGTGGCTTCGGCAACCGCGTCGCCGGTCTTTTGGGCGATTTGGATGGCCTCGGTGAAGAAGGATTCCGCCGTCTCAGGGTCACCGTTCTCAAGGTAGACGACGGCAGCGTTAGACAGCACCACACCTCGCGTCGCGGCGTCATCGGCGCGGCTGACCAACATCAGCGCCTGCTCAAAATCTTTGAAAGCGCGGGCGGTTTGTCCCAAAATCAGGCGGGCGTTGGCGATGTCGCAATACAAACGGGCGACTTGGCTGTGCGCGCCGCGTTCGTCATAGTGATGCAGCGCCGCCGTCCATGATTTGATCGCCTCAGCGGGTTGGTTTTGACGGAGGTGCATCAGGCCGATGTCGCGCAGCAAACGCGCCGACTCCTCGATATCCCCGGCCTGTTGCGCGACCTGTTGCGCGGTCTGATAGGTGACAGCCGCCTTGTCGGGCTGACCGCTGTCCAGATAAGCCGCGGCCAGCGCACGCCGCACGCCTGAAGGTGCGTCGTCACTAGACGCGGCCTCAAGATGCGGCAAGGCGTCCTCGGCATGACCGGCTGTATGCAGCGCAATCCCCAGCCCACCGCGCACGGTCATATCCTCTGGGCGCAGTCGGTAGGCTTGTTCAGCGTAAGCCAACGAATCGGCTTTTTTGTCCAGATACAGACAGATATCGGAAGCGCGCATCAGGACATCAGCCCGTTCGGGCGCGCCATCCGGCATCAGAGTCAACGCCTTCTCTAGTTGATTATAGGCATCGGTATAGCGCCCCAGCGATTGGGCGCGGGCGGCCAAAATGATGTGCAGACGGCGCTGTTCACCCCGTTCGCGAAACTGCTGTGCTTGGCGTAAGGCGCGGGTGAGCAGCACGTCGCCCTCGGCTGTGTCCCCGTTGGCGATCAGCGCCTCGCCGATACGCCCGATAAAATAAGTGGCCGGTTCATGGTCTCCGCTACGATACAGCTTATCCAAGCCCTCTTTTAGCGAATGACTGGCGTAGCTGGCGTTGCCCTCATCCAGAAAAATCTCGGCCAGATGACATTGCGCCCGCGCTTCTGCCCCTGACGATTTGGCGGCAATCGCTTCGGTATGGGCGCTTTCAAGGCGTTCGCGGGCGGTTTGCAAATCGCCCTGACGATAAGCCATCACGCCCAGCATCACCATCGCATACGCCCGCTGAACCGACTGTCCCGCCGGGTTATTTTCGATCATCTTGCCCAACAACTCATCCGCAGCGGCGTAGTCGCGTTGACGGATATAAATATCGGCGCGATGCAGTTCCAACAGCGGGATAATGGTCTTGTCGTTGAGGGTCAGCGACAGCTCCACCGCACGGTCAATTCCCGCCAGCGCTTCGATATAATCTTCACCGCGTTTGGTCATGCGGATGACTTCCATCGTGGCGCGCAGATTGATGATTTCTGGGCGCGCCGCTGGCGTCACGTCTACCCCAACCCAATGTGCGATGTGTTCAACCCAATTCATTATGTGAATGCCCCGAATACAGCCCAAACTTCTAGTGTACACCCGCCACATAAAAACGACATAAGTGGCGGGCGCACAGATGGGTGCGCCCCTACCAACCACACGGTTTTGGTAGGGGCGGGGACATGGCCCCGCCCACCATGCAACTGCTAGAACACCCGCACCCGCCCAAAAAAAATTTCGCGCCCGCTGACGCGGGCTTTCGCTTGCAGGGGCTACGCCCCCTGCACCCCCCCAGAGGAAAAAGGACAGAGTACCAGAGGTCAGGGAGTCAGGGACC
>Ga0105046_10009496_pt1 | contig 15217 bp, 19 predicted proteins | sample MAT03_FD_78385 | JGI IMG/M metagenome (GOLD analysis project Ga0105046, IMG submission 78385) | Freshwater microbial communities from Lake Fryxell liftoff mats and glacier meltwater in Antarctica - MAT-03 (megahit assembly) | ecosystem: Environmental > Aquatic > Freshwater > Ice > Liftoff...
CGAATGAGATCGCCATGGCCAGCGAAAATGAAGAACAGGGAGATGTCCTTGTCCGGTCTACTCGTCAGGACCGCATCTTCTGACGATATATTTCTAGATTGGAAACGCTGCCTGAGTCTTGGCAGTCATTTCAACGCACCGTCGAGGAACAACCATGACTGAAGGCATAAGCCGTGACGAATAAACAGCAGTCACTGGTCGCGTTTATTCGTTGCTCGAAGTATTCGCCTTTGAATTTCCATTTCGTACTCGTCAAAGTATTGCTTCGCATCGCTGACATACTTTTTCGTTACCACCAACTCAATCGACTTAGCAGACAACTTAATAGGAGTGGGCTCGCCTACTCTGAAAACGCATGCCTCAAGCGAAATTTTGTAGGTGCCTGCCTCGATTCGATCTCGAATTACACTTTGATCAAAGGGGTAAAACGGGACAGACAACCTTCCTCGTGGTTTAAGTGTGAGAGAAATTCGCTTAGGGTCATTGACCTCGTCGTCGGTTGGAATCTTATCGGAACGGAAAGTGGAAATTCGCAGACTTCGTTCGTCGAAGAGGCGGAACAGCTTCCCGTCGAGCGTTGCCTCCGACTTGAAATTCACAAAGGGTGGCTTCTGCTCGGTCTCATGGCCAAGGGATACTAACTTGATATCCGAATCAGACATATTTTCGACAACAAACTGAAGATAATGATCTGCAAAGATAACAGGGTTGTCAATCTTTTCCTTGGGAAGTGAGATGTAATAATCAATTCCAGGCTTGTTCTGAACAATGCCACGCTGATCAGCCTCTTTTATATAGTTGAGCTTCTCAGTGCTCGAGGTTTGTATCAAGGTTAATTTTAACGGGACTGCGTCCACCGGAAGAGGCGCCGCCCCCATACTCCCCTCCGTGGCGATTACCATTGTAATAAAAATATTAATCATAGGTCGCGCCCGTCCTTTCTGCATCCAAAGCCAATTTCAGCCCGGCAACTTTATTAAGGAGAACTCGCGAGAGCGGCCGAGCGGACGAAGAATTGACGACGTGAAAGTGACCGATTCATGGAGGATGTCCCCTCTTGATGAGTATGGCCACACACGGACAGATGTATCCTATCGCGACGGAATCGTCGAGCCACGGCAACCGGTCTGCAATGGCCGAGGCTTGATCGTAAGCATCGGCGTCAGGCCACGTGCGCGAATGGAGCGCGGCGGTCTCCACGATCCCGCCGTGCGCCTTGGCCATGACCTCTCGCGCAGCTGGCGAATGAGATCGCCATGGCTAGCGAAAATGAAGAACAGGGAGATGTCCTTGTCCGGTCTACTCGTCAGGACCGCATCTTCTGACGATATATTTCTAGATTGGAAACGCCTTCTTTGTCTTGGTAGACATTACCACGTGCTGCCGAGCAAACGATTCGCCTGTTGAATCATATCGGCCGTCAGGTTCATGTGAAACTGGCCTGCGACCACATTGTGAATGATCTTGGTCTCGAAATCCTGATAGGTGACCGAGACTGTGACCTTATAAACGCCTGGAGTCTGGACCTTCGACAGAGGAATACATTCAAACACATTGACTCTAAAACTGACAATTTCACCAGCCTGAAGCGTAACGTACTCATTAGGCCGATCATCGGCACGATTTCTAAATGCCGATTCAGGCGGGGAATCCGTGCTCCAATTTCTGTAGTCCTTGACAATCGGCTGATTGTCAGGGCCGACGATCTTGCACTCAGGGATGAAGACTTAAGAAACCTTGGAGAAAGTCATCGGGCGGCTCGAGCGGTTTTCGATTCGGAGATTTGTATAGAATGACCGCATAATTATGGGATTGTCAGCAGTTTCCTCTCGGAAATGATGGTACATGCTATGCGAGTAATCCTTGAGCGCTTCTTTCAGTCTTTCTTTGCTTGGCTCAATGATGACGGAAAAGACCAATTGGTTGTCAGCCACGATGGAACTCCGTCGAGCCTGAAGTGCGTACAATACCACACCAATAACCAGTATTAGGAGCGAAGCCGCGTAAATTAACTTCCGGGATTTCATGATGGTCTCAGGGAAAGGAAATCAATGGTTTTCACGACCACGCCATGGGGCTCGGCAGCGATCTTACGTCTCCGCAGCCGCGCGAGATCGCCATGGCCAGCGAGGAGTTGCATTCTCCTCGCTGGGCGTCGCGGCCATTACTTTCCGAATTTGAGATCAAATGAAAAGACAGTCCGATTTTTGTAGCCGGAGTTCGTTGCACCCTCTTTATGTAGTGAAAATTCCAGTCTTAGGATCAACTGAGACGTTGACGCCAGCAGTATCTTGTAGACGCGTGGTGAAGATCGGCGACCATTGCTTCGAATACTCTCGATACACCCAACCCCTGACCTCCTCTTTGTAAACGCCCAAGATCCTTAAATCTATAACGCAAAAGACATATTGATCTTTACCTTGCTTATGCTCCAGCCACTTTGCTCGATCAGGAAATACACTTTTAACATCATCTCGCGAAACGAGCACTTTTCCCCCGGGCTCGCCCAAGCGGGTCAGAACAATTTCGGCAATTTCTTTATCGGACATCTTTTTGCCTTTTTCTGGTTGAAGAGGCTGTTTTTCAGCCCCTTCAACCGGCTGCCGAAATGTATGATTGCCACAAATCGCTAGAATAAAACATACCAATATCGTTGCCTTCACGAGTTTCATCGCTTTCGTTTTCATGGAAATACCTCCTATTTTAAGGGGTGCAGCGACCACTGGGCCAGCGAGATCTTGAACGCGGGCGCCTTCGCATCCGCTGCGAGCACAGAGGGCGCGACGATTGCCGCACTCGCGAGAGCGGCCGAGCGCACGAAGAATTGACGACGACTGAGTGACAGACTCATGACGGATACTCCAAGGGGGAATTCAAACCAGGTACAAGATTATGGTATCGGTTCTTCGCTGCTTGCGGCGGAGCGCTGCACCCATCGAGGAGTCGTGATTGAACGGTTCAGCGCCCCGCCGCAAGCGGCGAGGGGCTCAGGCGTCCTTCCACTGGACAAAGGCCTCCAGGGCATAGTATTCCGGCAGGCCCAGGGAATCGAAGGTGCGAGCGGTGCTGAGATTGCGGTCCTCGGCTCGCTGCCAGAACTCGCGGCGATCGGTGCCCCCCGGGAACATCGCCTTGTCCTTCTGAGACTGGTGCCGGAAGATCGCCTGCTTCTTGCGTTCCAGCACCTCCGGGCTCAGCGGCACGGCCATCTCGATCTCGTGTGGCTCCCATTCCTCCCAGGCACCCTTATACAGCCAGACGTCGAAATTGACGCCGAGCTCCCACACGCGACGGGTCGCGGAAAAGACGGCCTCGGCGCACATCCGGTGCGTGCCGTGGGGATCGGACAGTTCCCCGGCCACGTAGATCTGAGCGGGTTTGAGCTTCTCCATCAAGGCGACGATGTCGTCAATGTCCTTGGGGTGGATCGGATCCTTGGTCGCGGTGCCGGTGCGGTAGAAGCGAAGGTCCATGAACTCCAACTGGCACGGCGGGATGCCACAGGCCAGGGCTGCGGAGCGGGCTTCCGTGGCTCGAATCAACTGCTTGATCCGCAGCACATCGTCCGAGTCCGGCTGGCCGGGCTTCTTGGAATCGAGGAACTCGACCATCCGCCGCTGGAGCGGGTCCACCTGGTTGCGATCGATCGTGAACGACGAGGAGAACTCGTTAATGAAGTCGATGAATCGCCGGGCATCGTGGTCGAAGACGGCGATATTGCCGCTGGTCATGTAAGCGACGTGGACGGTGTGCCCCTGTTCAACGAGGCGGATGATCGTGCCGCCCATGCTGATGACGTCGTCGTCCGGGTGGGGGGAAAAGACGAGGATCGTCTTGGCGCCCTCACCTTTCACCACTTTCCCGGCGGGGTGAAGCTGGATCGTGCCCAGGCGATCGTGGAAGACCTCTTCGCCAATGCGATCGGCCGGGCCTTTCTCGCGGAGCAGTTCGTAAAGGCGGTGTTCGCGAAAGTCGTCGTCATTAAGCTTCTGAAGGCCTTTCTTGACGCTGAGCGAGAGATCGACCACGGCACGCCTAACGACCTCGGTCGTCCAGTCGCAGGTGCCGACTTCCCAGGGCCGCTTGATGGCGGTGAGTTCCGCGGCGGAGGCGGGGTCCAGCATCAGCGTGGCGTCGGAGTGTTCCTGGAGGAAACTGGCACTCACCGCCTCGCTGGGCTGCTGTTCCAGGGCTTTGAAGACGCAGGAGGCCTTGTGTTCGCCAAAGGCCATGAGGAAGATTCGCCGGGCATCCAGAATGCTGGCGACACCCATGGTGATCGCCTGGTGCGGGACGTTCTCCTCGCCGAAGAAGCTGCTGGCCGCGTCGCGACGGGTGATGCTGTCCAGCGTCACGAGGCGAGTCCGGCTGTTCCGCGGGCTGCCCGGCTCGTTGAAGCCGATGTGCCCCGTACGGCCGATGCCGAGGATCTGGATATCGATGCCGCCGGCGGCCTTGATCTTGCGTTCGTAGTCCGCACAAAAGTCGTCGATCTCTTCGACCTTCAGCGTGCCATCGGGGATGTGGATATTCTTCCACTCGATGTTGACATGGTTGAAGAACGTCTCGTGCATCCAGCGAAAGTAGGAATGCGAATCTTCCCGGGGCATCGGGTAGTATTCGTCGAGGTTGAAGCTGATGACCCGGGACAGGTCGAGCCCTTCCTCCTTGTGCAGGCGTATGAGTTCGCGATAAAGGCTCACGGGTGTGGAGCCCGTGGCGAGCCCAAGGACGGTGGAACGCCCTGCCGCGTTGCGGGCCCGGATGGTATTGTCGATCTCACGTGCGAGGTGCTTCGCCGCCGCACTCGCGGAGGAGAAGGCCAGCGTGGGGACACGAGTGTGCGGCAACGGATGCATGATTGGCATGGGAGGGACCCGCGAACAGCCAAGGGAGCAGGGAGGGCTGTTCTAGAGCGCGGGCAACGAAGGTGAAGCGCCCCGAGCCATGCCAGGGAGTGAGCCTTCGCCAAATTCGATGGCCAGGAGCACCGCAAAGCCTAGCGTAAGTCCAGCGGAAGAACGAAACTTACCTCGGAGCCAAAGAGAACACAGAGTTCAGGGTGAGAGATTGAAGAGCTCTGTGACTCTGTGGTCAATCTCTTCCTGCCTATCGTCTAACGTCTCGCGAACATCCACCTGCCACACTCTCGGCGAGGCCTCATGGCGATCTGGGAAGCGATTCTGCTTGGCATCGTGCAGGGGCTCACCGAGTTCCTGCCCATCAGCAGCACGGCGCATCTCCTGCTCGTTCGTCATCTGCTGGGCCATGCGAATCCGGAGGACGCCTTCACGGTCGTGATCCAGCTTGGCACGCTCGTCGCGGTCTTCGCTTACTTCCGGACGGATGTGGTCAAGCTCGCCCGCGGTTGGTGGAAGGACGTCGCCTCGCTTCGCATTGGCAGCACGCCGGAAGGCACGATGGCCTGGCTGGTGATCCTGGGCACGATTCCCGTGGTGCTCGTGGGAGTGGCGTTGAAGAAGTGGCTGAAGGCGACCTTCTTCAACCTGCCCTCGGTTGCGATCGTGGCGACGGTCTTCGCGCTGCTGCTCGCACTCGCGGAATGGTGGACCCGGCGACGAACCGCGAAGGAGAAACCGGCCCGAAGCGAGGGTGATCTTGGCTGGCGCGACGCCCTCTGGGTGGGCGGCTGGCAGGCGCTCGCGCTCATGCCGGGGGCATCCCGCTCCGGAACGACGATCACCGGCGGCCTCTTCGCGGGGCTCACGCGGCCCGTGGCCGCTCGCTTCTCCTTCGTGCTCTCGCTGCCCGCAATCACCGGCGCCGGCCTCAAGGAACTCTACGACGAGTACAAGCTCTTCAAGCAGACCGGCACCGGGCTCTTCGCTTCGGGCGACGAAATCACCGCGCTCGTCGTCGGCCTGGTCGTCTCGGCGATTGTCGGCTACCTCGCCATCGCCTGGCTGCTTCATTACTTGAAGCGGAACAGCACCTTTCTCTTCATCGCTTACCGCCTGCTTCTAGGAATCACGTTGCTGCTCCTGATCGCGATGGGCGTGCTGCATTGAGCCACTCGACGCGGGCAGAATCGCGGGCAAGGTGACGGTGAACTTCGTGCCGTGGCCGACCTTGCTTTGCACGTCGATTCGGCCACCGTGAGCCTGCACGATTTTCAGCGTCGTCGGCAAGCCCAGCCCATTGCCGGACTGCTTGGTGGTGTGAAACGCACGGAAGATCCTCGGCAATTCTTCCTCTGGAATTCCCTGCCCGTTATCGATCACATCCAGGCAGACACTCTCCGCCTCCACGCGGCCGATCAGCGTCAATGTACCGCCGTCCGGCATCGCCTGCTCCGCGTTGAGCATCAGGTTCAGCAACGCCTGCTCGAAGAGATCCTTGTCCAGGCGAATGGAAGGCAGATCGCCCGAGGCGTACCAGGTGAGCTCGATGTTGCGAGCACGGGAGGTTGGCAAGAGAAAGTCGATCATGCGCGTCACCACTTCCTCGAGCGTGGTGGTCGCGAGTTGGAGCTCGTGCACACGAGCGAAGCGGAGGAAATCGTTGGAGAGATCGAGGACACGTTCGCACTCGGCGCGAAGCCGCCGGACACGCTCCGCAGCCCGGCGTTCCTTTTGATTCTGCGGGTCGGTGTAGTCTTCTTCGAGCAGTTGCAGGTTCAGCGTGAGAGTGCCCAGGCGATTCTTGATCTCGTGAATAAAGCTCCCCGCGGACTCCGCAAGCTCCGTGTACTGCGCGAACGAAGGCCGCTCGGGGATGGGATCGCGATTGTTCCTCTCGATGTTCACCTCAAGCCCTCGTCAGCTGTGCCCGTACTTGATTCTAGGAAATGGAGAGATTTTGATTTCGGTCGGGCCACGTTCCGTTTATCGTCTTGCGAAGACGTTCTTAACCCTACTGAACCCGATCGGTGCGATGTCGTCCATCGCCCTTCGGGCCTCGTCCACACACTGTAACGCGGAGATGAAGAACATGGCAACGAACGAAGAATTCCTGACCGCGAAAAAAGAGATGAGCAAGCGCTACCTCTCGAAGGCGACGCCCCAGGCTTTCACGACCTTCGCAGCCGCGGCTCCCCTCAACGCCGCTTAGAATATCGTCGGCGTCGGTGTGGGAAACAAGATCACCGACGAAGGCGAGACGAACCAACGCTGCATTCGCTTCTACGTCGCACAGAAGATCCATAAGGACTCTCTCAATGCGAAGCAGATGATCCCGCCCACCATCGACGGCCTGCCGACGGATGTGATTGTCAGCGGACGATTTCGCATGTTCGGGACCGCGGAGAATAACAAGCTCAAGAAGCGGCCGATTCAACCGGGCACCTCGATCGGCTTCGCGTTCCCGCCGCCCAGGAACAACTTCGTGATGGCTGGCACCTTCGGTGCGATCGCGACGAAGAATGGCAAACGCTACATCCTCAGCAACAATCACGTCCTGGCCGAGAATGGCCGCATTGCGATCGGGGCCAGCATCTTCCAGCCCGGGCTTCTCGATGGCGGTAATTCCGCGACGGACAAGGTCGCCAAGCTCTCCGAGTTTGTGGAAATCAAGCCGACGGGATTGAATCGTGTCGATTGCGCGCTCGCCGAGATCGCGGCCGGAATCTCCGTGAATGCTCGCCACATGCCAAGCGTAGGCAAGCTCTCGTCGACCGCGCCGGTCGCGGCAGCGGATGGAATGCTCGTCATGAAGACGGGCCGCACCACGGGCCACACGCGCGGCAAGGTCGTCGATGTTGCGGCGGACGTCAATGTCGGCTTCGAGGATAAGGACGGAGTGGAGTTCGTGGCGACTTTCGCCGACCAGATTCTGATCGTCGGCCAGCCCGGCTCCTTCTCGGACGGGGGAGATTCTGGGTCGCTGATCGTGGATCGTGCGACGAAACGTGCCACGGGCCTTTTGTTCGCGGGCTCCGCATCGCATAAAATAGGCAATCATATCGCCGACGTGCTCGCCGCCCTGGGCGTGACATTGGAGACGGCCCGATGACGAACCTGGAACTGAAGCGCAAAGTCTCCGACGCAGTCCTGACGACGGTCAAAGGCGTCAGCGGCGTCGGGCTTCCCGGACAGAAGATTACCATCTACCTCGAGGACGACACCCCCGAGGTTCGCTCCGCCGTTCAGGCGGCCGTCGCGCCGCTAGGGCTGCGTGAACCGCTGCAATGGCTGACGACGGGCAAAATCAAAGCCCAGTGAGGCTACACGCAGAAGATGGTTTACCACAGAGGACATAGAGATCAAAATGAAAGAGGACAACGAGGACAGAGGGGGAACATGGGTGAGTATTGATAGCCGTTGACAGTGCTTCAATAACCTGATCGATTCGCGAAGCACCGCCCGCATCTCTCTCTTCTCAATCTAAACTCTGTGCTCTCCGTGACTCTGTGGTGATAGTTCTTCGTGCCGCTCGCCTGAGGAGTCGCGGAACGCCATCGGGGGCCTTTCGGCCCCCGATTTTTTGTTTCGCCTTACCGTGCGGCCCGATCAATCGCGTCGGCCGCGATCGCCGCCCCGGCCGCCCCGGTCGCCGCCTCGGCCGCGGTCGCCACCACGATCGCCGCCGCGGTCGCCACCACGATCACCACCACGATCACCACCGCGATCCTCACGCGGGGGAGCTGGCTCGTCGCCGCCCGGGAGGAGGGCCTTGCGTGAGAGCTTCACGCGGTCCTGATCGTCGATGCCGATCACCTTCACGGACACGCGGTCGCCCATCTTCACCACATCGTCGACCCGGCCAACATAGCCGACATCGAGTTCCGAGATATGGCACAGGCCATCGCGGCCCGGGGCGATCTCGATGAACGCCCCGAAATCCTTGATGGAAATGACCTTGCCCTCGTAAACCGCTCCCACCTTGATCTCGGCACAGAGCGCCTCGACCCGGCTCTTGGCGGCCTCAGCGCCGGCGGCGTCGGAGTGGGCGATCTGAACCAGGCCGTCGTCGGAAACGTCGAGCTTGGCACCTGTCTCTTCCTGGATCGCGCGGATCATCTTGCCGCCCGGGCCGATCAGCTTGCCGATGAGCTCGGGGTTGATCTTCACGGTGAGCAAGCGAGGAGCGTTCTCGCTGATCGTCTTGCGGGGAGCGCGGAGCGTGCTGAGCATGGTGCGAAGGATCTCACGGCGAGCTTCGCGGGCCTGATCGAGCGCCTCGCGGACGACGGCTTCGCTGATGCCGTCGAGCTTGATGTCAAGCTGGATGCCTGTGATGCCGTTCTGCGTGCCAGCGATCTTGAAGTCCATGTCGCCATAGTGGTCCTCGTCACCCTGAATGTCCGTGAGGAGCACGAACTTCTCGGGGCCGTCCATGACGAGGCCGATCGAAATGCCCGCCACAGGTTGCTTGATGGGCACACCCGCATCCATGAGGGCCAGCGTGCCGCCGCACACCGAGGCCTGGCTGGAGGAGCCGTTCGATTCGAGGATCTCGGAGACGAGTCGAATCGTGTACGGGAACTTATTCGGCGGGGGCAGCACGGCCTTGAGGCTCCGTTCCGCCAGCATGCCGTGGCCGATCTCGCGACGACCGGGGCCCCGGATCGGCTTGCACTCGCCCACCGAATAAGGCGGGAAGTTGTAGTCGAGCATGAACTTCTTCGAGTATCCGTCCTGCAAGCCGTCAACCTTCTGCTCATCCGCCGCGGTGCCGAGGGTCACGACCACGAGGGCCTGCGTCTCACCGCGCTGGAAGAGAGCCGAGCCATGAACGCTGGGCAGCAGGCCGACTTCCGAGGAGATGCTGCGAAGATCCTTCGACTGCCGACCGTCGATTCGGGTGCCGCTGAGGGTGATTTCCTTGAAGATGCGTTCGCGAAGCGTCGCCAGGGCACCGCTGACCTGGGCGGGAGAATACATCCGGGTTTCCGGTTCCTTTTCGGGGAGAAACTCTTTTTTGATTCGATCCTTCAGTTCCTCCAGAGCCTCATCGCGGGCGTGCTTGCCCTTGATGAGGTACTTCTCGCGGAACTCGAGCCCGAACTGATGATAGAACTTCTCTTCAAGGGGGTTCACGGCCGGAGCCGGCGGGAATTCCTTGCGGCCCAGACCGGCCTTGGACCGGAGCTCTTCGACCGCATCGATGAGCGTCACGCACTGGCGATGAGCTTCGAGGATGGCGTCGGCCATTTCGTTCTCGGGCATTTCGCGAGCGAAGCCCTCGATCATGCAGACGGCATCGCGGGTGCCAGCGACGATCAGATCGAGGTCGCTTTCTTCCATGTCGCTGGCGGTCGGGTTGACGAGGATCTGCCCATTGACTCGCCCCAGGCGGACGCCGCCGATCGGCTTGAGGAACGGGATATGTGACAGGTGCAGAGCCGCGCTGGCACCCACGAGGGCGAGCACGTCCGCGTCGTTCTCCCTGTCGGAAGAAAGAACGGTGCACATCACCTGGACTTCATTGAAGAAGCTGGTCGGAAAGAGGGGTCGGAGGGGTCGGTCGATGAGCCGTGAGGTCAGGGTTTCCTTGGTGCTGGGGCGGGTCTCGCGTTTGATGAACCCACCGGGGAACTTGCCCGCGGCATAGGTCCGTTCGCGATACTCGACCTGCATGGGGAAGAAGTCACGGCCCGGGATCGGATTTCCCTGGGTGGCGGCGACGAGCACAACGGTGCCCCCCACCCGCACGACGACAGCACCATGGGCCTGCTTGGCGAGCTTACCGGTTTCGAGGTAGAGGGTTTTGCCGCCAAAGGGGATTTCGACAGAAGCTACCGACACGGAGGGTTCCCTTTCCGGGGTTCCGGCAGGGAGCGCAAAAGCAGCGAGGGGAACGGACTTACGCGAACGTCATGTTCGGCTGGTGTGCGCCAGCCGAACGCCGTCGTGGGGGAGAAGAGGGACCCCGGGGCGGTCTTATTTCCGCAAGCCGAGCTTACCGATCACTGCAAGATACCGTTCGCGATCGGTCTGCCGCAAATACTTCAACAGATCCGCACGCGAGCTCACGTGTTTGAGCAACCCGCGTCGGCTGGAGAAGTCCTTCGAGTGCGTCCGCATGTGCTCGGTGAGCTCGTTGATGCGAGCCGTGAGCAGTGCGATTTGCACCTCAGACGAGCCGGTATCCGAGGCATCTCGCCGGAACTGGCCAATGAGTTCGCTCTTGCGTTCCTTCGTGATCGCCATCTTCCCAATCTCCGCTATTCCCCGCCGCGTCGCACTCCTGCCATCAGTTACGGAACAACGTTCCAAGTGACGCACGATTCAGGATTCGGTCACTTTATGGCCGTGGCCACAGGAGACAAGAGCGGAAGCGAAAAATGTGGAGGCCCACTGTGATCAATCTGTTTCAAGATTGTCGGGAATGACGACGCAGAGCTCGCCAACCAAGGGAGACTTTTCGTGACGATCGCCTATGCGTGCGGCGAGGTCGGTGTCCCCGCGGTGAGTCGTGCGGCTTTTCGCTTGCCCAGCCAGTGTTTGAAGCCTTTGTAAAACAGCGGCGCCACCGACAGGCCCACGACGATCACCACGACCTTATCAATGTGCTTGGCGATCTGGAACTGCTCGCCCAGCATCTGCTTGAGCATCGGGTCGAGCATGTAGCCGAGCATCAACATGCTGAGAATCCAGCCGATGCCGCCGAAGATGTTGTAAGTGAGGAACGTGCGATACTCCATCTTCGCGGCTCCCGCGACCACCGGCACGAAGGTGCGGATGATCGGGATAAAGCGTGCGATGATGATCGTCTTGCCGCCGTGCCGCTCGTAGTACGCCCGGGCGGTGGCGAGATATTCCTGGCGGAAGAAGCGCCCGTCGGGCCGGCGGAAAATCGCGGGGCCGGCCTTCGCGCCGATGTAATATCCCAGGCTGTCCCCCACGACGGCCGCGATGCACAGCGACACCGCCAGAGGCACGATCGGCCAGTTCGCTGTAAACGCCACGATGCCCGTGACCACCAACAGCGAATCCCCTGGCAGCAGGAAGCCGACGAGCAGGCCTGTCTCCGTGAAGACGATCGCATTCACCGCGGCGAAGGCGGCCCACATCACGCCGGGCTGCTTCAGGGCGTTGATGTAAATCTGCGGATCGCCCAGGTTCCGTGGGTCCGCAAAGGTGGCGACCAGAGTCCAGATCTGTTGAAAGAAGTCTTCCATTGCGGCCCCGGAGAACGAATGAGGCCGTCGGGCACTCCCCCGACGGCCGGCTCAGCCTAACGGAACTCGCTGCGCTGCGGGAAGGTCACTTGTCCTTCTTCAACTTCATCAGGGCCACGTCCCCTTCGGCCTTGAACTCCGTCGGTCGATCGCCCTTCTCGTTGAACGCGATCGTGAGTTCGTCCTTCTCGATCTTGTAAATACCCGGGAATGTCTTGCCCTTTTCGGGGCCGTCCGACGGTGTGATCTCGATCGTCATGGGGGACTTCTTCCCGTCGACCTTGATCTTCGCCGGGAGGGCACGCTCAGGCAGCTTCAGCGTCATCTCGTCCGCCTTGAAGATCACGCTGACCGTCTTGAGAACGTCGTCTGGCACCACGTCGCCGCTCTTGGTGAGGCCGACGACCTTGTAAGTGCCTTCGAGCGCCTTGAGGCCGGCGTCGTCCGCGACGAGGGCCGTGCCGAGCGCCAGGGTCGCCGTGAGAGCGGCGAGGAGCATGCCACGCATGGGTCATCCTTCCAGATGAAAAGTGCGAAGACCACAGGGAACACTGGCAACAGTCTATCCCTTGACGTCCTTGATGGCGAAGCGAACTTCCGCGACCTCCCGTGAGCCACTTGCATCGCTTCGGACTCGCGGCCACAATAGCAGCGTCACCCAGGAGGTTCAGAGTGTTCATCTATCCCGCGATTGACCTGCTCCACGGCCGCTGCGTGCGGCTGCGCCAGGGGGATTATTCGCGAGAAACCGTCTTCTCGGACGACCCCGCCGCCATCGCCCGCCAGTGGGTGGAGCAAGGTGCGGATCGCCTGCATATCGTCGACCTCGATGGGGCGAAAGCGGGCAAGCCCACGAATGGTGCAGTGATTCGCAAGATCGTGGAGGCCGTGAAGGTGCCCTGCCAGCTCGGCGGCGGCATCCGCAACGATGCGGACCTCGCGGCGGTCTTCGACTGGGGTGTCCACTGGGCCGTGCTCGGCTCCAAGGCGCTCAAAGATCCCGACTGGGTGCGAACCGTGGCGAACAAGTTCCCCCATCGCATCGTCCTCGGCGTGGATGCGAAAGAGGGTTACGTCGCCACCGAGGGCTGGCTTGAGGTGTCGAAGGTGAAAGCGATCGACCTCGCGAAACAGGTGAGCGATTCGCCCCTGGCCGCGGTGGTTTACACGGACATCGCGAAGGACGGCATGATGGCCGGCCCGAACTTCGAGCAACTGGCCGAGATGCAGGCTCACGTGCCCCTCAACGTGATCGCCAGCGGCGGCGTCTGCACGCTGGACCATGTGAAACGGCTGGCAGAGGCGAAGACGTTCGGGTGTATCATAGGGCGAGCCCTGTACGAGGGCAGCTTGCGGTTGGAGGAGGCGATCAAGTTGGCGAAGTGAGGAGGCGAGATATGAGCACGACGGGACAGGTCATTCATAAGGATGAGGTCGCGCGACTTGGCAGCGAGATCTATTCGAACCGAATTTGCCCCTCGCTCCGACCGGAAGATGATGGAAAGTTCGTCGCCATTGATGTCCATTCGGGGGAGTATGAGGTTGATGTTGACGATTTGACTGCCGTCAAGCGGCTTCGGCAACGTCGTCCAGATTCTAACATCTGGATGGAAAGGGCCGGCCATCGAACATACGCCAAATTGAGGTCTCCTCGATGATCCGAGGTGTCGTCAATTCCCGCCCCGAGCCGACGATCCAGGTGCGGATACGTGGGCCTCAAGGGACTGAGATAGACCTCGAAGCGGTTATCGATACTGGATTCACCAAAACGCTCACGCTTCCAGCTCTCGTAATCACGGCACTGGGTTTGACTCCTCAGTCGTTGGGACGAATCACTCTTGCAGATGGTACAGAGGTGATATTTGACGAATACGAGGCCGAAATCGAATGGGAGGGTCAATGGCGCTCGGTACTGGTGTCAGAAATGGGTGACGAAGTGCTGATCGGAATGAGGCTGCTGGCGGATTACGGACTCAGGATCGACGTGGTGCCTGGTGGTGAGGTGGTCATTACGGCGATTCCGTAAAGATCTATCAAGGATCGTACACATGCAAGTCGTATTCCACATCGTGACACGTGATTCTTTGAAGGAGTCGCTGCGTGAACTGGTGATCGCAGATCTCCAGAAAGGGAAGTACGACTTGGAAGTCGAATCCGAGAAGAGGGTCGGACGCCGGGGCGGATGGGCAAAGATCAAGGCCATCGATCTACTACTTGGCGTGATCAATATCACGTGGCACGCTAATTCCAGAACTTTAGTCGCAAGAGCCATAGCCAGGCAGCAAAACACGCCGCATGCTTTGGTCGGGAGCTTTCTCGGCTATCTGCTCGAACGACGAAGCCGCGATATTCGTTCGGTCGCTATCTTCCCCTGAACGCAAGGAGTATCGATTCATCGTCGGTTGGCCCTGACCGCTTTGCCATGACACTTTCCTTCGATTCGAGCGCACCACTTCCCCCCGCGCTCTGCTTCGAAGACTTCGCGTCGCGGCTACGCGATCGATTTCTGACGACTCCTCTGACGCGCATCCCGCGCCACCGCGAGCCGCCATTTTCCTCCGGTTTCAACTCTTCCTGGGAGGTCTCTGGTATGGCTGTCAAACATCTGGTCGAGAACGTCCGGGATATTGCACTCGTCGGGCACCGCGCCGCGGGCAAGACCAGCCTGGCCGATGCCCTGCTGTTCGAGGCTCACGCGGTCCCCCGAATGGGCAGCGTCGATGACGGTACCTCCGTCTCCGACACCGACGACGAGGAGCACAAACACCACTTCACCATCGATACGCACGTCCTCCATGCGGACCACGACGGCAAGCACCTCAACATCCTCGACGCCCCCGGCTATCCGGATTTCATCGGCGCCGCCATCGAGGCCCTCTCCGCGGTGGAGACGGCGGTCGTCGTTGTCTCCGCGGTCAACGGCATCGAGGTGAACACGCGCCGCATGTTCACCGAAGCTGAGCATCGCGGGCTGTCGCGCGTCATCGTCATCAACAAGCTCGACGTGGAGAAGACCGACCTTCCCGCGCTCATCGAGCGCATTCGCTCCGCCCTCGGCAACGCCTGCGTGATGTTCAACGTGCCGGACCAGGTCGGGCCGGGCTTCAGCAAGGTTCACAACGTGCTGCACCCGGA
>Ga0105046_10009502_pt1 | contig 15215 bp, 18 predicted proteins | sample MAT03_FD_78385 | JGI IMG/M metagenome (GOLD analysis project Ga0105046, IMG submission 78385) | Freshwater microbial communities from Lake Fryxell liftoff mats and glacier meltwater in Antarctica - MAT-03 (megahit assembly) | ecosystem: Environmental > Aquatic > Freshwater > Ice > Liftoff...
CGCTTTGATAGTCAAGAGATTGAGTTGAATATCAAATCCCAGGTATTAAATCGCATGACACGAATAGGAATGCCAAAAGGCCGAATGGTTTGAAAAAAGTTCCCTTCTCCAAAATCTCCCACCCCATTCTTTTTTTTTAGCGACTTATCCTACAAGGCTGTCGCGAATGTAAATGAATTTGAAAATCGATAACTTTTTAATGGGGGAATAATAAAGCTCATTGAAAGCATCGCGCATACTCAAATAGTGTCAATAGGCAAAGCGGCTTTATTGCTCATCCATGATTTAAAAAAATTTATCCCTCAATTGTCTGAAGACACCCAAATGAAATTTAACGAGTTTAGAGAAACATTTGAGTAAACAATATTCTTCCTTGTGAGCTCACTTCTTCTTCTTGAGAGGGGCTTTTTTAGGTGGAGGCGCTTTTTTAACTGCTTTTTTCTTAGTGGCGATGGGAGCTTCGCTCTCGTCGTCTTCGTCTTCCTCATTGTCGTCCTCTTCGCTGACTTCAAGCTCGTCTTTGGGGGCGAGTTCAGTCTTATGAATAGAGAGGAGGTCGCGTAGGGCGGTGAGTTTTTCGTTGAAGGTATCGATCGAGATGGCGTAGTCAGGTCCGGTGTTGGGTTTGCGACGGGCTAGCATTTGCTCTTCGGTTTCAAACTTCGTAGAGAAGGTGATAGCAGAGGCGTGGCTGATATCAGGAGTGAAGAGGAATTGGCGGATTTTGGGAGGCACATTGGTGAAGAGATCCACAGAAACTTGAGGTTCCACTTCGGGTTTGAGCACTTGTTTAGGAGGACGGCCCCGTTTGGGACGTGGATTTAAAGCTTCGTTCGAGTAATACGTTTTAGCTTTGGCTTGAAGGTTTTTCCGCGCTGTAGCCACTTCCTTGCTGGGTTTATCATTAAAGTGGTTTTGTTTTACTTCTTCGAGGAGAAGGCGTGGGAAGTCGAGATCTTCTTCGAAGACAAATTCGAAATGGTTTTGACGCAGCCATTCGATGATCCGGATACGGAAACGTTCTTGATAGAACTGTTGCCATTTTTCCATTTCAGAGTGGTGGTCGTAAATAAATTCGAGGAAATTTTCGCGTGCTTCTCGTCCTGAGATAATCTCAAGCAACTTCTCTTTGGTGTCGATGTCATACACCTTTTCGTTGACAAATCCTTCCATGATTTTTTTCACTTCATAGAAAGTCAATTTAGGAATCATGACATATCGATCAGAATTCGAGCTGAGTTCGGTTTCGAGAGCCCCGAGATCTTCTGCCGGTTTATCGAGATCGACGTAAAGGATAAATCCTTCCGTACGTTCGAGATAGAAATCGCGTTCATCATCCGACTTGGCAAAGGCTTCCATGAGACGATGGCAGCGGATAATCAAGGGGTTTTGGGCGAGTTTTTTCTCTTTAGGTGCCATAAGATTCCTTCATCGCAGCGATTCCAGTGAAAACCTGCCGAACAGGTCCTGTTTGGGAAATCGATTGGTAAGAAGAGCCATTCTTGTGAAATCCCACAAGGAGTGTCTCTCCAAGTTTAGTTAAAACATGAATAGGGGAGAGGAGGCCGAAATGTTCGGCCGCCGCGATAGCAGCAGCGGCAGCTCCCGTTCCACAAGCGGCTGTTTCAGCTTCTACACCTCGTTCGAATGTGCGCAGCGAAATGTGTTGAGGGCCGGTACGTTTAGCAATGTTGACATTTGCACCTCGTTCACCAAAAGCGGGATGCCGTCGGATAGGAGGGGCCCAGGTTTCGAGGTCGACATTTTCAATGTCTTCTAAGAAGTGGACCGCATGAGGAACGCCGGTGTCGAGATAGAAGAACCATCCTTGTTCAAGTTTGGCTATAGAAGGTTCAATGGGATCTTGCACAAGTTCCACTTCAAAACTTTGGGTATTGGGGCGAAGGGTTTTAAAGCCGACAAATGTTTCAATCTTCAAAGGACGTCGTTCTCCTTCCAAATGGGCAATAAAATCACCCAAACATCGGATGCCGTTCCCACACATTTCGGCTTCGCTTCCATCGCTATTATAGATCCGCATCTTGTAATCGGCTTGGGTGGAGTCTTCCAACAGTAACACCCCATCCGCTCCAATTCCCTCTTTTCGATGACACAAGTGTTGCACTTGGTGAGGCGTCAACATCAGGGGACGAAACCGATTATCCAAGATAATAAAATCGTTGCCGCAACCCGAATATTTAGCAAATGAAAGAGCGACCATTAGATTCCAAGGTCGTCGTAAGAGTTAATAATGGCATCGATCAACCCGAAATCTTTGGCTTCTTCAGAAGACATCCACATATCTCGGTCGATGGCGCGTTCAATGGTCTCTCTATTTTTCCCCGTCGCCTCTTGGTAGATCTCGACCAATTGAGCTCGTGTTTTTAAAATTTCAATGGCTTGAATCTCTAGATCGGTGGCTTGCCCTTGAATCATTCCCCCTAAACGCGGTTGGTGAATCATAAAGCGCGCGTAAGGCGTGGCAAATCGTCGTTTTTTCCCCGATGCGAGACTTAAAACCGAACCCATCGAAGCGGCCAATCCTGTCACGAGGGTTGTGACAGGCGATTTGATCATTTTGATCGTATCCCAAATTGCAAACCCTGCGTCTACAGAACCCCCCGGACTATTGATGACAAATAAAATGGGTTTACCTGGGGCAGCTGCCTCGAGATACCAAAGTTTTCGGATGACATCTTCAGCCGTATCGTTGTCGACAGCATCGGCAAGAAATACTTTCCGTTGCTTGAGGATCGACTCTTCAATCCGGTCATCAATGGTCAATACTTGGCTGACTGTCTCATCGGCTTTGGGCATATCTATGGCACCTTTTGGTTATTCAAGTTAGAGAAGTACTATTTCTGGGTAAAGGGGGAATTGTTGCAACATAGCGGCGATCCCTTCTTGTACTTTTATTCGGATAGAAGGATCGGTAACACCTTGTGCTTTGCTTGGCTGTCCGGTTTTTTGCACAATTGCCGGTTGCGTGTGGGACAAGATATCAACAATCCAGTCGGCAATTTGTTCCATTTCCCTTTTACCCATCCCCAACGTGGTGAGAGCAGGTGTCCCGAGGCGAATTCCAGACGTATACCAAGGCCCGCTCGGATCGAAAGGAATGGCATTGCGGTTCACAGTCAATCCCGCTTCGCGGAGGGCATTTTCAGCAATTCTTCCGGTTAAACCAAACGATGTCAAGTCAAGAATCATCAAATGGTTTTCGGTTCCTCCGGTGACCAGGCGCATACCTTTTTGCAAAAAATGGGCGGCCATCGCTTGGGCATTGTCGACAATGCGACGTGCGTAATTTTGGAAAGCGGGAGTCCGAGCTTCCTTAAAGGCGATGGCCTTAGCGGCCATGACATGAGGAAGAGGGCCTCCCATAACAAGTGGGCAAGCTTTATTGATGGTATCTCCAAACTCTTGCTTGCTCATCACGATTCCACCTCGAGGTCCACGCAGAGTTTTATGCGTGGTGGAAGTGACAATGTGAGCATGGGGGATGGGATCGAAATCACCTGTCATCACTTTACCTGCCACAAGGCCACTAAAGTGAGCCATATCGGCCATGAGCACAGCACCGACACTATCGGCAATTTCACGAAATTTGGCGAAATTGAGTTGGCGAGGATGCGCCGAATAACCGGCTAACAAAATGGTCGGCTTGACTTCTTTCGCCAGCTTAGCAAGGGCTTCATAATCGATCTGCTCCGTTTTCGGATCCACATCATAATGGAAAGCCTGCATCATTTTGGAGCTGACATTATGGCGATAGCCGTGGGTCAAATGGCCCCCTGAATTCAAGGACATTCCCAGAATGCGTTGTCGCAGCATCAACTGGCGGATCCGCTCATATTCTGCGGGAGTCAATTCGTCGAGCGTTTTCTTGCCTAACTTTTCCACTTCAGGTGTTTGAAAGCGATGGACCAAAACGGCCCACATCGCAATGAGATTGGCATCAGCGCCTGAGTGGGGTTGAACAAAGGCAGCTTCACACCCAAAAATGGCTTTGAGTTCTTGGATCGCCGCTTCTTCTATTGCGTCGACGTTGTCACATCCTGCGTAAAAACGGTGTTGGGGATAGCCTTCGGCATACTTATCTGTCATCCAGTTGCCCATGGCCAGCTGAGTGGCATAACTCGAATAATTTTCTGACGCGATGAGCTTTAAGTGAGACCGTTGATCTTTTAACTCTTTCAGAATAGTCGAAGCGATAGTCGGATGAGATTCTTGGATATGGTCGAGTCCTGCCAAGTAGGCAATAGCAGCTTTATTTCGTTCATTCTCAGGGGTTTTCTCTAAATATTTTTCGAGGAGAGCCATGGGGACATTTTGTGGAGTTAGGGAATAAAACTCAAGTTATGCTTCTGCAAAAAATCTCAGAAAGCTGTACCAAAATAATTCTTTTCGTTTACAGTGCTAGAAAAGGAGTCGTTCATGACGATTGTGAACAACATTGGCATTATTCTATTATCGATCTATTTAATTTTGACTGGATTGATAATTTTAGTTCCTTCACTTGCTATTCCTGCAGTTATTCTCGGAGTCTTAGCATTGGCTGCAGGTATTTTCCTCCTGATTGGGAAATAATTAGACCTGTGTGAACGTAGCGTGAGGCGAGGAGGACACCGTTCTGAAGCGTCTGCGCTAAGTTCCACCCGGAGACCAAGCCATGGCAGTAACCGGCATTAAACGTATCACCGGCACCTGTCTGGATCACCGGTTTTTTACAAAAATCGACCTTCACGACACATTCTTCTTCCCTATTGGCCGCGCGTGCTTCTGTTGGGGAGTGAATAACAACTTGAGAAAGATTGGCACGTCGTCGAATTTCAGAGGGATTGGCATCTGTTCCTAGCAACTGTCCAACTCTAAGTGCTTCTGCATGATTCAATCCAAGCACAACATGAAAACCGGTTTGCAAGGTTTTTAAGATATTAAGTGCTTCGAGAATGTCATGATCGGTTCGCTTCGCGGGATCGGCCAAATCGACAAACATCCACCGTTTTTTTGTCGTGAGTTGAGCGACGATCGTATGCGCTATATAACGCCATAAGCTATTCATGATGGGTAGCATGGTCCAATTGACACTGGCAAATAGATCGCACCGATTCAAGGCATCAACAAAGTCGATATTGGAGACGATTTGGTCCAGATGGAGTTCGAGAAGTGGACGTTGTTTTCCAAGAAACAGTTTTCCATCTTCAAATTCAATTGCATCGGTTTCCCCGCTGGGGCCTAATGGATAACAGGAGTCACACTGCTCGGCAAAAAAGGCAAAAAGGGGTTCAATCGCTTGGGGGTAACCGATTAATCCGGCAAAGCTCACACGATGGAAAGGAAAAAGACCTTGTGCCAGTAAAGGTGCATTGCCCCCTATTTGAGTATTTTTCAAAACCAGCTCGATATTCCCACTTTTGCCCGAAGCTTCTGCGATCCGCTCGCCAAATGCACGTAAAGTAGGAATGGGGGTGTAAAGGGTCGCGGATTCCCGTTGATCGACCGCTTGTGAAATGTGGTCGGTAAAACCATCAAAACCTACAAAAATGTTAGACATGGGAAAATTGGGGGGTCAGCGTGTAGGTATCCCCCTGATGGAGAGTGTGGTTCTCTCCCTCTTCATACCGTTGATCATTAATTAAGATTTTAAATTGGAGGACATGAAACGTCTTTTTAGGACTCCATTCCCAATGAGTGGAATCGATATTTTTGAGTGGAATGCCCTGATTCCAGCAAAGACCGGCTCCATCCCCACGGATCGTTAGCTGATTCGCGAATCCACAGTCATATTCGACGACCAAAAGGGTGACTTCCCCTTTTTTGCTAGGAGTTAACTTACTGATTACATCCTTGAACATCGCTTTCATATGTGGTCCCTCCCAATCTCTATACATAAGCGTATTTCTAAAAAATAAATAGACAATTTCAAATACCGTAATCAAATGGCTACAAACTTATTATATCTCCTTTATATTAAGAAATATGGGGCTTATTTCAAGCATCTCCGAAAACCCTAAAAATCCCGACGAGAGGGGTGCTGATTTTTTAGAAAGGGTTTTCATGGACTTTAATCGATCAACCCAGTATCTTGGTGGGCACGTTGGAGGATTCCCATGCAAGAAGCTCTTAAGCCTATTCTCGATATTCAAGAACTTGATATGCAACTCATTCAGTTAATGAAACTGAAAGAAGAGCGCCAAAAAGAGCTGAAAAATCTCCATGACATCAAGTCGAACCTCGAGCGCCAAGGGCAAATCAAGCATACTGAGATTACCGAGCTGAAAAAAGATGTCAAAATCATGGAAGGGGATGTTGCGGACATTAAAGCGAAAATCAAAAAGCTGGAAGCCCAACAAAATGCCGTCAAAAAGCTCGATGAATTCAATGCCTTAATGCATGAAATGTCAGCTGCCGAAAAAGAACGGATTGCGAAAGAACTACGCCTCAGCGATCTGTATGACCGTCTTTCAGCGGAAGAAGATGCCCATAAGAACCTGACGCAAACGCTCGAATCGACATCAGGCAGCAGCCAAATTCTTGAAAAAGAAATTGAAGAAGGAATCAAACGGATCAATGAAGAAGGGCGTACCTTACTCACACAAAGGAATGCGCTTACAGGAAAGGCCGATCCTGAAACCTTTAAGATTTACGAAAGGCTTCTGCGGAATAAAAAAGACCGTGTAGTCGTTGCCATTGAAAACCGAACCTGCACTGGCTGCCACATTCAAATCACTCCACAGGACGAAAACCTCGTCCGAAAAGGGGAGCGGATTATTTTCTGCGAACACTGCTCACGTATTCACTACTGGCCCGAAAGCGAATCGCTTGAAGGGACTACGGTTGCCCCACGGCCACGCCGCCGACGCACCACCACACCCGCCAAAACTGCCTAAGGTTTAGTGAGCGCATGAGGTTTGCAGGGTGGCTTCATTACGCTGTCTAAAAATACCCTTCACTCCTTGTGCATGTAAAGTAACACGCAGGTTGTTGTTCATCCCGTTTTTAGTTTGCCCAAATAAAGACTTAGCGCTATCCCAAATTAACATTTATTTTCGCATCCCTGATGTAGTTTGATCCTTAACTCGCGTGAAGCGAGTCTGAAGGATCGGTAAACGAGGCCGCAGCCCACCCTTCTAAGCTTAACAGGGGCAGCAGGGACATGCCTCAGGACGTGTGCCCGACTGGCATGTATAATTTTTTCATATAAAGCGGAAATGAGTCTGAGGATCTGTCCTCAAATTTAAACAAAGTTATGAAGGGGGGTGAGCAAAAGGAGCGGTTGAAGCGGGGTGGGGTGTGTGGTATACTAAAAAGTGGAAGACATGTTGTCGCTAGCACAAGCTAGAGGAAAGTCTGGACTTCATAGGAGAGGATACCAGCGAAAGGCTGGGGGCCGCGAGGCTACGGAAAGTGTAACAGAGAGCAGTCCGTCGGTGCGTGTAAACGGGCCGAACAGGGTGAAACGCCTCCTTTGGGAGGAGGCTCCATCCAGGGTAACCTGGAGGACGACAAACCCTATCCGAAGCAAGACCAAGAAAAGGCAATCCTGTGCTCCGCAGGGCTTTATACAGGTCGCTTGAGGGTTCCAGTGATGGCGCCCCTAGACGAATGGCAACACGCGCTTAAGTTCTTTAAGCGCCGACAGAATCCGGCTTACCGTCTTCCTTTTCTTTAAGAGGCTGCTCTGCCAGCCTCTTCTAGACTTCCTTGCGCACTGCGAGGAAAAAGCACAATAGTCAAACTGCGGATAAGTTCGCATGAAGCTTGGGTCGGAGAAATAAGAGAGCAAAAAGCGATACGACGGAATTCTAGAAATTGTCCCATTGAGGAGAAGGGCACAAGCAATAAGCTAAAAAGACCGATCGCTAAATCGACAATAGAGGCCGCACAAAAACCAAGGCGCGTTCCAAAAAAAGCCACCCGATCTGTAAAGGGAAGAGGACGTTCGGGATCTTGTGGACCGAGCCAGGCATCAAGTTTAGAATAGCAATATCCCGAAGATTCATCCAATGCAGATGCTGCAAGGACCAAGGAATCGGGGGTAATAAGGCGTAAGATACCTAAAGGAATGGTATAGAGACAGGCGAAAATGTCACTTGGTAATATCACAGCGAGCAGATTCAAAGTTGGCGAATGACCGCGCGTGACAAGCACAGCTAAAGCCGCTACAGGGGCCAGCCCAAGTTCAATAATGGCGAAGGGGATAGCAGAAAAAACCATGACGGCTCCTAATACCCTTTTATCCAGGGAAAACCCGAAGGAGGGGAGCGTTTGATCGCTACATGTTAGAACGTAAATTTGGTTCATATTTATTTCTATTTTTTAAAGGTCACTTTCTTATTTTTCGCGGTCAGCTCAATATGGGATTTAGGAGGTATTTCCCCTTTAAGAATGGCCTGAGAGAGGAGATTTAACGTATCGTTTTGAATGAGGCGCTTTAGGGGGCGGGCTCCAAAATAAGGATCATAGCCTCCTTCTGCTAAATAATCTACAAGAGCTGTTGTCCAGTTAAGAGTGATTTCACGGTCTGCGAGCCTATCTGCCACATGACGCATTTGAATATCAACAATCTAATGCATATCGTTCTTTCTCAACGGCAAGAAAGGAAGGATGTCGTCTAAGCGGTTTAAGAATTCAGGACGAAAATGCTCTTTTAAAATCGGATTTAAAAGGCGCATAAGCGCTTCTTTATTCATGGTTCCGGATGTTTTCTCCATCCCTTCTAGCAATTGTTGAGAACCAAGGTTGGAGGTCATGATAAAAAGGGCATTTTTGCAATTGACAACGCGTCCTTTACTATCCGTGATGCGTCCATCATCAAAAACTTGGAGTAAGATATTGAAAACGTCGGGATTAGCTTTTTCAATTTCATCTAACAGTACGACTGCATAGGGACGTCGACGCAGGGCCTCAGTCAGTTGTCCCCCTTCATCATAGCCTACATATCCCGGAGGAGAACCAATTAAGCGCAAGACGCTATGTTACTCCATGTATTCCGACATGTCGAGCCGGATGAGCGCCTCTTCTTAGTTGAAAAGTTGTTCCGCTAAGGCTTTGGCAAGTTCCGTTTTTCCGACACCGGTGGGGCCCACAAAAAGAAAAGCTCCCACAGGGCGTTGAGGATCACTTAATCCGGAACGGGAACGACGAATGGCTTCACAAATAGAGGAGACGGCCATCTCTTATCCGACCACCCGTTTTTCTAATTCTTTTTCCAAATTGAGCAATCGATGGGCTTCCCCTTCTAACATTTTATGAACGGGAATGCCTGTCCACTTGGACACAATAGGGGCGATCAGATTTTCATCGACCTCTTCTTGTAAGAGACGATTTTCTTTTTCATTGAGTTTTTTTTGAGCTTCTTCGATTTCGATATTTAAAGCGGGAATCGCGCTATAACGGATTTCCGCTACTTTATTGTAATCGGATTTTCGCTCGGCATCCTCTTCTTGAAAACGAAGATGTTCCAGTTTATTTTTCTTTTCCTTCAGTTCTTGAATGAGCTTTTTTTCCCCCTCCCAATGCAGTTTGAGGGTTTCTAAATCTTTTTTTAGAGCATTGATTTTTTTTTATCTAATTCTGCCGCTTGCGTTTTCGATGTCGACGTATCTTCACGTTTTAAAGCTTCTTGCTCTACGATCAAACTGGTGAGTTCTCTCCCTTTGGTATCGATGGGGATAGGGCGACTTCCTAATTGGAGGCGAATTAAGCTCGCCGCTTCATCGATTAAGTCGATTGCTTTATCAGGCAATTTGCGATCCGTGATGTAGCGATACGAGAGAAAGACAGCCGCGTGGAGAGCGCCTTCGGTAATGCGTACTCCATGATAAATTTCATACCGCTCTCGCAAACCTCTTAAGATCGCAATCGAATCTTCAAGACTGGGTTCATTCACGGTGACAGTTTGAAAACGTCGTTCGAGGGCCGCATCTTTTTCAATGTATTTTTGATATTCATTCAGTGTCGTGGCACCAATACAGTGAAGCGTTCTGCGTGCTAGAGCGGGCTTCAGTAGGTTGGCAGCGTCCATGGATCCTTCTGTCGCTTCAGCCCCAATCAGCGTATGGACTTCATCTATAAAGAGGATGATATTTCCATCACTTTTTTCGATGTCTTGTAAAATCCCTTTCATCCTCTCTTCAAATTCTCCTCGGTATTTGGTGCCCGCCACAAGGGTTCCCATACCGAGGGTTAATAATTGCTTATTCTTTAAGGAATCGGGCACATCTCTTTGGACAATCCGCTTTGCAAGCCCTTCTGCAATGGCTGTTTTACCGACGCCTGGATTCCCGATTAACATGGGATTGTTTTTCGTACGGCGACTCAAGACCTGCATCGTCCGACGGATCTCTTCATCCCGTCCAATCACCGGATCGAGTTTTCCTTCACGCGCAAGTGCTGTGAGATTCTTGCAATATTTTTCTAAACTTTGAAGACTGGCTTCAACGGTGGGAGAGTCCATGTGACGACCTCCTCGAATGGTTTGAATCATCTCTTCGACTGCATTTAAAGGAATGCCGGCTCGCTTTTTCCACGACTCAACGGGTTCAACCCCATTTTCCCAATAAGCAAAAAGAAAATGGTCGGTTCCGGTATAAGTATCATTCCACTTTTTAGCGAGTGATTCGGCTTCCGAAATCCGATTTTGTAGATTACGAGCGGGTTGTGGAGGTTGAGGAGAAGGACTGCTATACGTATGAACATTGCTCAGCGCTTTTTGGACCTGATCGAGCAAGGTGGCCGGTTGGGAATCCATTTGGGATAGGATGGACCAAAAGTAACCTTGAGGATCGCTCAAAAAAACTTGCAGCAGGTGATTTTCATTCACCTCAGTGTGATGATTCTGTTCAGCGAGGCGGAAAGCCTCTTGAAGAGCCTGAGTAACCGCTTCGGTAAATTGCTGTGCCATCTCGTTACCGTAAAGGAAGATTAGGGTGAAACTCAATTGGTTTTTTTTACTAAAAATTGTTAGCATAAAATGATGAATCGCATTGATAGCCGCTTATTATTTAATGATTTAAGAAATGATAATGCCTATTTAAATTTAGATACTTTTTGTAATCGACGTCGAGGTGAATGGCTGCGTGTGCGGAATGACGGTCTGCTAGTTCGTGTAGAAGGGATGTGGGAGATCATTCGTTATTGGAAGCATCGCACCATAGAAGAGCGTCGCGCACGCCTACTCCTCCAGGATCTGTTGCCGCAACTTCAGGTGAGTTCGGGACATGAAGAGAGAGTCTTTCAACTTTTCAAAAATGTGTTGGCCCCTATCTCACGCCGCGTCTATCACCGGGGCGATCTTTCTCAATCTGTACGCGATTGTATACAAAGACAACTCAGCATTCCTACCTACACGCGGATCACCCCTGACTTTCAATCCATCCTGGTGTGCGCCACTCTTTCTAATGCGTTAGGAGGCGCTTTTCATCTTTGTCGCGGTGGGTCAAGCGGGGTTTACATCGCCTATGACCTCGATGATCGGACACCGCTCGGGGCTGTTAAACCTGCTGGAGAAGAGCCTACATCAATTGAATCACGTAAATGGACAGTCATTTTAAAAAATAGCATTTTTTCTCGCCTTCGCTTTTTAAAAAAGAGGACCTGCTTTTTCCGCAATGGGGGATTTCGAGGGGAGAGACGCAGTTTCGTGGCCTCTGAGGTTGTAGAATGGGGTATTGTCCCACAAACGGTGTGTGCACGTTTTCAAAGTTTTGATTTTTATAATTCTCGCATGGAACAAGATTGTTCTTTTCAGGCGTATCTTCCGCATATTCGGCCTCTCGATGAAGCGGTATATGGAAAATGGGGATGGCTTCCTCCTTTTATTCTGGCGGCGATGAGTCCCTATTTTCAAACAACCTTCGATACCTTGATTAATCCTAGAGAATTGGCCAAACATTGTATTTTCCAATATCTCATTGGAGAATCAGATGGTCATTTAGGAAATTTAGTGGCCTCAGAAGGGCGGATCTGGAAAAATGATAATGGCTGGGCATGGCCTCACAGCGCCATCAACGATTTTTTTTCGCTCCGCTTTTGGAATTTTCTTCTGAAATATTTTCCCCCACGTGTAACGGAAACAGAACTGCGTTGTCTATTAAAAGAGGTTTCCAACAAAGAAGAGGCGCTGCATGCGGCTCTTACGGAGGATGATCCCACGTTCTGGAATGGAGCCGATCCCCTTAAAACTGTGCGGAGCACTTTTAATGACCGCATGACGCAACTCTATAATCTTTCTCAAGAGCCTCATCCTAACTTAAGATGGTTGCTTTGCACCAATTTAGTGGCGCGCGAAACACAGCGTGTTAACCGCGTGAGATCCAGGTTATTTCCGGAGATTTTAAGATCGCATTCACTTGACGTGAACACATAAACAAATAATCGGATAGACGGTTGATGTAAGTAAGGACATTGTCGTTGACATCACGCTCGGTGTAAAGCTGTAAAATAACCCTTTCTGCACGGCGACAAATCGCACGCGCTGAATGCAGCATGGCACCTGCTGGATGGCCACCTGGAAGGATGAAAGCTCGCAAGGGAGGTAAATGCTTATCCATCTCATCCATCCACCCTTCTAATAAAGTGGTGGACTCTTGATCAAAACGTGTTTTTTCTAACTTTTTCTCACTGGAAGTGGTGCGGGGTGTCGCAATCGCTGCGCCCAAATCAAAAAGGGCATGTTGAATGGTTTCCAATTGTCGACGCACCTCTTCCAGTGAAGACTCTTGCGGCAAAACACTTAAGGCTCGACCAATCTCGCAGTTGGTTTCATCCACCGTTCCGAGAGCTTCGATGCGAAAGTCCGATTTGAGAACACGCTCACCGCTATAGAGGCTTGTCTCCCCCTTATCTCCTGTACGTGTATAGATTTTCATATGAAGATCATGATAAAGAGGAAAGAGATTATTATCAAAGCGGAGTATTTCCATGCCCCTGTTGCTTCCTTTCTTGGCTCTTACGGCCCTCCTGAATGCCGACCCTGTCTGTCCACGCTGCGAGCAGATTAGGGACGAGCGCATCGCGCATCCCGAGCAGGTTCCCTATTATTACGAGGATTATCTCCAAGAACAGCCACCGGACATTCCCGACACAAAAAATCCCAAATAATACGTAAAGGATTATTCGGGAGAAAGTAAGGAGAGTTCACGTTTGAAATCCCGCAGGGCACGCGGATTGTGATTCACTTGGGTGAGAAGGGCGTGGGTCTTTTGGTAATGGTGCCAGGCTCTGGGATAATCGATACGTTGCGCATGCAAGACGGCGAGATAATACTGAAGCGTGGCATCTTGGCTTTCGATTTGATCAAGTCGGAGGAGGATGTCGAGCCCTTCTCCTTCTCGATGCAGCTGTAACCAACAGGTAGCGAGCGCCATGAGTCCACTTCGGAAACGGGGATGACGTTGCACCACGTCTTCGAGCAACGCTTTCTTTTTTTCAATCGAAATACGATCTTCATCGACAGGCTTAAAAAAGGCTTCGAGTCCCTCTTTACCTACATAACCATCTAGATAATCGGCAATCATGGATTCGGGCGCCAGTGAATGGGGAGGTTTCACTTCACGCAATTTTTCAAGGCGAGGTCGAGCAGCAGTTTCTTGATCTGAAAGGATCATCGAGAAAGAGGAGAGCATTTGTAAAAGAAAATCATCGGGGAGAAAAGGTTCGGCACGGGCATAACAGGTCACTGCTTGCGCGTAATCCTCTTTCTGAAGGTAAACCGAGGCTTGGTTGAAGTGGGCTAAGCCAATCACTTCTTTGACATTCCGTTGTTCAAGCGAAGGAGTATCAATCCCTAGATATACCTCGCTTTCGAGATGAACACCTCGGGCTGTGGTTTCAATATTAATGGGGCCTTGAGGGGTCGGACAACGGACAAAAATGTGGCCAGGAGGGGTGACCATTTCGAGAGATAGGTCAAGCCTTTGGGCAAGACAAATGTACAGAATGGAAACGCCCAAGCACACCCCACGTCGAGAATCCAAAACAGAGGGGAGAAAAGTGTACAAATCGATATCTTTTGCATAAGCCGAGTGGGGAGGAAAACGAAACCCCATTTCATCAAAGACAAACGCATTAATGGCGGCTACCTTTTCAAAAAGAGAAGCGTTAGTTTTTAGACGTGCTTTGATCTGAAGGGCCATCAGATCGAGTTGGGCTTCATACGTTTTGAGTAAGGGCCACTTATCCTCTCCAAGTTCGGATAAAAATAATCCACGCGCAAGATCAATTTGTTCGGGAGGAAGAGCGATCACTTCCGCAAGAGTTTGGGCCCGATAACCGGCTAATTGACGATTAGGAAGTGTTTGAGCGGTCTGTTCAATCATTTGTAAAATAGAAGAAGGGAGAGGCTCTAGCTCTCCTCCTCCTGTTTGATTCACGAGAGCGACAAGACGGCTTAAGGTTTGCAATGGAATTTGGGCAGGGACGGCTTTGTAGAAGGGGCCAGACATCAGCTTCCACGCATGTTCGAGTGCAAGGTGCCCTTCTGGAGACTCAGGATAAAGCGTCGCAAAGGCGAGATGCTGAGAAATAGAAGAGAGATCGAGGGTGCTATAAAGCACATGGATTTTTTCAGGGGTGGCGAGGAGAAGGAGAAAAAGGAGAAATTTCATGCCAAAATTCCTTGAATCGTGGTGAGTAGAGATTTGTTATCGGCGATTTCGGCGATTGTCAACGGATACCGGTAACTCCAGTTCTCGGGAGAGACTAACCCTGGAATATTGATCCGCGCCCAACCAAAAATGGGGTCGATTAAACCTAAATATTCGGTTAACAAATTGACGTGAAAACGGGAACCACTTTGATGACTTTGTTGTAAAATTTCACGTCGCAATTCAAAGTCGATCGTCTTTTGATAGTGGAGTCCTGTCTCCCTTGCGTAAGTGTGAGCTTCATCAGGGGCGTTATGCCACCATTCAGCGAGAGGTTCGGAATCGTGCGTTGAAAGAGTGGTCAAACTGGGCCAAGGATAGTGGTGGGGATCGAAATAACGACCCCCGCCCATCCAATCCCGTTCCCATCGGATCACCTTAGTTCCAGGAATTCCTAAATAAGTCAGAGATTCGCGTACAGAAGGGGGCACGATTCCGAGATCTTCTCCGATAGGTTGCATGGAGGTATTTTGGAGCATCATCGTTAAGATTTTTTCGCCATGCTCAATCCAAACGGAGGGATCTTCTGGAACGAAATAACCTTCCGCAGCAGGAGCCTCTCCG
>Ga0105046_10009503_pt1 | contig 15212 bp, 14 predicted proteins | sample MAT03_FD_78385 | JGI IMG/M metagenome (GOLD analysis project Ga0105046, IMG submission 78385) | Freshwater microbial communities from Lake Fryxell liftoff mats and glacier meltwater in Antarctica - MAT-03 (megahit assembly) | ecosystem: Environmental > Aquatic > Freshwater > Ice > Liftoff...
ACCGAAGCGCTGGCACGTGGTGCCGCGTACGGACCACAACACGCTTGGCGCGACCGCCGATTTCTGGGATGGCGTGACGCGGTTTCTGGCGCAGTTGTGAGCGCTTCGACCCTTGGGCGGAAGACTATAGGGCCGCGTTCGAGCAGTCGCGGCTCGTCTTGCGGCGGCACTACCAGGCAATGCGCAGCATCACCCAATCCGCAATACCCGGGTTCGTGCGGTTGAATTTCCTATCCTTCGATTACATCACTGCGCGCTATGATGGGTCGTATGCGTATCGACAGCCGAGCAAGCAGTGGTAGTCATGTTTGAACAACCCACAGGCTTGGCATCTCGCATATACGTTGGTGTGGCTCTCACTAAGTGGTTGCCTCTCCGAGCCGCGCAAACTTGCCGAATCTCGGCGCCCCTGCACTGTTCAAGGAGTTGACCGTGATTCGACGAAACCTGCCCGGCCGGAGCCGCCGGGTGCTTCTGCTGGCTGCGCTGGTGCTGACCGCCTGCTCGGAAACTTCTGAATACATACCGGCCACGGGGATTGAGGTCCCGGCCTTCCGCGCCGTGGACACCACGATGCGCGAGGTCATGCGCAAGCTCCAAATTCCCGGGGCGAGCATCACGGTGGCGAAGGATGGTCGGATCGTCTATCAGCGCGGCTTCGGCTGGGCCGACCGAGCGGCTGGACAGCCCGTGCAGCCGGAGACGCTGTTCCGGATTGCCAGCGTGAGCAAGGCGATGACTGCCGTCGCCGTCCTGCGTGCGTTCGAGGCCGAGCTACCGGCTGCGCTGGACCGCCCGGTGTTCGGCCCGGGGGGACTGCTCACCGGACCCCGCTACGCGCAGGTGAAGGATCTGCGCGTGCTGAAGGTCACGTTGCGTGATCTGTTGCAACATACCAGTGGCTTGGACAGCAACGTCTATGAGCCGCAGTACGACCTCGTGAACATCGCGCGCCTAGAAGTCGTTCGCTACGATCCAGAGGCGCTTCACAACAAGTTCGGGAAAGCCTTGCATCTGGTGAAGCATCGAACAGAGCTTCACTAGACGCCGATGGGCACGGCTCAGCACTTCACCTACTCCGACTGCGAGATTTCCACATGATCATCGTCACCGGTGGCACCCACGGCATCGGCCGCGCGTGCGTCGAACATCTCGCGAGTGAGCGCACGCCTGTGATGTTCACCGGCCGTGACAGCGAGGCGGGTGCCGAGATCGAGCGCTCGGTGTCCGGCGCTACCTACGTCTCGTGCGATGTTGCGATTGAGACCGATTGCCGGAGCGCGGTCGACACCGCGCTCTCGCTTGGCCGTGGACGCATCGACGGCCTCGTCAACAACGCCGGCATGTCGTCGCGCGTTTCGTTCGCCGAATCGGGCGCGGACGATTGGGACCGGATCATGACAGTGAATGCGCGTAGTGCGTTCCTGTTCACGCGCTTTGCGATCGAAGGATTGATCGCTGCGCGTGGCGCCGTCGTCAACGTGTCGTCGATCGCCGGCAAGGGCGGCGAGGAGGGACTTGCGATCTACTGCGCGTCGAAGGCTGCGCTGATCGGATTCACACAGGCACTGGCGCTTGAATTCGGCGAGGTCGTGCGCTTCAATGCCGTGTGCCCGGGACAGATCGAGACGCGGATGATGAGCCGCATCAACGCCGATTCGGAAGCGCGGCGGCGGTTGACATTGCGAATCCCCGCGGGCCGCTTCGGTGCGCCGGCGGAATTGGCGAAAGTGGTGGGCTGGCTCCTCTCGTCTGACGCGAGCTATGTCAACGGGACGGTCGTCACAGTCGACGGCGGTGAAACCGCGGGGCTTCGCACGCCGCGCGGGTGACGCGCCGAAAAGATCGGGACCTCGGCAAGCTGCGGGAGAATGCTGTGCGTGGTGTGGTCAAGGTGTAGCGTGCGGGCTTATCAAGGCGTCGCTCCCGGCACCCTGCGCTCCCGCAGGCCCTGCCCGCACGCTCACGCAGCCACACATGGCGTTTCGAACGAATCGAAGCGCAGCGCGAGCATTCAAAGAATCAGTTCGCGCCGGCCGGGGCTTTGTTCTTCAAATAGCCGAGCAGCGCCTCGCCGCCGCGCAGGATGTCCATCGTGATCGCGGCCCGCGCCTTCTTGCCGTCTTTCGCGTGCAGCGCTTTGATGAGGTGAGTGTGTTCTTCGGCGCCAACGTAGTCGTTTACAACTTCGTTGTAGTACACGTTGAGGATCGGCCCCATCGAGATCCACAGGCTTTCGATGTGCGCGGTCAGCATCTGCATCCGCGCAAGTCGGTAGACCATGAAGTGGAAGTCGCGGTTGAGCTTGATCGACTCGGCCGAGACGTGCGCGTGGTCTGCCGCTTCGAAGCGCGCCTGCAGGTCGGTGATCGCGACGAGCTCTGCACGCGTGATGTTCTTTGCCGCGAACTCCGCCGCGAGGCCTTCCAGCTCTATCCGGATCGTACGGATCTCAATGTAGCGTGCCATGGTGAGATCGGGCACGGTGACGAACCGGCCCGAACGCACCTCCAGCCCGCGCTCACTGACGAGCCGCATGCAAGCTTCGCGCACCGGCGTCACGCTGGTGCCGAGCTGTTCGGCGAGATCCTGCATCAGCAGTCGCTGGCCCGGACGGAAATTACCGGCGATCAGCGCGTCCTTCAACGCGACATACGTGCGTGCCGAGAGGTTGCGTTGCTCGATCGGCTCAATACGCATCTGATCGCTGCCGATTTCCGCCACGCGCAGCGGCGGCGACTGCGAGATGGACGAAATTGCGGCAGGTGCATCCGCATCGATGGGCGTACTCATGCAGTCACACCGCCGCCGACTTGACTTTGGCGTGCGCGCGCACTGGCCGCGAATGCGATATGGCAAGCGTGCGCAGGATCTTCTCCATCACTTCGAGCGCGCGGTCGAGAATCGCACGGTCGTGGCTCGCGGAAAGGTAAAGCCGCTTCAACGCCAGCGGCTGGAAGATGTAGCGATGGGCGAGCATTTGCCGGCGGAATTCTTGGTCGAGCGCGTCGTCGTTGCGCAGCAGATCTTCGTAGCGCGAATACGGGCCGTCGAAGAAGTAGAGCAGCCAGACCGAGCCGAAGCCGGCGCTCTGCGCCGGCAGCCCGACACGCGCAATGATCGCGTCGATCTCGCAGCGCAGGTAATCGCCGAGATCGAACAGCTTCGGATAGACGCCGGGCTGCGACAATTGCTCGATCGTCGCGAGGATCGCCGCGAGTGTCGACGGCGTGCCGTTGAACGTGCCGCCCATGAAGACGGCGTCGGTGCCGGTCCGGCTCACGCGTTCCAGCAGGTCTCGGCCGCCCGCCACCAACCCAACGGGGTAACCCGCCGCTGCTGCCTTGCCGAACGTCGCGAGGTCCGGCGTGACGCCGCAAATCGACTGATAGCCGCCCAGCGCATGGCGGAAGCCGGTGATGACTTCGTCAAAGATCAGGATCACACCCTGTTCGGTCGCGATGCGGCGCAGCGCGCGCAGGAAATCGTCGGTGGCACGCATCGAGCCGACGTTGTGCGCGATCGGCTCGACGATGATCGCCGCCACCTTGCCGCGGTTGCGCTTGATGTAGCTCTCCACGGCGTCGGCATCGTTGTACGGTAGCACCACCGTCTCCAGTGCCGCCTCGCGCAGGATGCCGGCGGAGATCGGATCGTAGCGCCCCACCGCATCGGGCGCCGACTGGCAGTTCATCGCGACGTAATCGTGCCAGCCGTGATAGCCGCCCTGGAACTTGATGATCCGAGTGGCGCCGGTGACCGCGCGCGCAAGTCGCAGCGCGTGATAGGTGGCCTCGGAGCCGCTCGAACAGAACGCGACCTGCTCGGCGCATGGAATGCAGCGCACCAGCGCCTCGGCTGCTTCGACTTCGAGGTCAAGCGTGCCAGCGCCGATTAGATCGATGCGTTCCGAAGCTTCCGCCACACGGCGGCGTATCGCGGGATGGCAATGGCCCAGCACGTTGGCGCCGAAGCCGCAGTGGAAGTCGACGTGCTCGCGGCCGTCAGCGTCGTAGAGGTAAGGGCCTTGCGCGCGGACGAACACGTAGGGAAAGCCGAGCTTGCGGCTCGGGCTCATGTGGCCGCCGGGCAATACCCGCAGTGCGCGTTCGGTCAGCGTCGCGTTGCCATCGTTTTGTGTGCTGTGCATCGGCGGCTCCTCAGCCCAGTGTACCGCGCGCGACGGCTTCGATGCCTGCCGCGTCGAGTCGGTAGTGCCGGTAGAGATGCGTTGGCGGGGCGATCAGGCTGTACGCGTCGGGGATGCCGTGGCGCACGAGGCGGGCTGGCGTGCCGGCATCGGCCAGCACCTCGGCCACCGCGCCGCCGAGCCCGCCAATCACGTTGTGTTCCTCGACGGTGAGCAGCAGGCGCGAACGCGCTGCGGCCGTCAGGATGGCATTGCGGTCGATCGGCTTCACCGTCGGCATGTCGATCAAGCCGACGGAAAGTCCGGCGGCACGCAGCGCGCCTACGGCCGCGAGCGCAGGATGCAGCATCGTCCCGCACACAATCAGAGTCAGCGCGTCGCCTTCGTGGTGGACGATGGCTCTGCCCAGCGTGAACGCGGTGTCGTCGGGATACACGATCGGATCCTGCCCGCGGCCGATCCGGAAATAGATCGGCTGCGGATGCGTCACCGTCGCCTTGATCGCTGCCGCAAGTTGCGGGCCGTCTGCGGGTGCGATGACAGTGAGGTCGGCGATGCTGCGCATGATCGCGAGGTCTTCGGTCGCGTGGTGCGATGTGCCGTAGAACCCGAGCGAGATCCCCGCGTGGTGGCCGATCAGCCGCACCGGCAAAGCCGAATACGCGCAGTCGGTGCGGATCTGCTCGCACGTGAGCAACGCGAGAAACGACGCGAACGTCGCGACGTAGGGATAGAGTCCCGTAGTCGCGAGTCCCGCCGCCGCGCTGACCATGTTCTGCTCCGAGATTCCGAACTGCAGGAAGCGCTCGGGATGCACTTTCGCGAAGCGAACGAGCCCGTTCGAGTACTGCAGATCGGCGGTGCCGGCGACGATCGGATGGCCGTCGCGGACGAGATCGATCAGCGCATTCGACAGATAGCCCAACCCCGGCGCTCGCGCATTGATCTGGCGGTAGTGCCACGAATCCGGGCTGACGGGACCCGGCTTCGAATCGGCCGCGCGCTGCGCGCTCACCTGTTCGCTCATCGGATTGCTCCGCCGCGTTTCAATTCGGCAATCGCGCGCACCTCATCCTCCGGCGCGAGATAGCCGAGATGCCAGCCAGGCTCGGTCTCCATGTATGAGACGCCCTTGCCCTTGATTGTGCGCGCGATGATGCAAACGGGCATTTCCCGCGCGGTGTCGGCCTTGACCCGGCGCAGCAGCGCGGCGAGCGCCGCGACGTCGTGGCCGTTGACTTCGTGCACGTCCCAGTTAAATGCGCGCCATTTCGCGGCAAGCGGCTCGATGCCCATGATGTCGTCGACGCGGCCGTCCAACTGGAAGCCGTTTCGGTCGATGATGGCGATCAGGTTGCGCGCGCGGTGATGCGCGGCGGAGAGCGCCGCCTCCCACACCTGGCCCTCCTGCATCTCGCCGTCGCCCAGCATCACGTACGCGTTGATGTCCTTGCCTTGCATTCGCGTGCCAAGCGCCACGCCCAGCCCGCCCGACAGCGCGTGACCGATCGAGCCCGAGCTGAAATCGATACCCGGCACGTTGCGCATGTCCGGATGATCGCCGAGCGGATTGCCGAGGCGCGTGTAGCCGTCGAGCACCTCCTTGGGGAAGAAATCCCAATCGGCGAGAATGGGAAAGAGGCCAACGGCCGCGTGCCCCTTGCCCATGAGGAAACGGTCGCGGTCGGTCCACTGCGGCTCGCCACGCTTGAGGCGCATGGTGTCGTAGTAGAGCGTAGCGAAAATCTCGGCCGCCGAAAACGCCGACGCGTAATGGCCGACCTTCGCGATGCCTATGAGCCGCAGCGTTTCCAGTCGCACGAACAATGCACGCTCCTCCAACCGCGCGATCGTGGCGGAGTCGATGTCCTTCGTGACGGGATCGATTTCCGGAGCGGCGTCAGTGGCGGAAGTCATGGGTGGATGTCTTCCTGCTCGTCGCTGCGCGAGCGTTCCCGGAGGGCGCAGGCGGACAGGCGGCAGGAAATTTGGTGTTGACGACTTATAAGATATAAGTTATTTTTTGGTTTGGCAAGCATTGTTCTACGGTGTTGTTCTACGGTGTTGTTCTACGGTGTTGTTCTACGGTGTTGTTCTACGGTGTTGTTCTACGGTGTTGTTCTACGGTGTTGTTCTACGGTGGAGGCGCATTTGGATCGCAACAGCATCGACTGGCAAGGTCCTTTCACTGCAATGATCACGCCGTTCCACGCGAACGGCGAAATCGACGAGCGCGGATTGCGCGAACATGTCGAGTTCCTGCTCGCGCACGGTGTTCGCGGACTCGTGCCCAACGGCTGCACCGGCGAGTTCTGGGCGCAGACTCCGACCGAGAGAAAGCGCGTGGTCGAAATCGTGCAGAGCGCCGCCAAGGGCCGCGCGCCGGTGCTGGCCGGAGTGGGCGCTAGCGCCACGCGCGACGTGATCGAGCTCACCGAGCATGCGCATTCGATCGGCTGCGCAGGCGTGATGCTGATGGCGCCGTTCATGGTCCATCCGAAGAAGGAGGACCTCTTCCACCACTTCAAGGCGGTGTCGGATAGCGTGCCGATTCCGATCATGCTCTACAACAACCCGCAGGACGTCGGCAACGACCTGACGTTTGATCTCGTCGAGCGGCTGGCCGATCTCGAGTGGGTCGTCGCGATCAAGGACAGCACGTTTGACTACAACGTGTTCTGGAAAACGCAATGTGTGCTCGGCGAGCGCATCCGCGTGTTCATCGGTCCCTCGACGATGTTCGGCGCGCCCGCCGTGCAGATGGGCGCCGACGGCTGGGTGGATACGTACTCCAACCTGTGGCCCGAGCTGACCGTTGCGCTATACCACGCGGCCAATAGCGGCGACACGTTGCGCGCACGGCGGCTGCAGAAGACCGGCGCCGAGTTGCGCGGCTTCCTGCTCCATCCCGAATGGAACATGTACTGCGCGATCAAGGCGGCGATGAACGAAGTCGGGCTGCCCGGCGGCTACCCGCGCCTCCCGCTGCGCCCGCTGACCGGCGCGCATCTCGAACGAATGCGGCGCGGTCTCGCTGAGTTCGGCGTGCCGCACGCAACGCGCGAAGTCTCTCTTACCCCCTGATCAACAAGGAGAACACAGTGAAAACGCTGGCGAAGAAAACCACCAATCAACGGTCGACCCTGGAACGCGCCGGACGTAGCGCGGCAGCGCTGGCGCTCGGCTGCATCGGACTTATCGGTGCGACTGCGGCGAGCGCACAAAGTCCCACCATTGATGCTATCGTCAAACGCGGTGAGTTACTTTGCAGCGGCGCCACGGTAAACTCGCATGGCTTCCAGGCCGTCGACGCGAGAGGCGTGTGGGGGGGCCTTGACGTCGATATTTGCAAGGCGCTCGCCATCTCGATCCTCGGTAGCGAGAAGAAGATGAAGCTGGTGCCGGTGAGCTTTGTCCAGCGCTTCCCGGCGCTGCAGGGCAGCCAGATCGACGTCATCGTCAAGAGCACCGCGTGGAACCTCACGCGGAACACCGAGCTGGGATTGATGTTCTCCACGCCGTATCTGTTCACCGGCGCAGCGATAATGGTCTACAAGTCGCTGGGCGTGACCAAGGGCGCTGATCTCGATGGCGCGACGATCTGCACCAGCGCCGGCACCACGCTCGAAAAAGCGACGGCCGATTTCTTCATCAAGCACAACAAGAAATACAAGCTGCTCGCGTTCGATAGCGCCATCGAGCGTGACCAAGCCTATCTCGCGCGTCGCTGCGACGCAATAGTCAATGCGGTCGAACAGTTGTCGGCGGTGCGTACGTTCTCCGCGCCCAACGCGGCCGACCACGTCATCCTGCCCGACTCACTAGGCAAGGAAGTGCAGGCCGCGGTGGTGCGCCAGGGCGACGACAAGTTCCTCAACGTCGTCAACTGGACGATCTTCGCGCTGATCGAGGCCGAGGAGCTCGGCATCACAGCGGCCAACGTCGATGCGAAGAGATCCGATCCCGATCCGCGCGTGCAGAAACTGCTGGGCGTCTTGCCCGGTGTGGGCAAGAAGCTTGGCCTGCGCGAGACCTGGGCCTATGACGTCATCAAGACGATGGGCAACTACGGTGAGATCTACTCGCGCAACCTCGGTGCCAATTCGGCGTTGAAGATCGATACCCGTTACAACAAGCCGTGGTTCCAGGGCGGCGTGATGTGGGCGCCGTCGTTCGACTGACATCGCGCACACGCGTCATTTCCAAGTACTGCCCGGACGGCACAACGCGCGCCGACCGGGCGGCCACGCGGCCTCTTCCAGGGACCGATGAAGGCGAATCGCTCGACCGTCCTCCAGATCCTCTTTGTCGCAGCGCTCGCGGCCGTGCTCGCCGGGATGGCGAATACCGCGCACGACAACCTCGTGCGGCAAGGCATCGCTACCGGCTTTCATTTCCTCGGCGAGCGCACGGGCTGGGATGTCAGCGCGTCGTTCCTGCCGCATGCCGCCTCCGATCCGTACTGGTGGACATTTGTCGTCGGTCTGTCGAACACAATCGCGCTCTCGATCACCTGCATCGTGCTCGCAACGGCTGCTGGTTTGGTCGTGGCGCTCATGGGCGCCGGACGGAGCCGGATCCTGCGCGGTTTCACGCAGCTCTACATCAGCATGTTTCGCAACATCCCTCTGATCGTCCAGGTCTTCTTCTGGTATCACCTGACGCGGCAATTGCCGCCGGTGCGGCAGGCGGTTGAATTCCTCGGCTGCTGCTATGCGAGCAATCGCGGCATCTATATCCCGCGCCTCGGGCTCGACGCCGACTTTAACCTCGAATTCACGCTGCCGCGACTGCAAGGCTTCAACTTCGTCGACGGCGCCTACGTGTCGCCCGAATTCATGGCGTTGGCCGTGGCGCTCGTCGCGTATAACGTCGCGTTCGTCGCCGAGATCGTTAACTCGGGCATCCGCTCGGTGCCGCGCAGCCAGCGCGAAGCGGCGCGCATCATCGGGCTGTCGGACGCACGTACATTCTGGCAGATCACCGTGCCGCAGGCGATTCGCGTCGCGGTGCCGCCGCTGATCAATCAATATATCTCGCTCACCAAGAGCAGCTCGCTCGCCATCGCGATTGGCTACACCGACCTCTTCTCGGTCGGCATCCTCGCGATCAACCACACGGGCCAGTCGTTCAACGTCGTCGCGGTGCTGATGCTCGTCTACCTCGTGATCAGCCTCGGCATCTCCGCGCTCGGCAATGCCTACAACCGCTCGGTCACGGCGCGGGGGATGCGATGAAGTTGCCCGCCGTTCGCGTGGCGCCGCGCGTGGGTGCCATCGGCTGGCTGCACCGCCACGTTATCGCCACACCTCTCGATGCGGTGCTGGCGTCGCTGATCGTCGCACTTGCGATCTACGCGGTGCCGAGCATCGTGCGCTGGGCGATCATCGACAGCGTAGTGCTCGCCGTTACGCCCGGCGCGTGCGCCGCGAGTGCCGGCGCCTGCTGGGCCGTCATCCACACCCACATTCGCGTGATCCTGTTCGGGCTTTACCCGTATGCCGAACATTGGCGCGCCGGGATCGCGCTACTGGTGGTCGCCGTCGCGCTTGCCGCTACCTTCGTGCTCGGAGTGCGGCGGCTGCGTGCGGTCATTTCGCTGTGGGTTGCCGCCGCGATCGCATTCGTCGTGCTGATGGCGGGCGGCGTGTTCGGATTGCGGCCGGTGCCGACGGATACGTGGGGCGGATTGCCGCTGTCCATTTTCGTATTCATCGCGACGGTGCTCATCGGCTTCCCTCTGGCGATCGCGCTGGCATTAGGCCGCGGCTCGCAGCTGCCAGCCGTGCGCGTCGTGTGCGCCGGCGCCATCGAGATCGTGCGCGCGCTGCCGATCCTCACGATCCTCTTCTGCGCGGCGATCGTGCTGCCGCTGGCGCTGCCGGGATGGCTCGATCCGGGCAAGATCTGGCGCGTCATCGCGGCGCTGGCGTTTTTCTACGCATGCTTTCAGGCCGAGATCATCCGCGGCGGCTTACAGGGCGTGCCCCCTGGCCAGCGACTAGCTGCATTTAGCCTCGGGATGACGCTGTGGCAGACTCGCCTCGCGATCGAGTTGCCGCAGGCGCTGCGCTACACCGTGCCGGCGACGATCAACCAGATCGTGGTCGCACTCAAGGACACGTCGATGCTGCTGGTGGTGGGCCTGTTCGATTTCCTGGCCTCAGCCAACACCGCGATCTCGAAGGACGAATGGGCGCGCTATTTCGCCGAGCTATATCTGTTCGTGGCGTTCGTGTTTCTCGTGCTGGCCAGCGTGCTCACGGCGATGGAGCGGCGCTTTGTTGGGAGCGCGGAGCGTGGCTGAAGCGGCGGCAGTGACGGCGGTGATCTCGCTCGCGGGCGTCAATAAATGGTTTGCCGACTTCCACGTCTTGCGCGACATCGATCTCGTCGTGACGCGCGGCGAGCGCGTGGTGTTCTGGGGACCTTCGGGATCGGGCAAGACGACGTTGTTGCGGGCGTTGGCCGGAATCGAACCCGTGCAATCGGGCACAATGGTCATCGCAGGTACGATGAAGGCGGTTGGTGCGCTCGCCGCGCCCGCGCCGACTCCGGGAGTGGGCATGGTGTTCCAGATCTCTGCGCTGTTCCTCAACCTCTGCGTGCTCGACAACCTCACGATCGGATTGCGCCATGTTCGGAAGCTTTCGAAGGGCGAGGCCGAAGCCGTCGCGTTGGACAACCTCGCGCGGATGCAGATGGCGACGTTCGCGTCGCGCTACCCAGGGCAATTGTCGGGTGGACAGCAGCAGCGCGTCGAGATCGCCCGGGCGCTGTGCATGGATCCGCAGATCATGCTGTTCGACGAGCCGACCGCGGCGCTCGATCCCGAGCTGAAGCACGAGGTGGGCGAGACGCTCCTGCGGCTAGCCGATGAGGGGCGCACGATCGTCGTCGCCACGCACGAGGAGGCGCTCGTTCATGCGCTTGCGCCGCGTATGGTGCTGATGGCCGACGGTGCGATCGTCGGCGAATCGGACGTCAAGCGTCATTTCGTACGCGGCGTGGTGCAATGACCAACTCGGTGGCGCTGCGCGTCGACGATTCTGCGTTGCGCGCGGGACCGCGCGTCGCGTTCACGTTTGACGGCGCGCCCCTTCACGGGTTGCAGGGCGAGACCATCGCTGCCGCGCTGGCGGTCGCGGGCATCGCCGCTCTCGGCGCGCGCCGCGACGGCACGCAGCGAGGACTCTGGTGCGGGATGGGCGTTTGCCAGGAGTGCATCGTCACGGTCGACGGCATGCCGAGCCGCCGCGCATGCATGACGCTGATCGCTGCCGGGATGGCGGTGACAACGCAGGGTTACGCGGTATCGTTGCCAGAGCCGAGCGCGCGTTCCACGTTTTCAACGCCGGCCGTGCAACAGCCGCAATTGCTCGTCGTCGGCGCCGGGCCGGCCGGGCTGGCGGCGGCGCGCGCCGCGGCGTTGTGCGGTGTCAAGGTCACTGTCATCGACGAGCGCGCCGCGCCCGGCGGCCAATACTTCAAACAGGTTGCAAAGAGTCACAATGTCGTCGCCGCAGAGCGCCTCGACGCGCAAGTCCGCGCCGGGCGCGACTTGATCGCGGAGGTCGAGCGACTCGGTGTGACCGTGCTGCGCGAGGCGACGCTTTGGGGGGCATTCGGCGTGAAAGAGATCGCTGTCGCGATCGATGGCGTCCAGCACGTCTTCGCGCCGGACCGGCTGCTGGTGGCGCCGGGCGTTTACGAACGCGGCGTGCCGGTGCCGGGATGGACGCTGCCGGGCTACATGACGACCGGCGCTGCGCAGACGCTGCTGCGCGCATACCGCGTGCTCCCCGGCCGGCGCGTGCTGGTCGCTGGCAACGGGCCGCTCAATCTGCAGTTTGCGGCCGAGCTTGTCGCCGCGGGCGTCGACGTGGTGGCGGTGGTCGATGCGGCGGCCGCGCCGCGCATGCGCGATATTGCCTGGCTGTTACGTGCGGCGACGAGCGCGCCGGGGCTGATTTGCGACGGGCTGCGCTATCGTGCCCGCCTGCGGCGTGCCGGCGTGCCGTTGATTCATTCGAGTGCGGTGATCGCCGCGCACGGTGAGGTACGCGTCGACGCCTGCACGGTGGCGCGCATCGATGCTGCGGGCCGGCCGATCGAAGGGAGGTCGCGGCGATACGCCGTCGATACCGTGTGTGTCGGCTATGGCTTTCTGCCCTCCAATGAGATTCCGCGCGCCCTCGGCTGCCGGCATGCGGTGCACGATGGGCGCGGCACGCTGTCGACCCTCGTCGACGGCGACGGGCTTTCGTCGGTCGCGGGCACCTACGTCATCGGCGACGTCGTCGCGCTCGCCGGTGCTCACGCAGCCCGCTGCCAAGGCACCATCACCGGCTACGCGGTCGCTCGCTCGCTCGGGCAGCCATTGCCGGCGAGTGTGGCGAGGGAGCAGCGCGATGCGCGGCGCGCGCTCTCGCGTCACCTCGCGTTTCAGCGCGCGCTCTGGCATTTATTCGCGGCGCCCGCGCTCGACCTGCAGTTCGCGACGACTGAGACGATCGTGTGCCGTTGCGAGGGCGTCACGCGTGCGGATATTGATCATGCGCTTGCCAGCGGTGCCACGACCTCAGGCGCCGTAAAGCGTCGCACGCGCGCCGGCATGGGGCGATGTCAGGGCCGCTACTGTGCGCCGCTCGTGACCGCGATGCTACCCGCCGCCGCGGATTCGCCGCGCGACGAATTGTCCGGACTCGCCCCGCGCGCGCCGGTGAAGCCGATCCGCATCGGCGATCTCGCGTAACGGCGATCGCATGCATAGCGATGACGTTGTCGCCGACACCGATGCGCTGGTGATCGGCGCCGGCATCTACGGCTGCGCAACCGCGTATTTCCTCGCACGCTTCGGCGTCGAGACGATGGTGGTCGATTCTGGCGACGTGGGCGCCGGTGCCTCCGGTGCCAATGCCGGCAATCTGCACCTGCAGCTCTCGCCGTTCAGCCTCGCCAACAAGAACCCTGAGTGGATCGCCGAGTTCGCCGCCACCTTGCCGTTCTTCATGGCGGCGCTCGCATTGTGGAAGCGGCTCGAAGGCGAGCTCGATTGCGACATCGAGCGCCGCTGTCCGGGTGGCATCATGGTCGCGGAGAATGAGCATCAGGTGACGCTCCTACGCGAGAAGGTCGCGCTCGAGCGTGCCCACGGCTTGTCGGTGGAAATGGTCGACGGCACTGGGCTGCGCCGGCTTGCGCCGTACATCGCGCCGCATGTGCTCGCGGCGAGCTATTGTCCCGACGAGGGGATGGCCAACGCGCTACTCGCGGTAGTCGGCCTCGCCAACGGCGCGCGTGCGGCCGGCGCCCGCATGATGCTCGATGCCGCGGTCGAGGGCATCACTCCCGACTCGGCCGGCTGGTGCGTCTACACGCCACGAGGCCGCATCCGTTGCCGCCGATTGGTGATCGCCGCTGGCTCATCGTCGGCGGCACTTGCGGCACTTGCCGGCGTGAAGCTGCCGCTCTCGCATCGCGTGATCCAAATGATCGCCACCGAGGCGTGCACGCCATTCATCGATCATCTCGTCTATCACGCCGAATCGCGGTTGACGCTGAAGCAGGTGGCGAACGGCAACGTGCTGATCGGCGGCGGCTGGGAAGCTGCGCGTGATCCGGTATTCGGTAAGCCTGCTGTGATCGCCGACAGCATCCGCAGCTCGCTCGCGGTGGCGCGGACGATCGTACCGCGGCTCGCTGGCGCGTCGGTCATCCGCACCTGGGCGGGTCCCAACATCTACACTCCCGACGGGCGCCCGATCCTCGGCCCGGTGCGCAGCCATCCCAGACTGTTCGTCGCGGTGTGCAACACGTACGGGTTCACGCTGGGTCCGCTCTGCGGCCTTTTGGTCGCCGAAGCAATTGCGCAGCGACCTGCATCGTATGACCTTGCTCCGTTCGCGCTGGAACGATTCACGCAATAGGTTCTACTGTAGACGCCGGCGTGGGCGGAGCGTGCGCAAACACATTCGACGGTTGCGGTGAGTTGCCGGCCGACGTACCGCCGGCGGAGGCCCGAGCGCACGCTGCTCTATCGCACCGTGCAGACTCAATTCGAGACCTGGCTCGCGCTCGCTCGCGCGGGGGCCGTTAACGGCGAACCGGTCCCCGGCTACGTCGAGCGTGAGTTCCGCCGCCGACCGGCCAGGGCGGGAGCGCCTGCTGCGCTACTGCGCCCGTCCGCCGTCACGCTGGAGATTCGCCTGCCGGTAGGCAGCTACATCCCGACGCTGCGCCGCCGTGACGGCATACCCGAAGCAGGCACGTGCCGCGCCAAGGACCTGGTGAAACGCGGCGAATTTTTCCTGCGGCAGCCACTTTCGAAGTCGACCCTCGTAGCCGCGCTGCCGCAGGCCTTCGTCTATTCCGCGTTCGGGTGCCATCTGCGCGCCCGCGGCGAGCTCGACGAAGCCGAAAGCGAACTGCTGCTGGCGACGGCTCGATCCGCACACGGCGATCGAACTCTATGAACACCTGTGTGAACCCGTGCCCGATCATCCGAATGCCTACGCTTGCCTCGCGGCAGCACAGCGCATGGCCGGCCAAATCGCCGCTGCCGACGCGACGGTAGCAACCACTCTCGCCCGCTTTGGCGCAAGCCGTGTCTCGCCCGGGGTGCTGGCTATCGTCACCACGCGGTGCGGTCACCCCGATCGAGCGTTCGCGCATCTCGACGACGCTATCTCCCGTCGGGATCCGAATGTGTTGGTGCTGGACACCGAGGCAAGCTTCGCCGACCTGCTCGGCGATCCGCGGTGGGCGAGAATTTTGGCGAACCGTCGCGCCACCTCCGACAACAGATCGCTTTACTCGCGACCTCCGCGTCCGTTCAACGCGGTGCGTAACACTTCCGTGTCGATCGCCGGTCGGTCACTCGGCGACGCGCCCTGCGGGCCTGCCAGTCTTGGCAATTTGGTCAGGCAAAGCGTCGAACGCGGACCATCACCCCGCGACCGGCTGAAAGACGCGGATCCTCCGCAAAAGCTTGGCCCGGAGTTTCCGCTCCGCAAGCCGAATGTCGTACTCGGACTGGAGGTTGAGCCAAAACCGGGGCTCC
>Ga0105046_10009504_pt1 | contig 15212 bp, 12 predicted proteins | sample MAT03_FD_78385 | JGI IMG/M metagenome (GOLD analysis project Ga0105046, IMG submission 78385) | Freshwater microbial communities from Lake Fryxell liftoff mats and glacier meltwater in Antarctica - MAT-03 (megahit assembly) | ecosystem: Environmental > Aquatic > Freshwater > Ice > Liftoff...
CGCTCCGGGCCACGGCGACGGAGTCGGGTCCGGGCCATGAAGCCCTAGCGTAGCCGACGCCCCCCGCCGCGGGTGGCGCGTCGCCTCACCGCCCCTCGCGCCCCCCACCCGCCCCGCCCACCGCCCCCCCCCCCCCCTCCCCCTGCCGCCCCATGGCGCACGCCCCCCACCGCCCCCGCCAGAGCGGCGTCACGCTCCCTTCACCGCCGCGCCTTCACGCCGAGAGATCCGATCGCCCGTCCCCCGCTTGTGGTTACGACGAGTGCTTGGTATCCTCGCCGTCCGGACGCCCATCACCTTTGGTATCCGGCGCATGCTTGCCATGCGTGGACCCCCCAGGCAGCCCACACATGTCCTCAGCGCCAGCTCAAGGCTCAAAACCTCTTCCTGTCGGGACGCCTCGCACGCCCAGAATTCCCGTCTACGTTGCCGGAACGCCGGCAGACGCCGAAGTCTTCCGCCGGTTGGCAATCGCCTTTAAGCCTTATGGCCTCGAAGTCAGGCCGACTCAACCCGCCGCGGCGTGCGCGGCCGCCCAATCGACCGAGTGCCCCGCCGACGCGAAGTCGGCCCTTGCTTGGGTCGTCATGCAGTTCAACGGCAGCGCCGAGTCGACGAAGCTCCGCCGATGGGTAGAGACCGTCGTCCCGCCCGCCGTCGGACCAGGCGAGCCGGAGATCGTCGTGCTCTTCTGGCAGGTGCCCCACCTTCCCGTACCCGAGCGGGCGCGAGTGCTCACCGTCCACGGAGATCCGGCCGATCGAGACAATCTCTATAAGGTCGCCGAGCGGGTGCGCGCCGAGCTCAAAAAGGCGAATGAGCCTATCGACTGGGTTCAAAAGGTCAAAAGTCATTGGTGTCTCACGCCGCTGGTGGCCCGCCTGACTCTCATCGTGAGCGTGCTGACGGGCACGCTCGCAATCGGGGCCGACTATGCGGGCTTAGGTGAATGGGCTCGTGAATTGATGTGGGGCTCAAAGGGGAAAGAGCCACTGCCCACGGAACCGCCGACCCCGCCCATGGAGCTCCTAACCTCGAACCTCCTCCCCTTCGACGAGCGCTCTCAGGTCCCCGAGATGGGCGATCAGTTGCTCCTCGTGCCGAAGCAACCACAGCCCGGTCGGCACGCCTACCTCCTCACCATCGACGCCCTCGGCGCCACGCGGGTTACGCCGCTGATCTTCCCACGCACCGACACTGAGATCATCCACCTACCGGCTTCAGGCACCTCGACCGCCTTGGTCTTCACCTGCGCGCGCCAACTCACCAAAAGCGACGCCGGCCAGCTCAAGACCGAACTCGTGAAGCTTGGTCAGGCCCCACCCCTCGATCTCAGCGTCAATCTTGTCTGGTCTGGCCTCTCCATCACCGCCGCAAAGGGCACCTCGACAAGTCGCGCCGGGTTTGACAAATCCGAGCCGGGCCCACAGGCCGGTCCGCTCGCGTGGGCGGCAAGCGTTCGCGACATTCTCCTCATCATCGATCCCGCCACCCGCGTCGCGGGCCAGTCCTTCCCCGTCCTGCCAAAGGGCAGCACGCGAGCTGTTCAGGGAGACCTGAGCCTCCCGCGCCAGGACAGCCCCGCCGCCCTCCCTGTCAAGGACCCCGCGCCATGACGCTCTTCCCAGCCCCTCGTATCCGGCTTGCCGCGCCCTTTTTCGTGCTCCTCTTCGCCGCGTTCGCGTCCTCGGCCTTCGCACAGTTTGACCGTCCAGAACCCGGCCCGCAGGTGAACGCCCCGCCCCCTGCCGAACCCCTTCCATACGGTCGGGTTCACGTGCTCTGCGTCGGCTGGAACGACTACCCCCTCTCCCAGTCCATGTATCGCAACCTCAACTTCGCCGTCGCCGACGCCCAAGCCTTGGGCGCTCTGCTCTCGTCGCGGTTCGGGTATTCGGTCGAGGTTCTCCCACCGACCCACGCATCGAAGGCCGCCCTCTACGACAAGCTGGACACCTACAAGACCCTGGCTTCCAACGATGTCTTCATCTTCTTCTACGCCGGACACGGCGAAACGGTCCGCGCCTCCCGCGACGGCATCGACGGAGCCCAGATCGGCTACATCGTCCCGCCGTCCGCCAATCTCGATTCCCACTACACCGAGGCCCTCCGCATCGAGGGTGCCCGCCGCGAGAAAGGCCGCGTTCAGTTCCTCGCCGATCACCCCGCCGTCGACGGCGCACCCCCCGCCATCCCGCCCGAACTCGCCGACGACCCCAAGCTCATCGATGCGGCCGCCCGCAATCAAGTCGTCACGGTCCCCGTTTTCAACGCCGAGTGCATCCCCACGGAAGAGCTTCGCGCCAAGGTCCTGGCGATCCCCGCGAAGCACGTTCTTCTCATCCTCGATTCCTGCTTCTCCGGATTCGCCGCGATCGAGTCCCGCTCCCGGGATTCGGCCCCCCCACCCGCCGACAGCGACCTCGACTATTACGACCTCCTGAAGGAGAGTTCCCAGTACGTCCTCACCGCGGGGACCGCGACGCAAAAAGCCCTCGAGGGCCAGGGAGCCCGCGGCGCAGGCGACGCCGCGCTCCCGGCCAGCGAGCAGCACGGCGTCTTCACAGCGGCGCTCCTCGACGCCCTCCGCAGCGACGCCGATGTCCTCTCCGCCTCGCGCGTCCACGCCCAGGTCAGGACAACGGTCATGGAAGCCGTGCGCAACGTGCGCCACCCCGCCGAAAGGATGGTCCCTCAGGCCCGCACGTTCGGCTCCGGTGGCGGAGAGTTCGCTTTTCTCCGGGACCCGAGCGAAAAGTGGCGAGCGAAGGTGGCACAGGATCGCAGGGCCGACGCGGCCCGCCCTGTCACCAAGCGCGCCGCCCGCGGCCGCAGGGATGCCCGCGAACGTTCCAAGGACGACGCGGCCCTCCATCTCCTAATCGGTGTTGGCCGCGCGACCCGCATCGTGGCCGGCGAGGCCAACGCTCCCGGCCCAGAAGATCAACGTTGGTCCGAGTGGTTTCGCCACTCCGACTACCTCGCCTCACGCGGCGACCCCGAGGGCATGGCCGCCCTCTACTACGCCTACGCCTTCGGCCTCGGCGTCCATCCCGATCGCGCCGCGGCCTACCGATGGGCCCAGGAAGCCAGCGACACCGGCGACGCCACCGGCCGCGCAACGCTCGTCCACGCACTCCGCCGCGGCACCGGCGTCGTTAGAAGCGAGCTCGTTGCCAATCGCCTCGCCGCCGATCAAAAAAATCAGGCCGCCGCAGCCTCCGGCGGCGTCATCCTCGCCCAGTCGATGCAGCAGGGCAACGCCACCGGCATCGTCGCCGGTGGTTTCACGCTCATCGGCGGGCTCTCGAATCTCCTCACCGACACTGTCGATAAGGCCGTCGCCGATATGCTGCAGGCCCACGCCCGATTGGAGAAGGCGATCGTCCTTCCCGACGGCCCCACCCGCCGAGCGGAAATGCAAGGCTCGTTGGAGACGCTCAAGGCCGTCAGTTATGATATCAAGAAGTACGCCGAACAACGACCCGATCTCGATCTCTTCAAGACGCTTGGCCCCAGGGTCGCAGGACGCCTGGGCATCGCCGCCATGAAGTTGCAGGAGGCCGCCTCAAAGGATAGTCCTAGCCGTCGCGTCGACCTCGCCGAATCTGTTGATCAACTCACCGCCTTGTATATGACAACCCGCGCTTCCACCAAATGACCCCGACGAGTTGTCCAGTTTGTTGTCCACCCCGCACCACCACGGAGAATGAAGCAAATGCAGATCATCCAGAAAATCGCCTGCTCTCTGACGGGAGCCATGGTCATCGCGGCCGCCGGGGCGAGCGGCTGCAGCGCGTTCGATCGCATCGGAGGCGGTTCTCGAACTAATCCGCGGTTGAACAACTTCGTCGATGTGATCATCGACAACCCCGCCGCCGGCGAAGAAGTGTCCGTACGCGTCACCTCGAGCAACGGGAACAAGCCGCTCTTCGAGGCAGTCAAGCACATGCAGAACGATGACTTCGCCGACGCGATCACCCAGCTCGAGGCCGGCGTCGAAGACAAGCAGATCGACGCCCGGGAACACTTCGCGCTCGCCGTCTGCTACGAGGTCATGGGCCGGTACGCCGACGCGCTCAAGCAGTACAAGAAGGCCAATACCCTCGATAGCCAGACCGACTACACGAGTGGTCGCAAGCGCGTCGAGGCCAAGCTCGACGCAAACCCATCCTGACGAAGTTCGGTCCGGCACGAAGGCACGCTGAGCATCGTTCCACTCCGCCGCCCCCGCGGCGTCGAGAAGCACCGCGCACACCGTTTTCTCCGAAGAGCTGCCGCATTACGAACGTGCCGCGACCACACGTCCGCGGCGATAGCCCGCATTCGCCTTCCCGCCGAAACCCACCGCCCTTCGGTTACCTCGCTCCGACGTACCGGTCCCCCGGAAACTGCTTGATCGCGTCCTGCCGCAGCGTTCGCCCCGTCCCCTGCGCCACGGGGCTCTTCTCGGGAATCGAGAACTCCGCGTTGGGCAGCGTGTCGTTGTGCTTCATCGCCGCCGCCGCCGCCGCCAGCATCGTGTCGTCGGCGTGCTCATACAGCTCGCGGAACGCCGCGTGGATCGCCACCTCCGCCAGGTCGAAGAAGTGCAGCGCCGCCGCCTTGTCCCGCTCGAATTCCGCCCCGTCCTGCCCGGCCCGCATGTCGGCATCGAGCTTGCTCAGCGTGCAGCACCACGCGTGCATCCACACCGCGCAGTCCGCGAGGCGAGCCTGCACGCTCCCCCGCGTCACGAGTTGCTCGCGATACCGCTTGCACGCCTGCTTGTACTGGTGGCTGAACTCGCGGATGATCCCGCACAGGCGGTCCGCCTGCGGCCGCAGCGCGGGGCTCACCTTCGTAATCACCGGCGCCCGCCGCCGCACACCCAGGAAAAGCTCGATCCCCAGGGGGATCGCCGCCCGCGCGATCGTCGGGTTCAGCCCGTTCCGCAGGATCCGCGACAAGTTCGCCCCGAGCGACTCGTCCGCATCCCACCCCACCGCGCCCTGCACGCCCAGCATGCTCTCGAGCAGCTTCTTCCCGCCGTACGCCCACACGAAGCTCTGCATCGCCTCGTTGGCCCCCTCGACGATCAGGTTGATCCTCGAGTCGCGGAAGACCCGCTCCACCTCGTTCTCGGTCATGTACGACTCGCCGCCCATGATCTGCATGCCGTCGTTGACGACCCGCCACCCCATCTCGGAGCAGAACACCTTGCAGATCGCCGTCTCGACCATGATGTCCTCGTCGTGCCGGTCGAGCATCCCCGTCGTCGCGTACAGCACCGCGTCCATCGCGTAGTCCAGCGCCGCCATCCGCGCGATCATCTTCTGCACCAGCTCGAAGTCCGACAGCGGCCGCCCGAACTGGAACCGCGTCCTCGACCACTTCGTCGCCTGGTCCCGCACCATCCGCGCCCCGCCCAGCATCCCCGCCGACAGCGTGCACCGGCCGTAGTTGAGGCACGTCAGCGCCACGTTCAGCCCCCGCCCCTCCTTGTCCAGGAGGTTCGCCTTGGGCACCCGCACGTCCTTGAACCGGATCCGCGCTTGCCACGTCCCCCGGATCCCGCACTTGCTCCGGTTCTTCTGGTAGATGTCCACCCCCTCCATGTCCGGGGTGCACACCAGCGCCGTCACCTTGTCCTTGCCGTCGGGCATCCGCTGCTTGGCCATCACCGTGAACAGCCCCGAGATCGCCCCCGACGTCGCCCACTTCTTCTCGCCGTTGATGACGTAGAACTCGCCGTCCTCGGTCTTCTCGCACCGCGTCTCCTGCCCTCCGGCGTCGCACCCCACGTTGGGCTCCGACAGGCAGAACGCGCTCACCGACTCCGTCGCCAGCTTGGGCAGCCACCGCTTCTTCTGCTCCTCGCTCCCGAACAGCATCACCGCCTTGCACCCGATCGACTGGTGCGCCGACACCAGCACCGCCGTCGACCCGCACGAGGCCCCGATCCGCTCCAGCACCCGGTTGTAGCTCGTGATCCCCAGCCCCAGCCCGCCGAACTCCTTGGGGATCGTCATGCCCAGCACGCCCAGCGCGAACAGCCGGTCGATCACCCAGCGCGGGATCTCCTGCTCCTGGTCGATCAGCAGCGCCGGGTGTTCGCTCCGCAGGTACTCATCCAGCCGCGCCAGCAACTGATCGCACTCGGCCTGCTCCCGCGGGTCCTGCTGCGGATACGGGAAGACCAGCTCCTCGCGCAGGTTCCCCCAGAACAGGTTCTTCACGAACCCCATCGACGTCGGCTCGGGCCCCAGCAGCGCCTCCGCGTCCTCGATCAGCCGCTTGTCCTTGTCCGAGACGCCCTTGAGGTTCTTGATGTCCGCCATCGCGCGTCAGCTCCACGTCGGGGCCGCCCAGTCGCGACCCCAAGGGTCCGCGGCCGGCCGACACTCCCGCCCAATCTGTAGCACGCCCCCTCCTCCAGGGTCGCGGGAAACCGCTTCCATTTCAGATCCCCCCGCCCCGGGGTGCCACGGGTCGGCCCGTCCCCGGGCAGACCCGTGGCACCCCCCTCTCAACCCACGCTACCGAACTCGTCTCATAAGAAGTCCAAGCCCCACGACTCACGACCCACAAACCACATCCCCCGGGACTCTTCTCACGCCCCCTTCTTCCCCTTCGCGAAGAACGCCGCGATCGCCTCCTTCGCCCGCGGCGTGTGCCGCAGCCGGATCAGCTCCCGCCGCTCTACCTCCAACGCCCCCTCCCACCCCCGTCCCAGCCCCGCGTCAACCGCGTTCAACACCGCCAGCCCCGCCTCGTTCCCCTCCATCCCAGGCCGCAACGCGTCCACCACCCGCACCGCGCTCGCCGCGACCTTCGGCCTCCCCACCCACCGCAGCGGCGCCCCGTCCCGGTCGCGCCGCACTCCCCCCTGCTCCACCACCCAGCGCTTCGCCGTCTCCAGCAACGCGCCCGGCGATGGCGCCACCGCGTCGAACATCCCCATCGCCGCCGCTCGATCCGACGTGAGCGTCTCCCCCGACGCCGTCCGCGCGATCGCATCCCCGACGTCGATCCGCGCGGGCAGCAGGTTCGTCCCCCCCCACCCCGGGCAGATCCCCAGCCCCGCTTCCGGCAAGCCGACGGCGAACGGCCTCCCCGGCTGCCCGTCCCGGTCCGCGGGGACCGTCCCGATCAACCCGTCGCAGTGCATCGCTAGCTCGAGCCCGCCCCCGAGCGCAGCCCCGTTGATCGCCGCGGCCGTCGGGCACGCGAACCGCGCCAACATCCCGAAGACCTTGCTCCCGTACGCCAGGTACCGCCCGAGCTGGTCGTCGTCCAGGTCCTGGATGCTCTTGAGGTCCGCCCCCGCGACGAACACCCGCTCGCTCGCGGAGGCCACCACCACGCCCGTCGCGTCCGCGGGCACCGACTTGAGCGCCGCCTCCAGCCGCTGGATCAGAGCCAGGTCCAGCACCACCACCGGCTTCCCCGGCTGCTCCAGCGTGACCGTGCAGACCCCCGCGAATGGCCCCGACGTCTCACGACTCACCGGCAGTGGTTCGGCGTTCACGCCCCGAGTCTACCCAATGCCCCCGCAGCCGCAGCGCGTTGTCCCGGTGCCGTCGCGGGGCTACCGTTCGCTCCCGCTGCGGCTATGGCGGAATTGGCAGACGCGCTAGATTCAGGTTCTAGTGGGGTAACACCCGTGGAGGTTCAACTCCTCTTAGCCGCATTTCCCGCTCCCCCCGCGCCCCGCGATCTCGGCGGGCGCCCTTCCCGGACGGTGCCACGATGAGCAAGAAGGATCAGGTCAAACTGGCGATCGCCGGCGCCCTTCTGCTGGTCGCCGGCGTGGTCATCTGGTGGACCACCATCCGCGAGGCCCCGGTGGTCCAAGGCGTCGCCGCGCCTTCGGCCGACGCGCGCCCCGCCCCCGCCGGCGGCGGCCGCCCGGGAATGCGCGACGTCGGCACCGAGTAACCCCGGCTCCGCGACCCCTTCCGTACCCTCCCCCGGAGCCCCCGCGCGCATGGCGACCATCCTGGCGGGTATCGACGAAGCGGGCTACGGCCCTCTCTTGGGGCCTCTCTGCGTGGGCCTCACGGTCCTCCGCGTGAACGCCGAATCCCCTTCCGACGAGGTCGCCCCGAAGGCCCCTGATCTCTGGAAACTCCTGTCCACCGGCGTCTGCCGCGAACCCGCGCGAGGCGGCGCCAATGACCCCAAGGGCCGCATCGCCGTCGCCGATTCCAAGCTCCTGAAGCTCGCCAACAGCGTCAAGACCGCCCACCCCCTCGTCCACCTCGAACGCGGCGTCCTCGCCTTCGCCGCCTCCCTCGCCGACGCCGCCCCCTGCCCCGACGACGCCTCCCTCTTTTCCCGCCTCGGCGCCGAACTCCGCGGACACGCCTGCTACGACCGCGCCCCCCGCCCGCTCCCCGTCGCCTCGTCCGCCGGCGGCGCCGCAATCGCCGCGAACATCCTCCGCGCCGCCCTCCTCCGCGCGGGGGTCGACGTCCTCGCCCTCCGCTGCGAGGTGCAGAGCGAATCGGCCTTCAACGAGACCGTCCGCGAGACCGGCAGCAAGGCCGAGACCACCGCCCGCGCCATCGGTCGTCACCTCCGCCTGGTGTGGGAGCGGTGGGGGACCCAAGGCCCCGCATCCCGGCTCGGCGTCGTCTGCGACAAGCTCGGCGGTCGGGATGCCTACGCACCCCTGCTCGCCCGCGAGCTCTCGCTGGGCGGCTCCCTCGTCGAGGTCGAGACCGTCGAGGAGTCCGCCCTTCGCAGCCGCTACATCGTCCGCGGAACCGGGCCCGACGGCGTCCCCCGCCGCGCGGGAATCGCGTTCCTCTGCGAGGGCGAGAAGGCCCACCTCCCCGTCGCGCTCGCCTCTATGGTCGCAAAGCTCGTCCGCGAGCTCGCGATGCTCCGCTTCAACGACCATTGGACGCAGGTCCTGGGAGAGCGCCCCCCCGGCGACGCGGCCGCCGCGCTCAGGCCCACCGCCGGATACCGCAACGACGCCTGGCGCTGGCTCGAGGACGCCGCGCCGCTGCTCACCGCCGACGACCGCGCGCGGCTCGTGAGGATCGCGTGAGCGATCACGCCGCCCCGGCCGACGACGCCGCGGATCCCCGCGCGGCCCGCAAGTGGCTCGACCTCGCCGCGCGCCTCGGCCTCCGGGGTGGCGGCGACGTCGAGCCCAACCCGATGGTCGGCGCCGTGCTCGTCAACGACGGCCGCCTCGTGGGGTGCGGGCACCACCGTCGCTTCGGCGGCCCGCACGCCGAACGCGAGGCCCTCGACGACTGCTCCCGCCGCGGCGAGACCGCCTCCGGCGCGACCTGCTACGTCACCCTCGAGCCCTGCAATCACCACGGCAAGCAGCCCCCCTGCGCCGCCGCCCTCGCCGACGCCGGCGTCGCCCGCGTCGTCTACGCCCGCGCCGATCCCAATCCCGCAGCCGCCGGCGGCGCGAGATTCCTCGGGGCCCGCGGCGTCCGCTGCGAACAGTCGGACGCGAGCCCCCTGGCCACCGGCCTGGCCGCCCCCTTCGCGAAGCGGATTGCGACGGGCCTCCCCTGGGTGATCGCCAAGTGGGCGCAGACCATCGACGGCCGCATCGCCACCCGCACCGGCGAGAGCAAGTGGATCAGCGGCGCGCCCGCCCGCGTCCGCGTCCATCGCCTCCGCGCCCGGGTCGACGCGGTCCTGACCGGCATCGGCACCGTGCTCGCCGACGACCCGATGCTCACGGCCCGCGACGTCTCCCGCGTCCGCCGAGTGGCCCGCCGCGTCGTGGCCGACACGGACCTCGACATCCCCCTCACGAGCGCCCTCGTCCGCACCGCCCGCGAATGGCCGACGATCGTCGCCTGCGAGCGATCCCTCACGCTCGTCACGTTCTCCGCCAGGAAGCGGGCCGCCTTCGACCAGGCGGGCGTCGAGCTCCTCTCCGTCGCCGATCACGCCCCCGGTCGCGGGCTCGATCTCCGCGAACTCCTCACGCTCCTGGCCCGCCATCACGGCGTGGCGACCGTGCTGGTCGAGTCCGGTCCCGGCCTGCTGGGCTCGCTCTTCGACGACGACCTGATCGACGAGGCGGTGGTCTACGTCGCCCCCATGCTCCTGGGCGACGAGCTCGCCCGCAGCGTCGCCGTGGGAAGGGTCGCGGCGAGCCTGACCCAGGCCCGCCGCTTCCGCCTCTGCCGCGTCAAGCGCCTGGGCGACGACGTCGAACTCACCTACCGACGCGAGGCCGTCCCCGCTACGCCGGCGCCAGGAACCGCAGGCCAGCCGTGATCGCCCCCGCGACGGCCGTCCCCCCCACCTCCGCCACGACGTGCGTGCCCGCCGCGGCGTGAGCCACCTTGACCGCCGCGAACGCGATCGGCGCCGAACCGAGCATTGGCGCGAGCGTCGAACTCGTGATCGCCCCCACGGCCTCCCCCGACGCGAGCGTCACGGTGCCCCCCGCCTCGGGCAGCCGCGCCAGCCCCGTCGACTCATCGGTGATCGACCCGAAGCGCACCCCCACGAGCGCCTGCTTGGAGTGCCCGCGCGAATGCATCCGGGCGACCACCTCCTGCCCCAGGAAGCACCCCTTGGTGAACGACACGCGATCGTCGAGCACCCCCGTCTCCGCCGGCAGCGACCCGGGCCCGAAGTCGATGTTGTACACCGGCGTCCCCGCCTCGATCCTCGCGATGTTCCACGCGTGCCACCCCGCCGGTCGCAGCCCGATCTCCCGAGCGGCGCTCCCCGACTCGGCCCGAAGCGCGGCCGCGCCGTGCTCCGGGTCGTGCCCCGCCTCGACCAGCGCCCGGTACACCCCCGCCGCGTCCGCAACGGGAACGATCAACTCGAACCCCGGCACGCCCGCCGAGTCCTCCCGCCACGCGACGCACGAGGCCCCCGCGATCACCGCCTCCGCCGCCAGCCCCGGCGACAGCGCCGCCAAGGCCTCCGCGCCCACCGCGGCCAGCAGCCGCGCCGCCCGCGGCCCGTGCAGCGACAAGCGGTGAACGGCCTCCGTCCGGTCCGCGATCGTCGCGTCGTCCATGATGATGAACGAGCCCAGCCCCGCGAAGGTCCGGGCCGCGGCGTGCGCATCCACCTCCAGCAGCGTCCGCCCTCCCAGCTCCACGATCCGCAGGTCCGCGTCGATCCGCCCCTTGCGGTTCAGCCAGAAACTCCGCCGCACCTCCCCCGCGCCCAGCCCCTTCAGTTCCTGCGTCACCATGCGGTTGAGGAACCCGATCCGCTCCGCGCCGGTCATCTCCAGCACCCCCCGCTGGGGGCAATCGATCAGCGCCACGCCCTTGCGCAACGCGGCGTACTCGAGTTCGAGCTCGCCATACGTCGCCACCACCGGAATCGCCCCCACGCCCCCCTCGCCGCCGTACGGCATCACCAAGGCGTCGGCCCGTTCGTGCGCGGGGAGCAATGGGCTTTCACGGGCCATGCGCGAGGATACGCCGCCTACCGCCGCCCGCGGCGCGGCACCGTACGCCCGGATCCCCGGCGAGCCCTCCGGCTCCCGCGGACCGTACAGTCGATCGATGCGCCGCCGGACCCACCTTCCCCTCGCCGCCCTCCTGCTCGCCGCCACGGCGACGCTCGCCGGCTGCTGCACCCGAAACCGCGACTTCCTCGCCTGGTCCCTGTCTCCGGTCGATTCCCATGACGCGACCTGGCGACGCAACGCCGTCGCGATCGAGGACGTGCTCATCCCCTGCGCCGACGAGGACGAACTCCTCGCCCAGACGCGATAGCCCATCCCCGCTCAGACCGTCTCCAGGATCTCCTCGAACTTCATCGCCTTCCCCGGCTCCCGGGCCTGCACGAACTTCACCCGCCCGGTCCCCGAGGCGTCCTTCCCGATCACCACCGTCCCGCGGCTGGCGACGTTCAGCTCGGGCCAGTACAACCCATAGGCCTTGCACACCCGCCGGTGCATGTCTGCCAGCAGGGGCTGTCCGAACCCCTCCTTCTCCGCCCAGGCCTTCTGCACCGCGAAGCTGTCGCACGAGATCCCGACCACCTGGGCACCCTTGGCCGACCAGGTAGCCATGTCGTCGTTCACGCACCGCATCTCCACCCCGCACACGCTCGTGAACGCCAGCGGATAGAAGCACAGCACCACATCGCCCCGCTTCACCGCGTCGGACAGCCGCCAGTCCTTCCGGTCCTGATCGAGCAGGGTGAAGTCCGGGGCGGCGTCGCCGACGGCGGGGGGAGCGGCGCGGGGTGTCAGGTGCTCGTTGGACATGGTTCGGAACTCCCGGGTGATGGCGGTCAGGTCGTTGTCCCGCGGGCCGATGGGGCCTTCTACCCCATCCCAGGGGGAAGTTTGTCGGTTGCCATACGCCGACGCGGGCGGCCTGTATGCTTGGCGCGTCCTCCCGGGGCCGCGCATCGTACCGACGACGCGGCGTCGGCGGCCACGGCTGGGCGTTGTGTTGCCACGCCCCTCGCTCAGAGGGTCCCATCGGGAGCGCGGACAGAGAAGGGATCGCGATGACCGCCACCCCCAAGACCCCGACCACGCACGACGCGCCCCTCCCGACCACGCCCCCCGTCGGACTGCACGACGAGTCCCTCGCCGCACGCCACGCCGAGGTGCTCGAGCGCGTGGCGGCCGCCGCCCGGCAAGCTGGCCGCAAGCCCGCCGACGTCATCCTCATCGCCGTCACCAAGAACGCCGACCCCGAGCAGATCAAGACCCTGCTCGCCCTGGGCCACCGCGACTTCGGCGAGAACCGCGTCCAGCAACTCGCCCAGCACGCCGCCATCGTCGAGGAGTTCCTCGCCCGCCAGCGTCTCCTCCCCGGCACCCGCCGCCTCAACACCGACGCCGCGGCCGAGTCCCTCTTCCCCGCCGCGCCCGAGGTCGAGCTCAAGCCCGTCGCCGGTCAGCCCGGCGCCCGCGAAGGTGTCCGGTGGCACATGATCGGCCACCTTCAGCGCAACAAGGCCCGCAAGGTGATCGAGTTCGTCCGCCTTACCCACTCCGTCGACTCCCTCCGCCTCGCCGAGGAACTCCAGCAGATCGCCCTCCGCCGCGACCAGCCCGTCGAGGTCCTTCTCCAGGTCAACTGCTCCGGCGAGGGCGCCAAGTACGGCTGCCCCATGCCCGCGGCCATCCCCCTGGCCGAGCAGATCGCCACCATGATCAACGTCCGCCTCCGGGGCCTCATGACCATCGCCCCCTACGGCGAGCGCCCCGAGGACGCCCGCGCCACCTTCGTCCGCTGCCGCGAACTCTTCGAGGAGATGTCCACGATGGGCTTCGGCGAGTCCGCCCCGTTCAACATCCTCTCGATGGGGATGTCCGGCGACTACGAGGTCGCCATCTCCGAGGGGGCCAACCTCGTCCGCGTCGGTTCGTCGATCTTCGGCGAGTCGAGGCCCGAGGAGACCGACCCCCCCGAAGCCCCCGAGCCCGACGCGCCCGCGGACGACCGCTGAACGCAGCCGCACGCGTCAGCGAGCGGTCCTACCCAACGCGCAGATCACGATCTCCGCGTTCCAGATCCTGAACGTCGGGGAACCCAAGTCGCTCACGCCCTCGCGAGCCGCCCGCTGCGGGCCCGCGTCGCCAGCATGTACCGCTGCAGGTTCCGCCCCGGGCACGCCGTGGGCTTGAGTTCCTGATGCGTGTACACCCGTCCCACCGACAGCCGGTGCCGACGCATCTGGTCCGCCACGAACGAGTCCAGCGCGGCGAGCGCCTCCGTCGTCGGACGGTGCTCGTCGAAGTTACCCATCACCATGATGCCCAGGTTGTGCGGGTTCGTCGCCGCGACGTGCGCCCCCTCGATCGAGACCGGCCGCCCCGCCCACACCCGCCCCGTGGGGTCGATGATGTAGTGGTACCCGATGTCCACCCACTCCCGCCCCCGCGCCATGTGCGACTGCCGGATCCCCGACAGCCGACGCGCGACCGCGGCGTACGCCGTCAACCCCTGCGAATTCACCGCGTCGTGGTGCACCGTGATCCGCTGCACGCCGTTCATCGGCTTCGAGAGGTTCCACCGCGGCTGCCCATCGGTCCACGCCGACCGCGAGATCACACCCGGCGGAATCCCCGACGGGGCCTTCCGGACCGCCGTGGGCACGCGCGCGGGCGGCGCCGGCGGCCGCTCCTTGTCCGGCCAGACCGGCCCCGGCAGCCCCGCGGCGGATCGGGCCGACTGGCAGCCGGTCAGCACCGCGGAGGCGCCCAGCAGCAGGCCGCCGTGCAGGATCGATCGTCGGGAGAGAGGGGTGTCCACGGGGGCGTTCATCGGCCGGGGAGTGCGCGAAGGTTGAAAGGTCGGGCGGGGCGACGCGGGCGATTGTACCATCCTCTTCCCGAGCCGCTTCCAGCGGTTGCGCCGCGCTCTGGGGTCGGGTGATTCCAACCGACCCACCACTCCCGCCGACCTCCCTATCCCCCCGCCGATCGCACCCCGCGTCCCCACACGGCCAGAACCAGCAACGCGTACAGCCGCCCCGCGTGGTCCCGGGTGCCGGCCGCGTGCTCCTCCAGCATCCGCGCCACGACCGGGCGCGGCGGCGAGAACCCGGTGAGCCCTTCTTGAAAGGCGTCAGGGGTCCGCAACGTGTCCTCGAGCAGCCGCCCGAGCCCGCCGAAGTCCCGGCGCAACCACTCGGCGAGCGGAATCGCGAACCCCGCCTTGGCCCGGTCGACGATCACCGGCGGCGCGTGCCGCCTCGCGACGGCCCGCAGCAAACCCTTCCGCTGGCCGTTCAGCAGCAGGGCCGATGCGGGCAACCCGAGCGCCAACGCGGCCACGCCTGCCCCCAGGAGCGGCGCCCGGACCTCCACCCCCGCGAGCATCGACGCCGCGTCGACCTTGCGGAGCATGTCCCCGGGAAGGGTGAAGGCCAAGTCGTGCCCGCGGGCATCGAGCGCGGAACCGACCTCCACCCGCGCCGGCGGCGACAACCCCAGCGCCAAGGCCATCGGGGTCGGAAAGAGGGCGAGCAGGTCGGCATACCCCGCGCCCCGGGCCGCCTCGAGCAGGCGTCGAAGCTTCGCCGCGCGGCTCCGCCCGTGGGCGTGGGGGATCAACGGCGCGAGGAAGCCGAGCGGGCCCAGCCGACCCAGCCACGGCGCCGCGACGTGCCGTTCGTACCCGAGGATGAGTTCGTCCCCCCCGTCCCCCGAGAGCATCACCTTCGCGTGCCCCCGGGCCGCGCGGCACGCCCACCACGTCGGCAGGAGCGAACTGTCCGCGAACGGCAACCCCAGCGCCCCGATC
>Ga0105046_10009505_pt1 | contig 15211 bp, 12 predicted proteins | sample MAT03_FD_78385 | JGI IMG/M metagenome (GOLD analysis project Ga0105046, IMG submission 78385) | Freshwater microbial communities from Lake Fryxell liftoff mats and glacier meltwater in Antarctica - MAT-03 (megahit assembly) | ecosystem: Environmental > Aquatic > Freshwater > Ice > Liftoff...
ACAGTTTGCGAACCGGCCGTGGGGGATGGCCCGGTCGATGCGGTGCTCAAGTCGATTCAGCGCGGCACAGGCATCGAACTGAAGGTGAGCGACTACCGCGTCCGCAGTGTAACCGGGGGCCTCGACGCCCAGGGCGAAGCCGTGGTTGAAGTCGAATTCGACGGCCGCAAACTCAGCGGTCGCGGCGTGAACACGAACGTCATCGAGGCCAGTGCCCAGGCATTCCTGCAGGTCATCAACCGCATCGCCCTTCGGCAAGTTCGGCCCCGATTGAAGCCGACGGACCACGTTTCGCAGGAGACGGTGCCGGCGGCTTGAGGTATCCGGGTTTCAGTGGATTGAAAGCGATTGCTCCCCTTGGGGCAATACTACTATCGAGTCCAATTGGAGGGCTGGTGATGAGCATATCAGTTGCCGAACGCCCCAAGGTTCCTGTCGATATCGGGAACGCGTTCATCCAGTTAGCTACCGAGTGGAAATCCAAGAGCCGGTACCTGTCGAACACTGCGCAAATGGCACTCATGCGTCCCTATCAACGAATCATCGGCATGGGGCCTGCTGTCGTCCCCTTTATTCTTGCCGAGCTTGAATGCGAACCGAATCAGTGGTTCTGGGCGCTCGAAGCAATTACCGGTGAAAATCCAGTGCCAGCGGAGTCCGCGGGCAATGTTCGCGAAATGGCACGGGCCTGGATCGAGTGGGGCCAGTCTTCTGGAGTCTATCCGCAATGATAGGCCCGGATTTTCCACGGCTTACGGCAACCAACCATCGCATCACGAGTCTGGCTACGACAGACTACAATTGCATCGCTTGGGCGACGGGTGACACCACTTTTTGGTGGCAACCCGGAGTACACTGGCCAATCCCCGCTGATGCGAGTGCCGTGGGCATCGATTCGCTCGTCCACGCTCTCTCGGCAATCGAGTATGAACTTTGCAACGACGGAAGTATTGAGCCAGGGTTTGAAAAAGTCGCCCTGTATGGAATCAGCAGTCAGCTTTTCTATACTCATGCGGCTCGCCAATTAAGGAATGGTAAATGGACGAGCAAAATGGGTGGAGCCGAAGACATAGAGCATGATGATCCGAATGACGTCTCGGGTGGTCTCTACGGCAACATTGTCCACTTCATGAGGCGGGTGATCAAAACAGAATCACCTTGATTCTTCCCTGCAGTCCACGGCCGATCTGACCACCTCAATTCTCTCCAACGCAGTACATGTGTCCCTCGCCACTCAGATAGATCCGCCCCGCTTCGAGCCGGCCGTCCAACGATCGCTCCACGATTTGCCATCCAGTCCACGCGAGAGCTTGTCGGAATCGCTATTTTCCGCCGAGTACTCTCGTCATATCGCGACATGATCGCGCCAACCCACCTCATGATCTTCACGTTACTTGTTCAGCACCTCGTCTAAATTCATCAACTCATTCGTCAGCATCGTCCACGCGGCAAGTAGCGAGGCATCGATCATCGGATCAGCTTTCGAATCGCCGACGGCGATCAGTTTTTTCGCTTCTGACGGCTTCGCTTTGTACTCGGCCAGCAATTCCGTCAGGCTGCTTTGCACAATCGCTAACTCCGGAGCCGTGAACGAACGTGCCAGCAATCGCCTGGCGATGAAGTCGATCTTTTGCTCCGTTTTTTCACCGCCCTCCTTGATAGCCGACTGAGCCAAAGTTCTCGCGGCCTCGATATATTGTGGGTCGTTCAGCGTTACCAACGCTTGGAGTGGCGTGTTGGTCCGTTCTCTGCGAACCGTGCAAACTTCTCGATTGGGAGCATTGAAAATGTCCATCGAAGCTGGCGGGGCGGCACGTTTCCAGAACGTGTACATGCTGCGACGATAAAGCCCTTCGCCCGTGTCGTTCTTGTAATTGCGGGTGTCGCTGCCAATCATCGCGACTGCCTCCCACACGCCTTCCGGTTGATAGGGCTTCACGCTCGGTCCGCCGATCTTGTTCACCAGCAACCCACTCGAGGAGAGGGCGTAGTCGCGAATCATCTCGGCATCCATGCGGAAGCGTGAGCCTCGCGACATGAGCCGATTTTGCGGGTCTTTCTCTTTCTTCTCGGGCGTCACGATGGCCGCCTGCCGATATGTCGCGGAGGTGACGAGCAGCTTGAAAAACTTCTTCATGTCCCAGCCCCCCTCGCGAAACTCGATGGCCATCCAGTCGAGCAGTTCCGGATGCGAGGGAAGTTCACCCATGACTCCGAAATCACCTGCCGTGCGAACTAGAGCCGTGCCGTACAGTTCCTGCCAAAAGCGGTTGACGGTCACGCGGGCCGTCAACGGATGTTCGGCCTTCAGTAGCCACTGGGCCAGACCGAGACGGTTCTTCGGCATGTCGGCAGGCAACGCGGGGAGTGATTTCGGCACGTCCGGAGAAACCTTGTCCTTGCGGCGATCGTACTCGCCGCGATTCAGGATGAACGCCATTCCGGGCTCTTTACGCTCGGCCATCACGTGAGCGATGGTGCCACGCGACTTGATGGCAACTTCTTCGGCCTGAACCGTGGCAAGGCTTGTGGACAGATCGCGATAAGGCTGATCCATGCCGACGAGCCACCAGGCGTACAACTCGTCCTTCTCTTTCGCATCGCGTTTGTCGGCCGGCTTCGAGACGATCGAAATCGCACGAGTTGCCTTGGCCAGGTTCTCGACTTCCGGACCGGTGAGAAGCCGGTCGTACACTCGAATGTCTTCGAGCAGAAGTTGCTTCAATCGCGCGTCCGTTCCACGTTGACCAATCTTGAATGGCATGGTCGTCTTGGTCGTCGATTCGGGCTTCAGGGTGTCCATCATCACATCGGTTTGCTGGAGCACACCGTCGATATAGATCTTGACGCCGGCAGCCTTCGCGGAGCCGTCGTAGGTCACGAACACATGATGCCAGTCGTTCGCCGGATTGAGTGCGTTTTTGGTCAGCACCTTGAGGCCGTTCTCAGGCCACTTATGGATAATGTGCGTGCCGAGTTTGCCGTTCTCGAACCATAGATCCCAGCCACGATAGTCGTTACCGTTGTCCATGCGTGAGAAAACCGCACCGACCTGCCCGCGGGTGGGAAATTTCACCCACGTGCCGAATGAGAACTTTTGTTTGGTGTCGAAATCGCCGGCCTCGGGAAGTTCCGCAGTGCCGCCATCCTTCAGGCTAAACGCCTTTGCGGCCGTATGCCCTTTGTCCCAGATGAAGCCATCCTTCAGCGTGATGGCCTTGGGTTTCCCGGCCACGATGAAGTCGAGTGTGAGCCCCTCTCCCTTTGTGAGTGGGGCGTTCAAAACCAGGCCTTGAGTGGGCACTTTGGTTGCGAGTTCGTCGACCTTCACGGCCGCCAGCCATTTGTCGAAGTCGGCACGGGCTTCCTTCTTGCGGGCCTCGGTCCTGGCCTTGATCGCTTCCACTTCCTTCGAGAGGATATCCCAACGCGGCCGGTCTTCCGTCTTCGGAACGAACACGATCGGCGGAGTATCGCGGACGTTGCCGTCCATCGCTCGCTGGGTGGTGTTGTTGAAGAACGCGGACAGCGAGTAGAAATCCTTCTGGCTGATCGGGTCAAACTTGTGATCGTGGCAAACGGCACAGCCGGTCGTCAGGGCCATCCACACCTGCGAGGCAGTCTCCGTTCGATCGCGAGCATAAAGGACAAGGTACTCTTCATCGATTGCTCCACCTTCGCTGGTAGTGATGTTGCAGCGATTGAAGCCGGACGCGATTTGCTGATCGAGAGTGGGCTTCGGTAACAAATCGCCTGCAAGCTGCTCGATCGTGAACTGGTCGAACTTCATGTTCTGGTTCAGTGCCCGCACGACCCACTCGCGGTACGACCAAACCTCCCGATAGTTGTCGAAGTGGATGCCGTGGCTATCGGCGTATCGTGCCGCATCGAGCCAATAGCGGCCACGATGCTCGCCCCACGATTGCGACTTCATGAGTTGATCGACATACTTTTCGTACCACTCGGGGGACTTGTCGTTGACGAATGCTTCAACTTCTTTCGGCGCTGGCGGCAGTCCGGTGAGATCGAGAGAAAGTCTTCGAGCCAGCGTGCGGCGATCGGCCTCGGCTGCTGGTGCCAATCCCGCCGCTTCCAGTTTTGCAAGGACGAAGCGATCGATCGGCGTCTTGACCCAGCCTTCGTTCTTGACGGCAGGCGGAGCAACTTTCGATGGAGGGATGAACGACCAGTGGGCCTGATACTCGGCACCCTCAGTGATCCACTGTTTCAGAATCGCTTTCTGAGAAACCGAGAGCTTCTTGTTCGTCTTGTGCGGAGGCATCAACTCCTTCTGGTCGACCGTCATAATGCGCTCGATGACCGAACTCTTCTCGGGCTTTCCAGGCACCAATGCTTCGGACTTGATGGCCTCGGCTCGGAGATCGAGGCGCAGATCCGCTTTGCGCGCGGCACTATCGGGGCCGTGACAGGCGAAGCAATTTTCCGCCAGAATCGGCCGGACATCGCGGTTATATTCGAGCTTACCCGGGGCCGCCTGAGCGACGGCCGCGAGGAAGATGATCGTCGAGAGCGTGGAGAGTGCTTTCATTACCGACTCCGTTTGTTCGAATCGTTTGTCACCACCGGCCGGGCAGGCAGAACTCACGACCAGTGTTTGATTCCCAACGAATAGGGCTTTCCATGTTGTCGTGGAGTTCGATCTGCAAGTAGCTGCTCGCTGAGCTTCATGCGTCCCGAGTAGATGTCTGCAAGCAAGGACTTAAGGAAATAGGCACGTCGATGACAGCGAGCAGATTCGGTATTGGACTACAAGCTGAATGCTTAGGTGGGCTGCTTACAGAATTCTATTATACGGGGACAGTGTGCCAAGTCAGGCGACAAGACCGATCACCATGGCCACCATCTGATGGGCTTTCGGAGTGTAGCCTCTCGCCTCGTTCCATCCACCGACAGAATCAATCCGTTCTCCGCAATGGCCCGGAGCCCCAAGATCGGCAGCCGTGGGAACTCGGAGCCCTCGTAGACGGCGATCCCACGGGGTGATGCTAGGGGTGAGGCAGTTTGAATTGGACAGTGTTCGCGACGGTGCCGAATATTCGGATGCACCCAGATATTCGCCGCACGCTATGGTACCGTCTGCCCGCGATCACGAATTGTCCCGAGGTCGACCAGCGTATCCAGCCGCAGGCCCGACCATTCGGCTAAGTGTCGCTCATGTATCGAAAAGGTGAAATTGAAGCCGGTGTCGAGAATTGCGGGGAACGGGACAATCGAGGGTTTCGCATTCCTCTCTCGCTGTAGAGTCAGGCTTACCCAGAGCACGATTTGATCGGCTCTCAAGCGGATCCGTTCGTGGCCACGGACGACTTCAGAGGGCTGTGCAGGGAACGGAGAGCGGTCGAAGAGGCGGGGCATGGGTTACACGCTGCGGCTTTCGATCTCATACTCTTCGTCCCTGCCAGCACCTGGTTCAATTCTCTCAATCACATATTCCCCGTCCGGAATTCCGCGACTTACAACTTCGTCGACAAGGGCGAAATAGTCCCTGCCAACTCCGATTCTGGAGTCGCCGCTATAGCAAGCCCATTTGCCCTTTGCCCGGCGGTTAACCAACAGGGAGGGTAGATCCCTGCGGAGCGCCGCACTTGCCCGTAAAATTCCAGCGGAGACTGGCACAGTTTCGGAAACTGTAAGATCGATCAAGCGAAGCTCCTCGACATTCTTTGCTGCCTCATAGCTAGACCTTGTACGATCTACTTCTGCTTCACAACTACAGGCGCAAATTCCTTCACCAGCTTGCCTGTCATCGGGTCGCTCAGTCGAACCATCCCATCGAAGCCGGCCGTGGCAACGAGGTTTGTTTCCGGATTAAAGGCCACCGAGTACACCGGTGTTTTCACCGCCTCGAAGATTGAAACACGCTTGGCCGTATCGGTCTCGTATACCCGAGCCTCGCCTACGCCGTCCAGGCTGCTGGCAGCCACGAAGTATTGACCGGTTTTGTTGAACGCCACGTCGTACACGCGGCCAGGAAGCTTTTCAAAGTCGCGGATCTTGTTCGCATCGTCGCCGATGACTCGTTTCACCTCACGATGCATCTTGTAGAGCCGGGGCAGGCCGTCCGCGCCGGCGACCAGAATTTCATCGTACACCTTGGCGGGAACATCTTTCGCATCCGGTGGCACGACGGACATTCGTTTTTTTGGTGGAAGAGCAGCAATCAAAACCGAGCCAAAGCTGGGCAGGCTTCGAGCCTGGGCGACGGCCATTGCCACCTTCACGGCCTGTTCGGCCCGTGTGTCTTTCCCCGGTCGCACGTCCAGCGCGAGCAACCCACCCTTCAAGGCACCGGGCGTGATGCTAGTCACGTTGTCGATGAACCGATCCGTGGCAACTTCGGTGAGCTTGACGGAGCGGTCCCGGCCGATGGAAACCAAGTGTTTGCCGTCTTGCGAAAAGACCGTGTCCATCACCCAATCGGAGTGGGCACCCTGAAAGAGTACCTGCTTACCCGTGACCGAATCAAAGGCCCGAGCAGTGTTGTCCGAGCATCCGCAGGCCACGATCTTGCTATCGGGGGACCAACTCACCCCGTAAACCGTGTCGAAGGAAACCGGAATCGATTGGCGGAGAGTTCGCTTCTGAACATCCCACAGTTGAACCTCGCCGAAGCGACCCGGGTCGCCTCCCGAGATTGCCAGCGTCTTTCCGTCCGGCGAGAAAGCCAGGGATTGAATTCGCTCCGAGAGACCGACAAGTCTGGCGATCAAGCCACTGCCATCACCCTTATGGAGCAGCACTTCGTGATAGCCGGCTACAGCTAACAGCTGGCCGTCCGGGTTGTAGGCAATGGCGGTGATGACTGGAAGTTGCTCGTAAACCGGTGGATGCTCGGCATCGACGAGTGGAGCTTTCGCGGAAGCAGGTGTGTCGTCGATCGCACCCTGCGCGACCCAGTTCGCGATCAGTTCGAGTTGCGACTTCGCCAGCGGTTCTTTTCCCTTGGGCATGCGTGCCCGGCCCTGAACCTCGCCCAGAAGCTTGACGAGCAGGCTCGCCGCCGGGTTTCCGGGGACAACACCTTTCGACTCGCTATCGCCTGCTTTCAGCAGGTCCGCATAGGAGGTCATCACGTAGCCGCCGCCGGCCTTCGCGGGTTGATGGCAACCCTGGCAATGCTGCTGAAACAGCGGACGGATATCCTTGTAGTAGCTGACCTTCGAGGAGGTCGAGGCTTTATCCTTTGCAGGCTGGGCAGCCAGCAGAATCGGGAAGCAAAGGCAAAGTAGTAGCGAAATTTGTGTACGCATGGTGAGAACGTTTTTTTGAATTCGGTGGCGGGCTGGTGGGAAAGTTCTTTATAGCAGTTCGCCAGCTTCATGGAACATGGCGATGGGCAAATGCTTTCAACCCGCCGTGGCCACATGGGTGAATTCAAACGCAGGCAAACTTCGGACATTTCAGATTACAAAGCGAATTCTACCGGTTTTTCCCTTGCAACAGAGACCCTCCGGGACGTAACTTGATGAGAGATGAAAGCCGATGCCGCTTTCGATATTGCGCAGTCCCAGGTCCCGATGACATTCGTCCCGTGCCGGTTCGCCCGAACCCACCTGAGTGTGGTTCCTCGTACTCCAGCCCATCGGCCGGCATGATCCGCTATTTCCAGATCGATTCTTTAACCGGAGCTTAACACATGGCCAAATCGCGCGGCGACTTCGTTGACATCTTGCTCCGTAACGGCACGATCGGCCCCGACCAGCTCGAAGAAGCGGAACGCCTGGCAAACAGCACCGGCGTCAAGCTCCAGGAAGCTTTGGTCAAATCGAGCTATGTCACCCAGGCCGAGGTGATGCAGGCCATCGCGGAGTTCCACAACCTGCAGTTCGTGAACCTGGAAGAAGTCGAGATTCCCAAGGCGGTTATCGAACTCGTTCCAGAATCGGTCGCACGAGAGAATGTCGTCCTTCCCCTGTCGCTTGAGGGGAACGTGCTGAAGCTCATCACTTCGGATCCCACGAACTACGACGTGATCCAGAAGCTGACGTTCATTCTGAACAAAGACGTGCAGCCGGTTCTGGCGGACCACGAGCAAATTCGCGAGGCCATCAACAGGCACTATGGCCAAACTGAAACGGAGTCGATGGACTCCATGCTGGTCGAATTTACAGATACCGCAATCGATTTCACCCAGACAGAAGCTTCCAAGCAGGCAGCGGACGACGATTACTCCGATGCCCCGGTCGTGAAGCTCTGCAATCTGATCATTCAGGAAGCGGTGGCCCAGCGTGCCTCGGACATCCACATCGAGCCATTCGGAGATCGAGTTCGGGTCCGGTATCGAATCGACGGCATCCTGGTCGAACGCGATCAGGTTCCACGTCGCCTTTTTGCCTCGATGACCTCCCGCTTCAAGATCATGGCATCCATTGACATTGCCGAGAAGCGACGACCCCAGGACGGTCGTATTAAGATCAATCTCCAAGGCAAGCACTATGATCTTCGTGTGAGTCTGCTTCCAACCGTCCACGGCCAATCGACGGTCATGCGAATCTTGGATCGAGGCAGCATCCAGGTGAGTATCCGAGACCTCGGCTTCGGAGACGACGACTATGTGAAGTTCCAACAAATCATTAAGCGTCCGAACGGCATCTTCCTGGTGACGGGGCCAACAGGTTCAGGGAAAACCACGACTCTGTACGCCGCTTTGAACGAACTGAATCGTCCGGACCGGAAGATCATCACGGCCGAGGATCCAGTTGAATATTACCTGCCGGGTGTCAATCAGGTCGAGGTTAAGCACAAGATCGGGCTCGACTTTGCACGCATCATCCGAGCCATGTTGCGGCAGGCTCCCAACATCATCCTCGTCGGAGAGATTCGCGACAAGGAGACAGCCGAGATCGCGGTTCAAGCTTCTTTGACTGGACACTTGGTATTCAGTACACTTCATACGAACGACGCGCCCTCTGCTATAACTCGACTTTCGGATATTGGTGTACAGCCGTTCCTTATTGCTTCGTCGGTAGTAGCGATCATGGCCCAGCGGCTGGTACGGGTGAATTGCGTGAAATGTAAGAAGCCATACAAGCCCACGGATGGGGAGATACGGTCATCCAGTATTACCTCGGATCAATTGTCGAAAGCCACCTTCATGCGTGGGGTAGGGTGCGGGCACTGCAATCAGTCGGGCTACCGGGGACGATTAGGCATCTTTGAGATGATGAAGATGACATCCATTATTAGGGAAATGACCTTTACCCAGGCACCCACTCAGCAAATTCGGAAAGTTGCCCGCCAAAACGGTATGAGAAACCTACTCGAAGATGGGATATTCAAGGCTCTCAAGGGTATCACGACGCTGGAAGAAGTTCTGAGCACGTGCCACGCCGAGATCGCAGAGATCGCCAAGGCATCCTGATCGTGACCGGCAAAGACTTTATGATCCGGGCTGAATATTTGGAAACGGTAGTGCATCAAGGATAATGCGGGGGTGGAGATAATCCCTTCCGCTTACATGGTTTCGGCAAGTACCTAAGCGAGAAGTGTCCGCACTGGCTTAAGCAGGGGGTGATCAAATGGCATCTACCGTTCAAATTGACAAGCTCTTGACCACGGTCATTCAGCTGAAGGCCAGCGATCTTCACATTGCTGTTGGCCAACCACCCGTAGTCCGGCACCATGGCCGCATGCGTCGTCTTGAAGTAAAAACTCTCGATAACGATGACACGACGGCCCTAATGAAGGCCATTACCCCCGACCGCTGCCAGCAGGAACTTGCGGAATGCGGCGGGGCGGACTTTGCAATCGAGTACGTGGATGGCTACCGTTTCCGCGTGGCCGTGTTCAAACAGCGTGGCTCCCTGGGCATGGTGTTGCGGCGCATCCCCAGCCAATTCTTGACTTTCGAGCAAATTGGGATGCCGGATGCCGTTCGCTCGCTGATCGTTCGACCGCGTGGATTGATTCTGGTGACAGGCCCAACGGGTTCCGGCAAAACGACGACCCTGGCCAGCATGATCAATTTCATTAACGACAACTACGATCGCCACGTCATTACGCTAGAAGACCCGATCGAGTATCAGCACAAGCACAAGAAATGCACCATCAATCAGCGTGAGATCGGCGTCGACGTCCCGGACTTCAAGGAGGGCATTCGCCGCGCTCTCCGAATGGACCCGGATATCATCCTCGTCGGTGAAATGCGAGACTTGGCGACCATTCACGCCGCCATTGAAGCAGCCGAAACAGGTCACATCGTCTTTGGTACCTTGCACACCTCGGGTGCAGCCTCGACGATCAATCGAGTGATCGACGTCTTCCCTAAAGATCAGCAGGATCAGGTTCGAACGCAGCTTTCGACCGCGCTCATCGGCGTGCTTTCGCAGACGATCCTTCCGAAGAAACCGGAAGGACTCGTCGCGGCCTTCGAGATGATGGTGGTCACGGACGCCATCCAGAATCTGATCCGCGAAAACAAGGTTTACCGAATCGACTCGTCGATTCAGACTGGCCGTAAGTACGGCATGTTCCTTCTCGACGACAACCTCTACGGCTTGTGGAAAAACGGGCTGGTCGAGAAGGAAGAAATCCTACTGAAGGCAAAAAAACCCGCAGAACTTGCTGCCAAAATTGCCGCGGTCGAACGTGGGCTCGAGGAGGAAGACGAGGAATACGAAGAGGACGAAGAGGAAGAGGAGGACGACGATGACGAGGAGGAAGACAAGCGGCCGCGACGGAGGCGGTAGGACGGCCCACTATGATCAATCGAAATGCCCCCGAGGTGATGGTCTACTTTCGGTCCGCCGCGATGCACCTGGAGGCCTCGGCCGAGCTTTTGAAAGTGTGTCCGAAGAAGACATGGTCAAAGCTGGCTCATGAAGTGATTTATCTCAGCGGCTATGTGGTCGAATGCGTTCTGAAGGCAGCGATACTCTCGGCCACGCCGCCTCGGAAGCGCGCCGAGATGGTCTTGAAGTTTCGGATCGACCTGAAACACAACCTCGACCGACTAAAAAAGGTTCTGGTGGAAAGCGGTTGTGTGATGCCTGCTCAGCAGACTTATCAGTTTCGGCAGGTATTGACTGAGTGGAATTCCGAAATGCGGTACGAGCCAATCAGTCGAGCCTTCGAAGACGCCGACAATGTTCATCGGTCGTGCGTTGGATTCTATTCGTGGGCGGAACGGAGTTAGCACATGGCAGTGAAGACCAGCCGTAAACGGCGACAGGACGCCACTACCAAAGCGATCTTCGCCGCTTTGCGCAAAGCGTTTCCAGGTCTGCCGACGGACATCAACGAGGCGATTTACCGGTACAACTCCGTTTCGATCCGGGTGCTGATTGTCAATCCTGCGTTCGAAGGTTTGTCTTCGGCCCAACGTCATTTGCTCGTCGATCGTGCCATCAAAGACCTTCCCAGCGAAATGTCCAACGACATCTCCATGGTGATCATGAGAACGCCCGAGGAGATGGAGCGAGTCGAAGAACGCGGAGACCTGAAGTACATGGATTTCGTCAATCCCGATCGAAACGATTGATATGAAATATGAAAGTGAAGACAGAGTAGACGCACTGACGCGGAGACCCCAGGTTCATGGCCACACCGACACCGAACGACCCGAAGAAACCCGCTCAGCCAGGCCAGCCGGCCAAGCCGGGGCAGCCCGCGAAGCCGCCTGCGGCACAGCCCGGCCAGCCCGCGAAGCCTCAAGGGGCCCAGCCCGCCAAACCGGCCCAGCCGGCGAAGCCCGGCGCTGCTCAACCCGCGAAGCCCGCGGCCGGTCCACCAGCCAAGCCGCAGCCTGCGAAACCCGCGAAAAAGAAGGAGAAATCGGCCGTCCGCACGCTGGGCGTGATCCTCGTTGACCTTGGCTTCATCGACGACGCACAACTCGCTTCCATCGAAGAAGAAGCACGTCAAACCGACATTCACCTCGATCGCATCGCGATGGATCGGGGCCTGCTGAACGAGGATCAGCTACTTCAGGCCATGGCCGAACTGCACGGCATGGCTCTCGTCAACATGGACGAGGTCAAGCCGACTCCGGAAGCCATCAAGGCCGTGCCGCAGAACATGGCTGAACTGTACAAGATGCTGCCGCTCAAGATGGAAGCGGACGTCTTGACGGTCGTCATGTCCGATCCGAATAACCTGATGGCCCTGGACGACTTGCGGAACATGCTCGGCATCCGCCAAGTGACCGCCCAGCTCGGCCCGCTCTCCAAAATCGAGGCGGCACTGGCCAAGGCCTACTCGACAACCAAGGAAGAATCGATCGGCGATCTGATTGCCAGCCTGGCATCGGATATGGACATGGGGTTCGGCAAGCGCGAAAACTCGATCGATATCGCGTCCGTCGAGGAAATGGCCAACGCCGCCCCCGTCCGCAAGCTGGTCAACATGGTGCTCCTCATGGGCATCAAGGACCATGCTTCCGACATTCACTTCGAGCCTTTCGAAGACGAATTCAAGATGCGCTATCGCTGCGATGGCGTGCTGTACGAAATGGTTCCCCCGCCTCGCCACCTGGCGACGGCCATCAGCTCCCGAATCAAGGTTATGTCCAATCTGGACATTGCCGAACGCCGTCTGCCGCAGGACGGCCGTATCGAGCTGAATATCGGCGGAAACACGGTCGATATGCGCGTGAGCGTGTTACCCACCATGTTCGGCGAATCGATCGTTGTTCGCGTTTTGGATAAGGGCCGCGTCGGTCTCGATCTCGACAAGATCGGCATGCCGCAGGATATTCTCGTGCAGTTCCGCGAGATGATCTCCAAGCCGAACGGCATCTCGCTAGTCACGGGCCCCACCGGTGCAGGCAAGACCACGACGCTGTATTCCGCATTGAGTGAATTGAACCTGATCACAGACAAGCTGATCACCACCGAAGATCCGGTCGAATATGAAATTGAAGGTCTGATTCAGTGCCAAATCAACCACGAGATTGATCTGACCTTTGCCAGTGCCTTGCGTGCCATCCTGCGGCAGGATCCGGACAAGATTCTCGTCGGCGAGATTCGCGACCTGGAAACCGCTCAGATCGCGATTCAGGCGTCGCTTACCGGGCATATGGTGTTCAGCACCCTGCACACGAACGATGCCCCCGGATCCGTTACTCGCCTCCGCGATATGGGCGTCGAGCCGTTCCTCATCACGGCCACCGTGGAAGGCATCTTGGCCCAGCGACTTGTCCGCCGAATCTGCCCGGTCTGCAAGACCGAGTTCGAACCCAGCCGCGATCAGATCATGGAACTGAACCTGAAGCCGGAAGATACGCGCGGGAAGAAGTTCTATTTTGGTGAAGGGTGCGACAAGTGTAATAATCTTGGCTTCAAGGGGCGAACGGGCATTTACGAACTGTTGGTCATGAACGACGACCTGCGGGATCTGATATCCAAGGGCGGGTCAACCGACCAATTGCGGGCTTATACCCGTTCCAAGGGGAACCGGGGACTACGAGAACGCGGCCTGGACGCACTATTTTCCGGCTTGACGACGATCGACGAAATTGTCCGCGAAACCGTGCTGGATGAAGAGTCTTAATGCTTTTTCCCCCTCTCCGCTTCGGAGAGGGGGGTTAGGGGGGAGAGGTCTTCGCGAGGACTTGCCCCAGACCTCTCCCCCCGGCCCCCTCTCCGAAACGGAGAGGGGGAGAAATACAAGTGAGAGAGATCGACGATGCCAACATTCAAATTCGAAGCGATGGACACCTCGGGCGACGAGGTCAAGGACGAGATTGAGGCCACCAACGAGGAAGAGGCCCAACAAAAAATCAAGCAGATGGGCTATTTCGTCACCAAACTGGTGGCCACCGGCGGCGGACAGAAGGGCAAGAAAAAGAAGAAGAAGGGCGGCGGGTACAAGAAATCCAAGAAGACATTCGTCATCGGCGGCGTGAAGTCCAAGCACCTCGTGCTTTTCACTCGGCAATTTTCGATCCTTCAAGATGCAGGTCTGCCAGTGCTTCGTGGCCTGCGCATTCTCGAAAACCAGATGAAGCCGAGCGCCCTGAAAAATGCCTTGATCGACGTGGTCGAGGACGTCGAGTCCGGCAGCACGCTCTCCGAAGCCATGGCCAGGCATCCACGCGCATTCGATCGCCTCTACGTGAACATGGTCAAAGCGGGTGAAGCGGGCGGTGCCCTCGAAGTCATCATGCAGCGCCTCGCGGAGTTCAAGGAAAAGAGCCAAACGCTCAAACGCAAGGTCATCGGGGCCATGGTTTACCCGGTCGTCGTGATCACGGCCGCCGTCGGCATCTTGATCTTCATCATGGTGGCCATCATCCCGAAGTTCGAGAAGATCTTCCGCGAGTTCGGCCTGAAATTGCCGGCCCTCACCCAGTTCTTGATCGACGTTTCCCTGTGGTGTGCCAGCTACTGGTGGTCGCTGCCGCTCGTCCCCCTCGGAGTCTGGCTGTTGATGAAGCTGTTGCGCCTGAGCCGGGCCGGTAATTATGCCCTGGATCGAATGTTACTGTGGACGCCGATTCTCGGCAAAATTGTTGAAAAGACCATCGTCGCCCGTACCGTCCGCACGCTGGGCACGCTCATCTCCAGCGGCGTGCCCATTCTCGAATCGCTGTCGATCGTCCGTGAAACCGCCAACAATGCCGTCTTCGAACGCATGTACCAGCGGATTTACGAGTCCATTCGCGAGGGTGATACGATTGCCGACCCGCTGCGGGAAAGCCGGCTGGTGGACGACATGGTTAGCAACATGGTCGAGGTCGGTGAAGAAACAGGCGATCTCGACACGATGCTGAACAAAATTGCAGACTTCTACGACGAGGAAGTGGACACGGCCGTGAAAAGCCTGATTAGCTTGCTGGAGCCGATCATGATTATCGTGCTCGGCGGGATCATCGGGACCATCGTAATTGCTTTGTTTTTGCCGATGCTCGGACTTTTGGAAGGACTGAGCAAGTAGCGTATAGTGCCCCTGAAGGGGTAGCCGTCGCCGGGAACCCCGGCCCAAATAGGAGATCGGACATGCGACTTTCAGAAAAGACCCGCCAGCAGGCTGGCGGTTACACGATGATCGAGTTGCTCGTCGTGATCACGATTATCATCTTGATCGCCGGGCTATTGCTTTCCGCTCTCGGCAAAGCTCGTGAGACGGGACCAAGGGTGCAAACCAAGGCCGAGATGGCCGAGCTTGCCAAGTCGATCGAGAACTTCAAGAGTACTTATCAGGTCCAGTACGTCCCGACGGCGTTGATTCTCTGTAGCGATTACAATGCAGC
>Ga0105046_10009507_pt1 | contig 15208 bp, 15 predicted proteins | sample MAT03_FD_78385 | JGI IMG/M metagenome (GOLD analysis project Ga0105046, IMG submission 78385) | Freshwater microbial communities from Lake Fryxell liftoff mats and glacier meltwater in Antarctica - MAT-03 (megahit assembly) | ecosystem: Environmental > Aquatic > Freshwater > Ice > Liftoff...
ATTCCGGCTTTTCGCGGCCGGTGGCGGGTGCACGTCGCGATCTACCCGGGTTCGCTGTAGGAGTTTTCCAGGGTAGACGTGAGCCGGGCATCCGTCACCGTGGTGGTCTGCCAAACATCGCGGATGCCGCAAGTACAAGCCCGAGGCCGATGATTAGCCACCACTTCGCGGGCATGGCGGCCAGGGCACGACGCAGCCAGACGCGCGGTGACCCGCTCGAGCTAGACGCCGCCACCGCCACCACCTCCCCCGCCGCCGCCAGAGGAGCCACCGCCCCCGGAGCCACCGCTCGAGCTTGACGACGAACTGCCGGAGTATGAGGTTGCGGCGGTGGTCGACATCGAACTGATGCTTGACGCGAAGAGCGCGGCGCTGAACGCGCCCGACCCCGAGTAGTAGTCGGGCGGGCTATCGACGTAGTACTTGCCGAGTTCTTCGGCCCATTGCTTCTCGAGGTCGAACAAGACGGCGTACGGCAGCAGTTTCTCGTAGATATCGAGCACCTGCCTCGGATCACTCGTTGACACTGCGCCGCGCTCGGCACCGGTGGGGCTTTGCAGCATCCTCAACCGGTCGGCTTCAGCGAGCCGGATGTACAGCTCCAGGCCCTTGAGGTGGTCGCGCAGTTCGGCCCCGCGGTCGGTGAGCGGCGTTCGGGAGACCAGTCGGAATACGATCAGCACCGCAATGACCACAGGGATGAACAGCAGGAACGGCACGGCTCCGCCGGTGGAATCGTCGAGCATCGTGACACCAAAAATAAACGTGCCCGCCGCCCCGAGCATGGCAAGCAGAATCGGTAGGATCGCGTATTTCGCGCGGCTGCGTTTGCGCAGCCCATCTCGGCTGGCTGCTGTCGTGGCGCTCGCGATGATGGTGCGCACCTTCTCGCTGAGCGTGGTGTCGCTGCTGGTCATCAGGTAGCCGGTGCCCGGCTGAAGCTGGTAGCCAAACAACGCCTGCGCGAGGGACAGGGCGGAACCAGTAAGACCCGACGCGTCGATGAGTTCAAGCAGGTAAGTCTTACCCCGCGCAAACCAGCCCTGCTTCTCGGTTTCGACAATGCGAATCTTGCGGCGCACCGCGAAGTCGACGAACTGGGCCGCCGCACCCCGCTTGGTCTTCTTGAGGATCACGGATGCCGTGATCAGGTCCAGCCCCGCCGGCGGCGAATACTCGGCGATGATGGTCGGGCGTCCCTTGCCGTCACCCAGCGGTCCCGCGCGAAGCACCAGTGCCCAGATCGCGGCCCCCACCGCCCCCAGAACGCCCAGCAGCTGCAGCACGCCCAGGGAAGAGCCCAGGTACGACGCATCCCGAGGCACGAACGTGTGCGGCTCAAACCCGATCGCGATGCTGAGGTTCTGGTAGGGCTGAACAGCGGCGACGGTGGCGCTGATCACCGTGCCATCAGTCTCGGCGGATTCGGTCAGCTCGCACGTCGTTGTCGAGCCTTCGTACCCCTGGTAGCACGCGTTCTGCCCCGTCAGGGAGCCGGCGAGAGCGGTAGGAATGTGCACGCGCGCCGACACCGTGCCGAACGGCTGGCTCCAGCCGGTTCCGTTGGTATCCCAAAACAGCTCGTCGTCGTTGGTGTCTGAGAAGAAGCGCGTGACATTCTGCTGGGTGTAAGTAAAGACGTAGGTTTGCTTGCCCTGCACGTAGTTTTTGGCGGCGCTGGTGATCAACAGAAAGCCGTCGTCGTCGGTCTCGACCTCGTAGGGTCGCGGAGTGCCGTTCTCGTCGGTGACTGCGATCACCTGGATGTTGGTCGGTTCGCCCTGGTAATCGGCGGGGATCGCCCGGCGCATTCCGCGGTTCTGGTCGTAGTCGGGAAACACCGCGACAAACGTCTCGACGGTCTTCAGGATGCTGCGTCCGTCGGCGTCAACGTCGAGGTAGTAGTCGGCGCTGAAGCTCTCGAACACGAAGTCGTTGGTATCTGCGGCCAGCGCACCGGACGCGGGTGCGGCCACAGCGCCCACCCCGAGTCCCACGACCGAAAAGAGAGCGAAGACCGCGGCGACAAGGGCGAACACGGTGCGTTTCATTGCTCCAAGCTAGCCGACCTTGGCGCGGGCGGGCCACCGTAACGGCCGGTGGGTAGGCTCCAAGTATGTCCAGCGCCCGCTCCCTCGAAAACTTCCGTGAGCTCGTGCGGATCCCCACGATCTCTCGAATCGACGTCGACGCGACCGAGTGGGCATCGTTCGATCGCTTTGTGGAGGTGCTCCAGCGACTGTATCCGGCGGTGCACGCCACTCTCTCCCGCGAGATCGTGCGCGGGTACACCATGCTCTTTCGATGGGCCGGTAAGTCTTCGGAAGATTCGACGGTGCTGATGGCCCACTACGACGTGGTCGCGGCAACCGATTACGGCTGGGAGCACGGGCCGTTCGACGCCGACGTGACCGGCGATGGCGACGAGGCCGTGATCTGGGGTCGGGGCACGCTCGATGACAAGGGATCGTTGGTGGCGATCCTTGAGGCCGTAGAAGCACAGCTCGCGACCGGGCAGCTGCCAGCCAACGACATCTACCTGCTATTCGGTCACGACGAAGAGACCGAGGGAACCGGTGCCGCAGCGGTCGTGCAGCTGCTCACCGAGCGCGGAGTCAGGCCCGCCCTGGTGCTTGACGAGGGCGGCGCCATCGTCGAGGGTTTTCTTCCGGGCGTTGCGCCCGCCCTTGCCGCTGTTGGTGTCAGCGAGAAGGGCACTTCGGTGCTGCGGCTTGTGGTCGATCAACTCGGTGGGCACGCCTCGACTCCCCCGAAGCTGAGCGCAACGGCAAGGCTCGCACGCGCGATCGTGCGACTGAACCGGAAGCCGTTTCCGGCATCCTTGAACGCACCGACGCTGCAGCTTCTCTCGACGGTGGGATATCACGCGACGGGTATCTACCGATTTCTGTTCCGCACCACCTGGCTGACCAAACCGCTTCTGGTTGCGGCTTTCACGCGACTCAGCGACGAGTCGAACGCGATGACACGCACCACCCAGGCCGTGACGATGCTGGATGCCGGGCAGGCCGCGAATGCGCTCGCCGAACGGGCGACCGCGACCGTCAATATCCGGGTGGCCGTGGGTTCGTCGATGGCGAAGGCTATTACCCACGTTCGTCGGGCGATTGGCGACCCAGAGGTACGGATCGAAGTACTCAGCCCGGGCGAACCGATGGGCGTCTCGCCCACTAGCGGCTCGGCGTGGGAAATCGTGCGTGCCACGATCGAGGGCAACTACCCCGGCGTGATCGTGACGCCCTACGTGCAGAACGGTGCTACCGACAGCCGCGCGTTCCGCGACATCAGTTCGGGCATCTACCGATTCACGCCGTTCGAAGTCAGCGAGGAGGAGCGAGGCGCGTTGCACGCTCGCAACGAGCGACTGCACGTGGCGACCTGGCTTCGCGCGATCGACTTCTACCGGGCCTTGGTCGCCCGGCTGTAATCAGTCGACGCGGATGGCGGTGAACGATCCTGTCATCGGCGGTGCATCGCGCAGACGGTCGATAGCCGGGCGCAATTCGTTCAGCCACGCCTCGTAGCCAGCGTCGTTGAGGTGTAGGCGGTCATCCGAGAAGTGCGGATCGATTTCGCCGTCGGTGAGGGACATGGCGGGCCAGAGATCCAGGTATTGCGCTTTCAAGGTCGGCGCGAACTGTCGAAGGTGCCGGTTGGCATCCTGAATCGCGTCGCTAAACTCGCGACCCCGCGGCATTATCGACTGCACCAGCAACCGGGCACCGGGCAGATCCCGACGCAGCCCAACCATCAGAAATTCGACGTTGCGAACGAGGTGCTCGACCGATCGACGAGTGCCCAGATCGTTGGTGCCTACAAGCAACGCCACGATGTCTGGCGAAGCTTCGACAACCTCGTGGGCTCGAGCAATCAGGTCGTCGGTGGTGTCGCCCGGCACCCCCAAATTGTGCGCTTCGAACTCGGGAAACCAGTCTTGCCAGTTTCCGCCGTGGGTGATGCTGTCTCCGAGAAAAACGATTCGCACCTCCCCATCATGCGCTTATCCGGAAGGACCGTCCACCTCGGCGCTACCCGGTTTCCAGCCAGCGATCCAATTGGGACGGGGAATCGGTGATGATTCCGTCGACGCCAAGAGAGATAGCTTCCGACCAGGTGCGCTCGCTGTTGAGGGTGTAGATCAGCACCCCGAGACCGGCAGCATGAATGGCCTCGACGGATTGCGGCGAGCTCTCCAAAAAGTCGCGACTGGTGACGATCGCGACCGCCCCACAGGCGCCCGCAAGGATCGCCGGATCGCCGACAACGTCGTGCGTGATGATTAGGCGTGGCACCTCAGTGGCAACCGACTGCAGGGCCTTCAGCGTCATCAGGTCGAAGCTCGCGAACAGCACCCGTCGCTGCAGGCCGCTCGCATAGACCTGGGCCGCGACGGTCGCGGCCTGTTCCGCGGTAAACGAGCCCTTAAGCTCGAGAATCGCGCGCTTCGTGGACGGCTTCAGCAGCTGCAGAAACTCGATGAGGGTCGGCACGGTGGTGCCACGGTACTCCGCAGAGAACCACGACCCCGCGTCAAGTTGGGCGACCTGCTGCGCCGTCATTGCCCACACCGGCCCGGAGCCGTTGGTGGTGCGATCAAGCGTCCAGTCGTGCATGAGCACCGGCACACCGTCGGAGGTGAGCTGGATGTCGGTTTCGACGAACTCGGCGTCGCTGTCGATGGCGAGTTGAAACGCGGGGAGGGTGTTTTCCGGTGCCGCCGAGCTGCCCCCGCGATGGCCAGCAACGAACGCGGCCTGGCCGGGCGAGCGCAGCGAGGCGAAGACGTCGGCGGCCTGCACGTCGGCGGCATCGGGCGTGAGAACGAAAAGCAGAATCAAGGCGGTGGATGTCGCTGCGGCGACCAGGGGCCTACGGGCTCGCCACGGGAACGAAAGCCAGTGCTGCGCAGTCGTCATTGACAGCCATTTCGAGTCGAGTGGCCCGCTCCTTCGCGGTGCTTCGACTATAGCTGTTTCGTTACCTTTTCGTTACTTTTCGTTCACCAGTCGTTCATCGATTCGCCCACGGCTCGGGATCGATGGAACGGCACCGTGGTGCTCGACAGAGAGAGAACCCGCAACCACCGCAAACCGCAGCGCCGCCGCCGCGGGCATTCCCTCGCAGATCGCCGCCGCAAAGGCACCACAAAAGGTGTCGCCCGCGCCGGTGGCATCGACCGCACTGACCTTCGGAGCCGCGACACGCGTTTCTGCTCCCCCGCGCTCGTAGAGCACCGCTCCGTCAGCACCCAGGGTCACGATCACGGTCGGAACGAGGTCGGTGAGGTCCACACCCGGTCGAGTGGCTGCGAGGTGCGCGGCTTCGTGTTCGTTGACCACGAGGATGTCGACGGTCGCCAGAAGCTCGTCCGGCAGGTCGCGGATGGGCGCGGCATTCAACACCACAGCGGTGCCCGATTGGTGTGCCGCAGACGCCGCCGCAGTGACAGTCTGTAGCGGGATCTCGAGTTGCATGACGAGCACGTCGGCCGCGGCGATGGCCGCGGCATCCGCGGGGCTCAGGCTCACCAACTGTGCGTTCGCGCCCGCCTCGACGATGATCGTGTTCTCGCCGGATCCGTCCACGGCGATCAACGCCGTGCCGGTGGGCGCATCGACGGAACGAACGAGCCCAATACCGATGCCTTCGGCGGTGAGGCCGGCCCGGATCTCGCGCCCGAACGCGTCATCACCCAGTGCACCGACAAACTCGGTGACCGCTCCCGCGCGCGCGGCGGCGACCGCCTGGTTCTGCCCCTTGCCACCCAGGGCTCGACTGAACCCCTTCGAGAGAACCGTCTCACCGGGGGCGGGGATGCGCTCCACACTGAAGACCTGATCGATGTTGGCACTACCGACGACAATGACTGATTGCACACTGCCCATTAGATCAGGCTCTTGGTGTGCCAGACGGTCTTCGTCTCGGTGAAGAACGTGATGCGTTCCAGCGATGGACCCGGGGTGCCCGATTGGGGCGGCAGCACACGCTTGAGAGTATCGGCCGCGATTACCTGCAGTTCGACCCAATCGAGCGTCTCCGCACCGGCGAGGTCGAGTGCGTTCACGTCGCCGTGACCGGCCAGCCACGGAGCCATCTCCGCCGGGGAACCGGTAAGCACATTCACTACGCCGCCCGGAACATCGCTCGTTGCGAGCACCTCACTCAGGCTGATCGCGCTGAGCGGGAACGCCTGGCTCGCCACCACAACCACCGTGTTACCGGTAACGATCGCGGGAGCGAGCACGCTCGCCAGACCCACAAGCGAATCGGCGCCCTGCGGCGCGATGATCGCGACGACCCCCGTCGCCTCAGGCGTCGAGATATTGAAGTACGGACCGCTCACGGGGTTGCCGTTGCCGGCGACCTGCACATACTTGTCGGCCCAGCCGGCGTACCAGACCCAGACGTCGATGGCGGTGTCCACCTGACGCAGCGCGGCCGCGCGCGACACTGCCTCGGTCAAGACGAGTTCGTCTGCGAACTGGTCGCGGCGCCCCTCGAGCAACTCGGCGATGCGGTAAAGCACCTGCCCGCGGTTGTAGCCCGTTGCACCCGACCAGCCGGCGACCGCTGCACGGGCCGCCACCACGGCATCCCGAGCATCTTTGCGGCTGGCCAGCGCAGCGTTGGCGAGAAACTCGCCCTTCTTCGTCAGCACCTCGTAGGTGCGTCCGCTCTCGCTGCGCGGAAACTTTCCGCCGATGTAGAGCTTGTAAGTCTTGGGAACTGCGAGCCGGGTCACTTCTGTGCCTTTCCGGTTTCGACGCGCGACGGCGCGCTCGACCAGCCTGACGATTCGAGGTACGCGGCGAGGCCGTGACGACCGCCCTCGCGCCCGTATCCACTCTCTTTGTAGCCGCCGAACGGCGACGCCGGGTCGAACCGGTTGAACGTGTTGGCCCAGACGACGCCCGCGCGCAGCTGGTCGGCCACCGCAAGGATCTTCGAGCCCTTATCGCTCCAGATTCCGGCCGACAATCCATAGGGGGTGTTGTTCGCTTTGGCGATCGCCTCCGCTGGGGTGCGGAAGGTGAGTATTGACAGCACGGGGCCGAATACCTCCTCGCGCGCAATGCGGTGGCTCGTAGAAACATTGTCGAAGATTGTGGGGGCGAACCAGAATCCCTTGTCGGGGATGACGCAGGGTGCACTCCAGCGATCGGCGCCCTCTGCCTCACCGATGTCGCTCAACTCGCGAATCCGGTCGAGCTGCTCGCGCGAGTTGATGGCGCCGATGTCGGTGTTTTTGTCGAGCGGGTCACCCATGCGCAGGGTCGACAAGCGCGCCTTTAAGCGTTCGACGACATCGTCGTGCACATTCTCCTGCACGAGCAGGCGCGAACCGGCACAGCACACGTGACCCTGGTTGAAGAAGATCCCGTTGACGGTGCCCTCGATGGCCTGGTCGATCGGTGCGTCGTCGAAGATGATGTTCGCGGCTTTGCCACCGAGTTCCAGCGTCACCTTCTTGCCCGAGCCCGCGACGGACTTCGCGATTGCGCGACCGACGGCCGTGGAACCGGTGAAGGCCACCTTGTTGACGTCGGGATGGTTGACCAGTGCCTCGCCGGTATCGCCCGCGCCCGTGAGGATGTTGACTACTCCGGCGGGAAGGTCGGCCTGCTGCAGAATTTCCGCGAAGATCAGCGCGCTCAACGGTGTCGTCTCGGCCGGTTTGATGACGACGGTGTTGCCGGCTGCGAGCGCGGGCGCGATCTTCCACGCGAGCATGAGCAGCGGAAAGTTCCACGGGATCACCTGGGCCGCAACACCCAGCGCGCGAGGAGATGAACCAAGCCCGGCGTAGTCGAGTTTGTCGGCCCACCCCGCGTAGTAGAAGAACCACGCGGCAACGAGCGGAACGTCAACATCCCGGCTCTCTTTGATCGGCTTGCCGTTGTCGAGGCTTTCCGCGACGGCAAGCTCGCGTGCGCGCTCCTGCACCAGGCGCGCAATGCGGAAAAGGTACTTGCCGCGGTCGGCGCCGGAAAGCTTCGACCAGGTGCGCTCGTATGCGCGACGTGCGGCGGCAACTGCCGTGTCGACGTCTTTCGCGTTGGCATTGGCGACCTCCGCGATGCGCTCCTCGGTCGCGGGCGAAATCGTCAGGAACGGCTTGCCGTGCCCCTTGACGAACTCACCGTCAATAAAAAGTCCGTAGCTCTTCTTGAGGTGAAGCAGCGAGGTCGACTCGGGGGCGGGGGCGTAATCGAGAAAGTTCATGGTTGCCTCTAGTCGATCGTGACGTAGTCGGGGCCGGAATAGCGGCCGGTGGAAAGTTTCTGGCGCTGCAGCAACACATCGTTGAGCAGCGAACTGGCACCGAACCGAAACAGGTGCGGCTGCAGCCAGTCAACGCCCGCGGTCTCGGCGACCGTCACGAGGTACTTGATCGCGTCTTTCGAGCTGCGGATGCCGCCGGCCGGCTTCACCCCGATGTGCTCGCCGGTCAGTCGATGCCAATCGCGCACCACCTCGAGCATCAGCAGGGTGACGGGGAGCGTCGCTGCGGGTGCCACCTTGCCTGTGGAGGTCTTGATGAAGTCACCCCCGGCCAGGATCGCCAGCCACGACGCGCGGCGCACGTTGTCGTAGGTGTTGAGTTCGCCCGTCTCGAGAATCACCTTGAGGTGCGCGTAGCTGCCGTCCGCGCGGCGGCAGGTCTCTTTCACGGCGACGATCTGGTCGAAGACCGTGCCGTAGTTGCCAGCCAGGAATGCACCGCGGTCGATGACCATATCGATCTCGTCAGCGCCGGCCGCCACGGCGTCTGCCGTGTCGGCGAGCTTCACCGCGAGCGAAGCGCGACCGCTCGGGAAGGCTGTGGCGACGGCGGCGACGTTGATTCCGTCATCTTTGCCGGCCGACCACGAGGAGCCGAGCGCCTCGACCGCGTACGGCACCATGTCGCCGTACACGCAGACGGCGGCCACGCTCGGAGTAGTCGGATCGGTGGGGTCTGGCGTGATCGCCTTGGCCACGAGGGAGCGCACCTTGCCGGGGGTGTCGGCACCCTCGAGCGTGGTCAGATCAATGAGTGTGATGATGGTGTCGAGAGCCCAGGCCTTCGACGTGGTTTTGATCGAGCGCGTACCGAGGTCGCCAGCGCGCTGCTCGAGACCCACGGCATCGACTCCCGGTAGCCCTTCGAGGTGAAGCCGCAGGCTCTTCTCCGTGAGGTCACCGCCAATGAGTTCGACGGCGCGCTGCGCTGGCGCCAGTGCGGTCGGAATGTTGAGTGTCATAGCTCCTCCAGTAGCGCCAGGGCGGTCGCCTCGTCAGTGACGAGCACAGTGCATAGGCCACTCGTGACGACGGCCCGCGCGACATCGTGCTTGCTTTGCCCCGACACGACGAACACCGAATTCTTCGACGCCCGCAACTGGTCGAGGCTGAGACCCATTGTGCGCTCGTCAAGCCCGGGATCAACGATATTGCCGTTGGCGTCGATATAGCGACCGACAACGTCGCCGACGGCACCACGAGCCTGCAATTGCGCGAGATCATCGGCAGACAGGTACCCGCTGTCGACGAGAACGGATGTCGCGTCGGCAACTCCGGCGCTGAACAGGTACATCGATCCCGACTTGGCCAGCTCGATCACCCCAGCCACGGTGCGATCGGCTTCGATCGCGCGCTTCGTCTCGAGCCGTTCGAGGATCGCGGGACTCGGCAGCAGCACCGCTTCGCCGGTCGCCTTCTGAGCGATCGTTGCCGCGGTGTGGGCGGCCGTGCCGGGGCGGCGATTCAGGCTCACGCCGCCGTTGATCTGCACCACGGTGACACCGGTAGCCCAGCCGTCGTCGAGTCGGCCGGCGATGGCGTCGAGTGTTCGACCCCAACTGACGCCGAGGGTGCGGGGCACGGGGCGCACCGCCGTGAGAAAGTCTGCGGCGGCCTGGGCTACCCGGTGGCCGAGCTCGGAGTCGGTGCTGGCAGCGGGAACTACCACGGCATCCGCAAGCCCGAAGCGGTCGCGCAGTGCTCGCTCGACGGCAAGCTTTCTGGCGTGAGGGTGCACGATTTCGATTCGCACGATGCCCCGCTCGCGGGCCTGGGCGAGAAGCCGACCGACCTTCCAGCGAGTGATCGACAGCAGGCCGCCGATCTCGTCCTGGGATTTGCCCTCTTCGTAGTAGAGCTCGGCTAAGCGCACTGCAAGCAGTTCCGTTGCTTCATTCACGACAAACCTCCCGCTATGAGGCTACGGGCGACGGCGGCGAATATCCACAATTGTGGGCGAATCGCTCACATGAGCAAATTCGTGTCGCTGACGCGCGCCGGGGTTAGCGCACGCGCCCACCCTCGCGGTACCTGTAGAACACCCACAGCAGTACCGAACAGAACGCCACCGACAGCACGACGAGCGCGGGCCAGTTGCCGTCCAGCCCCAGCACGATTGCCGCCGACACGACCGCGATGGCAGCGGCGGCGATCTTGGAACTGGTCTTTAATCGCAAGCCCGCCCGGGCCAGATATTCACGTCCATGGGCTGCATAGTAGCGCTAGCCCGAGTCAGGCCGAATCGTCCGCCGACTCGAGATACCGCGACCACGTATCGTGACGGTCTCGCTGCCAGTTGGCCCAGTCGACCGGATGACCGCGCAGCAGTTCTTCGAGTTGATCGAGATTCACCTGCCAGTCTGCCCGCACGCGCGGGGCAAATGCCGCCTCAATCTCGATGTCGACCAGCAGGTGGAGGCGCGTGCTGGTGACCCGAGCCCCGCCCGCAAGTTCATCGAGCGAAAACTCCAGTCGGCCCCTGTCGGTCGTAGCCACGTGCAGTCGCTCACATGGCTGCAGCACCGTGACCCGGCCAAACGTGGTGGGATGACCGAGCATGTGCAGCCAAGTGAGGTTGTACTCGCCGCCAACCTCGGGGGTGATCGTCGATTCGGCGAGCCACCCTGAAACCAGATCGGCCTCGATCAGGGCATCCCACACGATAACGCGCGGAAACTCGTAGTCGCGGGTGAAGCTCAGCGGGAGTGAGTCCATCTGCACAGAATAGGCTGGGCGCATGACGAGTACGAGCTCTCCGCCGCCCGCCGGCATCGCACTCGCAGGAGCCACCGCACCGTGACGATCACCACATTCGTGCTCGGAGTGGACCTCGGTGGCACCAAGATCGAGGCCGCCCTGGTGGATGCCGCAGGCGTCATCCTGCCGGGAAGCCGGTTCCGCGCGCCCACCGGTCGTGACTCGACAAGCGAGCAGCTCGCCCACAGCGCCGACTCCGTAGTGCAGCAGGCGCTGGCGACCCTGCCCGATGGCGCCTCCCTCAGCGGTATCGGTATCGGCAGCGCCGGACCGATCACGGTGGCCACCGGACTCGTCTCCCCCCTCAACCTTCCCTCGTGGCGCGACTTTCCCCTGCGCGACCGAATCGCCGGGCTTGCCCCCGGTGTTCCGGTGAGCTTGCGCATTGACGGCGAGTGCATAGCGCTGGCCGAGCAGTGGGTCGGCGCGGCCCAGGGCGCCACGAATCTCATGGGCATGGTCGTGTCGACCGGTATCGGTGGTGGTCTGATTCTGAACGGGATGACTGTGGCTGGGCCCACCGGAAACGCTGGGCATATCGGCCACGTCGAGGTCGGTGGTTTCGACGAGCCGTGCCTGTGCGGCGGCACCGGATGCGTCGAGGCCGTCGCATCCGGCCCCAACACCGTCACGTGGGCGCGCACGCAGGGTTTCACAGGAACCACGGGCGAAGACCTCGCCGCCGCCTACGCGGCCGGCGACGAGATCGCGATCACCGCTGTCAAGCGTTCCGGTCGCGCGATTGGCCAGGCGATCGCCTCGGCCACCGCCCTCGTCGACCTCGAACTCGTCGCCATCGGCGGCGGATTCTCGCACGTCACGCCCGACCTCCTCGACTTCGTGCGCGAGGCCATCGCCAGGCGCGCGGCGTTCCCCTTCGTCGCGAAGGTTCAGGTCGTGCCCTCGGGCCTGTCAGGCGAAGGTCCGCTAATCGGGGCCGCCGCGCTAATCCACCGTGCGGGGTTAGTGGACTAGCCGGTCGGACACCACTGAGCTGATGTTGTGCCATGAGAGAGCGCAGTCCAGTCAACTGAGCCACGCGTGCGGTCCAAAAGACGGTCGTAGTTCGTTGTGAGGATCAGAAACGGCAAGGTTGGGAATGCAGCATCGGTCAAATCGGTCGACATAGATGCAAGCTGACCGATCTCATCTCGCAGCCAGTCGGCCCATTGCGGGTCGCTGACGGCGAGATCTCCGCAGCAGCCCAGACCATTCACAATAGGCGCTAGGCGCTAGGCGCTCGTACTCGGCGGGCCGTGAGAGTCGCAGTCATGTTCTCATTGGGCGTCGGCTACGGTCTTCCCGCTCTTTGCTGGCACGCGTTCGTAGCCGTCGGCCGTCGTAAGTCCCGTCAGATCAAAGCTGTTGATCGGATCAGCGGGGGGCTGCTGCACGGTTAGGTGTCATCTTGACCTGACCTATGGTTTGGTTTCCACTCGGGGTGACTAGCTTCAGGCGGATATTGGTTGCGGAGTGTGAGCGAGGTCGTATTCGTGGGGTGTTGCGTAACTGAGTGCGGAGTGTCTTCGTCGGCGATTGTAGAACACCTCGATGTACTCGAAGATAGCGTTCGCGAGCTCGATTCGGGTCCGCCACTTCTTACGGTTCAGCAACTCGATCGACACGCAGCACTAGGAGGCCGTAACCGGGCCTATAGGTCGCATGGGTCCTGCACAACTTTGCCCGACTCAACTTGCCATCCCGACTCAGTCAGCCCTGCATCTGGAACGTAGAACACCGCTCGCGCCGCGACTACCCCGCCTTCAGGCCCGGGTCCCGTGATCGTGATCCGGATGTTGTCGCCGGGGCTAAGAGCCGGAGGATCCTTGACAATGTCCCCGGCGCCCGGGAAGCCGCCTTCGGCGGTGGAAAGTGGCTGATCTGGGGTGACGGTGAAGGCATCGCGTTCCCAGAAGATTTGCCAACTGCGACCCTCGGAGAGGTTTCTCTCTTCCATGGTTAGATGCACTGCCTCGATTGTCCCGCACACGGCCACCACTAGGTTCTCGCCGTCACTGCGAATAGCAAGTGGGGCCCGATCGCGGGCGACTATCAGGCTGCACCCGGTGGCGAGGCAAACAATCGCGAACACAAGGGCGCTTGCGTATGCAAGCCTCATTTCAGGTATCCCCCATCGCCGAGATCCGCTCCGATTTCGAATGAATTGTAGCAACCGGCGAAACTGCAATCTCCGTTTAGACCGAGCCAACCATTAGTTGCCCACTGGAATTCTGCGTTGACCTGAAACACCCCGTATAGCGGCAGGAATGCCGAGCCAGCTCGCGCCCACTGACTCGCGTGGACGCTTTCATGTCGGATCACCGATGCTGTGGGGTTGTCGAATGGCGTAATGAATACATTGCCGAAAGTAGTACCTCCAGCGAAGCAGCCAGCGACGGCCCCCGTACAAATGATCAGTTTATCCTGCGTCATCCGATCGCAGTTCGCAGCCCCGGACACGAGCGCGTAGCCTAAGTGCTTCATCGTTACGGCGTAGTTAGCTTGCCACCGCGCTTCGGCCCATTCTGCTCGGGTTGACCCGGTTCCCAGAGACGTCACTTGGTTTCCTTGATTGATCCACTTTTCAGCAGAGTCAGCTGTGAACTCGCCGGTCAGGTCAAATTTATTGACCGGGTCGGCCGGGTAGTCATAGCTATTCGTGACGCCCGCTTCTACGGGGTCGCAGGACAAGAATCGCCCTAAGGATGAAACGTATTGTCGGGCGCCCATTTCGATAGTGGCGATGGAGCCTTGGTGTTCGTAAAGTTTTTTGTTGCTGCCGACCCAGCCATAGTCGGCGTCGCCCGGTGAGTTGTCGGCGACTGCGTTGTCGGCGTCGGTCGTGCCGATATCTCCGGTGGTCGGGTTGATGGGTTGACCGAAGGGATCGTAGCTGGCGCGAGCCCCGATGCGGGTCCCTAGTGCGTCGGTTTGCACAATGTTGTCCCCGTGTTGGTTGGAGTACGACCAGGACGACGCATCTGCAGGGGTGGTGGGCCTGCCGACAGGGATCGTGACACTGACACCGCCGGGAAGGGAGACGGATCGTTCGACCAGCCCTCCTGCACCATCAAGCACTCCGAACATCCCGCCGGCGGCGAAGGTGCCGGGCCACCATGGTGTGCCTGGTCGAGGCCGTCAACGACGGATACTCCGACCGGTGCTCACGCACCAGCCGCACCGCCCGATCACGCAGGGCAGGATCAACCTTCTTAGGCATGACATACATCCTTCCGCCTCACAAGGATGCGGCATCAAACCTGGTGCGCTTCAACCTAAGCTTCAGCATTCCCCAGCGAGTTTCTCAGCTAGGCAACCGATACCAGTACTGTGAATCTGAATCCAAAACGAAAGACATTTTGCTATCGACTCGGGGCAGTTCCGTTAGGAACGCCGGGTCTTCACGCAGGCATGGGGTGAAGTTCGTAGTGAAGTTGATGTTTTGACCGACGTTTAGCTCAGCGGCCACTTTGGAACCGTCGAGGAATAACATCAACGCTAAAAAACTGGGGCTCTCAAGATCGGCCGAGGCCTCTACCGCTAATTTGTATTCGGCGAGGTTGCCGTCAGTTGCGCCACTGCAAACGATGACTATCTTGTCCCACGGCGCGGATACTATCTTGGCGAAGTCAACCTCTGTGCCCGATGCGTGTCCATTTTCAAGCGCGGAGACGACCTCATTCTCTATAGCGCCCAGACCGGGATCTGCGCACCCCGTAAACAAAACTACGGCGATCGTGATCCACAGACCGATGTGAATCTTGCGCTTCAACGTTGTCGTCCTATCCGTGGTAAAGGGATGGATTGCAAGAATTATTGAACATGTAGTATGCCAAGTCGCCTGTCGACTCATTGTATGTCTCGAGGTTGAATGTCGTCTTGTTGGTCCCATAGCGAAGATTGTCGACAGGCATCGTCGGCATCAACCTGCCCAAGCCGGGCATCGAAACTGACACCGAACGACTCCAAGCATCTTGACAACGCCCGGACAGGAAATGGGTGGCGCCAGAATCGGCCGCCAACTAGCTACGGCCGCGCACCAATCTCGTCCTCGACGAACGACGGACGGGACAGGATCGCGCCAGACACAATCCCCGCGAGGGTCGTCGCGAGCAGGAAAATAAGCGGCACCATCCACGAGCCGGTG
>Ga0105046_10009511_pt1 | contig 15205 bp, 9 predicted proteins | sample MAT03_FD_78385 | JGI IMG/M metagenome (GOLD analysis project Ga0105046, IMG submission 78385) | Freshwater microbial communities from Lake Fryxell liftoff mats and glacier meltwater in Antarctica - MAT-03 (megahit assembly) | ecosystem: Environmental > Aquatic > Freshwater > Ice > Liftoff...
CCGGCGATGCGTCCGCCAGCTCCGGCCAATCTGCCTTCTCGTCCGGCGGTGCCGCCCTCCTCCGCGGGCACGACTTCCGGGATTTCCAACGCTCCTTCGCGCCCGAATGTGCTCAATCGCCCGCCGCAAGTTCCGCCGCCGCGACCAGGTGTGACCGCTCCTCCTCGCAACACGGTGAACACCGGCAATCCCTCGCGTCCGCCCGGTGGCGGCCCTTCCGGCGGCCCCGGCGGTGGACCGCCGCGTCCGGGGGGCGGTCCCCGTCCGCCCGGCCCTTCCAAGCCACCCGGGCCTGGCAGCTCCGTCAAGCTCACGCCCGAGATGATCGATCGTCTGCGCCGCGCCAGCCAGAGCGGCCAGAAGATGACGCTTGACCAGATCACCAAGGCTCCACCGCCCTCGGGTGATCCCGCTCGCGGTCCGGCCGCGCCTGGCAGCCCGGCCCGGCCCGGCGGCCCCGCGCCTGCCGCCCGCCCGGCCATCGGGTTTGGCCGCCCCAGCAGCACCGGCCCCGAGGCCGAAGCGGAAGAGGACGACAAGAAGAAGGGCCCCGGCCGAGTCATCGGCAGCGATTCCCGCTCCAAGGGCCGCAACGACCGCGGACGCAGCCGTAGCCCGGTCATCGATCGCGGCGCCGTCGTCATCACCGCCGACGGCACCGTCGAAACTGTCGACTCGCAGTTCGGCTCACGTAAGGGGCCCCGCCAGGCGCTTCTCAACAAGCTGAAGCGTCGGCAGCAGCTGTTGACCGTCAAGAAGGAAGGCAGGATCGAGATCAGCCCGCCGATCAATGTCCGCTCGCTCTCCGAAGCGATCGGCATGAAGGCCGGCGAACTCTCCAAGCGACTTCTCAAAGAAACCGAGAAGCTTTACGGCATCAACTCGCCGATCGAGTTCGAGTTCGCCGCCCTGATTGCCGCCGAGAAGAACATCGAGCTCGTCCTCAAACTTCAGGAGACGGCCGAAGACAAGCTGCTCAAGAAGTTCGAAGAGCTGATGACAAACGTCGATCTGGACAAGCTCAGCCCCCGGCCGCCGATCGTCACGATCATGGGCCACGTCGACCACGGCAAAACGTCGCTCCTGGACAAGATCCGCTCCTCCAAGGTCGTGGATACCGAAATCGGCGGCATCACGCAGGTCATCCGGGCCTGGTCGGTCGTTCACAAGATTGACGACCCGGACCACCCGGGTGAGAAACTGATCGAACGTCCCATCACGTTCCTGGACACGCCGGGCCACGAGGCGTTCACGAAGATGCGAGCCCGCGGCGCCATGGTCACGGACATCGCCGTGATCGTCGTCGCCGCCACCGATGGCGTCATGCCGCAAACGGAAGAAGCCATCGCTCACGCCCGGGCGGCCGACGTTCGCATCATCATCGCCATCAACAAGGTGGACATGCCCAATGCGAACCTCGATCGGACGCGGCGGCAGCTTTACAGCCTCAACCTTCTGCCGGACGACATGGGTGGCGACACTCAGTTCGTCGAGACCAGCGCCGCCACCGGCCAGGGCATCGACGATCTCCTCACCGCCATCCTGCTCGAATCGGAACTCAACCTGGCCGACGAACTGCGGGCCGACCCGGACCGACCCGCGACCGGCACCTGCCTCGAAGCCTACATGTCCGCCGATGAGGGCGTGATGGCAACGGTTCTCGTGCAGCAGGGCACGCTCAAGCGGGGCGACATCGTCCTCTGCGGTTCCACCTTCGGCCGGGTTCGCGCCATGTACAGCGACCTCGGCAAACCCTCCGACGAGGCTCACCCGAGCACGCCCGTTCGCATCACAGGCCTCAACGAAGTGCCCAACGCGGACGACCCCTTCTACGTCGTCGAAGAACTCTCGACCGCCCAGGAAATCGCCGAGGTTCGACGCCAAAAGGACCGTGAAGCTCAACTCAACAAGTTCGCCCCTGTCAGCCTCGAGTCGATCACCGCGGCCAAGTCGAAGATCAAGATCAGCGAACTCAAGGTCATCCTCAAGGCCGAGGCTCGCGGTTCCGTTGAGGCGATTCGCAAGGAACTCGAGAAGCTCACGCACGAGGAAGTCCGCACTCGGGTGCTCCACGCCGGCATCGGTGCCATCACCGAGTCCGACATGCAACTGGCGCTCACCAGCCCGGACGACACGCTCGTCATCGGCTTCAACGTCACCGCGGACGACGCCGCCCTGCGACTCGCCGAGGAACGCGGACTGCCCACGCCTCGCGAATACAACATCATCTACAACCTGGTGGATGACGTCAAAGCGGCTCTCGAAGGTCGGCTCAAGCCGATCCTCGAAGTTCTTCACCTGGGGCGAGCCGTCGTCCGCGAGACCTTCAAGATCTCCAAGACCGGCACCATCGCAGGTTGCTATGTCACCAGCGGCACGATCGAACGGTCCTCGAACGTCCGCCTCATCCGCGACGGCATCGTGGTCTTCCCCCACGGCGAGAAGGAAGCGAAGCTCGACAGCCTCAAGCGCTTCAAGGACGACGTCCGCGACGTCCGCGAAGGCTTCGAGTGCGGCATGAAGATCGCCGGCTACGACGACATCAAGGTCGGCGACGTCATCGAGGCTTACAAGATCGAGTCGCGACAACGAACCCTGTAGGAAATGCGAAATCGGATCGCGGAGTTCAGAATCTCAACTGAACTCCGCGATTCGCTGTTCGCCCTTCTCGATCGCAACCGGCATTCCCAACTCCGCAATGATCCTAGGTTCCCTTCACGCCCGGCTCTACGTTCGCGAGAGTCGGACTCTGAAAGACAAGCGGCAGGTGGTCCGGTCGATTGTTGATCGGCTCAAGTCGGGGTTCAACGTCTCCGCGGCCGAGGTCGGTTCGCTCGATGATGTGAAGGTCGCCGAGATCGGGATTGCGATGGTCGGCTTCGAGACAGCCGCGGTTCAGCACGTCCTTCAGCAGATCACCGAGGCCCTTCGCAAGCATCCCATCGCGGAGTACCTGGGGGGCGAGCATTCCGTCGGAAGCGAAGTGGTTTGAGGGGAATCGCCTTCACGCCATTTGGCCTACAAGGCTGAAGTGATTTGGCCTAATCAGTTATTGCGCTCCGGCGACTCGATTCACTCTTGCTTTTCGCGGTGAATCGCCTCCGCCCAGGTATCCACGTCGGTGTGCACGCCGATCCATTCGCGGATACTGCCATCCTGCGCGAAGATCGGGACCGCTCGCACCACCATGCGGCGATAGGTGCCATCCCTGCGTCGAAGGCGATGCTCGGTCTGGTACACCGATCGTGACAAGAACGCTTTGGACCAAACCCGAGCCGTGTCTGAACGGTCGTCAGGGTGCACCGCGTTAAGCCAGCCCGAGCCGCGAAGTTCGTCGAACGTCTGGCCGGTGAACTCGCTCCAGGCGAGTTGTGGCTCCTCGAATTCGCCCGAGGCCGGGGTGTTCCAGACGATCGCCGCCGCCGCCTCGACCAGCGATCGGTAGCGTTCCTCTCCGCGGCGGAGGGCTTCCTCGGCTCGCTTTCGCGGAGTGATGTCGTGCGAGATGCCGAAGGTCCCGATCAATCGTCCTTCGGGGTCGTGAAGCGGGATTTTTGTGGAGATCACCCAGCGTTCCTCCCCGCCGGGGGTCGTCGCTTTCTCTTCCTTGGCGATGAGCGGGTTGCCGGTGCGCATCACGTAGAGTTCATCGGCCCGGGCGCGTCGTGCATGCTCCTCGCCGAAAAACTCGGCATCCGACTTACCAATCGCCGCGACGGGGTCCGTGAGGCCGAAGCGTTCCGCCTGGGACTTGCTGACGAGCAGAAATCGACTGTCGGCATCTTTGAAGTAAACGCTATCGGGAAGGGTATCGAGCAAGCTGCGAAGGAGGTGTCGTTCAAACGCAGCGTCGGCCTCGGCCTTCCGTTCCTTCTGCCCCAGCCGATCGAGAGCCGTGGTCATCACCCAGACCAAAGAAGCCAGCAGCACCACGGCCGTGAGCACCACCGGAATCAGCCAGGGGCCGGGGAGGAACGCCGCGGTGCCAAGGACGGCGAGACAGCCCAGACCCACGCTGAGACGCAGGAGTTTCGTGACCGGGCCTGACGGCGGCGAAGCAAGCATGGACGAACCGGATGGTTCGGAAGCCATCCGCCTCAGCGGAAATCGGAAGCCATCGTCCTTGTGTGTCCACAGCATAACCGAAGTTGGGCGACTTCCAAGTAAAACCGGGGCGGAGACGGTGCGAACCTTCACTCACCAATGAGACGCCGGCGCCACAGTCCTCGCATCACTTCTTCAGCAGCTTGCCATCCGCCGCGGTCATGGCTCCATATCCTGGCCGCCAGTTCGCCGTGAACTCGATCTGGCCGACCGCATCCGCCTCGGTGAGCTTCGCTTTCCAGTCCTTGGCCAACTTCCCCTCGCGATCCAGGGAGAGCTTCGCAAGGTATCGCCCCGCGGGCATTGTCGGCGTTCCCGTTCGCCAGAGGCGGGCTCGCTCGGAACCGCGGTCGGCCAGGAGCGTCAGCGTGTGCTGCCAGAGGCCCGCTTTCGCGGCCAGGCGATCGGAAGTCGCGATCGGGGAATCCTCCCAGCGCCGCTTCCGTTCGTCCCACGCGAAGAGCCGAACCTGCAACAACTTCTCGCCCCATCCGGGCGGCAGGCTGGTGAGCTTGAACCAGAGTTCGGTGCTGAAACGCTCGGGGCCCGTGTCCGCGGCCGGCAGATTCGCCGCTGTCGCGTAACCATTCCCACGGATGGCGGCCACATCTTCGATCCAGGTGCGGAAGCCCTTGTACGCCTCGTCGCCCACGACAAACTTGACGCCGCCCTTGTGGCTCTCGCCCAGCGGTTTGCGGAGGAGCAGGCTCTTCTCGGGCTGCTTCGTGTCGATCAACTGGGAATCGATCAGGTATTCCATGGTGGCGGCGGCACCGGCTTTCTTGGTCCAGATCACGCGATCGCCGTACTCCTTGCGGCTCTTCTCCGACTGCGGCGTTCCCTCGGTGTGGCAGTTCATGCAGCGGAATCGCCAGGCCCACACGTTTTTCTCGAACGACTCGAGCACACGATCCTTGCGGGCATGGCGAATCACCTCCACCGGCTTCGGCTGGGCCTGCTCCGCCACCTCGAGTTTCGGCGACGCCCGAAGCCTGGGGTCGGCCGCACACGCCTTGATCCAGGCGAGGAACGCTTCACGCTCGGCCAGGCGATTCGTCTCGTGAATGGAGGCGGGCCCCTTGGGAACGCTGCCCATGTCGATAAGCTTGATGATCTTCGACTTCTCGGGGATCGCGACGTCAATCAGTCCCTGATCGCGAAGGCTGCGATATGTCTTCTCCGCGTCCGGCAGGATGTAATCCTTGAGGTCGACTCCCGCGAGATGGCACTGCACGCAACTCGAAGGGTTTGGCGAGCGGAATATCGGCTCGATTCGCGATTTGAAGACCTCAGCGGGCGTATGCTCCGCGGCGATCAACGGGCAGGCCAGGAGCAGCACCAGGGGAAACACGAGGAGCCGTGACATGAGAAACTGGCCTCGAAGATTGTAGGACGGATCTCTGCCCCTTGCTGGCGCGTTGGGCTGGTCGGAATTATCCCATCCGGGGATTGGGAAGGGCATTCCGCGCGAAGATCCATTCCTCGATCGGTTGGCCGTCGACCAGATGTTCCTGCACGAAACGCGGGATACGCTCGGCCGTCATTCCGCTGTACCAGGTTCCTTCCGGATAGACGACAACAATCGGCCCCTGGCTGCAGACGCGAAGGCACTGCACCTTCGTGCGAAAGCAAGCGTTCGCCCCCGTCGTCAGCGACAGCTTGCGGTCCTTCAGTTCCCTCTTGAGCACTTCCCAGGCGGCTTCGCCTTCGCTGCCGGTGCAGCAATCGTCGCCAATGCAGAGCAGCACGTGTTGGTGGAACTGACCGATGAAGAGCTTCTCGGCGATGACAGAAAGCTTTTCTTGGGTCGTCTCGGCCATGATGAGATGCCTCGAAGGGATCTTAACCGTTAACTTCGATCCTGTTCACCAACGCGTAACTCCGCTTCAGAATATACAGACCTCAACCGAAAGGTCGACTTGCCGCCCTCGGCCCCAAATCGGCGAGTCGCACGACGCAGAATCGGATCGATCGCTCGCACTGCGGGCTTGCGATGCTGGGGCTTGTGCTCATTCGCAAGGATTGACTTGTGCGAGGCGGGCCTCTTCTTGGATAATCTCCCTGACCCGAATCCTTTCAGGCAGGATTGCAGATGCTGGCCACCCTTGCGAACGCTGTGCAATTGCACAAAGAATCGAAGTTCGACCAGGCGGAGTTGATTTACCGCAATCTCCTCGATGACGAACCTGACTATGCCGAGGCGCTGCACCTTCTCGGCGTGCTGCTGCACCAGCGGGGACAGTCGGCCAAGGCGATTCGCTTCATTCGACGTGCGGTGGTGTTAGAGCCCCAGATTCCGAGCTTTTATTGCAACCTGGCCGAGGCGTGCCGTGCCACGGGAGATCTTCCCGAGGCCGTCGCCAACAGCCAGCGGGCCCTGCGTCTTCAGCCTGATAATGCGGACGCACACAATCACCTGGGGCTGGCCTTGCAAGGCCTGGGGAAACGGGATGAAGCCGTCGCCAGCTACGAGCATGCACTGCGGCTTCGCCCCGGGTTCGCTCTGGCACAGAACAATCTTGGGAGCGCACTGCGAGAACTGAAGCGGACCGAGGAGGCCGAGGCCGCCTTCCGCGAGGCTCTTCGCCAGAACCCCAATCTCTCGCTGGCGCATAGCAATCTCGGCCAGCTTCTCCTGGAGCAGGGCAAGCTCGAAGAGTCTCTGCCGCATTGCCGGGAGGCGGTCCGCCTGCAGCCCCACTTTGCCGAAGGGCTCAGCAACCTGGGGAATGTGCTCCGGGCTCAGGACAATTTGGCGGAGGCCAAGGAGTGCTATCAGCAGGCGATGGCGCTTCGGCCGAACGTGGCGATGATTCACAACAACCTGGGACAGGCGCTCCAGGAAGAGGGGAACCTGGACCAGGCGCTCGAATGCTATCGCAAAGCCCTGACGCTTGACCCGAATTCCGCCCGTATCGAATGCCACTACGCGAGTGCCCTGGCGGCGAAAGAGTTGCCCCGGGAGGCGATCGAGCACTATCGCAGAGCCCTTAAACTCGAACCCGACTGGGCGGAGGCGCACAACGGCCTGGGCCATCTGCTCCAGGAAGAGAACGATTTCGAGGGCGCTGTGCAATGCTACCGGGAAGCGCTGCGAATCAAGCCGAACTTCGCCGACGCTCACGCCAATATCGCCAACATTCACGCGGAGCGTGGAGATCTCGCCGCATCCGAAGCGAGCTACCGGGAAGCGCTCCAACACGATCCCGACTACGTCGGCGCGTACGCCGTGCTGGCGACGCACTTACGGGACAAGATGCCGGCCGAGGATGTGGCGACGATGCAGCAATTCCTCGAACGGGAACACCTTTCCGACTGGTAGCGAGCACTCCTGCATCATGGCCTTGCACACATCTATGACTCTCGCAAGGATTACGAGAAGGCCGGCGAGCGCGCGGGGCAAGCCAACGGCCACCGGAAAGAAACCTGGGTGCGTGAGGGCAAAGTCTACAACCGAGCCGAGCACGCAGGATTCGTCACGTTCCTGATCAAACAGTTCTCGCCCGCGTTCTTCCAGCGAACCAGGGGCTTTGGCCTCACGACCGAAGTGCCCGTCTTCGTGTTCGGTGTGCCCCGGTCGGGGACGACACTGCTCGAGCAGATCCTGGCGAGCCATCCGCAGGTTTACGGCGCGGGCGAGTTGAGCCTGGGGAAGGATTCGTTCGACGCCATCCCCGCCGCGTTGGGCCGGGCGGAGCCGCCTTCGGTCTGCGTTCCGCTCCTCACCAGGCCCGCCGTGCAGAAGATCGCCGCGAGCCACCTGGAGAAGCTCCGGAAGTTCAGTTCGCAAGCCTCTCGAACCGTTGACAAGATGCCGGACAATTACCTCTGGCTGGGCTTGCTCGCCACGATGTTCCCCCAAGGCAAGTTCATCTACAGCAAACGGGACCCCAGGGACATTGCCGTGTCGTGCTGGGTCACCAACTTCAAGCAGATCCGCTGGGCTTGCGACCAGGAGGACATCGCGGCACGAATCCTGGCACACCAGCGGATCATGGCCCACTGGAAGACCTTGCTTCCTGTGAATGTGCTGGAAGTGGAGTACGAAGAAACCGTGGCGGATACCGAAGCGAGCGCTCGACGCATCATCGATTTTGTGGGCCTCGAATGGAACCCCGCGTGCCTGAAGTTCCATGAGACCGAACGCACCGTCCGCACGGCGAGCCTCAGCCAGGTTCGCAAGCCCATTTACAAGGGTTCGGTGGAGCGATGGAAACGCTACGAAAAACCTCTGGAGAAGTTGTTCCAGACACTCTCAGATGGGGTCGAGCCCAAGCCACCCGCAGCGGCGAAATCCTGAGAGTGTCAGGTCCACCACCCAGGTGCATCGGATCTCAAAATCTGATCCGTCGAGCGAAGAACAGCTCCCCAGAAATGAGAGAACAGCGAGCCCTGTGTGGTCCGCTTCCTCAGGGTCGTGGTACTCAGGCGGGTTATCTCGCCTTCGCGAGGAACGTCATCGACGCTCGCGGCGAATTGCCCGTCTGGCAGATCTGATTGAAGCCGAAGTGCTTTAACAAGCGGATCAGGTCTTCGCCTTCAGCGGCCGAGGCGACTTCAAAGAGCGGCCGACTCGAGGCCAGGACCCACCACTTGTTGTTGAACTGGCGGACCTGAAGCTCGCTTTCGCCGAACTGCCGGGCCACGGACGCGAACGAGGCTCGCGTGGGAGCCTTGCCGGAAGCGAGAAAGAACGTGACCCCCGGGGTGCCGAACTTGCACCAGTCCGTGAAGTGGCCATCCTGCACCACGCGAAGGGCATCGCGGGCCTGCCATTCGCCGGCCCCGAACCGACCGAGCACATCGGGGCCGTGTGCCAGCACCCATTCGTGACCGTCGCGGCGGACCTCCACCTTGCGGAAGTCGATGCGGACCATTTCGCCCACGAATCCCAGCCCCGGAATGGGAATGCCAGTCCTCGCGAGAGCCTCGATCTGCACCTGGCGCCCGAGTTCGCCGAACCCCAGCTTCAGGGGTTGCTCGCCCTGCGGCGCCACGAACAGATAGGCCATCACCGGTGTTCCGGTCCCGATATAGCCGATGCGATCGAAGCCGTACTTCTGCACCACGGCCGCGGCCTGTTCCGCCTCGGCGTTGTGGGTGCCGAAATTGAGGAGGAGGTTCTCCGCGTCGCGAAGCACCCATACCCCCTTCACCTTCTCGGCTCGCACGCTTCGCAGGTCGATCGGCAACGAAGCGCGGCCGATGCCCATCACGACCGTCGCCTTCCCGTCGCGAAGACCGTACTCGAGCAGCGGCGTGGGGACGCCGATGCTGGCCCATTCGTAAGCCTTCAAGCCTCGCATCACACGCAGCGCTTCACGGGCATCCACCTCCGAGTTGCCAAAGCTCCGCAACAGCTTCTGACCGGCCCAGATTTGCCAGCTATCGCCCAGCCGCCGAAGGCTGAGCGTCACCGGGTCGATCGGGAACTTTTGCTCAGCGGAGGGGAGAGCCGCCTCGGTACGAATCGGCCGCAGATCCTGGGGCGTCTCGGGCACCACGGGTGCGCTCGGCGCGAGCGACGGCGGCAACGGTCTCGATGGCGGAAGCTGCGCGTGCAAACTCCCCGTGAGCCCGAACCCTGCCAGCGACACCAGAGCCCACATGCGGATCCGCATCAATAACCCTCATGGCGAGAGAACCCCGCATCTGGTATCGACCTGCCACCCAGGGATAGTTGAGCGAATCTGCCGGTTCTGCGGGTTGTGAGGGTTTCGTCGAGAACACGAAAAAATCTGACCACAGAGCCACAGAGGACAGAGAGTTCAGAAGGTGGTCGAGGTGGTGATTTGCAACGACTGCGTTCACCTGCCGGGCCGGATGCAAGGAACGTGACGACGAAGAAAGCCTCCCGCTCCGCGTCGTACCCAAACCGCCAACGTTGATTCAACGTCTTTTCGGGTTTGGCTGGTACGGAGCCGTGGGGGCTCTGTAGCAATCAAGGTGCTCTGTGGCCGAACGATGGGATACGTCGAGAAAAAGCAGGGCAAGCTCTCAGGACCGGTGTGACCCGGCGCCCGCGGAGCGACAGAGATCCAACCACGACCGAGGTCGGGTGGAACCCCGGGGATAGACGGTGATTCACCGCCACCCCTTCGGCAACCTGGCGGCCGTCGCCCCTGAAAACGAGGGGTTAGGAACGAGGTCCATGGCTTTGCGCCCCCACCTCGCGGTGGGTTTGCCCTTTCGAGGATGAAAGGTGTTGGCGCCGCGGGCTGCCTGAGAGCTTGCCCCCACCCGGCCTACAAAAACTAGGCCGGGCGTTTGCTGGGCAAGGCTAGAACAGATTCGCACTCGACGCAAATGGCCGGGCGAACCCGTAGCGCGAGCGACGGGGTGCGAACGTGATCACTGCACCGCCGCGAAGTCCGCGGGGAGACGCCGCCAGGTGCTGTGAATGTGATTGGCCGGATTCTTCGAAGCGTCGGCCTGGATGTTCAAGAACTCGATCACGAACGACGGACCCTGGACGCGATAGGTGTACCCTTCGCCCGCAACGGTCGAGCCTGAATACCCGAAGTAAAGCTTCTCCAGCCCCGCCTCGGCCGCGCGAGCCATCTCCGTCGCCGCGACATCCGCCGGCATGCGATCGGCATACGCCTTCAGGAGCTTGCTCAGCGTGTCCTTCTGGGCCGCCGACATCTCGGAAGCCACAAGGCCGACCGGAGCGCCGACGTCGGCATCGGCGTAGCCTTCGCGGATCTCGGCGAAGTGCTTGGCCTGTTTCGCCACCTTGTTCTGCTCCGTTGTCAGCGACTTGATCAATTCCTGCGCGGCGTCCTCGATCTCCGGCAGCGTGCGGAGGCCGGCCTTCGGGCCACTCTTGACGATCGCCGGGTTCGCACCGAAAAGCACTGGCGTCGCGTCTGTCACTTCACCCTTGTTAAGCGTCACGTTCACCGAGAGGTGGTGCCCCTCGAAGCGCCAGGACCACGCACCCGTGTTCGAGGGCTCGCCGAAGATGCTGACGAAATACCACTCCGGATTGCGAACCATCGCTCCCTTGTCGCCCTCAAGGTCCTTGAGCAGCGATTCGAGGCTGATGATGGCCGTCGCCTGTTCGTACCCACGGGCGGAGAGGCCGGTCTTCAGGAGATCGTGCGCGGCGGCTCGCTGTTCGGGGCTCATTTGATCGAGCCGCAGACCCTTGCGGGTGGAGTTCTTCTGCTTGTCCTGCTGCGGGGTGAAGAACCACACGGTTCGCTGCTTGGCCTCGAAGGGGAATGCGGCCTTCGCCTTGGCCTCCGCGGGCAGAGTGGTCAGAAACTTTGTAGCCGCCTCCGCCATGCGAGCCCCCGTGGGCGTCTTCGACTGGGCGACAATCGCCAGCCCCGCGAACGCAACAAGAGAGAACAGGGCCAGGCCGAGTACCCGCGAACGGTTCATGCGAAGCTCCCGAAAGGGATGGAGGGGGAGGGAAAGACTGGGAGTGTTATATCAAGTTCGGGCCACCGTCGAGCAAGGCCGCGTGCCACCCGAGCAGTGAGCGGTCAGTTCCACCATATCAGGCGACCTCGCTCCGCCGCGCTGAGCCGCAATCGGCTGAAACTGTGGAAGTTGATCCTGAGAGGTGTTCCGTCGCTTGACTTCCGCCGCCAGGAACTATAATCCAAGGTTGGTGGCGAAAGCCCCTATCGTCTAGAGGCCTAGGACGTAGCCCTCTCAAGGCTAAGACAGGGGTTCGAATCCCCTTAGGGGTACTGGCATTTTGTGCAGTATGTCGTCACGAGTTGCAACATACTGCACAAATTCACTTTCCGAATTCTCACCGTCGCTTGATTTCCCTTCCAATCTCTTCCCTGCGGCTTCATGCTGCGCCGGATTCTGCGCCGCCCGCTGGAAGTGGTCCTCGGTGACTTGCCAGTAGTGCGCCTCGGCAATCGCCTGAGAATGGCCCAGCCATGCGGTCACGATGTAGGCGGGGTAAGTCTGTGCGAGTTCCGTCGCGCAGCTGGCCCGCATGTTGACGAAGGGCTTTTCCCACAAGGTCACTTCTGCCCTTCGGGCAATCCGGCCCAACTGTGTTCGCAGGTTTGCGTTGACGTCGCGGTAACGGCGGATGACGTGCTCCGATTTCTCGGGGGACAGCAGGAACACCTCGTCCAGTTGTTCCCGCACCTCGGGGAAGATGGGGATCGTGCGGAAGCTCTCCCCCGTCTGCTTGCCAGTCTTCACGTTGGGTATGTTCATCCGGCATTGGTCCCAAAGGATGTCGCCCCACTTCAACGCCAGCACCTCGGTCGGGCACCGAAGGCCGGCGTACCGACACAACGTGATGATGAGCCGCCACTCCGCGTCGGGGCAAGCGTCGAGGATCTTCGCGGCTTCCACCCGAGTTACGAAATGGTCGCGGGTTCGATTCGGCCTCGTGCGGGAAACCATCCCCGCGAACGGGTTGCGAAGCAACCTTTCGTGCTTGACGGCCGCCCCGAAGAACTGCTTCGCCCGGCCGATTTCCCGCCGCACCGTGTTACCCGCCCGCGACAGGGAAAGCCATCGGGAATACCCTTCCGCGTCCCCCACGGTGACGCTATCCAACCGTCTGTCTGCCCCGAAGTGCTCGACCAGCAACCGGGACGAGAACTCCAGCCGCGCGGCCGTTCGCGGGGCCAAATCCTTTCTCCCGGCAATGTATTCCTCACACCACGAAAGAAGCTTCAGGGCCGCCGCCTGGCCGTCGATCAGGCCCACGGCCGCGAGCTTGGCCTTCAGCTTGTCGCCCACGGTCGTCAGCCATGCCGCCGTCGCCGGCTTGACGGCTTCGCCGCTCCCCTTTGCGGAGAGTAAAGTTTCGACATGCCGGCCGATACTTTCCGAACTCTTGCGGTCGATCTTGCCGAGCCGAATCGCCTTCCGGCTTCCATCTGGGGCCACGAAGAGAATGCGCCGCCTGCCGTTGGGGTCGTTGATTATCGATGCCATGATGCTTTTCCCTCGTTTGAGCTGGTTTAGTCCGGTAAGCCGCGTTGGTCCGGGAATAATCGATCGCCCGGGAGTCTTTCTTCGGAATCGTCTACAGTGTCTACGTCTACGGAACCCTCGTTTGCCTCGAGTTTTTCAGGGGTTTCGTAGACCGGAAGAGTCGCATTCAGCACGAAGAGCCGCGAGGGCCTCCCACCCTTGCAGAATGTGACGGACTCTCGCCAGCAACCCCGCCCAACTTTCGCGAGTTTCTCAAGGGCCGCTTCTGCAACACCGGCTACCTTCAGCCATCGGCAACCCTGTTGCGCTTCGCGGGCCGTCACCTTCCCGCCCTTTTGGGTGATCCATTCCACCAGACGGCGCTGGTTCCTTTCGATGTCGGTTTCGCCCAGCATGGCGTAGACACGCCGAGCCTCGTGCTTGAACCATGTCACAAACGCGATGCCCGCTTTCATGCTGGCTACGTCCAGCCGCAATTCCTCGGATACATCCGCCGCGGCCCATCGGATGTAATGCACCACGAGTGCCAGCCGGGCCGCGTACTCTTCGAGCTTTGACCACGCCGCGGCCATGTCGCCGGTCAGGTCTGCTTGTTCGACGTTGTGGGCGTTGTAGTACGACATCCAGGCCGCCTTCGCTTCGGGGGACAACCGAACAAGCACAGGACGCGTTCCACCGTCATCGCTCGTAGTTGATTGCAGGTCGAACAGCTTGTCGACCAACCGCGCCAGCTCCGCTTCCGCTCTCGGGTCGATGTCGGCCTCGGTCCACTCCTTGGCCTTCCGTGGTGGGTAGGTGAGCAGCAAGCGAGCCGCGAGGCCGGATTCTCGATGTTCATCGCCCAGAGCCCGATTCAGGATGCCGGGTTGAATGCCGCCGCTCACGCAGACCGCCGCTTGCGGAACGTAGATCGTTCGAGGAATGCCCGTCTTGCGGTCGACGATGATGCTTTCGGCGTTGAACATGCTGAGCCAGTTGGCGGAATCCGCGCCGGCCTTCCCCGCGCCCGCGTAGCGGTCGAAAGAACCGAACCACCCCGCCAGCTCATCACGAGACAATAGTAAACCGCGAGGGCTCGTGAGCAGGATCGGGGCCAGGGCTTCGACTGTTGTATCGGCGACGATGAAACGCTCGCAAGGGGGCTGCTCCGGCTTGGGCGGTGGTTCTTCGGATGGATCCTTTCCTCGCTTCCAGGCCGTGGATTCTTTCTCCCATCGTGCGAGATCCGCTTCGTACTGCTTCATCGCTTCGTCATGGCGTTCGAGAGCTTTCCGCTGCCGTTCGTGGATCGGCCGCATAACCAGCTTGAAGGCTGGGGTTTTCGCCGTGCCACTCTCACCCACGATCGCGCCCCACACGATCGCCGGGGCGGTCCAACCGCGTTTGAGTTCGAGCCGTCGCGTCGTGCCGATGGCCGATGCGATCGCCGTTATCAAAGGCAGCGCGAGATAGGACGGATCGCAGCCGATGGCCTTCGCGCCGGCGGCCACAAATCCGCGGACAGGTTCGGGAAGCACGTCAACGGGGAATGGCTCGAAAGCGGCCGCGTCGCTCGTCGCCGTTTCGGATTGAACCGCACCGGCCAGGACTTCGATTTCGGCTCGCATCACTTCCGGTTCTGCCGCTTCGCCGTGGGCATCGATCCAGTCCACCACGTCGCCATGATCGGGCAGGTAGGGCAGTTCGACGACGCGAACCACGGGGGCCGGCGTCAGCTTTGTCAGGATGCTCGCCACGGTGTCGGCGTACTTCCGGCCAGGCGTGTCGTTGTCGGGGAGGATCCAGACTTCCTTCCCAGCCAGGGGCCGCCAGTCGCTCTTGCTCGCCGCTCCGGAACCGCCGGCCGAAGTTGTCGCCGTGAAGCCGAGCGTGCGGGCCGCATCCGCTGCCTTCTCGCCTTCGACCACCAAAACGCGCTGGGAGCTCGCCAGGTCGGGCAATCCATACAACGGCCGCGGTTCGGGCATCGCGCCGATTCGCCAGCCGTGCTCGTCCCGGGCTACGGGGCGAATGTCTTCCCCGTCCGGCTTATCCGTATCCGTCCTGTAAACCCCAGTAGACTCGCGCGGCAGGCTCGTAGGCGGGCGGGGCCGGGTTAGATGGGGTTCTCGGCCCGGGCTCGTTGAGCTTTGGCCCAGCGATGGGGAAAGAGGTCGGCCAATTCGTGGAACTCGCC
>Ga0105046_10009514_pt1 | contig 15204 bp, 10 predicted proteins | sample MAT03_FD_78385 | JGI IMG/M metagenome (GOLD analysis project Ga0105046, IMG submission 78385) | Freshwater microbial communities from Lake Fryxell liftoff mats and glacier meltwater in Antarctica - MAT-03 (megahit assembly) | ecosystem: Environmental > Aquatic > Freshwater > Ice > Liftoff...
TACAAAAAGCAACAATGAAGTGTAGACTACTGCAGAATTTGCCGCCAAGCCAACGCCAGCAGTTCCTTTTTGGCAATAATAACCCTTGAAACATCCTACAAGTCCAATTGCAAATCCAAAAAAGAAGGTTTTAATTGTGGCGGGGATTATATCCCTGAATTCAAGCGATAGTAGAACTTTATTGAAATATAATTCAAAGGAAACATTCGCTTTTACATTTTCAATTAATGCAGAGCCAAATAATGCAATAGCATCTCCAAAGATAACAAGTAATGGAAGCATCAATGTTGTAGCTGTTATCCTGGTAACGACCAAATAGTTAAAAGGATTGGTACCTGATACCTCCATAGCATCAATTTGCTCTGTAACCCTCATTGACCCCAATTCTGCACCAATTCCTGAGCCAATCCGACCTGCACAAATTAGGGCAGTTATGATTGGTCCAATTTCTCTAATAATGGATATGCCCACCATTGCTGGAATCCAAGAGGCAGCTCCAAATTCTTCAAGTGTGGGCCGAGATTGTAAGGTAAATACAAGTCCTATAATGAAGCCAGTAACACCAACCAATAGTAAGGACTTGTTTCCCATGCTATAGCATTGTTGCAATAGTTCAGTCATTTCATATGGTTTTTTGAAGACCTCTCTGAAATACCTTCCAGCAAAACTCGATAATTCACCTATTTCCTCTAGAAAGGATTTTAGATTCGAAATGAATTTACTTGGTTCATTCATGACATTGTGAAGCTAAACAAATACAGTTTAATTTATTGAAGTTAACTTATCTTAAAAGAGATATAAAAAATATATATAATACAAATCAGTAAATATGGAAAAATTTAATTCGTAAATATCCAAAGAATTATTGATATTTCCTAATTCAAGTTACAACTTGACAAAGTATTGTATCACCAACTATCTAGTCCGTTCTTTATTTGGTGGTCTATTTCTTGTTTTACTATTAGGGCCACTGGTGCTTTTTGCATTTCTTGGGCTTGAAGGACCTTTGCTTGGCTTACTTCCTGATTTTTCAGGTTTCCTAGAAGTTGAGTGCTTTGAGGAAGGTCCTTTTTCGGAGCTGGATGATTTCGGTTTGAATTTTGACTTTGGCGCTGAACTTTTATTTACCTGATCTGATTTTGACTTAAATTTTGGTTTACCTGTCGAATCTGCTTGTCTTACTTCAGATTTTGGCTTTAATGAATGAATTGCTTTTTTTCTAAAACTTGCTTTTCGGATCGAGCCATCCTCTGTTTTTGTAGAGGTCAATAGTTTTTCGTTGAGTTCCTTTATTTCATGAGGAAGTAGTTTTCGCCATTTGCCAACCGGAATATCATCCAATAAGATATGCATGATTCTTACTCGTTTGAGCGCTACGACTTTATAATTCAAATAGTCGCACATGTGTCTTATCTGCCTATTCAGCCCTTGGGTCAAAACGACATTGAATTTTTTGCTGCCCAACTGTCTGACTTTACACAATTGTGTTACTGTGTCTAATATGGGCACTCCACCTCCCATTTTGTCAATGAAATCTGGAGTAATAGCTTTATCAACTGTTACGATGTACTCTTTTTCATGCTGATTGCCAGCTCGCAATATCTTATTAACTATATCACCATCATCTGTAAGCAGTATCAGACCTTCACTTTCTTTATCCAACCTGCCAATAGGGAAAATCCTCTTTGGGTATTTGATATAATGGATAATATTTCGTTTGTCGCTTGAGTCTGTTGTACTAGTTACTCCTATTGGTTTGTTAAAGGCCAGATATACATGATCTTTGGTTACAGTTTTAATAAATTCGCCATCTACTGCTACTTTGTCTCCTGGTTTCACACGGTCTGTCAATAATGCAACCACATTATTGATATTGACTCTTTCTTGTTCAATAAGCTTATCTGCCTCTCTTCGTGAACAATAGCCAGAGTTACTTACGAACTTGTTGATTTGTATACCTGCTTCACTTGGTTCCATTTAGCAAAGCTAAAGCTAATTTGTTGAAACCCGAATTTGAGTATTTGGAACTATTGATTTGTTAAGCTTAAGCTTTGAGATTTAATGGGATAAACTGATTATTGCTTTCAGTTTGTGTATTCAATCTTGGTTGACAATTAATTTACTTTTTATACTATCTTGAACGCTTTATGAGATATATCAGGTTTTTTTTATCTTGAAATATGAAAAGCTTTATTCACTTTTTTTCGATTCTGGCTCGATATCGACTAACTTCGCGCATCCATTTTTATCATGTCCAATAATCCTTCAATAAGTCTATATAACCTCAATGAATACATCCGGCGGGTGGTAGCTTTGAATTTTCAGGACTCAATCTGGATTTCATGTGAAATAGCTTCTTTCAGGGAGTCTCGCGGACATGCCTACTTGGAAGTGATTGAAAAACCGTCACCAGATGCTGATATCATTGCTCAAGCTTCGGCGGTAATTTGGCGTACCCAGCTAAATTCTATTTATAAAAAATTGGGTGGTGAACAGGAAAGTGCCTTGCAACCTGGACGCGAGATTTTGGTCAAGGTGAAGGTCGATTTTAATGAGCGATATGGCTTAAAATTGATCATTGAGGACATGGATCTCAGTTTTACAATTGGAAAACTTGCACTTCAAAGGGCAGAAACCATCCGAGATTTGACTGCCAAAGGTATTTTGTTGAAAAACAAAATGCTTCCCATTCCTAATGTTATTCAGCGGATTGCTATTATTTCTTCACCAACAGCAGCTGGCCTGCAAGATTTTGTTCGACAACTTGAGGACAATCCTTATGGGTATGCCTTCAAAAGCAATTTATTTCCTTCGGCAATGCAAGGAGCAAGTGCAGCTCCCGAAGTTTGTGCACAGATGGAAGAAATAGCTTCTCGAGGAGACTTTGATGTAATAGTCATCATCAGAGGGGGAGGAGGCAAAGTTGATCTAGCAGATTTTGATCATCCCAACATTGCCATTCAAATATCGAAGTCTAAGATTCCTGTTTTGACAGGAATAGGTCATGATATTGATGAGTCTGTGGCAGATTTGGCTGCTTGTAGATCGCTCAAAACGCCTACAGCTGTCTCGGAATTCATTATCCAGCGCAATATGGAATTTGAAGCAGCCGTGTTATTCACATACCAAAAAATCGTTTCATCCGTGAGCCAATTGCTTCAATTTCATGTTAATAGTATGGATGTGATACAACAAAATTTGCGATGGGTACTTGAGAACAGAATCCGAAATACAGCTCAAGCTTTGAATCAATTAAGTAGTCAAATCAAATATATTTCGAAAGTTGGTCTTGAAAAATGGTCCACTAAACTGAGTTCAATTCAAGAATTGATTGCCCAAATAGCCCCAGATTCTCAACTCAAACGAGGCTTTAGCTGGACTGAAATCAATGGAAGACGGGTTTCGGCACAAAATATACCTAGAGTAAGGGATGAATTAACCAGTTTTACGAATGAATTTGTCATCACCAGCGTTTTAACCAAGATAGCGAAAAATGAAAGTAAGTAAAAACCTCAACTTTGACGCAGCCTATGCCGAATTGCAAAAGATTTTATCAGATTTGCAAGGTGAACAAGTGAGCATGGAGCAAATGCGTGAAAAAGTTATAAAAAGCAATGAACTGATTAAATTCTGTAAAGATAAGTTGCGCAATATTTCCGATGAAATAAATGCTTCATTGAATCATGAAGATGCTGACCTAAACTAGTTCATTGCTATTTTACTTTTATTCTGCATAGACCTCGGTAGGAATTATTCCTGTAGTAAATGAATCAATAATAGATGTTCCATCAATGATATAAGCTTGTCCGCTCGAGGCATAGTTTTTAGCATCAAGCCCTACAATATTGCCAGTTTTAGTGTCCACACCCAAACCGTAAAACAATTTATTTAGTGATAGTGAGCTTATTCCACCTGCAGCAGTAAACTTATTCAAAGACCCATAATTGGTTAAATATAATGCATTGTCAGCTGCTACCAATCTCTCTGCTTGTCCTCCTATCGGGTAGGATTGGTCAATTTCATCATCCTTCAATCTTACCAGAGCACCATCTGTACTGTTGGCTGGATTGTTAAAATTGTAGTAGCCTTTACACAATATGTATAAATGGCCATCCAATTCTGCAAAAATGCTTGGATTGTCACTTAGCGTCAATGTTTTTTCGATTGTTAAGCTTGTAGGGTTAATGATCCACATTTTGTTATCCACATCATAACCTCCAGTGCTGCCAATATACAATTTGCTGTTTCGTAAAAGGATATTTTCAGGACCTTTTCCTAAAGCAATTGTATTTGTAATCGTCGAACTGCTGAGATCAACAATTTTCAGTGAACCGCTTATACCATCTGCACCCCATTGGGTTACAAAGGCCTGATCGCCAATAATCTTTATATACCTCGGCAGTTCAAATCCTTTTATTTCATTGATAAATTTAAAATTCAAATCAGTTACAACAATTTTATTGGAGTTATTGACCACCAAATAGCGTCGATCACCTGATACAGTCATACTTTGTAGGATATTGCCAACCAGTGCGCCACCGTTTTCAATTGAAAAGATATCTGTAGTTGAGGATTTATTTTCTCTGTTCCAATAGCTTATGCTTCCATTACCGGTTCCAAAATTGCCTTCGTTAAGTACAAAGATCCCATCATTGTACTTTCCACTACTAGGCTCATCTTCTTTTTTACAAGCAAAAAGTAAACAAAGTGCAATGAATAGAATTAGATTTTTCATATTATTTTTAGATTGAGTTGAAAATTAATAAAACGTGGTTCTCTTGGCCGAAACCTTATATTCTCGTAGTAAGTATCAAAGATATTGTTGATCCTGATGCCAGGGGTAAGAAGTACTTTTTTTAAAATTATTTGTTTTTGGATTTGGCATGAAAAAACAAAGAATGGATCCAATGAAACACTGTTTTCAATGTCTGTATATCTGTTGCCCATAAACTGTGACCAGATTGCGATGCCGTATGATTTAAATTCATATTTCATGAAATTGGAGTAAGTCCAATATGCAATGTAGGGTAATTGTTGACCAAGATTATTGAAAATGGACCGGACAGATTTTGTGTCTGTATATTGAATATTTTGTTGGATGAAGATCGATTTACCACCAATAGGAAGCTGACTTGTAATGTGAAGATTAGCCCCAAAGGAATGGACGTTTTGAATGTTTTTTGGACTAAAAAATTGAGTTTCCGGCACCCACTGAATCCAATCATTTACATAATGGTTGAAGCCCTCAATCCTGACGTCATTAGAAACTGCTCCTATTTTAAAAGGTAAGGATATTTCCAAACCTGAGTTGAAGCTCCGTTCGGATCGTAGATTTAAATTGCCACCAGGTTGCCAAAACAAATCATTGAAGCTTGGGAATCGATAATTGAAGCCTGAATATGCCTTAATCTTATAAGTTTTACCGTATTGGAGTCCAAGAGTACCGGTAGGAATAGTTTTTTGTGTTCTCCAATGTTCTAGTCTTGAGGTAAAGCTGCTGCTCAACAGTGAAGTAAAATGAAAATCATACCTGAATAAAATAGCTGAAAGCTGACGGCTTTTGGTGGCAACAGGCTCAGAATCTGTTTGGAAACTACCATTTTGACCATATTCCATTCGTTGCTGAATTTGAATATCTACATTGGATTTTTTAAACTTTCGCAACCAAGATATTTGCCCAAAACCTAAACCAAATTTGCCAATATTTTGGATGGCAGTATTCTTAAATCCAATTTCATCATAACTTATGCCTAAAGTCGCCTTCAGCTGACCCGACATGAATGGAAATGTGGCTTGATTGCTCCAACGAACCTGAAAATCGGTTTGTTCTGAAGAACCTTCAGCTTCTATCAATGAAGTTGGAATTTGGCGAACTACTCCTAACACAAGTAGGTTAGAGGTGAATTTCAGAATTGGAGAAATTTCTCTGCTAAAAGAAAGCTGTGCTTGTCTTGAATTGATTGGCGTAGAAATACTCCTTTCTTCTTTTAATGGGCTTGTATAATTTATTATGCTGAATGAATTATTGCCTTGTGTGGTACCCAAACTTAAGGAATACTTATTTTTTCCTGCCTTTGTATGAAACTGAATATTTCCTTGAAATGTATTTAAGCTGTTGTAACTGAAGATTGATTCTAATTGACTGTTTGCATGTTCATTGTCGTTGATGGTTAATGTGCTGCCAATTGCTCCATAGCCCCAGAGATCTGAACCGCCACCAGTTGTAAGATTGACACTTTGATTTGAGTTCAGGGGTATCAAACTTAAATCCAGTTGGCCAATTAATCCATTCGTCAAAGGGATACCATTCCAAATGATTTGATTTTGTACGGCTGATGTTCCATGTACGGATTGGCTTGCCATCAGTCCAGCGCCATTGCTTCTTATTTGTACAATACCTTGAATTTCTAGGGCTTGAGCTAAGCTTAAGCTCTCCATTTGATTCAAAACTGTATCCAGATTGTAGCTGCTTCTGCCAATTTTATCTGATTCAGCTTGACCCCAAATAGTGAATTGCCTACCTTTCAAACTATCTTGAAAAATTTGAGCATAATTAATGTTAGGAATGCATACAAGTATCATAAAACAGATCCGATAGAAAAAGTTATTTCTATCGGATCCATTTGCGTAATTAATCATTAAATTTTTTAACTTTTCACGTAGCGGTTAAACTATCTGATCAATGAAATGTCACCGCGCAAAACTTGTTCACCCGTTGGTGTTTGAATAACAATCCAATAGACATATACATCTGATGGAGCAGGGGTCCCATTAATATTGCCATCCCAAGGTAAATTACTGTCTGCCTCAAAAGCTATTTTACCCCATCTGTCAAAGACTTTAACTTGTTTGATGTTCAAATTATCACCTTTCACAAAAGTGAGGAATACATCATTTTTCATATCACCATTTGGAGTGAAAACATTCGGAATTTTAAATTCAGGTGCGGTCACTTGGAAAACTATTTCAAAAGTACTTTTACAACCATTGGGATCTGTTGCGATTACCAAATAAACGCTTGTCGATTCAAGTGGTTTTACAGTGATTGAAGGCGTTGTCAGATTCATTGATTGTCCTTGATAGAACCATTGGTATGTCACATTGACCGAAGGATTGGTTAGTACTGCTTGTAGGGTCACTGTACTTCCTTGACTAATATCTAATGTATCAGGTGTTGCAATAATTGTGACAAGTGGTATTGGAACTACGGTTACTTTAACCGTATCAGTTTTAGCTCCACAGCCATTTCCGTCAACAAAAGAAACGATATATTCTGTAGTTGTATTTGGGGCAACAGTTATTTCACCAGAGTTGGATCCTGTTGACCATGTGTACAGTCCGGTATTATTGGAGACTGCAAATAAACTCACCGAATTTCCATCGCATATTGTTATATCGTCTGTAACCGTAAGGGTTGGCACAGGAACAACATTTACAAAAAATTCATACCCAGCAACACAGCCAAGCGCATTTGTAATGGTCACATAATAGGTGGCTGCTGTAAGTGGAGATGCGGATGGTGTCGGATCAGTGGAAGTTCCAAAAGCAGGGTCTGTGCCTACCCAGCTGTAGGTCCAATTCGGATCTGGGTTGGAATTTAGCACAATACTTTCGCCGAGGCACAAAATATTATCATTCGGAAAGTTGATATTCGGCAATCCAGGTACATTAACAGTCACTGAACCTTGTACAGGACAACCCTCTACTTCAGCGGATACTGTAAAAGTGGTAGATCCATTCAGCGTCGCAATAACAACAGGTCCACTGGCAGTATTGAGTCCTGTAGCAGGATCCCAAGTATATTCTACGGCACCAGGGCCACTTGCAGTAAGTTCAATGGAACCTCCTGGGCATATTTGTGGATTTTGCGGAACTACGGTCAATAAGTTAGTAGGTATCACCGTGACGTTAGAAGTGTCTATTTGCACACAAGCACCTGATACAGCAATTCTTTGATAGATATAACTGGCATTGGCTTCTATGACTATATTGTAGAGCGAATCTGGTGTTCTTGCATCAAATGTTGGTTCCCAGTTAAATATTAAATTTGGGAAATTACCTTGCTCGTAGGTTGTACTTTTTAACACGACTATACTTCCCTGACAGACGGTAGTATCCATTGGGGAAATTGTCATATTGAGAGGTAAAGAATCTACTTGCACATATACTGAGTCATAAACAACACATTGGGAGGTGGTTAATTTTGAAACATACCATCCTGATTGCGTAGGTTTAACAATTGCAGTTTTGCCAATTATTACTATTGTAGAATTCTTTGGAGACCAATCAATAGATCCAAGTTCTGGATTTTGGGAGGTATTCAGCAATAAGCTATCTCCCAAGCACAGTTTAAAAGTGTCTTTTTCTATTCCTTCGTTTAAGATATCTACATCTGCTTCAATTACATCAACGAATACGGTAGCAGTGTCTGCACAAAAACCATTTTGACTTGTAGCAATTAGGGTATATAAAATATCTTGTTCGGGTGTAGCAATTGCACCTGAGAATGTGGGATCGGATAAATAAAGTGCAGGAGTCCATTGATACTGAGTTGTTCCAAAGAATAAGCTCTGCGCTAATTGAACAGGATAGGTTTCACATAATTTTACTGTGTCGTTAAAAATCACTGGAAAATCAAAAGGATCAACTTGTATGGTTACAGAATCTCTCACAATACAACCTGACAAATTAATCTGAGCATAATACTTGGTTGTAACCAAAGGTGCGGCAGTGATGTTTGTTAATTTGGTACTTGAAAGTCCCAATGGTGGGAACCATGAAAAACCTTGATTTTTTGTATTATTTACGGCAGTTAATTTCAAGCTTTTTCCTTCACAAATGGTCGTACTTCCATCAACGATAATGTCAATTTTAGGATCTATTTCTACAGCATAGACTGAATCTTTGGCAGTACAAGTCCCAACTTGTCCAGTAACGAAGATATAGCCATTTCCAGTTGGTGTTGCAATTGGTGTCGGACTTTCAAAATTATCCATTATTGAAATCGGTTGCCAGAAATAGGTTTGGCAGCCAGTAACATTAAGGTTTATTTTTCCTCCGATGCAATAATAAATACTATCAATACCAGCATTAATTTCAGCAAATGGCTCATCGGCTAAGTTTATGGTCAATGTGGTGTATGTTATTGTACCGCAACCAAAGTTGTTGGTTAGTGAGATGGTAATTGTTTCGGTTCCTTCATTCAATCCATCCATAAGTGGTGAAATATTAAAAGATTTGATGGTTTCGCCAGGTTGAAGTGTTATTGTAGTTGGGATATTGGTGGTGTAATCTATGTTTTTGGTTGCTGTTCCACCAATCACAATGTTATAAGTGACCGCTTTGTCCAATACGTTCGAAAGATTCAAAGCCATCTCATCTGTGCCTGTACACGATTCTATCATGTAGTTAATATTTGAATTTGAAACGAAATTCAAATCAACTGAGCCACCCTTTAGATCTGAAATAAATACGCCAGAATCCCATGCAGGGTCGCCTCTATCTGCAATAGCCAATTTTAAATGGTATGTGTTGCATGGAGTTACTTTAGATTTAGCTGTCAAGCTCTTTTTAACACCCTTGAAGTCAGATGTAAGTCCGTCATACTGAATTGACTGACCTCCTATATTGTTTCGGTAATACTCCCAATTTAAGTTATTGTTGACTGAATTGATCTGGGTAGGAGTTAAACCATCAGGGAGAACTGCGATATTTTTCTGATTGTTTAGGAGCGGGTCTCCTACTATGCCTGGTCCTGATATCAAGAATGCAAAAATATCATTGAAGCTACTTCCTACAAATTCTGGATATTCTTCAGACCCAAATATATATTCAAAGGCTAGTTCATCAGTTGCAGAAAAAACATCCAATTCAACTATGCATGCGTCATATGATGTAGAGAAAATGCCACTTGCAAGTGAAATTTGATCAAGGTCCTTATCACCTAATCCCCCATTGATAATTGTAGCTGAACCAATATTGTTAGGCCCTATTGCATTGATTGCACCTCCTGAAGTCAATATCAAGCCCTTCGAGAGGCCTAACATAGAATTGTCAGTTGCTGTAAAAGTTCCATAAGCTCCTTGTGCACAAATAATCGTATCAATTGTTACAGTCGTTTGAGGTGTTGAAACCGCACTAATGATTTGAGCGTCAGTGGCTGTAGGAGTTATTCCTATTACATCAGGAAGTTCACATGGTGCTGCACTGCATTGCCAAGAACCCAAAAATCCTTCAAATTCTTGGTCGCTGTCAGCTTCAAATGCGATGGAAATACATCCGCTATTGGCTTGAACTTTGTAACATACAGCTCCGCCTCCTTGGTCGGGAAATGAATTACCACTCAAGGTAGCTAAAATAGGATCTGACTTTGTATCTCCGTTGTAGATTGTAATAGCATCAAACCCAGCATCTATACTATAATAATCGAAAGTAAACTCAATACATCCAACCAATCCTGAAGGGCAAATGGTATAAAAATAACTCTTGTCGGCTGAATAGTCTCCATTTGGACCTCCGTCGTCAACAAGTTTTCCGCTGCATGCGTTGGAGAAACCATTGATAATGTTCGTTATTTTCTCTTTCTCTTTTATGCACAGAACAAAAGAACCTTCATTGTTCGAGCCATCATTTTTGTTGTCGTGAATACGCATGTAGTAGGTGGCACCTGGCGTTAGGCCATTGGCATTGAGCACTACACTAGTATCAGAGGTGTTGTTCCAACTTGCGCAGAGAATCAAGGCAAGTTCATCAACAGCACAATCTCCTCGATAAAGTGCAATTTCAGGATATCTCATGGCAGCTGTTGCACCATCTTTTTTACCAAAAACTGTGATGACGTAGTCAAGAATAGTATCACTTGCTACAAATGAAATAAAAACGTCCCTGCTGAGATCACCTCCCTTAAAACATGGGGGTACATTAAAAGCACCAATATTAGAAGTGGTAGCATTGACGTTGTTAAAATATTGGCTGGTATCGCAAAAGGGAGCAACTCCAACACTGAAAGCAGGGCAATTGTCATAAGCTGGCTGAGCAGCTAATACCCCAGTAAAAATCAAGCATAAGGCTAATAGTACTATGTTTCTCATATATGAGATTAAATAATGAATGTAATTCAAGCTGCTCAAAAGTAGTAATTTTCTGTAATATGTTGTTCTAGAATTTTACTTACCAAAAACAACTTCCCATATTTTATGACACAGCAGCCCAATATATAGCCCCAACAAAGCTCCTGCCAAGGTATCTTCAATGTAGTGTTGGGCCAAGATCATTCTGCTAACGCCAACAACGCCAGCCAAAATCATGATAATTATTTGAAACCAACATCTATTGGGGTAGCTGAGTGCCAACAAAACAAATAAAACGTAGGCTGCCGTGGTGTGTCCTGAAGGAAAGGAACTGAAACCATGATTCAAATGCATCCCTTCTGGAATATTTATTGAACTCAATAAATTCATCTTGCTAAAATATTGAGCAGGCCTTGGTTCATAAAATAAATTTTTTAACCCGGCATTGATGAACAAGGTAAATACTCCCGAAACAAGAATCAATAGTGACTTTTTGGGCTGCTTAACAATTATAAAGAATAGAATAACTGCAACATAAGAGTGCCACTCTCCTAATTTAGTGATCCATGCCCAATAGCTCACTTGTCTCAAGGTCCATAGATTGTTGAACCATATTATTTCCTGTCCCTGCGTAAAATTTAGAATCGTCCAAAATGCGAAGGTGACAAATAAAGCAAATCCAAGAATGAATCCCCAGTAACGTTTAAATTCATGCATTTACTGCCTGTTTTTTTCTGTTGAATCTGGAAATTATTCTTGCTAAGAAATTACTGATTCTGGTTGTATCAAAGAATGACGAATCGTTCATAGCCTTGTAAGTCAATATTATAGCTATTGGTGAAAGGACCATAACAGGCATCCAAGCTGCAGTTACTCCGTCAATCACTAATTCTTCAGTAAGATTTTTACAAAGAATACTCAATACAATAAATACCATGAAATAAACAATCGAGATCAAAAGCGGAAAACCAAATCCTCCCTTTCTAACAATTGCGCCCATCGGCGCACCTATGAATACGAATAAGATGCAAATAAAGGCAATGCTGAATTTGACGTGTAATTCAAGCTGATGTAGATTTCTTGCTTTATAGGTTCTTTGTACAGAACTTTCCAATGAAAGCAATTCGCTTTGAACACTTCGTGCTGATGCTTTAGCTCTTGTCATTAATACTGCACGGTCATTTTCTTGAAATGTTGCCAACAAGTTTTTGGCTTGAGCAACATCTTCTTTGCGCTGCAACAATGGAGCAGGAAAATTGACCTGTTTATTCATTTTTGGCATTGCAACATTGGGAAATTGTCGCATCACTGAAACTGTATCACTTTTAGGCTTCTTTTTATATATTGAAGTGAAATACCTGGTGAATATCTCATTGCCTCCAATGCGTCTTTCAGCAATTCGTTTTTCAATACTGTCTATTTTATAAATCAGTTGATTTTGAGAAAGCATCATTTGGTGCGACTTGAAAAGGTTCTCATCCGTTTTATTGATTTCAAATTCTTTCAAATCGTAAACCTTTTGCCAGCTTGAAAATTTTGTCCTTACAAAGGGATATTTTTCATTTTCTCGGTTGGAACTTTGAACTTCTTGGTATTGGGTTCCATTATTAAGGCGGAGTACCAGATATTGTTTGTCATCGGTGGTGTACATCTTACCGTCCTCAGCTACTATTTGATTGAGGTTGTCATAATTATCCAAAGAATTGTATATCAGTACATTATTTATGGTTTGATTGTCTTTCCCTTTGTTTTTGATTCTGATAACAAAATCTTGAAAATCATCATTGAATACTCCTTCCTCTAAACTCAATGCAGGTTTTTGTCTGCGTATGTCGTACAATCTGCTTCCGAACTTCAGATTTGCAATTGGTATCAACGTGTTGGAGCAGAAGTAGGAGAAGCCTGCTACAAAACTCATGATGATAATCAATGGTAACATCACTCTGAGTAATGAAATCCCGCATGATTTGAAGCTGGATAGTTCATACTTTTCAGCTAAGTTGCCCATTACCATCACTGTGGAGATCAAAACTGCTATTGGAAGAGCCATAGGAATCCGGGAGATACTTAGGTAGCCAAGGAGTTCTGTGATTGTGAAAATCCCTATTCCTTTACCAAGTAATTCGTCAATGTAAACCCATACAAATTGCATCATTAGCACAAATACTGCAATACCGAATGCGACAATAAAGGGTCCAAAAAAACTTTTGATTAAAAGCTTGTCCAGCTGTTTTAACATACGGCAAAGTTAGAACTTATTTTACAGAAGGAATGTCTTTAAAAGAAAAACTAAACGTATTGCTAAAGGACTTATTTTCTCCCAAAGTCTGCCGGTATTTCACCCCATACTTTTGTTTCCCATTTGTAAATGGGGTTTTGCCATGAATTGGCCTTGAGCCATGCCTCGGCTCTTTCAATCATTTCATGCAATTCAGCCGTTCTGTGATTGTGTTCCAATTCAGTTTTAGCCTTTTTATTTCTGACCCATGCAATAGCGGTCATGGAATCAGAGTATATGGGTAGCGTGTCCATTCCTTTGCGTTTAAGCAAAGACAAAGCATGGACAATAGCTAGGAATTCACCGATGTTATTGGTTCCTTCCGGATATTTGGTTGAATGAAATTTTTCTGTTTTGTCGGCAGTATCAACGCCTCGGTATTCCATGATCCCAGGATTTCCACTACAAGCTGCATCTACTGACCAAGAAGGTGTAATAATTTGACCAGTTATGAGCTTGCCTTGGGTTCCACTTGGAACGTTTGTTTTTTTTAAGACCGTATAAGGATTCTTTCTAAATGCATCCTCAGCCTCTGCTTTTGTTAAGAAAGACTTGTAAACTGCTCCTTCAAATCCGAATACTTGATTTTTGCAATTGTCCCAATCTGTGTATATTCCAGGCTTAACTCCTTTCCATACCACATAAAATTTTTGCTTTGCTTTAGCCATCGTTGCAAAGTTAGCCACAAGAATTTTATGTCAAAGCATAAACATGAAATGGTTTTTGACGTTTCATGCGCATGCTTATTGATACGCACACACATATTTACCTGCCAGAATTTGATTCTGATCGACACGAAATGATGGAACGGGCCTTGGAAAAAGGGATTGAGAAATGTTTTATGCCCAATATCGATCTCGAAAGTATCCCTGCAATGCTTAAAATGGAAGAAGATTTTCCTGGTCGAGCAATTGCTATGATGGGCTTGCATCCATGTTCTGTAAAAGACGATTTTTTAAAAGTCTTAAACAAAATGGAAAAATATATTGAGTCTCGCGAATGGTCTGGAATCGGTGAATGTGGCCTTGATTTATACTGGGATAAGACCAGCTTAAAAAATCAGATGGAAGCCCTCAATATTCAACTATCTTGGGCCAAGCAAATGAATAAACCCATTATTTTGCATACACGGGAAGCTACTGACGAAACCATCAAAATGGTAGAACTGGCACAAGATGGGAGTTTGAAGGGCATATTCCATTGTTTCGGTGGCACAATAGAACAAGCAAATCGTATCAAAGACTTGGGCTTCCACCTTGGCATTGGAGGTGTATTGACTTATAAGAAATCGGGCTTGGATGCAGTTTTATCCCAAATTGGACTAGATAAAGTAGTACTTGAAACGGATGCGCCCTATCTGCCACCAGTACCTTACCGTGGAAAACGAAATGAACCTTCATATCTATTCCAAGTAGCCCAACAACTATCTGAAATGTTTCTATTATCTATAGATGAAGTGGCTAGAAAAACCACTCTAAACGCCAAGGAAGTTTTTGACTTTTAGGATTGACCCAAATTCAGCGTTATGCGCTGAATAGACGAGATTTTTGGTTGTTCTAAATATTTATCGGCTCTGACGAATCTTACAGTCGTATCAAAATCGTAGGAGATTTATCCCCTGACGATTTTTAAATATCAGGGCTTTAAAGTCGAAAAATCAATGATTTTCGTCTACAAATGGAGCTTTGCTCAGAGTCTGATAGCCTCTGACTCGTGCGACTCAAAGGGCAATATTCGATAATGCGGTTTTTGGGTTTAGAATCTGAATTCCCAGGATATTGTAGAAGATGACATCTGTGACAATACCCAAAACCAATAAATAAAGCTAAACCAGTGAGAGGTATTCTTGAAAGTTGA
>Ga0105046_10009515_pt1 | contig 15204 bp, 17 predicted proteins | sample MAT03_FD_78385 | JGI IMG/M metagenome (GOLD analysis project Ga0105046, IMG submission 78385) | Freshwater microbial communities from Lake Fryxell liftoff mats and glacier meltwater in Antarctica - MAT-03 (megahit assembly) | ecosystem: Environmental > Aquatic > Freshwater > Ice > Liftoff...
CCCGGCAGTACCAGCGGCAAGGGGTGGCGACGGCGCGGGCGGGCGCGGCTCCGCTTCAGTGCTCTTCGGTCGGCGGGTTCCGGGCGGGGTCGATGTCGTAGCGAAGTTTGCCGGTGAGTTCGTCCACCGCCGCGCCGACGGTGGGGAAGAACCGTTCAGGGCCGAACTGTTCGTTCAGGCCGTAGCGGCGACATTGGTCCTTGACCGGGCCCTTCATCTCCGCAATCAGCAGCCGCACTCCCTTGGATGCCAGGAAGTCGTCGAGCTCGACCAGTTCGTCCACCGCGGTGGTGTCGACGGCAGTGATCGGCTCGGCGGCCAGGATCGCCGAGTGGATCTCGGGCCCTGCATCGGCGACCACTTGTCGAACGAAGTCGTCGAACATGCCGCCGTTGGCGAAGAACAACGGGGCATCGAAGCGGACGATCACCACCCCGGGGATACGGTCGCCCTCGGGATGTCGCGTCACGTCGTGGTAGCCCCGCAGTCCCGGTACCCGGACCAGTTCGGTCCGGTAGGGCCGCCAGGCTCGCTTCAGGAAGGCGATGAACGAGAGCGCGATGGCGATGATGATGCCCTCGAGGACGCCGATGAGGACAACGCCGAGGAAGGCGGCCAGCGACAGGAGCCCTTCGACGAGGTCCATCCGCAGCAACCGTCGCAAGGTGCCGACGTCCATCAGTGACGTCGCAGCCACGATGACCACGGCCGCCAACGTGGACGACGGGAGGTACTGGGTGACGCCGGGGGCCACCACGATGAACACCACCATCATCACGGCGCCGACCACGCCGACCAGCTGCGTCTTGGCGCCGGCCTGTTCCGCGACCGGGGTGCGCGAAGAACTGGCGGACACGGGGAACCCGCCGAGCAGGCCCGTGGCCACATTGGCGACGCCGATGGCACCCATCTCCTTGCTGCCGTCGACGGTCTGGCCGTGGCGTGCGGCGAAGGTTCGTGACAGCACGCCGGTGTCGGCAAACGCGATGAGCGCGAGACCGAGTGCTGGCACGATGAGCGAGCCCACGTCGCCCCACGACAGCCCCGACAGCGCCGGGGCCGGCAGTCCCTTGGGGAGCGCACCTACGACGGGCAGTTCGTCCGCCCATCCGAAGGTTGCGACCGCGACGATGGCGCCCACAACGGCTATCAGCACCCCGGGAACCCGGCTGCGGAGAAGTTTCGGGATGAGGATCACGACGATCGACGCCAGTCCGACCAGTAACGCTGTTCGATTGACCTGGCCGTCTGTGATGCCCTCCGTGGTCTGGCGGACGTCTTCGATGATCGTGCCGTCCTCTATGGAGAACCCGAGCAGCTTGGGCACCTGGCTGACGATCACGACGAGCGCGATTCCGTTGAGGTATCCGACCCGAATGGGCTTGGAGAGCAGATCGGTCACGAACCCCAGGCGGAGGATCCCGCCCACGGCCAGCGCCGCGCCCATGAGGATTGCCAACAGGCCCGCCAAGGCGACGGCCCGCTGTGCGTCACCGGCGGCGAGGGGCAGGATCGTCGCCGCAATGATTGGTGCAAGCGACGAGTCCGGGCCGAGGACCAGTATCCGCGACGGACCCACCAACGCGTAGACGAGCAGTGGAATGATCGTCGCGTACAACCCGGTCTCGGGCGGCAGCCCGGCGGCCTGCGCGTAGCCCATGCCGGCCGGGATGAGCAGGGCCGTGACGACGATGCCGGCCACCACGTCGGTTCGCAGCCACGACCGTTCGTAGCTCCTGGCCACCGAGAGACCCGGCAGCCACCGTTCGAGGCCCTTGGCGCTCACCACCGGGAAACGACGACCCATCGGCGACACCTTCCCATCAAGAGTGCACGAACCGCTCACACGATAGACGAATTGGATCCCCTACGACGTGAGTGTTGTAGACGTGTTTCGCCGACCAGATCGAGGGGTCGTGTAGTTTCTGCAGATGTTGACTATCGACCTTGATGCGGCACTGGTTGCCGCGCACAGTTCGTACGCCGATCGCCGCCCGCGGTCTGCTGCGTTGGCGGTTGCCGCAGCGAAGGTGATGCCCGGCGGGAACACTCGCACGGTCTTGCATTTCGACCCGTTCCCCTTCCGAGTCGAGCGCGCAGAAGGCTCGGTGCTGGTCGATGTCGACGGTCATCGCTACGTCGACATGCTGGGCAACTACACGGCCGGCCTGTTCGGCCACCAGGTACCTACCGTGCGCGACGCGGTCATCGCACAACTCGACCGGGGCTGGGCGATCGGGGCGACGCATGCGCTGGAAGTGGAACTTGCTGAGCTGATCTGTGGACGGTTCGAGTCGGTGGAGCAGGTGCGGTTCACAAACTCCGGCACCGAGGCCAACCTGATGGCGATCGGCACTGCGCTTCACGTCACCGGGCGGCGAAAGGTGCTGGTGTTCGAGGAGGGCTACCACGGTGGCGTGCTGACCTTCGCCCACGGCATCGGACCGCTGAACGTGCCCCACGACTTCCTCATCGTGCCATACAACGATGTGCCTGCGGTAAACGCGGCGTTCGTGGCGGCTGGCTCTGAGATCGCGTGCGTAGTCGTGGAGCCCGTGCAGGGTTCGGGTGGCTGTATCCCTGCCGAGCCAGGCTTCCTCGACTTGCTGCGCAGGCTGTGCACGCAGTACGGCAGCGTGCTGATTTTCGACGAAGTGATGACGTCTCGCCTCCACCCCGGTGGTGCCCAGGCCCGTTTCGGGGTGTTGCCCGACATGACGACGCTCGGTAAGTACCTCGGTGGCGGGATGACGTTCGGCGCCTTTGGTGGTCGCCGTTCGATCATGGCGGCGTTCGACCCTGCGCAGGGCGGCGCGCTGTCGCAGGCGGGCACGTTCAACAACAACGTCGTCACGATGGCGGCGGGTGTCGCAGCGTTGCGCGATGTGCTCACCCCGGAGGCGCTCATCGCACTCAACGATCGCGGCGACGAACTGCGCGAGCGGTTGAACGTGACCTTGGCCGGCGCCGGCCTGCCGATGACGGTGACAGGCATCGGCTCGATGTTCAATGTTCGTTCGGGCGACGAGCGGTGGGTGGAGTTGTTCTTCCACGCCATGCTCGACGCAGGCTTCTACCTTGCCCGGCGAGGCATGATCGCGCTCGCGCTCGACGTCACCGACGAGCAGCTGGAGGCGTTCGGTGAGGCCGTCGAACGCTGGGCCGCAGACCCGTCCAAAAGTTGATTCTGGGGGTCTCCAGTCCCGGGATCCGGGAGCGCCGTCACTGAGCGGGGGTGTGGTTGAGGTGGTCGGCGGTGACGTCGAGCAGCAGGCGGACATGCGCGTCGGTGAGTGAGTAGAAGATCATCCGCCCGTCGCGACGGGTCCGCACGATGCCAGCAATGCGCATCAGCCGAAGTGCGTGTGAGACCGAGGTTTCGGGCGCATCGACAACGGCGGCAAGGTCGCACACGCACATCTCGCCAGCTTCGACGAGTGCGTACAGCAACCTGACCCGGGTCGGATCACCAATCAGCCGGAACAGCTCCGTGATGCGGTCAACATCGTCGACGGGTAACGCCCGATCCTTTGCAGCGGCGACCTTGGCGGCGTCGACTGACCGGACTGTGCAGTCGTCACTCTCGAGCGGTTCGTCGACGCGTGGGTGGGTGGTCATTGGATGGTCCGGTCTGTGTCGTTTGGTGTGCGGTGCGAGCGGTGTGATGGACGATTGAGAAGACGAAGCCCGTTGGCGATGACGACGAGGCTGGCGCCCATATCGGCGAGCACCGCCAACCACAGTGATGCGCTGCCGGTGAGGGTGAGAACGAAGAAGACCACCTTCACGCCCAGCGCAACAACGATGTTCTGCCACAGCACGTGCGAAGTGTGCGCGCTGATACGGATGAGTTCGGCCGGCTTGCGCGGGTCGTCGTCCATGAGCGCGACGTCGGCAGTTTCGAAGGCGGTATCGGTGCCGGCCGCGCCCATCGCAATTCCGAGGTCCGTCTTTGCCAGCGCGGGTGCATCGTTGACGCCGTCGCCGACCATTCCGACGGGTCAGCGTTCGGTTCAACCCCGAGCGCGCGCAGTTGCGCGATGGCCTCGACCGACTCTGGCCGAATCGTGTCGGCCACGGCCAGGATCGCCAACGCACGGTCGTGAGTCATCAAGACGACAGCCGTCTTGGCCTCCACCTCGAAGGCTTCCAGTCGGGTCTCGATGTCGGGGCTACACACGCCGGTGTCCTCGGCCAGCCTGTGGTTGCCCACAAGGTAGGTAACACCCTCCACCGTGCCGGTCGCACCGCAGCCGGGGATTGCCCCGAAGTCGGTGACAATTGCGCGGGTGCCGTCATGAGCGGTGACAATCGCGTGAGCGACTGGGTGCTCGGACAGGGCCTCGATGGATGCTGTAATGCGCATGACGTCGTCCTTGGTCAACTCGGCCAGCAGTTGTACGTCGGTCAGGGAGGGTTTGCCGTGAGTGAGCGTGCCGGTCTTGTCGAGGGCGATCGTCCTCAGCTTGCGGGCGCCTTCCAAGTGCACACCGCCTTTGATGAGAATGCCTCGACGAGCTGCGCCGCCAAGCCCAGACACGACCGTGACCGGCGTGGAGATGACGAGCGCGCAGGGGCACGCCAACACCAGCAACACGAGTGCCTTGTACAGCCAGTCGCGTAGCGAGCCGTGCCCGGTGAGTGGCGGAATGATGGCGACTGCGATGGCCATCGCGAACACGACAGGCGTGTAGACGGAGGCGAACTTGTCGACGAATCGCTGTGCGGGCGCTCGCTCGCCCTGTGCCTGTTGGATCGAGGCCGCGATTCGGTCGAGAGTGCCCGAACCCTTGCTCGCCGTCATAGCTGTTCATATATCTAATCTGAGTCACCGTCGAATGGCGCCTAAGGTTTCACCGTGCATGCCGACGCGCCAGTGACCCAGCGAAATGGGTGGGCCTGGTGTGCCTGTGCCGCCGTCCTGTTTGGTGCAGCCACGCCCGCGACGAAGTTGATTGTCGACGACATCGGCGCGGTCGCCCTGGCTGGGCTGCTCTACCTGGGCGCTGCGGTCGCCGTTGCGCCGTTCGCACTCCGCGAGGCACGACCGACCGCCACATTGCGCCAACGCTCGCGCCTACTGATCGCGGTGGCGTTCGGCGGCGGGTTCGCACCCGTCCTTCTTGTCGTCGCGCTTGACCGCACGCCCGCTGGAACGGTGTCGCTGTTCCTGAACTTGGAACTCGTCGCGACCGCAGTAATTGCCCGCGTGTTCCTGAAGGAACACATCGGTCAGCGAGCTGGCCTCGGGATCGTGATCGTCGTACTCGGTGGCGTGGTGCTCGCCGGGGTCTCAGAGGCAGGGGTCGCGACCGGTGCGATTCTCGTTGCGGCCACATGTCTGTGTTGGGGTATCGACAACGCGATCACAGCCAGTCTGGACAGCTACAGCCCTTCGCAGATCACGCTCGCGAAGGGGGTGGTTGCCGGGTCGGTCAACCTCTCCCTGGGACTTGTGCTGCACGGTGTGCCCGCAGCGCGATTCGTCTTTGCGGCGCTTGCGATCGGAGCTCTTGGCTACGGCTTGTCGATCACCATGTGGATCACGGGTGCCCGACTGGTGGGTGCGGCACGCGGTCAGGTGATCTTCGCACTCGCGCCGTTCATCGGGGCGCTGCTCGCCTGGCCCATCAACGGTGACCGGCTGACCGCAACGATCATGATCGCCTTCGCCGTCTCCCTCGCTGGGGTGATCGTGGTTGCCACGAGCCGCCACTCCCACGTGCATGCTCACGAGCCAAGGGAGCACACTCACCCCATCGATCGTGACGACCCCCACCACAGCCCCGACGTGATCGAGGTTCTCGAGGGCAGTCACCATCGGCACCTGGTGTTCAGTCACAGCCACGAACACCTCCCCGACATCCACCACCGCCACGGACACTGACGGGCGTCGTCCGCCGAGACCTGCGGTCGTGAACAAATAGCGCGTCACTTCGGAGACGTTCAGCCCGCCGGCCGGGGTTTAGGTCCACACCCAGCGGGGTACACGTGCGGCGACCCAAGGAGCACCACCCATGACCATCTTCGAGGACCTGCGCGAGAGTCACGAGATTCAGCGGGCGCTGGCGCGCACGATGACCCATGCGCGCACGTCGCCCGAAAAGCGTCGTGCTGCATTTCTGACCCTTGCCCACGAACTGGACGCGCACGCCACAGCCGAGGAGCGTCACCTGTACGTGCCGCTGTTGCTGGACGATGCCGGTCTCACGGTCAGCCGTCATGCGTTGGCCGACCATCACAAGGCCGAGAAGCTGGTGGAGGAATTGCGTGGAGTCGACCCCACCACCGATCACTTTGCCGAACTCGCCAAGCAGCTTGCGCACGAGGTACGTGACCACCTCGAGGAAGAAGAGAACGGCACCTTCCAGCTCGCCGGCAAGCTGCTCTCAAAGACTCGTCAGGCGGCGCTCGCCCGCGAGTACCGAGCCGAGTACGCCAAGCGCGGCGGGCCCTTCTCCATCTGATCGATGTACACGTCGATCGCGTGCTGCCCGGTCATGAGTCGAGCGTCTTCGCTCGAGGTCACCCGGCGCGAGCGAGGCCTGGTACAAGGAGCAGCTCGGGTTGGTCACATCCGACGAGATTCAGCTGGACGAGAACACTGCACTCGGCGCCTTCCTGCGTTGTGATCGCGGCGAGGAGTACGTCGATCATCACACGCTGTTTCTTCTTGGTATCGGCAAGGCAGAGTTCAACCATGCGGCGTTCGAAGTTTCAGACTTCGACGATCTGATGGCCGGGTACTCGCACCTCACCACCGCAGGACGTCATGCCCAGTACGGCATCGGCCGTCACATCCTTGGTAGCCAGATCTACGATTACTGGCTCGACCCGTATGGGCACATGGTCGAGCACTGGACCGACGGTGACCTATTCAACAACGCAACGCCACCGAACGCAGCTGACCTTGGGGCCCTTCTCGGCTCGCAGTGGGGCCCCACCCACGGCGGGCCACCGCTCTAACCACGACTAGCCCGTGATCGATCAGCCAGCATTGATCCATCTCTCGCCTTCGGTTTAGAGTGCGGGCGTGCCGACGGCTTCCGGGGAGAACGCAGGGTCCCTCCAGCGCACACTCGGGCTCTCCGATGCGGTTGTCATCGGCGCCGGATCGATGATCGGTGCGGGTGTCTTTGCGGCGTGGTCGCCGGCAGCTGCTGCCGCCGGAACCGGCCTGGCAATCGGGCTTGCGGTTGCTGCGCTGATCGCCTTCTGCAACGCAACCTCGTCGGCGCAGCTGGCCGCCGTCTACCCCGCGTCGGGCGGCACCTATGTGTATGGGCGCGAGCGGCTCGGTGCCGGGTGGGGGCATATGGCTGGGTGGGGCTTCGTGGTGGGCAAGACGGCATCGTGCGCAGCGATGGCGCTGACGATCGGCGCGTACCTGTGGCCCGCGCACGACCGGGTGATTGGTGTCCTCGCCGTGATGGTGATCACGGCTGTCAACATCGGGGGGCTCAACCGCACCGTTGCCGTCACCCGTGTCTTGCTCGCGGTGTCGCTGGCATCACTGGTAGCCGTCGTAGCGGCCGGTTGGTCGAGTTCGGGCGCCAGCCTCGACCGCCTGACCCCCGTCGATGCAGGTGTGTTCGACGTCCTCCAGTCGGCTGGCTATCTGTTCTTCGCATTCGCCGGATATGCGCGAATCGCCACGCTCGGTGAAGAGGTTCGGGATCCGAAGCGCACGATTCCGCGTGCGATCCCTCTGGCTCTGGGCGCCGTACTGATCGTGTACGCACTCGTGGGCGTCACCGCGCTGGCCGTCGTGCCTGTCGAACAGTTGGCGGCGACGGGCTCGCCGCTGCGGCTCGTCGCCGAAGCCGGCCACTTTCCGGGGCTCGGTGCTGTGGTGCGGATCGGCGCCGGCATCGCGTCACTGGGCGTGCTCCTGAACCTCATTCCCGGTATCTCGCGAACCAGTTTGGCGATGGCTCGCAATCGCGACCTTCCGCGTTGGTTCGCCCACATCCATCCGGGACGTTCGCTGCCGCTGCGCGCCGAACTGACCGTCGCCGCCGTCGTGATCATCCTGATCTCGGTCCTGAATGTGCGGACTGCGATCGGCGTCTCGGGTGTTGCGGTGTTGACGTACTACGCCATCACCAACGCTGCGGCTCTGACACTGTCCGCCAGCGAGCGACGCTGGCCGCGGCCAATTGCGGTCGCAGGCCTGATCGGGTGTCTGATTCTGATCGCAACTCTGCCAGTGGGGGTGATCGTCAGTGGCTTCGTCACACTTGTGATCGGCGCCTTGGTTCGCGCTGCCGCGCAGCGTCATCCGAGTACTCGCTCGACTAGCTCGTGAGCAGCGCTTCCATCTCGGTGATCTCAGCTTGTTGTGCGCTGATGACTTCGTCGGCGAGGGCACGCACGTCAGCGTTTGACCCGTTGTTCTTGGCGGCCTGGGATTGTTTGATCGCGCCCTCGTGATGAGCGATCATCATCCCGAGCCGAACCTGGTCGAACTCCGCTCCCGTCATCGCAGCCATCGCGTTCATCTGGTCAGCCGACATCATGCCGTCCATCGTCGACATGTCATGGCCGTCGCTCATGTCGGGTCCTGCGCCCTTGATACGAATTGCGAGGTCGATGACCTCCGAGCTGGCGCCAGAGTTGGGATCGAGCGCAATCTCCGCCATCTCGATGGCCTGCTCATGGTGAGCGATCATGCCCTGCGCAAACTCGATGTCGGCCGTGGTTGACGAGGGGTGGCTTCGTGCTTCATCCGGTCGACCGTATCCAGCCAATCGGCACAGGAGTGCGGCGCGGCGGCGGGTCACACCTGACAGACTCGGCGAGTGAGCAACGGTCCCCTTCTTCGTCTCGCTGGGCTCACCAAGAGCTATCCAGGCGTGACGGCACTCGACGACCTCACGTTGGAACTGCCACCTGGTCGCATCGGCCTGGTCGGGGCCAACGGTGCCGGAAAGTCGACGATGTTCCGGATCCTGCTCGGCCTGTCGCACCCGACCGCTGGGCACGTGGAGGTGTGCGGCATCGACGTGGCCCGCGATCCGATCGCCGTGCGCTCGCGCCTGGGGTACATGCCCGAACACGACTGCCTCTCGCTCGACCAGACGGCGGCCGATGTGGTGTCGACGTTCGGCGAGCTCAGTGGGCTGCCGCCGCGTGCGGCGCGCCAAAGGGCCTCGGACATCCTCGATTTGGTCGGGCTGGACGAAGCTCGTTTCCGTCCGATCGGCGGCTTCTCCACCGGCATGCGTCAGCGCACGAAGTTGGCGCAGGCGCTCGTCGGTGACCCGGAGTTGGTGTTGCTCGACGAACCGACCGCAGGCCTCGACCCGATTGGTCGCGAGGAAATGCTGCAGCTGGTCGATCGGCTCGGCTCGTTCGGCATCTCCGTGCTGATGGCCACGCATTTGCTCGACGATGTCCAGGCGGTCTGCGATCACGTGGTGATGATCAACGCCGGCAAGTTGGTCGTGTCGGGCGCGACCAACTCGCTGTTGGAGCGCACCGGTCTGGTGACGATCGACGTCGGTCGGCATACGGAGGAACTCGTTGCCGGACTTGCCCGCGCGGGCGTGTCCGCTTCTGCTGTCGATGACATTGTGGAAGCGACTGTGGGCGACGACGCGCAGATGGATCTGGTTCGCGATGTGGTCGCCGAGTTGGGGCTGCCGCTGTTCCGATTGTCGACTCGATTGCGCTCGTTGGACGAGGCGTTCGTGCGGCGCAGTGAGGAGCTGGCATGAGCGCGGTTGCAGGTTCGTCTGCCGGCGGGGGCGGTGCCGTCTACGACCGCGGCTATCGCCCGTACGAAGGCCCCCGTGGGCGACGAGGCGCAGCGACGCTCGCGTTGTACAAGGCATCCATGCGCCGAGCGCTCGGCCTGCGGCGCACCTGGCGGCAAAAGGTTGCACCGTTCGTGCTGCTTGCCGTTGTCACCATCCCCGCCATCGTCAACGTGGGCATCGGGTACGTCACTCGCGACCGCTTCGACAGCTTCGAGATCATCACGTATCGAGAGTACGTCGGCGTGTCGTCGGCCTTGTTGCTGTTCATAGCGCTCGTCGCTCCCGACGTGATGTGCCCCGATCGACGACAGAAGGTGCTGCCGCTGATGTTCGCCCGCCCGTTGTTGGGCACGGACTACGTGGTGGCCAAGGTCGGCTCGATCGCGACCATCCTCTTCGCTTTCTCGTACCTGCCGCAGGTGGTCTTGTTCATTGGCAACATGCTGGTCAGCGACGCGGCGCTCGACTACTTCACCGGCCATCTCGATGTGCTGTGGAAGGTGCCGCTGTCCATCCTCGTGCTCGCCGTCTACTACGCAATGATCGGGTGCGCGTTGTCGTCGCTGACCGACCGCCGCATCGTGGCCGGTGCGTCGGTAATCGGGTTGTTCCTGCTCACGTCGATCGCGTCGGGCGTGATCGTCGACCAGTCGGATGGTCCGGGCGGCAGCGGATATGGCGGGCTGCTCAACGTGCTGGCAATGCCGCTGCACCTGCGCGACGTCATCTTCCTCGGGCACGTCGACACTGGCTCGCAAGTGGGCGGTGTTGCTGGCGGTGGATGGCTGGCGTTGGCCTGCTATCTGCTGGTGCTGTCCGCCGGCGCGGCGGTGCTGTGGTGGCGCTATCGGTGGGTCGAACGATGACCGAGCTGCAGACCGATCCCGCACTCGCTGCGGCCGCAACCGTTGAAGTGAACGCGGTCTCGGTGTGGTTCGGGCCGAAGGATGCGTTGTCGGAACTGACCTGTTCGTTCGGGCCCGGCGTCAGCGGCTTGCTCGGGCCCAACGGTGCGGGTAAGACCACGTTGATGCGCGCGATCGCCGGCCTCACGGGTGTCAACGAAGGCAGTGTGCTCATCGAGGGTCGCGACCCTCGACGCGACCGTTCGGTGCATCGTTCGATGGCGCTGGTGCCGGAGGACGAGGCTGTGCCCGGTGGGCTGAGCGCACGGCAGCTCGTGCACTACATGGCCGACCTTCGACGAGTGACTGATCGCGACGCACCCGAGCGTGCGCTGCGCACGGTCGATCTGCTCGACGTGGCGGATCGCCTGGTCGGCACGTTCAGCAAGGGCATGCGGCAGCGGGCGAAGATCGCTGCGGCGCTGGTGTCCGACCCAGATGTGCTGGTGCTCGACGAGCCGCTCAACGGCGCCGACCCGGTGCAGCGCCTGCACCTCATCGCGTTGTTCAAGCAGCTCGGTGCCGATGGCCGCACGGTCATTGTCAGCTCGCACGTGCTCAGCGAGGTCGAACGTCTCGCGGAGCGCGTGATCGTGTTGGTGCACGGACGTCTCGCTGCCGCCGGTGGGCATCGCGCGATTCGCGACGCGATGGACGACACGCCGCGCCACGTGTTGGTTCGCTGCAACGACAGTCGTCGCCTGGCTGGCGTGTTGGTCGGGCTCGACTCGGTGACCGGCGTGCGGTTCGAGTCGAAGCGCGACGAGTTGATTGTGCAGACGTTGCAGGCGCGTGAGTTGGCGATCGCGCTGCCACAGCTGGCGAAGTCGTCGTCGATTCGGTTGGTCGAGGTGCGTCCGCTCGACGACTCGCTGGAGAGCCTGTTCAGGGAGTTGGTGCGATGAGCGTGGCCACATCCACCGTCCGCCCGTGGCGGCCGCGCCCACGGTTGCTGGCCATCTTCATCTACACGTGGCAGTCGTGTTTCCCGCCGAAACGGTGGGCCGCGATTCTCATGCCGTGCGCAGGAGCGCTGCTCTTCGGGCTGCTCGCTCGTGTCATCCAGTCCTCCCCAGACCGAGCCTTTGCCCAGGTTGCGGCCGAGGGCATCTTCGGGCTCGTCATGCCGATTGCGGCGCTCGTCATCGGCGATTCGGTGCTCGGTGCCGAGATCCGTGCGGGGTCGTTCCACTTCACCTGGCTGTCGCCCACACCAACGTGGCAAATCGTGATCGGGCGTTGGGTCGGCGGGTCGACCGTCGCACTCGTGACCATCGCACCGTCTGCCGCGCTGGCCGCAGTGGTTGCCGGTAGTCCGTCGAGCGCGTGGCCCGCGTTCGCCGCTGCGGCCGTAGGTAGCGTGGCGTACGTAGCAGTATTCATTGCGATCGGCTGCCTGACGCGGCGGACCGCTGTGTGGTCGCTGGCGTTTGTGTTCCTGTTCGAGCGCCTGCTGGGCGCTGCCCTCACTGGTATCGCGCAGTTGTCGCCCACGTGGCAGTCACGAGGCATCTTCGTCGGCCTGCTCGACAACCCGCCGTCACGCCTTCAGCGCAACGGCATTCCCGAGGGTGGCGCGGCCGCGCTGCGGCTGCTGATCATCACCGCCGTTCTGCTGCTGATTGCCAACTGGCGCATGCGCCACATCCGCCTCTCCGGCGCCGCCGACTAACCGAAAGACTCTTCGAGGGTTTCAAGCGCGCCTCAGGTCGTTGGTGTCACCGAAACCCTCGGGAAGGGCCGCCGACGGCGAAACTGAACGCTGCCACTCGGGCTACGGTTCGCGTCATGGGCGAGCCGATCGTGCTCTTCGGTCACGACTGGGGTGCACCCATCGTGTGGAACGCGGCAGTCCGATACCCCGATCGGTTCCGGGCGGTGGCAGGGCTGAGTGTGCCGTACACGCCGGCGATGCCGTTCTCGCTGCTCGACCTGTTCGACCAGATGTACGCGGACCAGTTCTTCTACTTGCTCGCCTTCCAGCCGGCCGGCGTGATCAAAGGTGAGTTCGCCGCCGGTGGCCTCGTTCGAGCGCACCGGGATGGTCGGTGCGTTCAATCGCTATCGTGCTGTCGCCCTCGACCCGGATTCTTCGGCTGACATCGTTGGCACGCCGGTCAACCAGCCGTCGTGCTTCATCGGCGGAGCGAGCGACGTGGTGCGCACGATGATCCCCGGCGTCGACTCCTTTGCCGACCCCGGCGCAGCGTGCACCGACTTCCGCCGCAGCACCATCATCGACGGCGCCGGCCACTGGGTGCAGCAGGAAGCGCCGGCCGAAACGGACGCCGCGCTCGCAGCCTTTCTCGCCTCGCTCTGATCAGCGGTGCCCTCGGAACAGGGACAAGTTGCTGGTCGCGAGTTGATGACGCGCCCCGTAGAATCTCGCAATGCCTGGTGGATTGGTTGGGTTGCTCGACGATGTAGCGGCGTTGGCGAAGTTGGCTGCCGCTTCGATTGACGACGTGGGTGCCGCAGCAGCGCGGGCGAGTGCGAAGGCGGCTGGTGTGGTGATTGACGACACGGCCGTGACGCCCGCCTACGTGCAGGGCTTGGCGGCCGAACGCGAGCTGCCGATCATCAAGCGCATTGCCAAGGGGTCGCTGAAGAACAAGTTGCTGTTCATCCTGCCGGCGGCGTTGTTGCTGAGCGAGTTCGCACCCGTGCTGGTGGAGATCATCTTGATGGTCGGTGGCGCCTACCTGTGCTTCGAGGGTGCGGAGAAGATCCACCACCGTTTCTCGCACCACGCGCCTGTGGCCGACCTGCCTGCCGTTGCGATCGATGCAGCTCACGAGGAGAAGACCATCAAGAGCGCCATCCGAACGGACTTCATCCTGTCCGGCGAGATCATGGTGATTGCGCTCAAGGAAGTGATCGACGAAGGCTTTGTCTCGCGGGCAGTCATCATGATGGTCGTCGCAGTGCTGATCACGGTGGTCGTGTACGGCCTCGTTGCGTTGATCGTGAAGATGGACGATGTGGGCCTGCGGCTGGCATCGTCGGGCCGTTCGTCGTCGGTGCGAGTCGGTCGTGGTTTGGTGGCCGGAATGCCCAAGCTGCTGGCCGCACTATCCGTCGTGGGGACGGCCGCGATGGTGTGGGTGGGTGGTCACATCCTGGTTGCGGGCGCAGACGAGCTGGGCTGGCACGGGCCGTACGACCTGATCCATTGGCTGGAGAAGCTGGCGCACGACATTGCCGGAGTCGGCGGAATGCTGGGCTGGCTGGTCAACACGGCTGCATCGGCGGTCGTCGGCCTGGTAGTCGGCTTTGCCGTCGTAGCCGTCGTGGCCGTCGTGTCGAGGCTGTCGAGTCGCAAGGTCGCGCCGGCCAGCCACTAGCGCGACGCCGCTTGCCAACCGCGTGGCAGGCTGAGCGGATGCTTCTGCCCGGAACCGTTGCCCCCGCCTTCACCTTGCCCGACCACGAGGGCCATCAGGTGTCGCTGGCCGCGCAGGCCGGGCACTGGGTACTGCTGTGGTGGTACCCGAAAGCGGCTACTCCTGGTTGAACGGTCCAAGGACAGGGCCTGCGTGACAGCGCCCAGAAACTCGAGACGCTCAACTGCGTCGTCTTGGGCGCGTCGTTCGACACCGTCGAGGAGAACCATGCCTTTGCCACCGCACAGCACTTCCCATTCCGGTTGCTCAGCGATGTGGATCGCGCCGTCGGCGCGCAGTACCAAGTGGTGCGACCCAGCGGGCATCAGTACGCCGACTATCCCGAACGCATCAGCTACCTCATCGATCCCGACGGAGTGATTCGCCGCAGCTACTCCGTGCACGACGTTGCCGGTCACGCTGTCGAAGTGATCGCCGACGTCACCGAGCTGCAGCAGGAAAATGGCTGACGCGGCCCGCCGGGGTCCGCTGGTCAACTCGATCGAACCGTATGTCACCGATGGTGGCGCCGACGCGGTCGCGCTGCGTGCGCGGACCCAATCGGTCAATCGGGGCGCGGCACGAGCAGCCGTCCTGGGTGTGAACGATGGGTTGGTGACCAACCTGTCGTTGATCATTGCGATGGCGGGGGCTTCGGCCGGCCAATCGGCGGTTCGCCTCGCCGGGTTCGCCAGCCTCGTTGCGGGAGCCTTCTCGATGGCTGCCGGTGAGTGGGTCAGTGTGCGCAGTCAGGTCGAGCTGTACCACGGCATTCTCGCCGATCTCCGCAACCTCGTTCGGCGCAACCCGCGCCTGGTCCTCGAGCAGCTCACCGAGCGGTTGGAGGAAGACGGCTTTGCCAAGGAGACAGCGCAGCAGGCGGCCACCGAGCTGCCGCTCGACGAAAGCCGGTTCTTCGACTTCGCGGCCCGGACGCTGTTCGGCATCAACACCGACGACTTGGGTTCGCCGCGGGTTGCGGCGCTCTCGTCGCTAGCATTGTTCTCGGTCGGTGCGCTCGTCCCGCTGGTGCCGTGGTTTCTGACATCCGGTACGGCAGCGATGTGGGCGTCGATCGTGCTCACCGCAATCGCCAGCGTCGCAGTGGGCGGCTGGATCACATCGTCCAGCGGTGCCGGCGTCGTGAAGGGCGGC